>ENA-OOZB01000005-OOZB01000005.1-human-gut-metagenome-genome-assembly--contig:-NODE-5-length-56520-cov-3.203701_pt1 | contig 56520 bp, 30 predicted proteins | sample MGYA00241185_ERZ501393 | MGnify/ENA primary metagenome ERZ501393 (study PRJEB25962, sample SAMEA2042983) | human gut metagenome | biome: human gut; feature: human-associated habitat; material: faeces...
GCAGCCGACAGCATAAAAATATACGCTATCGGCTGCATGTATCAAGAAAGAATCTCTACTTCGATTAGTTTGCCATTTCCGAAATGAACTTGATGCGCACCAAACGAATTTCATCTTCTGTATAATCATCTCCCAATTCATCCATTGCATCATCAATCTTATCAGTTGTCGATTCTTTAAAATAATCGTAAATATCCTGCATGTGGTCTTCATCCATAATTTCATTCAGGAAATAATCGATATTCAATTTCGTACCCGAATAGACAATAGCTTCTATTTCGTCGAGCAATTCTCCAAACTCAATACCTTTTGCTACCGCAATATCATCCAATGCCACTTTACGGTCAATACTCTGAATGATAGAAACCTTCAGCTTAGACTTATTAGCGACTGTACGTACCCGTAAATCTTCCGGACGGTCTATTTCATTCTCCTCGCAATGCTTCTTAATCAACTCGCAGAATTCCTGCCCGTAACGTTTGGCTTTTCCTGCCCCTACCCCTGGAATGTTTTGTAATTCCTCCAAAGTTACCGGATAGATTGTAGCCATCGCTTCCAGTGAAGGGTCTTGGAAGATTACGTATGGAGGAACATCCAGCTTCTTGGACATCTTCTTCCGCAAGTCCTTCAACATGGAATAAAGTACCGGATCAACCGCACATGAAGCACCACTTCTCATCGGTGTCTCATCCACGTCCTCCTCTTCAAAATCAGTATCTTCTACAATCTTGAATGATTTAGGTTTCTTCAGGAACTTATGTCCCTCCGGAGTTACTTTCAATAATCCATAGTTCTCCACATCCTTGGTCAGATACCCGGCAATGAGCGCCTGACGAATGACTGCGTTCCACAACCGTTCATCTTCTCCCATACCTGAGCCAAACACTTCCAAATCTTCATGTTTATGGGCAAGCACTTCAGATGTTTCCTTACCCAATAATACGTCAATTATATAATCTTGCTTAAAGTTTTCTTTTACAGCAATGATTGTTTCAATCACTGCACACAATGAATCCTGAGCCTCCACTTGTTTCTTTGGATTTAAACAGTTATCACAATTACCACAATTATCTTCCGTGTATTCCTCACCAAAATAATGCAACAGAATCTTTCTTCGGCAAACTGAAGATTCTGCGTATGCCGCCGTTTCCTGCAACAACTGACGCCCGATTTCCTGCTCTGAAATAGGTTTTCCCTGCATAAACTTTTCCAGTTTCTGCAAGTCCTTATTCGAATAGAATGTGATGCACTGTCCTTCGCCTCCGTCGCGTCCGGCACGTCCGGTTTCCTGATAGTATCCTTCCAGGCTTTTCGGCACATCATAATGAATGACAAAACGAACGTCTGGTTTATCAATCCCCATACCAAAGGCAATGGTAGCCACAATCACGTCAATGTCTTCTTTCAGGAAAGCATCCTGGTTCCCATTGCGTGTCGCAGAATCCATACCGGCATGATAAGGACGCGCCTTGATTCCATTGGCCTGCAATATCTCGGCCAGTTCTTCCACTTTTTTCCTACTCAAGCAATAGATAATCCCCGATTTTCCCTCGTTCTGTTTGATAAAACGGATAATATCCTTGTCTACGTTAGCCGTCTTGGCACGAACTTCATAATATAAGTTCGGGCGGTTGAACGAAGACTTGAATTCCACCGCATCCGTCATCCCCAGATTTTTCTGGATATCCATCTTCACCTTTGGAGTAGCAGTAGCAGTCAAGGCTATCACAGGAGCCTTTCCTATCTCATTAATTATCGGTCGAATACGACGATACTCCGGACGGAAATCATGCCCCCATTCCGAAATACAGTGCGCTTCATCCACGGCATAGAAAGAAATCTTTACATGCTTCAGAAAACCTACATTCTCTTCCTTGGTCAATGACTCGGGTGCCACATACAGCAACTTTGTCTTCCCAGCCATAATATCCGACTTCACCTGGTCAATGGCCGACTTAGTCAACGAAGAATTAATGAAATGTGCAATGCCATCCTCTTCACTGAAGTTACGCATGGCATCCACCTGATTTTTCATCAGGGCAATAAGCGGTGAAATCACAATAGCAGTTCCATCCATCAACAGAGAAGGCAACTGGTAGCACAAAGACTTTCCGCCTCCTGTCGGCATTAGTACAAACGTATCCTTTCCGGATAATAAGTTCCGAATAATCGCCTCTTGATTTCCCTTAAAAGTATCGAATCCAAAATACTTCTTAAGCGCTGCTGCTAAACTGATATTTTCCGTCATTGTCCTTTGGATTTAGTTTTTCATTTATAGTAGGAATTTTGTCTCCACATGTAACAAAGTTATAAACAACTTTCCATATTACACAAATATTTCAATGAATATTTTTGCCGGAAGATTTTATTTCTCACTAAATTTTTCTTTTTAAGCCATCTGCAAACGAGAAATATTTGCTTTCCCCATCTGCTGTTTGGCATAATCCAATGTTACGACAAAACGTTCGACATGCTGCGACGGTATCTCAAACATGACATCATTCATAATGGTTTCCACAATAGACCGAAGTCCGCGTGCTCCCAATTTGTATTCTATCGCCTTGTCTACAATATATTCAAACACTTCCGGTTCAAACTCCAGTTTTACCCCGTCCATTTCGAACAACTTCACATATTGCTTAATGATAGAATTCTTAGGTTCTGTCAAGATGTTGCGTAAAGCCGTACGGTCCAACGGGTTCAAGTAAGTAAGTACCGGCAAACGACCTATAATTTCAGGAATCAAGCCAAATGACTTCAAGTCCTGAGGAGCAATATACTGCATCAAATTGCCACGATCTATCTTCACAGCCTCCTTTGCTGCGCTATATCCCACAACATTCGTATTCAAGCGTTGCGCAATTTTACGCTCAATACCATCAAAAGCTCCCCCACAAATAAACAATATGTTTTTTGTATTGACCGGAATCATTTTCTGGTCCGGATGCTTACGCCCTCCCTGAGGAGGCACATTCACCACAGAACCTTCAAGCAACTTCAGCAAACCTTGCTGAACTCCTTCCCCGCTTACATCACGAGTGATGGAAGGATTGTCCCCTTTACGAGCTATTTTATCAATTTCATCAATGAAAACGATGCCTCTCTCCGCTTCTTCCACGTTGTAATCGGCTACCTGAAGCAGACGCGTCAGAATACTTTCGATATCTTCTCCCACATAACCGGCTTCGGTAAGCACCGTCGCATCTACAATTGTAAACGGCACGTGAAGCAACTTCGCAATGGTCCTTGCCAGCAAAGTTTTTCCCGTTCCCGTACTTCCTACCATGATGATGTTCGATTTTTCAATCTCCACATCATCACCGCCGTCCTTCTGGAGCAGACGTTTGTAATGGTTGTACACCGACACAGACAAGAAACGCTTGGCATCGTCCTGACCAATGACATATTGATCGAGGAACTTCTTTATTTCTACGGGTTTAGGAAGTTCTTTCAGATTCAGCTTCGTGGCACTTGCCTTCTTGCCAGCCCCCAAAGCCTCCTGAGTAATCTCATAAGCCTGGGTGGCGCAACTGTCGCAGATATAGCCATTCATCCCCGTTATGAGAAATCCGACTTCATCTTCGGTGCGACCGCAAAAACTGCATCTATTTTTATTCTTTCTTGAATCTGCCATATTTATTTTTTAATCAAAACCTCATCTACCATACCATATTCTTTGGCTTCCTGGGCTGTCATCCAGTAGTCACGGTCAGAATCTGCCCATACCTTGTCAAAATCAGTATGAGAATGGTCTGCAATAATCGTATACAGTTCTTTTTTCAACTTCTGAATCTCACGGGCTGTAATCTCAATATCCGAAGCCTGTCCTTGTGCTCCTCCCATCGGCTGATGAATCATTACACGAGAATGAGTCAGAGCAGAACGCTTCCCCTCTTTTCCTGCTACCAACAAGACGGCGGCCATAGATGCAGCCATACCTGTACAAATGGTTGCTACGTCGCTGCTGATAAACTGCATGGTATCATAAATGCCTAATCCAGCATATACAGAACCGCCCGGAGAATTAATATAAATAGAAATATCTTTTCCTGAATCCACAGAATCCAGATACAAGAGCTGCGCCTGCAACGTATTGGCTGTATAATCATCTATCTGGGTACCCAGGAATATGATACGGTCCATCATCAAGCGGGAAAAAACATCCAGTTGCGTTACATTCAACTGACGTTCCTCCAAAATATACGGATTCAAATATCCCGCCTGCGACTTAATAACATCATCAAGCACCATACTATTCATTCCTAGATGCTTGGTTGCATATTTTCTAAAATCGTCCATCATAATTTTATTATTAATTTTACACAATGAAAAAGAGGCTTCTAACCTCCTTTTTCTGAAAAAACAAAAGTACAAAACACTTCTGTCCTACAGAAGAAGTCCCGTTAAAAGCCTCCTTTTTTACAATATTTTAGCAATCAGTCTTGTTTGCTAAAAGAATTATTGAAACATCTTGTTGAATTCTTCTGCAGAAACAGCTTTATGATTCAATGTAACCTGTCCTTTCAAGATTTCAGAAAGTTTAGATTCAATGACACGATTTACCAAAGCCTCTACACTTTCACGTTTCTTCAACATTTCCTTAGAATAGTTTTCCAACAATTCATCTGGAACGTTGATCATTCCGTACTGAGCGAACTGTGCACGAGTAGCTTCTTTTGCCATGTTGGTAATATCAGCCTGTTCTACTTTGATGTTGTTAGCAGCTACCAGTTTCTCCTTGATCAAGTGCCAAGTCAGTTCTTCCAAACTCTTTTCGTAGTTTTCTGAAACGAACTCTTCGCCTTTATCTTTGTTGTTTTCCAACATGATACGTTTCATCAGTTCGTCTGCATATTGCAACTTACCAACCTTACCAGACAGATAAGCACGTACATCCAGCAAGAACTTATAGTCGCTATCTGATTCAAACTGCTTAGCAATCGTTTCCTTGATTTGAGCACGGAATTCCTCTTCACTGTGAGCTTTTCCTTCACCCAATACCTGATCAAACAGTTCCTGATTCAGGTCGCCCGGAATCATACGAGTGATTTCTTCAATCTGGAAGCTGAAGTTGCCTTTGTAGTTAGCCACTTCTTCTTTCTTGATCTTCAGCAAAGAAGCCAGTTCAGCTTCGTTGTTGTCAAAAGCAACAGACGGATTGAATACCAATACTGTGTTTACTTTCGCACCGTTGAAAATAGCTTTCTGTTCGTCGTTCTTCATGTAAGTAGGCATCATTACCGCGCCTTCTACCTGCAGACCGTTTTCTTTTGTATTGCCATTTTCATCCAGTTCAGCCAACAGACCCTTCAACAAGTCGTTGTCCTGGTAGTCTTCTACTTTATCGTATTTAGCTGTACGCTGAGTGTACATCTTCACCTGCTGGTCTACCATTTCATCAGTTACATTGATATCATAGTAGTCTATCGTGTCATTGTTAGACAATTCCACGTTGAATTCAGGAGCCAAAGCAATATCAAATGAAAATTCGAAGTTTTCGTCTGTTTCAAAGTTTGCATGGTTTTCTTTCGGCAGAGGAGTACCCAACATATTTACTTTATTATCGCGGATATATTCACCTACCTTTTCCTGCAGCAACTTATCAACTTCTTCCAACAATACAGACGTTCCATACTGTTTCTTAATCAACCCCATAGGAACCATACCCTTACGGAATCCCGGCATATTTACTCTCTGACGAAGCGTCTTCAGTGCTTTTTCAACCTTTTCCTGATAATCAGCTTTTTCAATCTGGACAGTAAGTACAGCACTTACATTGTCTACATTTTGCAATGAAATATTCATTTCCGACTTATTTATTTAATTATTAATTATTTCTCGTATTTACCAAAAGTGGTTGCAAAAATAATGTTTAATCTTTCAATAACCAAACTGACAGTGTAAAAAATATTTACGCGCGTACGATTCCACTTCATCCGAGATAAATCCCGGAAGGATTGCTTTTTCCATCCTCGTTGGAGTTCTGAAAAAATCAAATCCACCTATTCATCGTTTCTCGCGGATTCTGACAAGACGTTTGAAAGAAAAACAAATTAAAATTTCTGTACCTTATTTTCTTCTTTTCTGACTTTCTGAAGCAAATCTGAAGCAAAGATAAAATTATTCAAACGCTCATTCGTGGCATTGAATACATCATCTTTAGTACCTTCCCATTCCTTATGCCCCTGATAAATATACAAGATACTATCACCGATACCCATTACTGAATTCATATCATGCGTATTGATGATGGTAGTCATATTATACTCCGTAGTAATGTCATGAATCAGTTCATCAATCACGAGTGAAGTCTTAGGATCAAGACCGGAGTTGGGCTCATCACAGAACAGATATTTAGGTTGTAAAGCAATGGCACGTGCAATAGCCACACGCTTCTGCATACCTCCACTGATTTCTCCCGGGTATTTGGACTGGGCATCAATCAGGTTCACACGGTCCAGACAAAACTGTGCACGCTTCACCCGGTCACGATATGTATCGTTGGAAAACATATCCAGCGGAAACATCACATTCTCCAGCACAGACAAAGAGTCGAACAAGGCCGCACTCTGAAAAATCATCCCCATCTCCCGCCTCAACGACTTTTTCTCTTTCTTCCCCATTTCCAACAAGTTACGTCCGTCATACAAGATTTCTCCACACTCGGGCGTCAACAATCCTACAATACACTTCATCAACACGGTCTTACCCGAACCGCTCTGTCCGATAATCAGATTGGTTTTTCCATTTTCAAATGAAAAATTAATGTCTTCAAGAACCGTACGTCCTTCAAATGACTTGCATATAGACTTTAATTGTATCATCCCATCAATAATTGTGTAAGTATTAAATCTGAAAATAAAATCAAGACACTGCTTGATACCACCGAGTCCGTACTCGCTTTTCCTACCGCAATGGAACCGCCTTCCACTGTATATCCAAAATAGGCCGACACACTCGCGATGATAAAGGCAAAGAACAAGGATTTAATGAAGCTGCACCAGATGTACCACTCTACAAAGCAATATTGCAGACCATATTCCAAGTCTGTGGCATTCATGATACCGGCAAACCAAGCCGTACAAAAAGCACCAATAATCCCCGCAAAGATACTGAATATCACCAAAAAAGGAATCATAGTCATCAATCCTAAAATTTTAGGAAGAATCAGATAGGATGCTGAATTGACTCCCATAATCTCAAGCGCGTCAATCTGTTGCGTCACCCGCATCGTACCAATCTCAGAGGCGATGTTCGAACCGACCTTACCTGCCAGAATCAAACACATGATGGAAGAAGAAAATTCCAACAACAAAATCTCACGCGTAGTATATCCCACCACAAAACGTGGCATCCAAGGACTTTCAATATTCAATTTGATTTGGATACAAATCACGGCACCGATAAAAAAAGAAATCAGCAACACAATGCCGATGGAGTTGATGCCCAACTGTACCATTTCATTCCGATATTGCTTTAAATACATCCGGAATCGCTCCGGACGGGAAAACACACGCCCCATCAACATGAGGTATTTTCCAAAGTTTGTGATAGGCTTTATCATATTGTTACAATCATGTTTGATGCAAAAGTACTGCTTTTTAGCTATATTATAATAAAAGACAGGAGGATTTTCGAATTAAGAACCACAGAACCCAAGATTTTTACTACTTTTGCAACGACTGAACAGTTAACAAAAAGACAATGGCAGCACAAGAAAATCAAGAACATACTACCGAAAATTTTGAATTGCCGTCAGATGGACGAATGGTACTTCGGACCGAAAACCTGGTAAAGAAATACGGAAAGCGAACGGTGGTAAGCCATGTTTCCATCAATGTGAAACAAGGAGAAATTGTGGGATTGCTCGGACCCAACGGGGCCGGAAAAACCACTTCCTTTTACATGACCACCGGACTGATTGTCCCCAACGAAGGACATATTTACCTGAACGATAAGGACATCACCTCCTATCCCGTATACAAACGGGCCCAAAACGGTATCGGTTACCTGGCACAGGAAGCTTCCGTATTCCGTAAGATGAGTGTGGAAGACAACATTGCCTCCGTACTGGAGTTGACCAACAAATCGCCCGAATACCAGAAAGAAAAATTGGAAAGTCTGATTGCTGAATTCCGGCTTCAGAAGGTCCGCAAGAACTTGGGTGACCAGCTTTCCGGAGGTGAACGCCGCCGTACGGAAATCGCACGCTGCCTGGCCATCGACCCGAAATTCATCATGCTCGACGAGCCGTTTGCCGGAGTCGACCCGATTGCGGTAGAGGATATCCAGCACATTGTCTGGAAACTGAAAGACAAGAACATCGGCATTCTGATTACCGACCACAACGTGCAGGAAACACTGAGTATTACCGACCGTGCCTACCTGCTGTTTGAAGGAAAAATTCTGTTCCAAGGTACGCCGGAAGAACTGGCCGAGAACAAGATTGTCCGTGAGAAATACTTGAGTAACAGCTTCGTGCTGCGAAGAAAGGATTTCCAGCTGAAAGAAATCAGAGAATAAGGACAAATGCTATAACCGTAAGGATATTCCTGTCCTTCCAAAAAGAGATACCCCCGCCACCAATTTCCGTGACAGGGGTATTTTCATATCAAGATATTCAGTCTTAGTTGAGGGATCCGGTTCCCTCCGTAAAGTTCAACGAAATCTTTTGTCCCGGATTGGCAGTCAGAGAGTATTCTGCTCCCAAATCCGTCCATCCATTATTCACTGCATTGTTTTCACGATAGAATATGGTGGCACCGTCCTTCAGTGTAAATTCCAGCCGCCACCAGTCTGTATCTGCCTTGATACACATGCGAACTTCACCCGTTGCGGTCAAAGCCGGAGAAACAAAGCTGCCATCCTTATCTTCCGGTACAGAGAACATATAGGCATCGTTATAGTTCCAGTCGCCCACTGTATTGCCCAACACATACACATTCGGCTTGTAAAAACTCAAGGTATACTGATAATCCTCTCCATTCACTTCCGCCACCAGATACACAATATACCAGCCTCCTTTACTTACCTTGATATTATCGCCGCTGTCAGACAGTCCGGCTCCGGCATTATCCTTAAACTGCTGGATCTTGGAATAACCATTCCAATCCTGTTCAAACTTACCGAATTTGAACTCTGCGCCTGCATCAAAGTAAACCATGCTCCAGAATTCTCCAGCCAGTCCGTTCACGCTCACCATCGGTTTCCACGTTGCCCAGGCTGTTCCGATACTGGAACCTACCAGATACATTTCCTCGGGAGGCGCTATCGTAGAGACCACTTCTCCCAGTTTCACTTGGCTGACTTTAACCACATTCGATACCGAATTGCCCAGTTCACTGCCGGTAATCAATGCTGTAAGCCGGAAATATACCGGAGTCACCGTACCGATATATGCATCTGCTTCCGGATTTGCCTGCTTCCACAAATCCACTACAGCCGTGTTCAGCTCTGCAGGCTTCAATGCAATGGAAGTGGAAGTATAAGTCGTCGACAAGGTTTTGTAATTCGCTTCGGTTTCTTCTGTGGCATCCATAAAAGATTCATTCAGTGAAACCTGTACACTGTAAGTCGTAGCTGCCGTAAAGCCATAGGCAGGCTGCACACAATTCAAGACAATCGTATCCAGACCCGCTCCTAAATCATACACATTGTCCTCCGGAGACTCCAATACAAAAGTCTCTGCTTCATGTAATGTCGGATTATCATCTCGGTCTGTATTACAAGCCGTCAGTAACGGAAGTCCGCATCCGACTAACAACAAAATGGGAAATAATATCTTTTTCATGTTACTTGCTTCTAATAGATTAATAACCTTCATTCTGGTGCATGTTCGTATTGTTGTTCAAGTCTGTAGCAGGAATCGGATAGACATTGTAAATGTCACTGACCGACTTGCCTTCTTTCACGCCCCCTTTCCAGTCCCACAAATACTTGTCGGTGGTAAAGCAGTCGAAACGCACCAAGTCACTGCGGCGACGGCCTTCCAGATAGAATTCACGCGACCATTCATCCAACAAATACATCTCGGTAATCTCGTTCAAGGCAGGCTGCTTGACACACCCGCGTTTCGCACGCAAGGTCTTGATATCTTCCCATGCCAGGCTCTTTTGATTCAGCCGGAAGTTTGCTTCTGCACGGGTCAGATAAGCTTCTGCCAACCGGAACAACGGGATATCCGTATCCGGATATTCGGTGTGGCTGGTAGAAGCTCCATCCGAACGGATGTTCTGCCATTTCACGACAGACAATCCACTCTGGAAACCGGTGATGGATTTCGGGTCCATTGTCCTGCGTCCGCCACCTGCACCCGAATAGAACATGGCACGGTCATCACCCGCCGCCTGAATCATATCCTGTGTCCGCACGCCATATTGTGCATCCCAAGCGTCGATGGCCTCATCGTTGGCAAAATCACTCTGTCCGGGTACTTCCACATCTTCCGGAATCATTGGCACTTCGCCTTCCTTAAAGAATTTATATACCAGCGCATTGCGGGCAATCAGACACGACCATCCGTTAGTAGTTCCCATGTGGGGCATTCCTCCCGTACGTGTGCCACAAATCAAATAGGTGGAACCACCATAGTTTCGGGTCTTCATACCGTCCTGACGAATGGGAAGAATGATTTCCTTCATAGCCTTTTCATTCTGGTCGTTGTCGGCCATGAACATCAGCTTGTAGTCATCGCACAATTCATAATATCCGCTATTGATCACTTTATCCGCATACGTCTTGGCATCTTCATAATCTGCCGTACCGGTGTAAACCTCTGCATTCAAATAGACACGGGCCCTCAACAGCCAGTTGGCTGCTTTGTCTGCACGTCCGAAAGGAGCCTGACCCGGTTCATACATGTCCGCTTCACATTCATCCAATTCTTTCTGGATATAGTCATACAAGTCCTTTCCTGTTATCTCTACCGGCAGTTCATTGTCAAAATGTTCCTTGAAAGGTGCCTTCCCAAACAAGTCCAGGAAATAAGAATAGTGCAAGGCACGCAAGAAACGTACCTCCGCACGCTGGCGAAGGGATTCTTCATCCGTTTTATCGGCAATCTGGTCCAAGAAGAAATTCATCTGAGTAATGTCATACCCCAAACGCACATACACCCATTCGGTACGCTGGCTGGAAGAATTCCACGCAATGCTGGTAAACTGAGGAATATCCACGTTGTCCTGCCATACCCATACACATTCGTCGGTAGGCAATTCCTGGCAATTAAAGATGGTACGATAGAATCCGGACTCCCCTTCATCCTGTCCATCCAGGTCGGGAGTACCTGCCAGACCTTTCTGTCCTGTCAGACCCAGCAAGGCATACTGCTTGACAAAAGCCCCTTCTTGATCAAAACTGGAAGAGCTTTGCGGGTCAATGGAACTGATATCCAAGTCATTGATACACGATACATTTCCCAATGAAACGGCTACTATCAATGCCGCCGAAAATATATGTTTCAAATAGCTAGTTTTCATACGTCTTAATGTTTTCATAAATTAGAATTGTAAATTAACTCCCAGCAGGAACGTGAAGGCACGCGGATAAGGATTAGAGTCAATGCCACTCTGCACTTCCGGATCCAGTCCCTTGTACTTGGTGATAATAAACGGATTCTGAGCCGTTGCATACACGCGTCCGCCAATGCCTTTATAGGCCGAGGTCTTAAACAGGTTCTTAAACGAATACCCCAATGTAATGTTGTCACAACGCAGGAAAGAAGCATTCTGTACAAAATAGTCGCTCATGTAATAATCTCCTTTTCCTGTAAAGCCCAGTGCGATGGCTTCCGGGGTCGTATTCGAATACGCTGTATTGGAGAACAATCCCGAGCTGCTCACGTTCGCTTTTCCAGCCAGGAAGTCGTAATACACATAGTTATTCAGGCTGCTGCGCAAAGAAAAGCTGAAATCCCAATCTTTATAAGTCATCTTCGAAGTAAGTCCCATCATGAAATCGGCTGCCGGTTTCTTGTAAATATACTTATCAGAGCTGTTGATGATGCCATCCCCATTGCGGTCGACAAACATATTCTCAATCGGATTACCGTTTTCATCATATACCTGCTGGTACACATAGAAAGAGTTAGCCGCATAACCCACCTTGTTGACCTGTACCTTCGTATTGTTACCACGGGAGATGCTGTTACCTGTTTCTACGTAATAGTCTGCATCATCTCCACCGGTCAGCTTGGTAATCTCATTATGGTTCCAGGTAAAGTTATAGGTCACGTCCCACATAAAGTCTTTCGTAACCACCGGTTTCACGTTAAAGGCAAATTCCACACCGTAATTTTTCAGCGAACCGATATTCTGCAACATTTGTGCATTGAAGTTTGTACCCACCGGAATCTTCACACTGTTCAGCAAATCGTTTGTCTCACGATAATACCCGTCCACATTACCACTGATACGTCCGTTGAGGAATCCGAAATCCAATCCGGCATTATAGGTTGTGGTCTGCTCCCACTTCAAGTTCGTATTGAAGGCATTGGCACGCGAAGTATGATAATATGTATCTCCAAACGGATACTGTGCATAATCGTCACTCACCACATACAGCGGCATGTAGGCAAAATCCGAACTTACATCCTGCTGTCCGGTGATACCCCATCCCAACCGAAGCTTCAGGTCAGACAGGAAATTGACATCTTTCAAGAAGTTTTCTTCTTTCATCTTCCAAGCCAGAGCCAGAGAGGGGAAAGTACCCCAGCGGTTTCCGTCAGCAAAACGGGAAGAACCATCCCAGCGCATGGTGAAGGTAAACAGATAACGGTCTAACAACGTATAGTTCAAACGTCCGAAGTAAGAAACCAACGTATTGCGGGTAGCATACGCCGTCTGTTCCTTCAACACGGCATCATGAATATCTCCGGTATAAGGATCCACTCCATTCCCGATGGTAAATCCATTCCGGTGGAAATGCTGTTCCTCCCCGCCGGCCATGATATCAAAGGTATGTGCACCCAATGTCTTGATATATTGTGCATATACGTTATACGACAAATTGTATTTGTATTCAGTCACAGCCGAAGTATTCCCATAATAGTTGTAAGAGAATGAATAGGGTGAATAAATGGTAGTCTGCGTACCATCTGCATATTCACCACCCAAACTGGCATGCAAATGCAGGTCGGGCAAGAAATGGAATTTATAATCCACTTCCACATTCCCTACGAAATCGTTGCTGTTGGCACTGTCGTCTTTCTGTTCCAAGACTGCCACCGGATTCTGCGGCGTATTCTTATTTGCCGTATACCGCCAGTCCGGATCCGAAAAATCAGAAGTAGACTGTGCATTCTGATAATAACCTCCAAACACGTCATACATGCTGTCACCGCCATATACCGGGCGAGTAGGATCCATGGAAAGTGCACCTCCAATAGCGGCTCCGGCATCTGCATACCGGTTCTTTCCATTCATGTATTTGGCCGTTACATTCACCTTCAAATGGTCGTCGAAGAAAGAAGGAGCCAGATTCACCGATGCGGTAAAACGCTGGAAATTGGACGTCTTCAGAATACCATTGTTATAACTGTATCCCAATGAAACACGATATGGAAGATTCTTCAGTCCCCCGTTGATAGACACATGATGGTCGGTACTGATGGCCGGACGGAAGATTTCATCTTGCCAGTCGGTATTGGCCGTACCCAGCGACGCCGGCAACTCATCGCCAAAAATCTGCTGAGCGTATGCCCGGTATTCGTCTCCATTCAGTACATCGTATTTCTTCTGAATGGTGGATACGGAAACCGAACCGTTGTAGCTGACTTTCGGAGCCTGACCGTTCTTTCCTTTTTTCGTAGTGATAATGATGACACCATTGGAAGCACGGGAACCATAAATGGCTGTAGCCGAAGCATCTTTCAACACCGTAAACGTTTCAATATCTTCCGGGTTCACCATGGAGAGACCGTTCGACATACCCTTGACACCGCTGTTATCGATGGCCAGTCCGTCAATCACAATCAGCGGATCGTTGCTGGCATTCAGGGAAGAACCTCCACGGATACGAATCTGCGCACCTCCACCCGGAGTTCCGTCATTGGAAATCACACTCACACCGGCTACCTTTCCGGTCAACATATCCTGCGCATTGGTGGTAATACCCTTACTCAGTTCATCCGGCTTGATGGCTGTTACCGAACCGGTGGCATCATTCTTCTTCACCGAACCGTAACCGATAACCACCACATCATCCAACACTTCCGTATCATCCTGAAGCGTCACATTCATGGTAGCCGCAGCAGGAAGTTCCTGCGTCTTATATCCGATAAAGGAAATGACAATCACATCTCCTTTCTTGGCTTCCAGTGTAAAATTACCATCCAAATCCGTAATCGTACCCACGGTAGTTCCCTTCACCAGCACATTGGCTCCGATGACTCCCATACCGGCGTTGTCTTTGACTACTCCTTTCACAATAAGGCCTTGTGCAAAAGCCTGTACGGAAAGTAAAATTCCGACTATCCATACAGACAGGAATTTACTCGCATTGTTCAATTTTATTTCCATATTATTAAATTAAAGTGTTCCCTAAATTTAAGTCCAAATACCTATTGAAAACGACAATTTTTACCTTACGATTGTTTGCTCCTTTACTTCACCTCCTTGATGGAAATGGCGTAACCTCCACCCACAGCGGCTTTTAGGTTCAATTTAGTCTTATTGGTTACTTTTTTCTTGGTAATGGTATAAGCCTGCGGATTCTTGTCCCAGCTGGCATCCTTCGCATCTGCATAAATGGTCGCTTCATATTTCTTTCCCGGCTGCAGGAAATCAAGAGACAATTTCGATTCATGACCGTTATATCCTGCGGTGCATCCTACATACCAGTCGGTAGTACCTTTGGCACGGCGTGCAATGGTGATATATTCTCCCGGCTCGGCTTCCAGGTATTTGGTTTCATCCCAGTCTACTGCCACATCCTTGATAAACTGGAAGGCATCCATGAAGCGTTCATAATTTTCGGGTACATCGGCTGCCATCTGCAGCGGGCTGTACATCGTCACATAAAGAGCCAACTGGCGTGCCAGAGTGGTACGTGCATGCGACTTGTTATTCGGATTCATCTTACTGCAATCCGGTTCAAAAATACCTGGCGTATAATCCATCGGACCGCCAATCAACCGGGTAAACGGCAAAATGGTCGTATGGTTCACATTGTTTCCACCAAAAGATTCGTATTCCGTACCACGGGCAGACTCATTGCCAATCAAGTTCGGATACGTACGGCACAAACCGGTCGGGCGAACTGCTTCATGGGCATTCACCATAATCTTGTAATCGGCTGCTTTCTTCACTGCATACAGATAGTGGTCTACCATCCATTGTCCATAATGATGTTCTCCGCGCGGAATAAGGTCGCCCACATAGCCACTCTTTACCGCATGGTATCCGTTGTCCACCATAAACTGATATGCCTTGTCCATGTGACGCTCGTAGTTACGTACAGACGCCGATGTTTCATGATGCATAATCATCTCTACTCCCTTGCTGGCCGCATAGCGATGTACTTCTTCCACGTCAAAGTCAGGATAGGGAGTCACAAAATCGAACACATAATCCTTGCTCTTGCCAAACCAGTCTTCCCAGCCCTGGTTCCATCCTTCTACCAATACGGCATCAAAACCATGTTTGGCTGCAAAATCAATGTAACGCTTTACGTTTGCGGTATTGGCCGAATGCTTTCCGTTGGGTTTAGTCTTGGAATAATCCGTCTCACCCAATTTCACACTCGACAAATCATCCGTATAAGCCCAAGTTCCTTTATTGGTAATCATGTCCCACCAGATACCGATATATTTCACCGGATGAATCCAAGAAGTATCTGCAATCTTGCAGGGTTCATTCAAGTTCAAGGTGATGCGTGAAGCCAGAATATTACGGGCATCATCACTTACGATGACGGTACGCCAAGGAGAAGTACACGGTGTTTGCATATAGCCCTTATCCCCTTTGGCATCAGGAGTCAACCAAGACTCAAACACCAGATTCTTATCGTCCAAGTTCAGGCTCATGCAAGAATAGTCCTTCAAAGCCGCTTCATGCAGGTTGATATACAATCCGTCGTCCGTTTTCATCATCAACGCTGTCTGTACTCCTGTCGGTGAGAACACAAACTGTGAAGAATTCTCAGTGACCGCCTCTTTCATCTTTCCACGGATCTCAGAAAGGCGGGAAGTCGTATAATCATATTCCTGTGTGTCATAATCGCCCGGAATCCAGAACGCAGTATGGTCGCCTGTCATGGCAAACTGCGTATGTTCTTCCTTGATGACAAAATAATTCAGGTTCTTCTGCTGAGGAAACTCATAGCGGAAGCCCAGTCCGTCGTTGAACAAACGGAAACGAATCACGATGTAACGGTCATTTTCCGGCTGATCAAGCGTGACTTCCAATTCATTGTAATGATTACGGATTTCACTCTCTTCTCCCCACACCGGACGCCAAGTCTCATCAAAAGTAGAAGTATGCGTTTCTCTGACTTTAAAACCGGTCATCAGGTTGGTCTTTTCATCTACACGTTCCTTATCCTTGCGTTCCGTCCATTCAAAGCCAATCCGTTTTTCCGGGTCTTCCCGTTTCAATTCCAATCCTAAAGTACTGGGCTTGATGACCTGTTTGTTCTTAAAGGTAAGCTCATACACCGGAGCTCCTTTCTGGTTCAAACTGAAATCCATCACCAGATTACCATCCGGCGAAGTCAGTTTCTGTGCGTGTGCCAGAAGTGCACAACAACACATTGCTACAAAGGCAAAAGTTTTTCTTGTTTTCATACGTTTTTCGCGGTATTAATTTAATTAGGTTTATGTTTTTCAGTTACTGAAAGCAAAATTAAGCTTCCTCCTCAATTTTGATATTCGTAAATAGAAAAATAGAAACCCACAAAATATTTAATCATTTATAAATAAGCTACTTAACAGATAAGACAAAGCTTAAAAATAGAAATGCATTAGAACTCCAGCACAAGGTTTTCTCGTCCTTCCAACGCCAATTTTCCTCCTAAATTCACCTGCTTTCCCGTCAGCACATCCCGGGCTTTGTCTGTCGGAAGAATTTCCCTGTAAGGAGTCAGGTTGAGTTCTTTCGGAGAATCGGTTCCGTTCATCACCACCACCACCGATTTACCGTTAAATTCCCGCTGATAGACATACACGCCCTGAGAAATAGAATAATGCTTCAGTGTACCTTTTCCGATAACCGAGTTTCCCTTTCGCCAGTTCAACAACCTGCGCGTAAACTCGAATGCCTCATTCTCCAGGGATGTCCGTCCGCTGGCCTCAAAACAGTTGCGGACATCACCCGGCCATCCACCCGGAAAGTCCTTACGCAAGTCACCGTCACCTTTCCCCTTATCCCCAGTCATCAGGATTTCCGTTCCGTAATAAATCTGCGGAATCCCCCGGGTAGTCAGCAAAAAGACCAAAGCCTGTTTATAACGCTTCAAATTCTGCGTCATCTCATCCGTCCGGGTAAAGCGCGAAGTGTCATGATTGTCCAAAAAAGTCAGCAAGTTCATCGGGTTCGCATACACCAAATCCTGTGTCTGATAATCATACAGTTTATAGAGACCTCCTCCCCACTCACCGGTCTCTTCATCGAAAGCCTGGTTCATGAGTGCCTGCAAAGGAAAATCCATCACCGTAGGTAAATTAGAGTTCAACGGAGCCGCCAACTTACTGTCCTTCTGCCAATAAGAAACCAATACATTACTGTTCAACCAAGTTTCCCCTACGATATTAAAATGGGGATATTCCTCCAACACCTCCTTGCACCACTGACTCATAAAATCAAAATCCGCGTATGGATGTGTATCCTGCCGGATACCATTGATACCTGCATATTCAATCCACCAGATACTGCTCTGTATCAGGTAGCGCGCCACATGACGGTTACGCTGGTTGAAATCAGGCATCACCGAAGTGAACCAGCCATCGGTGGCAATCTTCTTTTCATACTCACTGGCATGGATGTCCATCACACTCGCTGTCTTGAACGAAGTCTGTACATAATTGGAATGAAAGTTGAACCACTCCTTCGAAGGCTTGTCTTTAAACAAGTAGTTTTCGCTGCCGCAATGGTTGAAAATCATGTCCATCACCACTTTCAAGCCTTTTCCGTGTGCCTTGTCCACCATGTCACGGAAATCCTCATTGCTTCCAAAACGTCTGTCTACCTGATAATAATCCGTAATGGCATATCCATGATAAGAACCGCCCTCCATGTCATTTTCCTGCGTCGGGTTCAGCCAGATAGCCGTCACCCCCAAATCAGCAATATAATCCAAATAATTCGAAATACCCTGAAGGTCTCCTCCGTGGCGGGCAAACGAATCGGTACGGTCCAGCTTCGTTTCTTTCATACCTTTCACCACGTCATTTTCCGGATTCCCGTTGGAAAAGCGGTCGGGCATAATCAGATACAATACATCCTCGGAAGTAAATCCTTTCACGTCTTCTCCTTCTCGCGTACGCGCCTTCAGTTCATACGGAATCTGAAGCTGCTTCTTTCCATTCTTTAACTGGATATGGAAAGTCTGCGCCTTCGCCTCCGACAAATCTACGTACAGCAACAAGTAATTCGGATTCTCCTGCTTCACGACTTCTTCCAAATAAACTCCCTCTCCCGACACGGTCACATCGGAAGAAGCCAAGTCATCACCATACAGCAAAATCTGCAATTCGGAGTGCTTCATTCCCGCCCACCAGAAAGAGGGGGCAATCTTCTTTACGTCCATGGCCCGGGCAGTCTGCCCCATTCCCCACACGAAGAGGAACACAGCCCATAAAATTAATGTATGTTTCATGATATTGAGGTTGAATGTTTTTCATCACAAAAATAGATTTCTGAAAAAAGATTTCTTATCTTTGGAAACAAAATATAAATACACACAAAATTTAACCATCTGATTTACAACATAGTAATAAAAATATCAGTGATTAAAATATAAATGAGATAATACGTTCTATTTAACCTTGAAGCTATGAGAATACGATTTTTTCTTCTACTTCTCGTATTGGGAAGCGGCTTGCAAACCACTGTTTGCGCGCAAACCTCCAACGAGCGGATATTGGCACAACTTGACAAAGTCATCGCTCAAAAAGAAAAATACCGGAACGAACGGGAAGCCACCATTTTTCAGATGAAGCAACACCTGAATTATGCCACAGACCCCAATGAACAATACAAAATCTGCGGCACCCTGTTCAACCTGTACCTTCACTACCAGGCCGACTCTGCCTGCCATTATCTTCGCCGGAAGATACATTACAATTCCTTGCAACCACAGCCTGAAAGGAATATCGAAATCACCATCAACCGGGCAGAAGTAGCGGGAGTCATGGGAATGTACAATGAGGCCTTGGAAGAACTACATGCCCTCAACCCACACCAGTTGGACTCCCTTAACCAAAGATATTACTATTTCACCATCAGGGCCTGCTACGGTTGGATGGCCGACAACACTGCAGACAAGCTGATCAAAGAAAAATACCTGAAAAAGACAGGACTCTACCGGGATTCCCTTCTAGAGATTCTCCCCAAAAGCAACAACCGCCAGATTATTCTGGCAGAAAAACTGATTCTGGAAGGACACCCGGACAAAGCCATTCCGCTCTTGAACAAAGTACTCACCTCTTCGCTGAGTATGCAAGATAAGGCATACGTGTACTATACCCTTGCACTGGCGTATGAAGCAAAGAAAGACATGGACATGGAAATCTACTATCTGGCACAGACTGCCCTAACCGACCTGACCTCTTCTACAAGGGAATATGCCGCCTTGCAAAAACTGGCCCGGCTGGTCTATTTGCAAGGTGATCCGGAAAGGGCATATACCTACGTCAGCTGTTCGATGAAAGACGCCGTAGCCTGCAATGCCCGCCTACGCTTTCTGGAGGTCACAGAATTCTATCCCATCATCGACAAAGCCTACTCAGACAAGAAAGCCCAGGAAAAACGATTGGGATGGATTCTGATGGTCAGCATCAGTTCGCTAGCCATCGCACTGATTGTGCTGGCATTCTATTTATATCACGGCATGAAGAAACTGGCTTTCATGCGACGGGACTTGTCGAAAACCAACAACGAGCTAGTAGCCGTCAACAAGCAGTTGCAGCAAACAGGAAAAATCAAAGAGGTATATATCGCACGCTATCTGGACCGTTGCGTCAGCTACCTGGACAAGCTGGAGCAATACCGGCGTTCCCTCGAAAAACTGGCCATGGCTTCCCGCATAGAAGAACTGTTCAAGGCCATCCGTTCGGAACAATTCCTACGCGAAGAACGCAAGAATTTCTACAACGAATTTGATAAATCATTTCTGGAACTGTTTCCTCACTTCATCCGTGACTTCAACAATTTGCTCACCGAAGAAGGAAAGATTGAGCCCAAACCGGGTGAGATACTGAACACCGAACTCCGCATCTTTGCCCTCATCCGACTGGGAGTGACCGATGCCAACCGGATTGCTCATTTCTTAGGCTATTCTCTGGCCACGGTCTACAACTACCGGAGCAAGATACGCAACCGGGCCAAGGGGGATAAGGAGAACTTTGAACAGGAAGTGATGAACTTGTAATACTCCCATTTATTTAAAATCAAGAAACACTTACCCAAGCATGTATAACAACGAACTTGGGTAAGTGTCACCTAATCAGAGAGTAAATTAGTTATTGTACATTTTCACTTTTTGCATCTTCAATATATTCATTCCATAAATTTTCTATCTTATAATTTTCTCCCAGAATATATTGAATAGCTTTTTCTAAAGACCACTGGGAACCTAACTGTACAATTGAAACTGTCATTTTACGCAGAAAATCACCATCATAGGTTCTTAACCAATTCATAAAATAACCAGAAGTTCCATAAGGTAACTGCCATACATAAGGACAAGGAGTATTACCAGATTTCCGATTCTCATCATAATATGTACCTGAACCTAAAGCCGTATTAATACGATTTGCATCGGTAACTCCACCACAAGCACTTCTAACGGCATCAGCCATCCCTTCTATACAAGAAGGCTGATTGCTATCTACAGCACCCGTTTTCTGTACCAGATGTGTAAATTCATGAATCAACACACCACGAATCTCAAAAGCAGCATCGTCCATAGAGACAGTCCCACTACTAACTTTTCCTACATATTCAGAGCTCATTCTCATCAATGGCCCTTCACTGTCACCAGACACATAAGCAACAGCTCCAGCATAATCCATGGGCCCTAAAATACATTTAAGCCAAGGAACTGGCTGCTGCTTCGCATCTACCGATGAATAATATATGGAAGACAACACCAGTTTCAACACTTTCGTATAATATGACTTCTTTTCTTCATCTGTCTTACCCACAATATTATCGTAAGCGGAACTGATTTCAGAAGTTACAGCCGATTCTGTTACCAGTTTATAAGTAGGAGGCATAATATCAAAGAAAACCTCCGATGAAGTTACTTCTGTCAATGCCAAATCATCAGCAGAAGCCCATTCACTCACCTCTTCTACCCCATCCTTATTCCAAATACAACGATATTGTACGGTACTAGGATTTTTAGTCACGACAGTAAAATAATCATAAGAAGTGGCAAAATTGGGATTTGCCATAATTTTCACGGTTTTCGAGAGTCCATTTAGCGCCAGAAAAGAGACCTCTACTCCTTTATAAGACTTGGCATCTGCCGTGGTTCGCCACATAATTTTCAATTCGTTCAAATCTTTATTATAAATGGCACTTCTAGCCTCCAAAGCTTCTCCACTAACGGGTACTACACCTTCAGGAAGTTCTCCAAAAACCTGACCTCCCTCATTCACGCAAGAACTTATTATAAACAAGCTAAAAGCTATCAAACATATTAATAGTGTACGCATATTTTTCTTCTTTATTTACTAATTATTATTGAAAAACGGGTTGCGGCCAATATATAAAGCTATTGCTGGAAATACTGAACACGTATAAACCTGCCTCTGGAGTTTCATTGCTTCTGACCATAATATGGTCTTCATCAAACAAGAAACTATAAATATTGGGACAGTAATTTTTAACTGTATTAATATCTGAGCCATAACCTGCCATCAATCCCGCATCCTTATTAAACCGAATGATATCCGTTCCTTCCAATGGAATCATGTTTCCTCCTTGATAATACATAAAATAATAATTATCTACATAAATAACAATAGAAGACCAATCTCCATTCCACTCAAGGATAGGTATATTATCAAATCCAGGAATTTTATTATAGTCATCCACCAAATTTGGACTTAAAGTACACCTTGCATTTTTAAATTGCGGCTGATAACCACTAGGCAACTTAATCCAATCCGACATTTTATACAAACTGGTCTTGTCTTTCCCATAAGATACATTTGCTACCAATTTATTGTCAGATGTCAAACCAGCCAATTCTACTCCATCTTCTTTCACCTTAATTGCAGATAATGAACCACAATCCATCGCAACCGGTTCCTGGAAAGTCAATATGCCTTCTTCTGTCACAATAGCCACTACATCTTTGCGAGTTACGGTCTGATTGGTATAGCTCAGGAAATGAACTGTATGATCATCTTTCGTTACATAATAGTAAGCTACAAAATTTCCATTAGAAGCCGAACGAATCACACCCGATCCCCATCCAATTGCAAACATATTCTCAATCAATTGCTGTTCAGGTGTCTTAATATTATCCATTTCTGTTTTGGCTACTTTATTCATAATATAAGAAGTACCACTCAACTTCCCTTTCCAGGTTATGGAATTTTCATCATAACTCGTTAGTACCAACACACTTTCCTGAGTTAAGGTCTCAAAATGCGTTTGTAATAATGTCAATTCAACCTTTCCTTCATCATTCAAGGCCAAAGAATAAGTTCCTGAAACATTCTGTGGTTCACGTTCAGATTTAGTAATTACTGTTTTTTGTTCGGTATCAAAAATAAAATAGCAAGCATTCACATCCAAATCTATTTTCCAACCGCCACCTTCTTCTACAGAAGCCAGCAATGTTTCTACTTTTTCTTCATCCGTCATAAGGGCATCCATTTCCGACCGATCTGTACGCTTCCACACATATTCCGTATTAGAATCTTGCCCTTTACAAGTAACACTACTTACCTTTGCACTTGTTATAACAAATGTTTCATCCCCCAAAAGTGTCTTCAAATCTGATCCAACAAATGAAAGCACCACATTTTCTTCTTCATTCACAGAAATCTTATACTCATAAGAAACCAACTTCGGATTCACCGTTGATTTCATCTGATATTTACCTTCCTCAACATTAAAGAAAATATATACATTTATATCATCTTTTGTTATCTTCCATACTTCATCCGAACTGGTAACTAATACTTGTTCCACATCCTTGATCAGTTCCGATTCTTTATTATTTTCTTTATTACCACTCAAATCTGTACCCGGATATACCAATTCCAATGGGTCGCTATACCAGTCACACGCTCCTATTGCCATACCCATAAAAGCGACAAATATAATTTTTCTAACTAGTTTCATAATCAATCTAATTTTAGGTTACACTTTACCATCCCGGATTCTGCTTTAAGGAAGGAGTCTTGGCAATTTCATTAGAGTTTATCGGGAAGAAATAATCACGATAGCTCACCCTTCTTGGAGTCAATTGCTTACCTTCAAAACGTTCCATCCGATAAGACTTACCGCCTACCTTAATCGCTCCATTTTCATCCAAAACTGGCTGCATACCATGGATATAATGTTGTGTCTGAGGATACTGCATCTTCTTCTCATTAAACCACTGTTGTGCACGAGCGTCTTCCGGCATAGCCAAATACTGTTCTTCTTTAGCTTCTTCCACAGGACTAGTCATAAGACCTTTATAACGCAATGTAAAATACCGGTTATTTTCGAAAAACAATTCTACCCGACGCTCACGATCAATATATTCACGACGCACTTTCTTATCTGTATCAAATTCTGGAGGTACCGGCTTCATAAACGAACGCTCACGAATCTGATTCAACATAGATTTCATTGTATTCACATCACCATCCGTTTCATTCAATGCTTCTGCATAAATCAACATCAGTTCAGGCAAGCGAATCAAGGGGAAATTCATACTCGAAACATTGGCGTTAATTGTCCAATCATTCTGTATAAATTTACGCAACGCATATCCTGTACGTGTGTCACGAGTATCACGTACCGAACTATTTACCAATGCATCATCACTACCTTCAGCCACATTATATTCTTTTCCCATCAATATCGCTCCCATATATACGATATCTCTGTAAAAACGAGGATCACGATTTACATACGGATTCTTATCATCATAATTAGAAGCTGTATAAATATCACGGCCATAGTCCCCATCAATCACTTCATACTGATCAACTTGTTCCTGAGTAGGTTGATTTCGAGTCTGTCCACTTCCATACGATTCCGGAATATTATCCTGTATCCAACGCGTATCCTTACTATTTAATAAAGTTAAAATAACCTCGTTATTATAGAATGTATTATCTCTGAACATTTCTTCCAAACGTTTATACACTTTATCACCAGAATTAGTTACAAATTCTGTATCATCATACTGTTTATAAAGTGAATATCTACCCATGTCCACAATTTCCATAAACTCCTCCGCTGCTTTCAATGCATTCTGCCAACGTTCTGGTTTATACTCTTTATATTCCTGAGCTCCGACACGTGTATCTGCATCACCCAATGGAGATATTCCTGTAGGATTACCATCCGCATCTCTCAATCCACCATTATACAAAGGTTGTGCGGCAATCCAACGAACAATGGCCTTTAAAGCCAAACAAGCACCCTTATCTATTCGATTGAATTCTTCTCCCTCTTGTCTCACAGGCAAGCGACTTGCAGCCTCATCCAAATCTGCACACATTTTTTCCACACTTGTATGAACAGATTCGCGCACTGCATACGCAGAAGGATCTTCCTCCAAAGAATACAATCGGTCACTATATACCATTTCTCCATGCCAGCGAAGAATCATATAATGATAATACGCCCTGAAGAAATAAGCTTCTCCTATTCGCTTACTTAACAAACCTGGTGAAGACGGATGATCAGGAGTATTATATTCATCTACGCCCCAAATAATTTTATTTACTTTTCGTATAGACTGATAAAAAGTCCACCACCAACCAAAACCAGAACCTCCATATATATTTCCAATAGAAGTAGGATCTGCACTTAACTCTCCATTCAGGATTTTATATGGTGCATCCGCATCTGCTTTATTAAACTCCAATTCATCACACAGCGTTCCAATATTATGACTATAAATCGTATTGAATCCTAAACTATTCAGATACATATCAGCATATAACTGTGTAACCAGTTCATTCACTTTTGTATAACGGGAAAAAACTTCTGCTTCTTGCAGCTTTCCGTCATCTTCTCTTTCCAGATAATCACTACATGAAGGAGTTAATAAACATATACCTCCTACTGCCAGACAAACTAATATTGATTTTTTTAATTTCATTGCTTTTCAGATTAGAATGTAACATTTACTCCAAAATTATAGATTCGCTGAATAGGATACCAAGAACCATTTCCATTACCCGTTTCAGGATCCATGTTCACATCATCAAGTTTATCAAAGGTCAACAGATTCATGCCTTGCACATAAAAACGCACTTGCTGCAAATGCGCTTTTTGAATTAATCTCTGAGGCAATGAATAGCCAATCTCAATATTCTTTAAACGTAAATAAGAAGCATCATACAAGAATAAACTACTGGATGCATTTTTATTATTTGGATGATTTCCCAAATGAAGTGCAGGGTATGAGGCATCCGGATTATCAGGTGTCCATGAATCCAAATGCATGGCTTTCACCTTACCCATATTGTTACCTTGTGCACCCATCACCGGAAAATCCCATACCGCCGGACCACTCAACTGCAACGATGTCAAAGCAGCTCCCTGAAAAAGTATACTCAAGTCCCAACCTTTATAGGAAAGTCCCAATGGAATACCAAACTGCAATTCTGGAGTCTTTGGATTTCCCATTGCCTTCATATCATGCTGGTCGTCTATCTTTCCATCATTGTTCAGATCTTTGTATACTACATCACCAGGAACCAATTTACCCCAAGGCTGAAATCCTGATCCCTCATTCATTGCATTTAATTTATCTGCTTCAGCCTGATCTTTTACGAAATGGTCTACTTCATATACAAAATATTCTCCTACACGATGTCCGGTACGTTGCATCCAAGGAACAGCACGTTCTATCTCCATCATATCCAATATTTTATTACGAGCAAACCCCGCATTAAAACGGATATAATAGTTAAAATTACGTCCTACTCTGTCATTCCAACCTAATTCTAAATCAAATCCACGATTAATCACCGTTCCCGCATTTACATACGACGATGTCTTTCCAAAAACATCAGGAATACCTATCACATCACTGCCCCCCGTATTAGTAATAATATCCCAACGTTTTTCATAGAACGCATCAATTGACAAGCTCAAGCGATTATTCAGCATATTCATATCAATACCAGCGTTATACTTGATTCCTCGTTCCCAGGTCAGATCAGGATTTGCCAAATCACCTTCCTGCAAACCTCCACCCATCGACTGATTATAGTTAGTACCTGTATTCCAGGAACTTCCGCCTGTCGAATTATAATACTGCACATACAAAAACCGTCCGATTCCTTGGTCGTTACCTACCCAACCCACAGAACCTCTCAGTTTCAAATGATCCAACCATCCTTTTGTAGCACTCATAAAGCTTTCTTCTGTCGGAACCCATCCCACGGAAAATGAAGGGAATACGCCGTAACGATGTGCTTTGCTAAAGTTCTCAGAACCATTGATACCGACATTCGCTTCAAACAAATACTTGTTTTCATAATCGTATGTGGCCCTCGCTGCAAAGCCCTGATAACGGTAAGCCACCTCATTGCCGATGGTACGCTGCGAACGATGCATCGTAAACATACCTGACACGTTATGTCCACCAAAGCTACGCTGATAGTCTAATTTAGCCTGCATATATACACGGGCAATAGCTAAACTAGCTTGATAAGTATTCTGTTTTGTATTGTCAACAGTAAAATTGGATATAGCAGGCGTATAAGCGCCACTGTATCTTACCCTGTCTGGAGTTGCATAAATGCCTAGACCATCACTTGGATAGAATGTAGCATATCCACCATACTCTTCATTATTCGCTACTTTTCGAGGTATAGAACGGTCAATCGCATGTGTTTCCTCTATATCATAAGAAAACATACCTTCCACTTTCAAACCTTTCGTAATAAAATCCAATTTGTGACCAATAATAAAATTACCCTGGAAATTTATCTTATGGGTAGTCTTATATCCCATATAGGCTATTTCTCCCAAAATATTCTTGGTATACTGACTATTACCAAACAAAAGTCCATTTGGATGGTCGATATAATAGGTTTCATTGCTTGGATGCCCATTTCGTTCCAATACCACCGGATAAATAGGAGGAGTAGTATTAGCTGTAAAAATAATATTACCAGAACCTCCTCCTGATTCATTCATATCCGTAATCTGTCCACCTAAATTTACACTTACGTAAAAGTTTTTAGTAATATCGATATCCAAACTAGTTCGTAAATTATACCGTTTGAATCCTCCATTGGTACTATATGCATCATTTAAATCTGAATATCTATAGTTCCCATCTTGATTAAAATAACCAATCATCGCAAAATAACGAGCCCGCTCACTACCTCCACGTAATGACAATGTATAATTCTGCTGAATAGCTGGCCGAAAAGCATAATCAAACAAATCGATATCATAGCCTAATCCATCTGTGTTATCTCCTTTTGCACGCGCCCAATTATTAATCATTTCATCAGAAAAAAGTCTGGACTGAACAGCCGGATCGGTTTCCCAGCCTGGATTATCATTTTTCAATGCTTGATTGTACAAGCGAGCATAATCCGCAGAACCAAGATAATCAGGATATGACACAGGCTCGGCCATTCCTACTTGTGCCTTAAATTCTACTGTAGGCTTAGATTGCGACACGCCCCTTTTGGTAGTCACAATCACCACACCATTGGCACCTCGAATACCATATACTGCTGTGGCTGAAGCATCCTTTAAAATAGAAAATGTTTCTATTTCATTCGGGTCCAAATTAGAAAGACTTCTTTCTACCCCATCGACAATCACAATAGGAGACTGTGCACCCGAGTTATATGATGACAAACCACGTACCGCAAAACTAGCCACATCCTTACCGGGTTCACCACCTCCAAACTGAGTAACTGTCAAACCTGGCAAACGGCCTGCTAAGGCATTCGTAATATTAGCACTCGGGCTTTGGGAAAGTTCTTTCACATTAACAGAAGCAACAGAACCTGTCAAAGTCGTTTTCTTCTGTGAACCATAACCAATAACCACCACTTCCTGCAGCGTCTTAGAATCTTCTACCAAAGTCACACTCACTTGACGCTGTCCTTTCAAAGGAATATCTTTCGTTGTATATCCGATGAAAGAAACCGTCAATACCGCATCTTCATAAGGAACTGTTAATGTAAAATTACCATCCATGTCCGTAATTGTTCCCAAATTCGTTCCTTTCACCATAATATTGGCTCCAATGACAGGTAATTTTTCTTCGTCAACAACCGTTCCTTTTACGACTATTCCTTTCGATTGCTCTATCCCATTGAATGCAGATGAACTTTCGATAGCCCCAACAGGCAAAGAGAACAGACACAAAAAGGCCATCGGATACACCAAGCGTATGCACCTGAACGACTTTCCTTTTAATTTTACATCTTTCATAGGTTCATTTTTAAAGTTAAACATCAAAAACTATTTTATTTTCGTCTCTAAACCATATAAAACTGTCTTTCCTGATGACGAAATTGAAGGAGGTATATCGTCTTTTGAAACTCCTCTTTTATAAGCAGGGCTCTCACTCATCACAAAATGCAATGTCATACCTTCTTTCACCATATCATAAGACAAATAAGATTTATCATACTTCTGACCATCCACATAAAGTTCTTTGACATATACGGCCTTTTCCGACCAATTCTCAGTAGTCATTCTTATCTGCTTGCCATTGCTGAGCGTAACTGTCAATCCTGCTACACAAGGCGAACCTATATTATAAATGTTGCTGGAAGGAGCTACTGGATAAATACCTAAACAATTGAACATATACCAAGCCGACATCTGACCGCAATCATCATTTCCACTCAATGACCCCGGCTCATTACCATAAAAACTAGATGCGATTTTACGTACCCAGTACTGGCATTTCCAAGGTTGCCCCAAATAATTATACAAATAAGCTATATGATGACAGGGCTCATTTCCGTGCCAATAACCGCCAATACGTCCCTGAATATCGTGTGCCCCAGGAATATCTTCCGGTAATTCCACTGTAAACAATTCATCCAACCGTTTCCGAAGAAGCTTTTTCCCTGCCAAATTAATGTATCCTTGTACATCATGAGGAACATACCAAGTATATTGCATAGTGAAACCTTCTGTGATATCCCCCCAGCCATTGACAGAGCCAGGGCCCTGATAAGCTATCGGACTAAAAGGCGTACGCCATTTACCCTGACTATCCTTGCCCCGCATGTATTTTGTTTCTGGATCGATTAGTGTCTGATAAGAAAGCGAACGGTTCAGAAAATACTCATAATCATTCATCTTACCCAAAGTCTTGGCAGCCTGTGCAATACAATAATCATCATAAGCATATTCAAGAGTCTTTGAAACAGATTCCGCTTCTTTATCAAACGGCACATATCCTTTCTCACGATATTCCGGCAGACAATCATAATGTTCATTCATCGCTGTGGACTTCATGGCTTCGTATGCACGTTCATAATCAAAACCCTTCACACCTTTCACTATCATGTCAGCCAGTACAGACACAGCATGATAACCAATCATACACCAAGTCTCATTCCCATAAAACGACCATATTGGCAACATTTTCTCCACACTTTTGTCATAGTGAGCCAACATGGAGTTAGCTATGTCCGCATTTACATCTTGATGCACTAGATTAAACCACGGATGTAAAGCCCGATAAGTATCCCACAAAGAAAAGACTGTATAATTGGTAAAACCTTCCGCCTTCTCTATATTCTTATCAAGTCCTCTGAACTGTCCGTCTGCATCCTGAAACACGAACGGATGCAATGCAGCACGATAAGCAGCTGTATAGAATGCTTCCTTCACCTCCGGTTTTGCCTCAAGCTGATATTTGGAGAGTTCCTGTTCCCACAAACTCACTCCTTTTTCACGCAAACCGTCGAAGGTCATTCCCTTCAGTTCCTGCAGATTCAAAGCAGCTCCTGCCGTACTGACAGAAGAGATGGATGTCTTCACAATCACCTCTTCTCCTGCTTCGGTAGCAAAGGAAATACATGCCATCAGATTCTTACCCCAGGCTTCATAACTACTTCTGAAACGAGAAGTGTTATATATAACCGGTTTCTTGTCCTGCATGAAACGCAGATTCTTCAACTTCTTAGAGAATACTGCCGTAAAATACACATGTCGTTCCGGTCCCCAACCTTTTACCAGCTTATATCCTGTTAAGGTTGAATCATTCTCCATCCGAAGATTCGACCATTCACAACTTTGCCAAAGCGTATGATTCATGTCAATCATGATAAACGCCTTGTCCGATTTAGGATAAGTGAAGCGAAACATTCCGCTCCGTAATCCGGCTGTCATTTCCGCCTTTACTCCATAATCAGACAATTCTACGGCATAATAATTGGGTGATGTCCATTCTTTGTCGTGAGAGTAGCGAGAACGGTATCCTTCTTCCGGATTTTCACGTGTACCTGGATCAAGTTTCATCTCTCCAGTCCCAGGAACAAACAAGAAATCCCCCAAATCAGGAATGCCCGTTCCGCTCAAGTGAGTCAGACTGAACCCCAATATAGAAGTATGGTCATACTTATATCCTGCTGCCGCATCGTAGAACTTGGCATCCGTGTCTGGACTGATTTGTATCCCCCCAAAAGGAATCTGAGCCCCCGGATATACGTTGCCATAGCCATCGGTACCAATCATTGGATTGACATACTGTGTCAGATTCTCCGCAGAAAGTAAGCATACCGGCAAAGCGGTACATAAAATGAATATTTTCAGTACATGCTTCATAATCAATTGTTTTTCTTTTCTTGAATATCACCGACTGCAACCTGATACTCATGCCACAACTCATCTATATTATATTGCTCACCCAACACATATTTAATCGCTCCATCGAATGACCATGGCACTACCTCCAGCGTACTCCGATTAAATTTGCGCAGGAATTCTTTATCTTTGTTATCTCTTAACCAAACAAAGAAGTATCCTGCAGTACGATACCCATCCATATAATTTCCTCCCTTCGGACGTGCATCTGGAGTAAAGCCCCCATTTGCTACACGCACTGCATCGGCCATCCCTTCAATAAAGGCCCAAAAAACACGGCTATTCCCATAGTTACCGATACCTTGCGGCTCCAATTGGTAAGCATGGGTCAGTTCGTGCAACAACACTCCCCTAGTTTCAAAAAACAATTTGGCGGTATCATTGGCGGCAAATGATTTCTCTATATGACGAGTACTGTAAAATATACTCACGACTCCATTTCCTCCGTCTTTCGCAGAGATTCCCTCTATATCTTGCAATGAATAATGAATGGTATCTACCGGAACGATGCTATCCGACGGAGAAGCATACAATGTAGCCAATACAGTACGTGCTTGTGCTGCAATATAATCTTCTGGATGGGTCACGATATGATGATAAATTTCCGACCCTTTACTCTCCGGAGCCTGATCCTCGAACACAATATATCCCACCGGATAATCTTTCCAGACATTCATTGTTATTTCCTCTACAGCTGCCGCTTGTTGCTGTCCAAAACAAACCGCCAGACCAGCCATGCCTAGCACCATGCCGGCCAATAATAATTGTGCTTTCATGATTTATTTTATTCTATTTGTTAATGAATAAGGTTTATCTTCTGCTTTCAAGCCTCTTTTTTTATTAGGAAAAACGCCCATCTTAAATTCCCACACACCCCCTTTCATCAAGTCGGCATGAGTCACATACAGCTTTTCATATTTCTTCCCGTTAATGGTAAGCGATTGTACATAACGGTGTGCATCATCCACTCCCGGAGCTTTGATTTCCAGCACGTTTCCATTTGGCAAGTTCAACTTGAGATATGAAAAATAAGGAGCTCCCAATACATACTGATCGGTTCCCGGACACACAGGATAAAAGCCCATGACCGTAAACATATACCAAGCTGACATCTGTCCACAATCGTCATTTCCTTCCAAGCCATTTATATCATTCCGATACATACGGTCTATAATCTCTCTGGTCCAATATTGTGTTTTCCAAGGTTGTGAAGTCCAAGCATACAAATAAGGGATATGATGACTTGGTTCATTCCCATGCACATAACCACCTATCAATCCTTCTTCCGTAATATCTTCATTCTTTTCATAATATTTTTTCGGAAGATGCATTTCAAACAGCTTATCCAGACGGTTTAAAAAGACTTTCTCACCTCCCATCAAATCCATCATACCATATACATCATAAGGAACATGGAATGAAAAATTCCATGAATTTCCTTCAATGAACCCTTCACCATGTGTCTGTAAAGGATCAAAATCCTTCTTAAAGTTTCCGTTAGCATAGCGTGGACAAGCAAATCCACATGATTTATCGAATACATTACGATAATTCAGAGCCCGTTGATAATACTGATCGGCTATTTCTTTATTACCCAGTCGTAAAGCAGTCTGATAAATGGCCCAGTCATCATAAGCAAATTCCAAGGTGGAAGAAACAGCCGTACTACTTTCTTCAAAAGGAATATAGCCCAACTTTTTATACTCATCCAGATGGTCATAATAATCCACATTCGATGTTTCCACCATTGCTTGTAATGCGGACTCTTTTTTACCAGTAAATACATTTTTAGCTATCGCATCCGCTAAAACGGACACGGCATGATATCCGCTCATACACCAGTTCTCATTCCCCATCAAACTCCACACCGGCAACATTTTATGCACACTCTGCTGTTGATGGCAAATCATGGATTTTACCATATCATTACTCTGTTGTGGAGAAACCAGGTTCAGGAAAGGATGCTCTGCCCGATAAGTATCCCACAAGGAGAAAATTGTATAGTTGGTAAAACCTTCCGCCTTGTGAATGTTATGATCCAATCCACGATAGCATGTGTCCACATCCATATACACAGAAGGATTAATCATCGTATGATACAACGATGTGTAGAACATGGCTTTCTGGTCTTCACTACCTTCTATTTCAAACATATTCAGTTCCTGACTCCATAGCTTGGAGGCCTCATCCACCACTTGTTCAAAGTTTTTCCCTTCAGCCTCTGCCCGCAGGTTCTTTAATGCCCCTTCTGTACTCACGGCTGAAAGAGCAACCTTTATTACCAGTTCCTTATTGACTGACGTATCAAAATTAAAATACGACACAATGGACCGGCCTGTTATTTCGGGAAAATTCCGATCCAAGACAAACCGTCTCCAGAAACCGATATAATCTGGCTTCTTTTTATCTACATATCCATACTCTTTTATCGGTTGTGAAAAAGAAATCGCGAAATAAGTGTAATTCGTCCGAGCCCATCCATCGGTGATACGATACCCGGTCAACAACGTATCATTCTCTACTCTCAAGTTGCTCCAAAGCACCTTCCCATCGTAATTGTAAATACTATGGTTCAAATCGAGAATAATTCGTCCCTCTTTGGATGGATAAGTATATTTGTGCACTCCGACCCGTGGAGTGGCTGTCAGTTGAACCTTTATATTATAGTCCTTAAGAGTTACCTCATAATATCCGGCAGAAGCGTGTTCTGTGTCATGACTGTAACGCGAACGATACCCTTCGTCCGGATAAGCAGCCCGCCCCGGATTCAGTTTCAAATCTCCCATCGTTGGCATAATCAGAACATCACCTAAATCTGAATGTCCTGTACCACTCAAATGCGTATGACTAAACCCTACAATCGTTGAATCTGAATATTGATAGCCCGCACAATATTTATAGGCATCTGTCTGATACACTCCGTTCACACTATGCGGAATTGTATCTGTATCCGGACTAAGCTGTACCAAACCAAAAGGAACGCAAGCACCCGGAAAGGTATGCCCCATTCCATTGGTACCGATAATCGGATTGACATAATCCACTACTTTGTGCTGAGCAGATGCCGGAACAGCCAATAATCCACCCAACAAACAGAAATAGATACTTCGAAACATATTGAGAATAAAATTTAAAACGTTTTATGTCACATCACAGAATTTCACTCTAACCGCAACAGACAATAACAACTAAACAAATATTTAATATCTTATTAAGAACTAAACAAAAGAATCAGATCAATGTGACTCAAATATAAGAAGTCACTCATCCTATTCATTTATGCTTGAACCACTCCGACGGACATTCTATTTTTTCTCCCTTCTCATCAATAAGATACAACTTCAACACACCACCATAATAGTCAAAATAGGAAAGGTCCAACTTATGTATGCCAGCAGCAAGTGCGACTTGTGCACTGCGCTCTGCCGGAGAATGCAATCCATCATTTTCAATCAACACTTGACCATCCAGTTTCAAGATACTCCCATCGTCAGAAAGCAGTGAAAACGTATAAACACCTTCTTTCGGGATTTCCACATATCCATCATATATCAGAGCTAAATTGCCTGTTTTTCCCTCCGGGTAAGAAATGTGTTCACTCACATACTGTTTAACCAATTTAGAAGAATCGATATCAGCACACTTGGTTCCAGAAAAATCATATAAAGCCACTTTCAAACCTGGTTCAAGATTCTCCACCACTTTTATCGCAGGACGAATTTTTTCTTTCATGAACGTAGCTGTATACAATTTATCGGACGTACCATTCGGACGAAAAGCCCTAAATTTAAGTTCTGTATTTTCTGTCACTGTAATAGGCCCAGTATATAAAGCAGACTGACGTGAAGGTTGAGTCCCATCCGTCGTATACCGGATTTCTACTTGTGGCAAAATACAATCTATCTTAAATAAACCTTTATCTACGAATACGTTGCGGTCATAAAAACCCGTCAAATCTGGGATATGGTAATTCACATTTAATTCATCAAGGCGCTTTATCTGATGCATTACCCTTTGTTCAAAAGCCTTATAATCGTTCAATCTTGCCTTTTCGCACCAAGCAATTTCACTCACTGCCATCATGCGCGGAAAAACCATATATTCCATTCGTTGCATAGTGGGAATCCATTCCGTCCAAACATTACACTGTACCCCCCAAACAAGTGACTTTTGGGCATCAGACAACCCAGCGGGAACTACATCCATCTCATATATCTTCTTCAAAAAATCAGATTTCTGCTCATAATCAAAATACAAATGAGAATTTGGACAAATGATTGCTTTCATTCCTGCAGCAGTAGCCTTGTAGACTGCATCTGTACACCAACTTCTCCACCATGAAATTACACTCTTATTCGACAGTCCATCTTCCACCACTTCATCCCAGCCCACAAGGCGTTTCCCATTTTGCAAAAAGAAAGCCTCCATTTCTCTGACAAACCATGCTTGTAAGTCTTCCGGAGTGGAAAGATTTTCTGCCTTCATTCTTCTCTGGCAGTCTTTACATTTGTTCCAGTTCGTTTTATCAACTTCATCACCGCCTAAATGCACATACTCATAAGGGAATAACTGAAAAATCTCACGCCAAATGTTTTTACAGAACTCCAATGTAGCATCCTTTCCCACACAAAGTGGTGAAGAAAATGTCTGCCCCCAACCAATCAGTCCATCACACACTATATCGGGATATTGTTGAATAGCGGCTAAAAAATGTCCTGGCATATCAATTTCTGGAATCACATCAATACCACGCTCTGAAGCATATTTTACAACCTCCTTTATCTCTTCTTGTGTGTAAAATCCACCATAAATAGTATCACCCTCTATTACAGACATTTTATTTACAGGTATGGCATAATCCGGATTATCCATAGATTGTTCCAATTGCATACATTGACGGTCCTGATCATTAAACTTTCTCCAAGCACCTTTTTCTGTCAACAAAGGATATCTTTTGATTTCAATTCTCCAACCCTGATCATCCGTCAAATGCCAATGAAACTTATTGAATTTATAAAGGAACATTAAATCCAATAGTCTCATAACTTCTTCTTTAGAATAAAAATGGCGAGACACATCAAGATGCATCCCTCTCCACTGGTAATGAGGATAATCTATAATTTCTACATTTGGAATAGAATAACCTCTTTTATTATCCGCAGGCAGAAGTTGGCAAATTGTTGAGATTCCAGACACAATGCCAGAATAATCACTTGCATCAATCCGAAGTCTACCATCTTTTATCACTAAATGATATTTTCCTTGTTTATCTGCTGCATCTTCATTCATGCACAGTACAATATGAGCAGAAGATTCTTCTTTACTTTCATCAAAAGTCATGCCCAAATTATTTTGTAAAAGTGTCCGTGCAGGAAATAAACCTGTATCATTGACATACAAAGACATTCCATTCTCAAAAGCGAATGTTCCTTCACCCTTTATTACTTCAACTGGAAGTGGAATTATATATTCCTCGGCACGCAAATCAGAAGAAGAAGAGCATGCTACTATAAAACAAGCACTGACGGCCAATAAAAAAGATTGAAGACTTGTTCTCATATTATTAAAATTAAGTTTATGCCAAAACCTAGAAGCCTGTCAACAGGTCTTTCTTATTATGCAAATAAACTAAAAACAAGTCCCTTCGATGTCCCGCTTACTGCCAAAAACAAGACAAATTTCAAAATGTCATAAAAGAAATATAAAGGCCTATGTGTTCTTTTTTATCATTCTAATAAACAGATATTTATAAGAAAAATGTCTTAAAAGAGCACATGATATGCTCTTTTAAGACATGTCCAAATTCAAAGAAATGGCTTAATTCAGTATACATCCATATTACTTTTCCCATCTTCAGACGTGGAAGCCTTCCTAAAATCTTTTGGTGTACAGCCAAACTTCTTGATAAATTCTTTATAAAAATAAGAACGGCTGCTAATACCGATTATTGATATAATCTCTAGAATAGACAAATTTGTATTCTTTAATAAATCTGCCGCTTTATCAAGACGACATAATTTGATAAACTCATTAGGCGAGACCTCAGTAGACATCTCATTAAACTTTCTATAAAACTGCCGAACACTCATATTTAAATTAGATGCCACAAACGGAATACCCAACTCTTCATTATCCAAATTACTTTCTACTATTGCTACAAATTTCTCTAACATATCCATTTGTTCAGCATAACATATTATAAACCGCACTCCAAAATACGACACTTCTTGAGTCATTTCCCCCGAATCTGTTTCAGGCTTATCCACACTTTTCTTAATCTTCAAATTAAAGGAAGGAAAGAAATACCACACTGTACCTATGAGAAGACCCAATAATATAATTAATCCGATATAGAAAAAAGAAGACCTATACCAAGGAGTAACAATATAAATTGGAATCATCAAAATCTTTCCATTATTTTCATTAATATCCCTCTTATAACGAACTTTAAATATATACTTACCAGAAGGTACATTTGAATACGTTACCTCATTAGTTTTACTAAATACAGACCAATCTTTATCATATCCGTCTAACATGTATGAATATTCAATGTTCTCTCCATTAATAAAATCAGGAACAACAAAATTAAACCTAAAAAAAGCTTTCTCTCCACTAATCTGCCATCCCTCTAAATCTCCCTCTTTATAATTAGGAAATGATACCCGCTTATTTTCTATCCAAAAATCACGCAATACGATATTTTGAAATGGTCTATAAATAGTCGTAGAATTATCGGATAAGTACAACAGACCATTTATTCCACCAAAAAAAAGCCGTCCACTATAAGGACATTTATAATATGCCCCGTCACTAAACTCTTCGATATGTATGCCATTCCCATAAAAAGTATGAATGCGTCCGTTCATTGGATTATACTTATTCAATCCCTTATTACTACTCATCCAAAGAAAACCATTCTTATCAGACAATATTCCATGGATCATATCATTAGAAAGTCCTTGTTCTTGTCCAATATAATTTATCGCATATACACTATCCCTGTCATATCTTATGGAAACCACCCCAATAGAGGTACCTATATAAAATTTATTTTCATCATATTGACAAAAAGACAACACATCATCTACTGGACGGTTTAATTTCTGCTGAAGTGAGATAAACTTATAAGTATCTTTTTTTATATTATATCTGACAAGTCCCTTTCCCCTATCACCAAGCCATAATACAGAATCGCCTTGATTAGCCATGGAGAAAAAAACAAGATAAACATCTCCCTTCCCCCTGGTAATCGTTTTTATTTCCTGATTTATCACTCGTATATGACCACCATTAAAATCCAATTTCAAACGCACTAAACCAAGCATATTTATAGAGACCCACAAAGTAGAAGCATCCTCCTCATACACACCTTTTACCTCCACAGCTTCTCCTTTTGTGTCAATCCCTTCAACCTCAATCATTTTCGACTTTTCAAATGAATAAAAGAAAAGCATATTGGCATTAGTGCCCCCAATCCACATACCATCATGATATTTACTTTCATGAATGGAAAAAACACGATTGTCATTCTCCCAAGGAATATAATTAGACAACGATTGACGAACACTTCCAGAATATAATTCTACTACATCTTTTCTATTCCAGTTTTTCTCGTAATCAGGAATATGAATCAATCCATCTCCTTTTGTACCAATCCACAATCCTCCATGACAATCGGTAGAAATACTTCTTACCTGTCGTTTTAACAACGGCGACAAATGAGTTAATTCTAATGTCTGCGCAATTGAATTATTCACGGTCAGCATTAATACCCCTTGTCCGTCTGTTCCTACCCAAATAATGTCATTAAAACGGTCTTTAATCATAGAGAAGATACGAACACTCCTATCTATCACTTCTGCTTGGTATTCTTTTGAGGCATTTAAAGAAACAAGACCATTCAGATGGAACGCAATAATAACGTTTTCTTGGAAAGATGCCACATTCTCAATTTTTCCATATCGCTCTAACAAATCGGATATATTCCTAATATATACTTTTGTTTTTGCAGCCATATTATAGAGGTATAGGTTGTTCTCTGCATCAATAAAACTAAAAGTATCATATTGTACAAAATATCTACTTACCGGAACTGTGTGCAATTTTACAGACTCTTTCTCCAGTTTTACCTTACCTTCCTCCGATGCCGAAAATGTTGAGATCCGAAAACATACTATATTAGGCAAACCCGAATACAATAACCAAATTTCTCCTGAGTCAGTAACTAATGCTTGTGTACACTTTCCTGCATCAGGAATCACGTTTCCCAAAGAAATAAACTTTTTTAATGTCGGATTAAAATAAAGCAGTTCATCACCATTTACCGCCCAAGAGTTACCTTTAGAATTAGAGTAGACTAAATAATTTTCTGAATTAGCATAAAATTTTTCTATTTTATGTTCTATCGCAGAAAAACGAGCAACCCCTAAAAATGTTTTAATCCATAAACATTGATTATCTGCCTGACATATTTTATGTACAATATTACTTTTAAAGGTAATATCCTCATTATATGAATTCTTCGAACGGAAAACATTCATCGTTTTACTATCATAGCAGTTCAACCCATCGTATGTACCAAACCACATAATACCATTTACATCCTGAAAAATGGTAAGTACAGCACTATTGGAAAGCCCTTGTGCAGACGTTATGCTATTAATCAAATATTTATCATCAACACTAGCTCTAATCCATGCAATTGAACACAAAAAAATCGAGAGAACAAACAATTTTACCTTCATCGAGAAAAAATCATATACATTATGCTATTTTACATGCAATAGTACAATATTTAATGTACAAAAACAAAAAAAATGAACAAATTTCTACCCAGAAAGGAGCGATAAATCTTTCATCCAAAACAAATAAACCTACTATCTTTTTCAAAATTCCCCGCCCCATTTCTTGCTTTTCCCCTTAAATATAACTACCTTCACCAAAGAGATTTCTCTGTTTCACACTGTGGGATACAAAAACCACAGTGTGGGATACATATTTCACACTGTGAAATACAAATCCCGCAGTGTGAAACAGAGAATATACAGGAGCGTTTAGGGTTATGCTTGCGGGAGTTTTTGATTTTATGAATGGGCATATCAGATTGTGATGCTATTATTGTGTGTTATTTTTTGTATGAGCAATGATTTTCTCATCTTTTGTAATAAAAATTGAAGAACGAGTTGAAATTAAAAAAAATAAATATACAACCTGCTGTAAAAGAATAATCTGTATTATGAAAAGTCCAAAATTAAATTAGTGTATATTGATGGATTCTATATTGATATAATTACCAAAACAAGTTTTATAAATAAATATATCTTTATGAATTTTGATATTGAAAAAATATATGTATATTTGCAGACAATGAAACTATCATGTTAGGGTAGTTGTACCTTAAATGTCATAAATACTATAAAAAGACACCTAAAATAGATAGGAAAACACAAATAATAGGCTAATAGTCGTGGAGCCTAAGTTTTATAAATTACACTTTAAGTATAATACTTATGATAAAAAACTTCAAAACAGTCAGTATGATGCTGTTACTCGGTTCTATGAGTACAGGATTGACGCATGCTGCGTTCGAGACGAGTGTGGCAGGAACTAATGTCGTTCAGCAAAGCAATGTATGTAAAGGTATTGTGAAGGATGGAAATGGTGAAACCGTCATTGGTGCATCTGTAGTTGTCAAAGGAACAACTAATGGCACAATTACCGGATTAGATGGAGATTTTGAGCTTTCGAATGTAAAGAAGGGTGCAACAATCGTGATTTCATTTGTTGGATATCAAACGGTAGAGGTAGTATGGAATGGAGAACCTCTGACAATTAAATTAAAAGATGATTCACAAGTATTGGATGAAGTAGTTGTTGTTGGCTTTGGTACTCAGAAGAAAGTAAATCTTACCGGTTCGGTATCTACGGTTGGGGCAGAGGAATTATCATCAAGACCTGTTTCTAATGTCAGTCAGGCATTGCAAGGACTTGTTCCAGGAATGAACTTTGATTATTCATCAAATGGTAATGGAGGTCAGTTAGGGCAAGAGATGTCAGTTAATATTCGTGGTGCCGGTACAATTGGTAGTGGTTCAAGTGGTTCACCTCTTATTCTTATTGATGGAATGGAGGGAAATATGAATATGTTGAATCCTCAGGATATTGAAAGTATATCAGTATTGAAGGATGCAGCCGCATCTTCCATTTATGGGTCTCGTGCTCCTTTTGGTGTTGTATTAATTACAACCAAGAAGGGTAAAGCTGGAAAGATTAATATCAATTATAACAATAACTTCCGCTGGTCTCAGGCTATAAACATGCCGAAGGTTGCAGATTCGTATACATATGCTTCTTACTTTAATCGTATGTTGACGAATGATGGTAATGTTGCATATTTTGATGAGACTCGTATGCAGAATATTAAGGATTATCTGGAAGGTAAAATTACTCAAACAACATTCCCGAGTAAAGATAATGCAAATATTTGGGACTGGGTTGGAAATACCAACAATGACTGGTATGACATTATGTTTGGTGGAAGTGCATTCTCTCAGGAACATTCAATCAGCGCAAATGGTGGTACGGAAAAGGTTCAGTTCTATTTCTCAGCTAACTACATGAATCAGGAAGGTTTGATTGCAGTCAAAAGAGATGACCTGAAGAGATATACTGTTACAGGTAAAGTTACAGCTCAATTATTTCCGTGGCTGAGTATGACGTATAATACAAAGTATATGAGAAGAGATATGTCACAGCCGACTGCATTTGAAGATGCTGTAATATATCATAATCTTGCAAAAAGGTGGCCTATGCAGCCAGTTTATGATCCAAATGGTCATTACTTGACAGAACTTATAAGTACACCTAATGATGGGGGAGATATTACGACACAGACTGATTGGTTATACCAACAGTTCCAAATTGTAGCTGAGCCAATTAAAAATTGGAAGATTTATGGAGAGTTGAACTATAAAACAATTGATGAGTTCTCACACAAAGCAAAGCTGCAAGTGAATAAATGGTATGTAGATAACACACCTTATCTTCTTACTGATTGGAGTACGACAAGTGTAACAGAACGTTCTGAAAGAACGAACTATTTTAATGTGAACTTTTATTCAGATTATAGTCATACATTTAATGAGGCTCATAACTTCAAAGTGATGGCTGGTTTCCAGGCTGAAAATAATAAATGGCGTCAGTTGCAAGCTACGGCTCTTGACCTCATTTCAAATGAAGTAGATAACATTAATGCAGCAACGGGAAAACAGACCATTGACAAGTCTCGTCTGACTCATTGGGCCACTGCCGGTTTCTTTGCTCGTTTGAATTATGACTATAAGGAACGTTATTTGTTTGAATTAAATATGCGCTACGATGGAACATCTCGTTTTGCTGCAGATAAAAGATGGAATGTATTTCCTTCTTTCTCTGCAGGTTGGAATATTGCACGAGAAAAGTTTATGGAGCCGTATTCACATATAATTAATAATCTTAAACTTAGGGGATCTTGGGGTGAACTGGGAAATCAAAATACAGAAAGTTTATATCCATATATTCAATTAATGAAATTTGTGGCAGCGGACAAAGATTCTCAATGGTTGATTAATAATGAAAGGCCTAATACTGCTAATGCGCCAGATTTGGTGTCTGCATTACTTGGATGGGAAACGATGCGTTCTTGGAATATCGGAGTTGATTTAGGTATGTTTAATAATCGGTTGACAATGAGTTTTGATTTTTTCAATCGTAAGACGATCGACATGGTAGGTCCGGCTCCTGAGTTACCTGTAATTTTGGGCGCAGCAGTTCCTAAGGTTAATAATGCAGATATGCAATCTGTAGGTTGGGAACTTGATTTAGGTTGGCAAGATCGTATTAAAGATTTTAGTTATAATGTACATTTCTTGTTGTCTGATGATAGACAGAAGATTCTTAAATATCCTAATCCAACAGGTAATTTGAGTACATGGAATGCGGAACATTATGTAGGTGAAATCTGGGGACTTACTACTATCGGCATAGCAAAGACTGATGCAGAAATGAATGAACATTTGGCCTCATTGCCAAATGGAGGTCAGGATGCAATTGGTACAAAATGGGCTGCAGGAGATATTATGTATAAAGATGTGAATGGAGATGGAAGAATTACGGAAGGTAAAACATTGTCGGACCTAGGAGATTTGACTATTATTGGAAATAATTCACCTCGTTATCGCTTTGGACTAGATATGAATGCAAGTTGGAAAGGATTTGATGTTCGTATATTCCTGCAGGGCGTAATGAAAAGAGATGCATGGTTGTCAGACAATATGTTCTGGGGGGCAAATGGAGGTATGTGGCAAGCTTCATGCTTTACATCACATTTGGACTATTTTAGACCAGAAGGAGATCCGGAAGGGGCTAACCTGGATGCATATTTCCCAAGACCTCTGTCTAATAATTATGCTAAAAACCAAAAGACTCAAACAGGATATTTACAGAATGCAGCATATATGCGTTTGAAAAACTTCCAGATAGGATATACATTGCCCAATCGTTGGACACAGAAAGCTGGAATGTCAAACGTAAGAATTTTCTTCTCAGGTGAAAATCTCTTTACTGTAACAGGATTGCCCGATGGATTTGATCCTGAAACAATCAATACTGGTTATGGTGCTACATGGGGGGTACAATCAGGTAAATCATATCCTCTTTCACGCACATTCTCTACTGGTATAAGTGTTAATTTCTAAAATTCGGATTTATGAAAAGTTTAGCAAAATATATGTTATTAATTTTAGGTGGAGCGATGGTTTTACCTTCATGTAATGATTTCTTGGATAAACAGCCATTGGATAGTGTTACACCTAATACATTCTTTTATACTGAAAATGATATAGCGGCATATGCTGTAAAACATTACAACTTCAATACACATAGTGGCTGGGGACTTGGAGTTTGGGCGAGCGATAATGGAACTGATAACCAGATAGCCGTAAATTATGACAACAAGTGGATACCGGGGCAATGGAGAACTGTAGAATCATATTCTAATGATTCTGATGATCCTTGGTATTTTAATCAAATTAGAGAATTGAACTACGCATTGGAAATTGTAATTCCTCGCTATGAGAATAATGAAATATCTGGAACGAATGCTGGGCATTACATCGGTGAATTGTTATTTTTACGCGCAAAGACTTATTTTGATAAGTTGCAGAGCTTAGGAGACTTTCCTATTGTGGAAACCACATTACCCGATGATATGGAAGTTTTGACACAGGCAAGTAAACGCCAGCCTCGTAATAAAGTAGCAAGATTTATTATTAAGGATTTGGATGATGCGATAAATAAATATTTAAGCAATACTCCTCCAGGAGGTAAAAATCGGATTACTAAGAATGTTGCGTTGTTATTAAAGTCAAGAGTTGCACTTTTTGAAGCATCTTGGTTGAAATATCATAACAATACAGCTTTGGTGCCTGGAGGTCCAGGATGGCCGGGGAAAGCAGAAGATATTACGGGACTTGATTTAAATGCTGAAATAAGTTATTTCTTGACTGAGGCGAAAAAAGCTGCAAAACAGGTGATAGAAAATGCTCCGCTGTCAATTAATACAGCGGTAGGTTGCACTGATGAGATTGTACCTACAGATGAAGATCAATATAAGATGAGTAATCCTTATTTTGCACAATTTTCTGCAGATAACTTGGAAAGTTATTCTGAAATTCTTATGTGGAGAAGTTATAACTTAGAAGAATACAATGTGGTACATTCTGCACCGTATTATTTAAGGGTGGGTGGAAACAGTGGCTTTACTCGCCAATTTGTAGAAACCTTCTTATGTAGAGATGGATTGCCTATATATAAATCTTCTCAATATAAAGGAGACGGATCTCTTTTGGATGTTAGAAAGAATAGAGATTTGCGTTTGCAGTTATTTATGATGACTCCAGATGAATTATTGACACCTGAGCCTTTGAAAGATGGTGATGGCAAGCCTTACAATGATACTTTAGCTGTAGCACCTAATATTTTGGATATTACTGAAAAAAAATGTGTAACAGGATATCAGTTACGGAAAGGGTTGTCAGATCATTGGTATAGAGATGGTAATACAGCAATTGAGGGTTGTCCGGTTTACCGCTCTACTGAGGCATACTTAAACTATATAGAGGCATCGGCGCTTGAAACAGATGGTCGCTCTATTGATGCAGATGCAGTAAAATATTGGGGTGATTTAAGAGAACGTGCAGGTTTGCCACGTGATTATACAATTACTGTAAATAATACTGATTTGGATAAAGAAAGTGACTTTGCAGTATATTCACATGGTGAGAAAGTGACACCTCTAATGTATTGTATTAGAAGAGAACGTCGCTGTGAACTTGTGGAAGAAGGATTCCGTATGAATGATTTACGTAGATGGAGAGCACTTGATCAGGTTAAGAATTTTTGGCCGGAAGGTGTGAATCTTTGGGAATCTGAATTAAAAGATATGTATAAAGATGCGAAAACCAACGAGTCATTGTTGATTTCTGATGAAAGTTCAAATGCAAATGTTTCCAGTCCTACTGCAACTGGCAAATATCTTTCTCCATACAGAATTGTGAAAGGAAATAACTTAATGTATGAATCAGGATATTCATGGTGTGAGGCTCATTATTTAACTCCAATTTCCATTAAGCATTTCCGGATTACTTCCAGTGGAGGTGATTTGAGTACATCTACAATATATCAAAATCCAGGATGGCCACTTGAAGCAGATCAAGCTCCTAAATTCTAACATTGTTTGTTGATAAAATATGCAAAGGTTGTATCGCAGGAAATAATTTTGGGATACGACCTTTGTTTATATAGAAAGGAGAAATAGTTGATATACTGAATTTGGAAGAAGGTATTATTTCCTTTAAATCTAAATCATAAATCTAATAATTTAGTAGAGGCAAAACTACAAGTGCCTGACAACGAAACAGGGAAAGCTTGTTATATTATCACGGAATATGAATTACATCTCAAGAAATAAGAGCTTAATATTCTTATCTCAGAGATTTAATGATGTAAATAATGAAAAAGATTTATCTTACAGCAATAGGCCTTATCACTTTTTTTAGTTTGTTTGCACAACGTAGTGAGCAATCTTTGGAACAAGGCTGGAGATTTACTAAAGGCGAAGTGTCGGGAGCTGAAAAAATCGATTTTAATGATTCTCGTTGGGAAAGTGTTACAGTTCCACATGACTGGGCTATATATGGTCCGTTCGACGTGAATAACGATCTTCAGAATGTGGCAGTTACACAGAACTTCGAAACACAGGCCAGTCTGAAGACTGGTCGTACAGGAGGTTTGCCGTATGTGGGAGTAGGTTGGTATCGTACATTCTTTGAATCAGAACCTGGGAAAAATACTACACTTGTATTCGACGGAGCCATGAGTGAGGCTCGTGTCTATGTAAATGAGAAAGAGGTATGTTTTTGGCCTTGTGGTTATAATTCTTTCTATTGTGACGTTACAGGGTTTGTGAATACAGATGGAAAGAATAATCTACTGGCTGTTCGCCTTGAGAACCGTCCTCAGTCGTCACGTTGGTATCCTGGGGCAGGTATTTATCGTCATGTACGTGTGATAAGTACAAATAAGGTACATATTCCTGTATGGGGTACACAAATTACTACACCTCATGTAAAGGAGGATTATGCATCAGTTTGTCTTCGTACTACGATTCTGAATTCAGGCAATGCTCTCCTTACGTTGGAAACTGACATCCTTGATTTTGAAGGAAATGTAGTAGTTTCTAAGACCAATAAAGGAATTATTCATCATGGTCAGCCTTTTATACAAAATTTTATAGTGAATAATCCACAGCTATGGTCGCCTGAATCGCCTGTACTTTATAAAGCGGTAACTAAAATATATTCATCGGATACACTTCTTGATACTTATACTACACGCTTCGGTATTCGTACTATTGAATATGTAGCTGAGAAAGGATTTTATCTTAACGGTAAGCATCGCAAGTTTCAGGGTGTGTGCAATCATCATGATCTTGGGCCGCTTGGAGCTGCCATTAATGTTTCTGCTCTTCGCCACCAGCTTAGATTGTTGAAGGATATGGGTTGCGATGCCATACGTACCGCACATAACATGCCTGCACCTGAACTGGTTTCTCTATGTGATGAAATGGGTTTCATGATGATGCTTGAGCCATTCGATGAATGGGATATTGCGAAGTGTGACAATGGCTATCATCGATTCTTTAATGAATGGGCAGAAAAGGATCTGGTGAACATGCTACATCAATACAGAAACAATCCAAGTGTTGTAATGTGGAGTATTGGTAATGAAGTCCCTACGCAGTGGAGTGCCGATGGCTATAAGGTCGCAAAATTCCTTCAGGACATTTGCCACCGTGAAGATCCTACCCGTCCTGTCACCTGTGGTATGGACCAGGTACAGAGTGTATTGGGCAATGGTTTTGCAGCTATGCTCGATATTCCGGGTTTTAATTACCGTGCACATATGTACGATGAAGCCTATGAGCGTCTGCCGCAGAATATTATACTCGGTTCAGAAACATCATCAACAGTAAGTTCTCGCGGTGTATATAAGCTACCAGCAGAACGAAAGGCAGGAGCAATGTACGATGATCATCAATCTTCTTCCTATGATCTTGAATATTGCACATGGTCCAATATCCCTGATATAGACTTTGCCCGTGCCGATGATCATGAATGGACAATAGGTCAATTTGTTTGGACTGGTTTTGATTATCTTGGTGAACCCAGTCCATACGATACAAATGCTTGGCCTAATCACAGTTCCATGTTTGGAATCATAGATCTTGCTTCTATTCCTAAAGATAGATATTATCTTTATCGCAGTGTATGGAATAAAAATGTAGAGACGCTTCATATTCTTCCTCACTGGAACTGGGAAGGGCATGAAGGACAGAAAGTTCCTGTATTCGTCTATACCAACTATCCCAGTGCTGAACTATTTATCAATGGTAAAAGCTATGGCCGACAGACAAAACACAAGGACGGAACAGTAGAGAACCGTTATCGCCTTATGTGGTATAACACTATATATGAACCAGGTGAAGTTAAGGTAATCGCTTATGATGATAACAATAAAGCTGTAGCAGAGAAAGTAGTTAATACAGCAGGTAAACCTCATCATATAGAACTATCTACAGATTATTCTGTCCTTAAAGCCAATGGAAAGGATCTTGCTTATGTTACATTAAAAGTTGTTGACAAAGACGGTAATCTTTGTCCAACCGACAGTCGTCTTGTTAATTTTAAGGTTAGAGGTGCTGGTAAATACCGTGCTTCAGCTAATGGTGATCCGACTTGCCTTGATCTTTTCCATCTCCCCAAGATGCATGTATTCAGTGGTATGCTTACGGTGATAGTGCAGTCAAGTGAGAAAGCTGGTGTAATTGAACTTCAGGCTTCTGCGAAAGGGGTGAAGGCCGGAAAGATTAAAATTAATGTAAAATAAATTGTAGGTGTTCCGTTTTATGTTCGCATTATATGCGATACAAAGATTGCTTAAATATTACAGAAAGATGTTACCCTTTTAAGTTTTTGAATGTGAATATTACATTTAATTATTTTCTGCTTGTGGGTTATAGTTCATAGAATGAAATATCCCAATTTATAGAATAAAAACTTTTGTGAAATATGTTGACCTTTAAACAATTTAATTTTTTGTTCTTTTTTACTATATCCTTTTGGGGAACGTTAAGTTCTCAGAATGTTAGTAATGATTTTATGGATAGGTTGCCTATTAAATCGGCTATAATTACTGATTATGAATATAAAGATACCATACCATCTGAATGTGGATTGATCAGATTAAAGAATGGTAAGGTCGTTTTTATGACAAGGCATGAAAAAAAGATGAGACCGTTTTATATAAGGGCCATAGAGACTGGATATTGGGATACAAGATATGAAAGTAACATTGACTATAATTCTGTTTTCTCTGATATGGCCAGTATGGGAGCTAATACGGCCTATGTGATGATACACTGGGAGGAAATAGAACCAAGTGATAATTGTTTTAACTTTACATTTACTGACAGTATTGAAAAATACGCCCGAAATAATGGTATAAAAATAAATTGGGTATTGTTTCTGCATGCACAATATAACGGCGTTCCGTTACCGGATTGTACAAATTCATGGACTTTCCATCTTGACGACAGGGATTCATGCAATTACACTATGCAGTGGGCAAAACAGAATGGGGTGGTGTATAAAGATATTAAAACGCTTGTGGAAAAAGGTGGAATAAGACCCTTACATGTTTATGGACATAAAGAAATATTTTACCGAATAAAACGTATGCTTAGGGAACTGGCTTCTCATTACAGAAATAGTGATACTGTAATTGGGGTACAACTTGGAAATGAAGAGGGATTCAGTTTTTTGGATGAGAGTGATTATAACCCTGTAACAGCCGCTTTGTATGAGGAGTGGAAACTAAAAACAAACAAAACTGATTATGCTCAATTCAAGAGAGAAGCTATGAACTGGTGGTGGAGACAGTTTACAACGGCTTTTCATGAAGTGGATCCATATAAGATATTGTCGACAAATTTGGATGCTGGACAGGCTGAGGCTGGTGATGAACAGCGTATGGATATGACTGGTACTAGTGCTTCTTTCTATGAAGATGGTAATTTGGATGTTATAGGCACTATGTTGTATAAACAGTATGGGTATAAAGCGATTAAAGGTCTTGATAAAAGATATGATGGAGGCAGATATTCTTATGAGTTGCCAATATTGGTTCCTTCAGAAATAGGAATTGGCAGATTTAATAAGAATGAAGATTTCAATAGTTTTGTAATGCATACTTTAGAAAGGGCTGCTCAAGGATTCGGAGTCTATTGTTATGGTGAGGTTCGAAAGGAACATGCAGATTCATTATTGGCACGGAGAACACTGATGGAGATGTTTGCCAATATCGAACAGAATGAAGATATAATATTCGGCGGCTTACCTGGTCCGGGCTATGTAAGATGTTTCTCTGAATATAAAAAATTGAAAATTAGCCATCTCAATATTGACCACAGGGAGACTCTTGTTATGATATACGTACCTACACTTGAAGTGGAAAACGAAATGAATCAAACAGACATAGGGAATTTAAAGTTATTTCTCAACTCTAAAATTGATGGGAAATATGAAATGAAGGTTTATAAATCAGGCAGGTGTATTCAAAAAACAGCATTGTGGCTGGACAAAAATAAGCCTGTGAAAATGATAGTTGATGATAAATTTGATTCTACACCCATATTTATAAAAATAAAAATGAAATAAAATATAGTCATGAACAAGTTGCAAATAGCTACACTTATCATACCATTTCTATCTACGAATGTGTATGCGGAAATAGAAAAAACTCCTAATATCGTTCTTATTCTGTGTGATGACATGGGCTTTTCAGACCTTGGTTGTTATGGTAGTGAGATAAAAACGCCCAATATTGATAAGCTTGCTCAGGAAGGAGTGCGTTTTAGTCAATTTAAGAATACAGGACGAAGTTGTCCCAGTCGTGCAGCTTTACTTACTGGAAGATACCAGCATCAGGCGGGTATGGGATGGATGGCCGAAGTAGACGAACATAGACCCGGTTATCGTGGACAGATAGATAAAGAATATCCGACTATTGCCGAAATTATGAAGGAAGGAGGATATAGTACGTATATGAGTGGAAAATGGCACGTAACTACGACTGGAGCATATGATGCACCTAATGGAAGTTATCCTGTGCAGAGAGGTTTTGATCGTTATTATGGTTGCCTTCATGGTGGAGGAAGCTATTATAAGCCGAGTCCAGTATATAATAATTTAGATAGGATTGCCAATCTGCCTGATGACTATTATTACACACAGGCTATTACTGATTCTGCGGTTAGTTTTGTAAATAAACATGATTGTAAGACTCCCATGTTTCTTTATGTGGCTCATTATGCACCTCACTTGCCTTTGCAAGCTCCTCAAAGATATATAGACAAATGCATTGACAGATATAAAGTCGGTTATGATGTATTGCGTAAACAAAGATTTGAGAAACAAAAACAGTTACAACTTGTACCTGATGAGATGGAACTTCCTTTGTTCAATAAGGAATTTGGTGGAAAGCGTCCTGCATGGGAAGAACTTACTACTGAGCAGCAACACAAATGGATAAATGATATGGCCACATATGCAGCCATGATAGAAATTATGGATGAAGGTATAGGCAAGTTGGTTGACGCCATAAAGAAAAAAGGAATGTATGAGAATACAGTATTTATTTTTTTGAGTGATAACGGTGCCACCGATGAAGGAGGATACATTGGTCAGTTGATGTCAGATTTGTCAAATACTCCATATCGTAGTTATAAGAAATGGGTATTCCAAGGTGGAACAAGCACACCATTCATTCTTACTTATGGAAATAGAAGTAAAAATAAGATGCAAGGAAAGGTTTGTAATCAGCCGGCACATATTATTGATGTTTTGCCTACATGTATGGCAATCGGAGGTATGAAATATCCGCGAAAATATTCTCATGCTGATTTGGAAGGGAAGAACTTATTGCCAGCTTCTGAAGGTAAGTTTATCGAAAAAAGAACATTATACTTCGAACACCAGAGTTCATGTGCGATTATCGACGGAACATGGAAACTTGTAAAAGCTAATCGGAATGAGCAGTGGGAATTAATAAATTTAGATGAGGATCCGTTTGAAACGCATGATTTGGCTGATAAATATCCGGATAAGGTTGAAGAACTTGAAACTAAATGGATTGAATGGGCTAATACTCATAAAGTTTTTCCATTAGAGGATAAAACATGGACAGAAAGATTGAATTTCTATAGGGCTAAGAATCCAAATCAAAAGGGAGAATAATAATATAATAGAGTGCCAAACATGTTCATAGGATGAGGGATATTGGATGACAAAAGAAAGATAGGTATTGTGTCTTATATACAATTTTTTATACATTTATTAGGTATCATTCTTATGGCATGTGGCACTCTTAAAAAATGAATATTATGAAAACAGTATTTTTTTCTTTATTAGCTTGTAATTTGTGTGCTATAAATTCTGTTGTAGCTCAAAATACCAAGCCTAATATTATAATGTTTTTAGTGGATGATATGGGCTGGCAGGATACTTCTGTCCCGTTCAATGGCAATGAAGTTTCAACTTTGAATTTACGTTACCAAACGCCCAATATGGAAAGATTGGCAAGGCTTGGAGTAAAGTTCACACAAGCTTATTCATGTGCCATATCTTCTCCCACAAGGTGTAGTTTAATGTCAGGAATGAATGCTTCTCGCCATAGGGTTACTAACTGGACATTGGAATTTGACCAAAAAACAGACGCAAACAGCGATGTCATTGAATTGCCTGACTGGAATTATAATGGAATACAACCTGAAGCTACCAAAGGAGTAATAAATAATTCAGTAGCTATTACGTCTTTGCCTCAAATATTGAAGGACAACGGATACAGAACTATTCATTGCGGCAAGGCGCATTTTGGTGCAAGAACAACTCCTGGGGCTGATCCATCGAATATGGGATTTGATATAAACATTGCGGGAGGTCCTAATGGAGCTCCTGGCAGTTATTTGGGTATAAAGAATTTCGGCGAAGGCTCTCCCTTTGCCGTCAAGGGTCTTGAAAAGTATCATGGTCAGGATATTTTTTTGACAGAAGCTTTGACAATAGAGGCCATAAAAGAAATGAAAAAGGCGGTAAATGAAAAAATACCATTCTATTTGTATATGTCACATTATGCTGTCCATACTCCTATAGAAGATGACAAAAGATTCAGCAATAATTATAGAGGAAAATATGATAGACAACTTAAATCTAAATTAGGAGAGAAAGAGGCTAAATATGCTGCACTTGTTGAAGGAATGGATAAAAGTTTGGGGGATATAATGGATTATATTCAGTCGGATCCAAAACTGGCTCAGAATACAATAATATTGTTTATGTCTGATAATGGTGGGCAGGCTTTGGGATATTGCAGGGAAGGCGTACCTAACAGAGATCCCAATTATCCGGCACGTGCTGGTAAGGGGTCTGCTTTTATGGGAGGGGTAAGAGAACCGATGCTTGTTTACTGGCCAGGTGTGACTAAGCCCGGCAGTATATGCTTGCAAAAGGTTATTATTGAAGATTTTTACCCTTCTATTATAGAAATGGCAGGAATACACGACTACCATACTGTGCAGATAGTCGACGGAAAAAGCTTTGTCAGGTGTTTGAAGAATGTGAGTGATATTGATTCTAATAAATCTATAGTGTGGCATTTCCCTAATTTATGGGGAGAAACTCAGGATATTGAAGAGGGATACGGTGCCTATTCATCAATATTGAAGGGTGATTATCATCTGATATATAATTGGGAAAATGGAAGATTCAGACTCTATAATGTAAAGGATGACCTTTCAGAGCAAATCGACTTGTCTGAAAGATTGCCAGAAATAGTGAAAAAGTTGTCATCCGAATTATCGGATTATTTAAGGGAAAGAAATGCACAAAGACCATCTTTAAAATCTGATGGTAAAATTTTACCTTATCCAGATGGACTGTAACAGTATGAATTTGAATAACCGAACTGAACATAATTCTGTATAACGATTAATTTAATAACATGAGAAATACTTTATTTTTAATCAGATTAACAATTTTCTTGTTGCTCTTAAATGGAATGAACGGCCTGTGTGCGATTGCTAATTCATATCAACCGGAATATTCGACGGCAGGTTTTTATGAATTAGCTAACACTGGTAGAAAAGTTTTTAGTATGAACCCTGCTTGGCGTTTTCACAAAGGAAATGTGACAGGAGCAGAAGATATAGAATTTGATGACAGTCGTTGGAAACTCGTTTCACTGCCCGACGGAATGGAGATACTTCCTGCTGAGGCGAGCGGATGCATAAACTATCAGGGTGAAGTGTGGTATCGCAAGCATTTTACTCCCGAAGAGGAATGGAAAGGAAAGAGACTGTTCTTGCACTTTGAAGCTATTATGGGTAAATCAAAAGTGTGGGTTAATGGAAAACTGGTAAAAGAACATTTTGGTGGATTTCTCCCTGTTATATCTGATGTTACAGATTATCTTGTATATGGAAAGGATAATGTAATTGCAGTATGGGCTGACAATGCGAATGATGCTTCTTATCCTCCTGGGAAACAGCAGGATATGCTTGATTTTGCTTATTTTGGAGGGATATATCGCGATTGCTGGATGATTGCTCATAATGATGTCTATTTGACAGATCCTAATTATGAAAATGAAATAGCTAGTGGAGGTTTGTTCGTCTCATATAATAATGTTTCAGATAAATCAGCAAATATCCGGCTGGATGCTCATGTGAGAAATATGTCATCAAAATCATTTTCAGGAAAAGTGGAATATGAACTGTATGACAGAAATGGGAATAAGGTTCAATCCAACAGTAAAAGTTTTTCTCTTTCAAAAGGGAAAGCCCGTACCACGACGGTGGGTATGAATGTCGAAAACCCTCATTTGTGGGATCCTGATTCCCCATATTTATATCAGCTGCACGTATATATCAAAGATAAGAATAACAATATAATTGACGGCTATCGAAGAAAAATAGGTATACGGAGTATAGAATTTAAAGGAAAAGATGGTTTTTGGTTAAATGGTAAACCTTACCCGTATCCGTTGATTGGAGCCAACAGGCATCAGGATTTTGCCGTTATTGGTAATGCTTTATCCAACAGTCTTCATTGGAGAGATGCAAAGAAACTGCGTGATGCAGGATTAAGAGTGATAAGAAACGCTCATTATCCGCAGGATCCGGCTTTTATGGATGCGTGTGACGAATTAGGACTTTTTGTAATTGTAAACACCCCCGGTTGGCAGTTCTGGAATGATGCTCCCATTTTTGCAAAAAGGGTATACAATGATATACGCAATATGGTACGGCGTGACCGCAATCATCCGTCTGTATGGATGTGGGAGCCTATTCTTAATGAAACATGGTATCCGGAAGATTTTGCCAAAAATGTGGTGGATATTTTGCATGAAGAATATCCGTACCCCTATTGTTATGCAGGGTGTGATGTAACAGCTCGTGGCAGTGAATATTTTCCTATTCACTTTACTCATCCTCTTAATGGAGCGGGTGGTGCATTTAATACCCAAAACATGAATCCTGAAATTTCATACTTTACCCGTGAATGGGGAGATAATGTGGATGATTGGAATTCTCATAACTCTCCAAGTCGTGTAAACAGAGCATGGGGTGAAATTCCTATGCTTATTCAGGCTCAGGGATATGCAAAGACTGATTATAAGTATACTTGTTATGATGTTCTTTACAGAAACAGTCGACAACATATGGGGGGATGTCTGTGGCACTCGTTTGATCATCAGCGTGGTTATCATCCAGATCCTTTTTATGGTGGCATAATGGATGCTTTCCGTCAGCCTAAGTTGGCTTATTATATGTTCTGTTCGCAGCGTCCTGCACAGAAGAATGATATGCTCATTTCGGAAACAGGGCCTATGGTTTATATAGCTAATGCTATGACCCCCTTCTCTCCTAAAGATGTTACCGTTTATAGTAATTGTGATGAAGTAAGGCTTACATATTGTAAAAATGGTAAACAATATATCTACAAGAAGGAAAAAACAGACATGGGCATGCCTTCTCCTGTCATTACTTTTGAGAATGTGTGGGATGTAATGTATGATAAAAAACTAGCTCGTGAAAGGAAGCATAATGATTCTTATTTATTTGCGGAGGGACTGGTGGATGGCAAGGTCGTAGCTACCCATAAAGTCTTGCCTGCACGTCGTCCTTCTAAGATTGTTATGTGGGTTGATAATGAGAATGTGGAAACTACTGCTGATGGTTCCGATTTGGTTACAGTTATTGCAGCTGTGGCAGATGATAAAGGGAATATCAAGCGTCTGAACAATTATCATATTAAATTTGAGATTGAAGGAAACGGTGAGCTTGTTGCAGATGAAGCAACTTTCACTAACCCTCGCCAGGTACAATGGGGAACAGCTCCTGTATTGGTTCGTGCCAATACCAATGCCGGTGAGATAAAGGTAAAGGCTTCTGTTGTATTTGAAGGTATTCATACTCCCTTATCTGCCGAGCTCATAATTAAGTCTGTTGCTTCAAAGCATAAGCTGATAGCTGATAATAAGGAGCTTTCTCTGTTGCTGGAAGGTTATAAAAAGAATGATGGTGTTGTTTCTGAAAGTAATACTGATCATTGCTGTCCGGAGAAAATTCTTTAAAACAGTTGTTATTAACTAATAATCAATT
>ENA-OOZB01000009-OOZB01000009.1-human-gut-metagenome-genome-assembly--contig:-NODE-9-length-44215-cov-3.426042_pt1 | contig 44215 bp, 32 predicted proteins | sample MGYA00241185_ERZ501393 | MGnify/ENA primary metagenome ERZ501393 (study PRJEB25962, sample SAMEA2042983) | human gut metagenome | biome: human gut; feature: human-associated habitat; material: faeces...
TTGAAATTAGTTTTTGCATCCGCATTTGCTTTGGTAGCCGGCTATAGTGTATATGCTTCACAAAAGAAGGTGGAAATGTCAGATCTGGCAATGGCTAATGTGGAAGCATTGGCAAGTGGAGAAGTGATAGTTGGCCCATGGTATTGTGCTGGCAGTGGTTATTGTTATGATTCTTACACTCATATGTTATTTGAGGGAACAAAATATAATCTCTAAATAAACACAATAACGGAATACTAAAGTATTCCGTTATTGTTAAATTGATTTGATTAATGTACAGATATATTTTAAATATAGTACTTTTAACCTGTCTGGTATCTTGCAAGCCTGATAAGGGAAAAGACGTGCCTGAAATAGACTTGCATCATTCAGTAGTGCTTGATGAAGACCAACTGTTGTTGGGAAAAGTAAAGGACATGTCTTGGGAGAATGACTCGGTGCTGGTCATCGTAGACTCGAATCAGGATGGTTTCCTTCATTTCGTACATCTTTCTGACAAGAAGGTGTCCGAATATGGTAAAATCGGGCAGGGGCCGGATGAGTTTCTGCTTGTCGGTGCTGTTTATCCGGATATGAACAATCGTCCGATTCTGTTTGACGTGAGCAAGAAGGAATGTTTCATGATGCAGCATGGGGATGAGGGAATCTCATTCCGATCTTTGTTCTCTTTAGCGGACTCTTTGATTTGCTTTGAGATGCTGCCGGTGCAGCACGACCGTTATATTGTAACCGGCTTGCATAAGCACAATCGTTTTACCGTTTTGGACGGTAATGGAAAGAAAGTAGTTGATTTTGGTGAATATCCTTATCGGGATGAAGAAGAAAGGAAGGTAGACGGATTTATCCTTGGTGATGTGTATCAGGGCAAACTGGCAACCAGTCCCCTCCATAACCGTTTTGTGCAGGCCATATACAAAGCCAAGATTCTGACTTTTTATGAGCAGTCCGGTGAGCACTGGAATCTTGTCAAAGAGATTCAGGAATCGTTTCCAAAATATAAATATAATAGTCCGGCAATAGAAACGGACACTCCTGTAGGCTATCTGGATGTGTGTGCCACTGAGAAGTATGTATATGCGCTTTATTCCGGGAAAAACTATCGGGATGATAAGGATGCGGCATTCAGCGGTTATACGATAGAAGTTTACGGATGGGACGGTACGCTACAGAAACGTTATCAGTCGGATGTGCCATTGAAGGTAATCGAGGTATCCAAAGATGACGGTAGTTTGTATGCGATAGCCTATCATCCGGACCCGGTTCTGGTTCGGTTTCCTTTGAATTTATGAAGGGATAAATCTCTTGATTCAATTTTTACAATTATTCTGTTAAGGTACTTATGAAAAATCGAGTTTTTCTGTATTTGTTTTTTATGCTTGTTTTTGTCGGCTGTCAGAAATCTGAAAGCATGGAAGATTTTGATGCCCTGTTCACTCATAAAAAAAGTGTGTTTGTTAAGGACTGTTTGTCGGAAGAGCTTATTATGGGCAGGCCTTTCTATATGATATATGCTGATTCTTCTGTCATTTTTTATGATGATTTGGGAGACAGTCTGTTTACAATGGTCGATCTGTCAGACAATAAACGTATCTACCGGTTTGGGGAAAGAGGACAGGGAAGTCGGGATTTCCTGCAGGTGGCTTCCTTGCAAAAGGATAAGACCGATTCGTGTGTCTGCGTATATGACTATTATAAACACAGTCTGATACGGATAAATTTGGAAAATGTGAAGAAGGGGTTGCCGTATTACACTAAAATAACCAGTGATACGATTAACAGTATTGACATGTTGTTATCGAAATATAATAATACATTTGTGGGGCTGGGATTTTATGAGAAAAGCATGTTCGCATTGATTGAAAGGGGAAGCGATGAAAAGTATTTTTATGAGTATCCTTACAGAGATGATAAAGAAAGGAAGATAGACAACCGTTTAAGAGGGATGGCTTATCAAGGAATGTTACGCTCAAAGCCTTCTTTGGATAAGTTTGTCTATGCCATAAATTTTGCTCCTATTTTTATGCTGTGTTCTGTAGAGCCTGAAGCAATAGTCAGAACATACCAGTGGGTAGGAGGATATCCTATATACAGGACTGAAGGGAATGAAAAATATCGTACCGCTCCTATGAGTGCAGAAAACAAGATGGGATTTATCAGTGCTTATGCTACGGACAGATATGTTTATTTGTTATACTCTGATAGGACTCTGAATGAATATAAAGAGAAAGCCTTTATGGGTAATGTGATATATCAGATAGATTGGGATGGTAACCCTGTGAGCAAATATGAAACGGATTTGCCATTGTCGCAAATATGTGTATCCAATTCTGATGATATGGTTTATGCGATAGCCAACAGAGAGGAGAATCTATTTGTGGAGTTTGCTTTATCTGGTGGAAACGAATAAGGTTTTTTGAAAATCCGCTGAAAATAATTAGCTGTAAGAGAATATGTTTATAGGTAGTGAATGAATGATAACAGAAGAATTAAAATAGTAACCAGAATTGCGTATGAAAAATATTTTCTTTCTTTTAATAGTTTTAGTTTTAGGCTCATGCAATGGAACTGACCGAGAAAAAGAGATAGTTATAGAGGATAATATTATAAATCCTGTGGTTCATCGAATTGAAGCAAAGCAGCTATTGAATGTTGATAAAATAGGAGTTTATGATACATTATCTGTTTTTATAAATAGAGGTACTGATAGTATCCTTTATATGTATGACTCTTCGGATTTTACCTACAGAGGAGCTTGTGGAGTCATAGGACATGGACCTGAAGATTTCCAGTTCCCATTTTTTTTGAAGAAGGCAAAAGATAATAATGGTATTATAAACCTTTACGATGTTAATGCAGCAGCCTTTAAGGACATAAATGTAAAAAAGATTCTTCAAAAAGAGCCAAATGCAATAATGTCAATGAAAATGCCGACTATGCTTATAGGTTCACCTGATTTACATTTAAAGAGTGATTCTTGTTTTATAGGGAATATTGATTCAGGTAGCGGATTGTATTTCATTTATGATTCGAATAAAGATAAGATAAAATGGGTTGAATTTCCCAAAATCCTACAGTTGCCTCAGGGTGATTTCACAGTTATGAATATGAATCGTATAACTCTAAACTTTGAGTCCAATAGAGTTGTTTCAGCAATGGGATATTATAATCTGCTATTTCTTTATGACTCGAATAACACTTTAATGAAGACAGTCCAATTAGGAGATGAAGAAATTAGCCCGACAGTAGTTGATGGTGATCATCTGAGTGGAGATAATATAATCTGCTGTAGAGATATAACCTCCTCAGATAAAGCTGTATATGTATTGGAACAGAATATAAGAGAAAAAGATTTTGAGAAGATTGATAATGCTTCTTCCAGAATTGTTGTTTTTGACTGGGATTTGAAGTATTTAAAAACTTATCTTCTTCCCCATTACTCATTGGGTTTTGTATATGACCAATATCATGATAGAATTTTATACACGGCATTAAATCCCGAAGGTGGAACCGATGTCTTTTTCTTTTATTTAAATACAGAAGATAAAAACTAATTGTTTAAAGTAAAATACTATAAATTAAATGTCAGAATTCATTTGGTAAATTAATATTTAATTGTGGAAATATGAAGAATTGTTTTTATTTGCTTTGTTGTATTTTCATTCTGGCTGCATGTCAGGAAAAGAGCTTATCAGGGCCGATATACTTCGTTCGTTGTACTTCTTTGATGTAAAGCAGGAGATTGTTTTATCTTGTTTTCTCTCCATATATTCCATCAGGATGATATGAGCCGGATTGTACTTGTTGAATAGAAACGGACACGCCTGTAGACTATCTGAATATCCCTAATGTAGTGTTATAGCACACAAGGAAAAAGAATTAGTAGGCTTTTTATCATTGTCTTATGATTCATCATACGTTTGTTGTATTCGAGCTCATCTCAAACGATATGTTTTAGATCACAGGGTTGTTTTTATACATAATGTTATGGTGCATAGAAGAGAATCATAAATATCTGTATAAATATGTTCTCAACCTATAGAACTCTTGGTATAAATGTAGTAACTGAAATGAAATAATTTGCTCCTCCGTAGTGGTCTTTGCTGGATATCTGATAGTTGATAGAAAACAAACAGTAAATAGTGGAGAATTATTGGAAGATTCAGTATGTTCCATTCTGGAACATACTGAATCTGATGGCAAAATTCGTATTAAAATCAATATTTTTTGAATAGTTCTGAATGACTGCCAAGTCTTAACACGTCGATGATGTCTGTTTCAACATCCAGCCACATCAGAAGAAAATCTCCCTCAATATGGCACTCCATGCAGCCCATATATTCCCCTTTGAGCATGTGAACTTTGTACTTTTCCGGAAGTTCTATTTCGTTTTCGAGCATCCGAAAGACTTCCAGTAGCTTTGCCAGCTTGCTGGGGCTATTTCTGTATCTTTTGAAATCCTTTTTGTACTGTGTTGAATAGCGTAGTGTCTTCATTCTTCACAGGATTTTATAAGGGCTTCCAAGCTGCTGGTGTCTATGGTGCCAGCATATTTCCCTGCACGTGCTTCTTTGATGGCTGCCTTTGTTTCTTCGTTCGGCTCTGAATAGACGGCATCCATGAGCATGCTTTCCACGTAGTTATTCAGGCTTCTGTTGGCCTTTTTGGCTTCTTCCTGTAAGACCTTTAGCAAATCTTCCCGCAACCGGAATGAGGTCTGTTTTCTTATTACTGCTTCCATCTTCTTATGTGTATTACATTGTATTGCAAATGTAATACAATGTCTTGTATTTTACAATGGATAAAGGAGTTAATTTTTGTCTGAACTGGTAACTGCTATATTAATCAGCCATTTGTAGCATTTTTACGATGGTTACTTTCAGTTATTTTGCGAATGGAGACACCTCATCTGAAACAGGTACAATAGCAGATTGGCGAACAGAGTAGTTACCAGCTTTCGTTCATTCGAGCAGGGCAGTACTTTCATCGAATGTTGGGAAAATTAATTTATATCCTTTTCCTCTGACAGACTGTATCGTTATATTGAAATTGCTCAGGTATTGTACCATCATTTGAGAAGGGTATAAATGTAGTCGTAAGTTTGTTTTAGCCTGTCTATGTCGTATCCTTTCTCTGTGAATACCCCCTCAAAAGCTCTGCCTAAATAACAGTCTTCGTATAAATAGCTAATGCTGAGGGAATCCAATTGGCTTCTGATTTCTCCAGAGGAAATTGCATTCTCGACAACGGATTTCCAAATTTGCAAATCTTCCTCATACCATTTGGTGCATTGTTCCTTAAAGTCAGGTATATAAGACAAAGCTGAATTTTCAATGCGCATCAAGGCTTCATTCATATTTATAATGCCAGTGTCGTACATCTGTTCCTTTTCGCGTTTCAATATCTCAATGAAATAATTATAAAAAGAACAAAGAGACAATTTATAGGCATCAGGCACAGCTTTTATAGATGATGTACCGTATACGTAAGTATGTACGACCTCTTTAAACAGGCCTTCCTTGTTCTTGAAATAATATACCATAGAACCTCGGCTTATTCCTATTTCCTTCTCCAGTATACTGAAAGACACACGGTCATAAGGTATGGTGGTAAACAGTCTGAATGCCTCTATTAGTATTTTCTGTCGGCTTATTTCTCCTTTGTTCATACTTATGTTTAGGTTTTATACTATGCAAAGTTAGGAAATATAACGATATGAAGAAATTTATCAAATTCATATATTATATTTTTGTACAAAATAATTCTTATATTGAATTTTATTTCTATTTTTGTATTATAACGATCGTTATATTATAACTAATGTAGAATATACAATTAACAATTCCTTATTGCAAAATAGCCAAAGAGGTTTTGAAAACAACATTTAGTTTTGAAGTTCTTTTTCAATATGTGAATCGGTAAAATATAATTATTTAATATTTATGATAAGAAATTTTTATCAAAGCAAGAAAAAGAATTGAGGCCATATTATTGCAATCGTATTACTTGTTTATGATTATAAAAAATACAGACGGATTGCCACACGGATTGTTGGGAAGATTAGCCACTTACAATCGTGAATATATAACTATAAAACATCCATTGGCAAAGTTAAATATGTGCTGATTTAATATCACCAATGAGTAAGCATTATATATAATATAATAAAAATCATAGTATGAAAAAGGAATATTATTTATTCACATTGGCATGCTGCTCTACATTATTTGCATGTTCACCCAAACAAGGAAAAATTCAATCAGATAATGCAAATCTGATTTCAATTAATCTTGAAAGTCCCAAAGCATTAAAGGCTTCTGAACTTTTTGATACAATAATGTATGTACCTCTTGAAACAAGTGATACATATATGTTCTCTAGAGTAAGCCATTTAAAGGTTAGTGACAAGAAGGATTTTTACTTTATATCTGACAAGTCTTTTTTTCTCTTCGATGGAGAAACAGGTAAAGGTAAACTGAAAATTTCAAAGCTTGGTAATGGCCCTGACAGTTATGCTTCTGTGTTTGATTCCAATGTGGATTCCTCAACAGGAGAGATTGAACTCTTGGATAACAATGCAAAAAAGATAGTGGTGTATGATATGGAAGGTAATCATAAACGTTCCGTATCAATACCTTTCATGTCATTTATGTTTACCAAAACAGGGAAAGACAACTATTGGCTCTACAATAACAATCTCATGTCTGACTCAAGTGATACCAAAGTCGTTCATCTTGATATTAATAAGGGTAAGATGGAAGAGTATGATAAGATTGACAAACATCTTGCAGAATATTTCTTTGTAGAAGATGAAAAGAATCTGGTTAAAGATGGCGAAGATATATTATATCATTATTCTCCATCTGATACGATTTATCGAATCAGACCTGGTAAAGGAATGCAGGCGGCATATGTATTGGATATGGGAAAAAGCCTTGCACCAAAAGATTTCTACACCAGAAATTTCCGTGACATTATGGAATTTGTAGAGACGGCCAATAAAAATGGATATGTGTTTGAGATTCCGTCATTCGCAGCAAATGATAACACCGTTGCTATAGCATGTATTAAAGAAGGCAAACTCTATATGACTTTCCACACAAAAGAGAACGGAAAAAATACAACATTTACGACATTCCATGACAATTATAATTTTTCTGTTCCTTTTACTTTGGATGCTACCAATTTGAATTTCTGCATGGACAATGATTATTTTTACTTTATTGTGACTGCAGAGCAACTTATTAAATGTAAGAATGAAGACACGAATCAAAAGAAGATGGACAGTTGGATGGAAAGTAAAAACGTGAATGAGTATTCTAATCCTATTTTGGTAAAATGTAAATTCAGGTCTAAAAAGTAATACTATATACATATTTTGTATAAGAAATATATAAGATGGTAAGCTTCAATAATTAATATTGAAATCAAATTCAATATATTAATTATAAACCTTAAATCAAGCTGAATCGATACCTAAATTATTAGATACTTAGAAAAGTGAAAAAACTTACAGCTAGAAAAGAAAATATAATGTATATAATTTGGAAAAAAGTCCTATATTTGTTAAAGATATTTTGCCATTATATATTAGTAAAGGTCGGCGTTTTAATACCATATCGTCAATTGTACGTGGTTTGGAACAATGCAATAATAAAAGTAGAAGATTTTTGTACGGGAATTTTAATGAATATTATAATCAATATTTTGATAAGTCTTGTCTGAAAGCAATCATCTTTTATGATTAAAGAAGGTAAGTTGACACTGCAAGAGTTGAATAATTTGATTGATAGTATGTAGAAAATATCTATAAACATTTAATGTTAACGAGATATGGAGAACAACAATATGAGAAATACTATAATATATTGTACAATAAAGTACTTACATATTGTATTAAAATGAATTGTATTAAAAATAAATGAAAACACACTACGTATATGTGCTGCTGTTTGCCGCCGGAATGTTGGTCGGCTGCGGCGAGAAGAAAGACGATACTTCCGGAAAGGAAAAGGAAGGAGTGGAAACGGTTTTGCCCTCACAAGTGAATGAGGTGACGGTCATGACGCTGAAGAAGACCACGTTCAGCCATGAGCTGGTGAGCAACGGCAAGGTGACGGCTTCACAGTATGCCGACCTTTCGTTCCGCGTTACATCGGAGCCGGTGGCACACATCTATGTGAAGAACGGCGACCATGTAAGGAAAGGCCAGAAGATAGCCGAACTCGACCTTTTCACCCTGAAGAACAGTCTGGAGAAGGCGGAGATAGTCCTGCGCCAGTCGGAACTGGAGATGAAGGACGTGCTGATAGGGCAGGGGTATGCGCCCGACCGTATGCAGGAAATCCCCAAAGATATTGTACAGCTTGCCGAGGTGAAGAGTGGTTACGGACAGAGCCGTGCCGCATACGAACTGGCAAGGTACGAGCTTGAACAGGCAGTGATCACCGCACCCTTCGACGGGGTTGTGGCGAATCTTGAATCGCGCAGCTTCAACCGTCCTGACGGTTCGAAGCCTTTCTGCCGTGTGATAGGAAGCGGGGGCATGGAAGTGGCTTTCAAGGTGCTGGAGAGTGAACTGCCGCTTGTCAGGCGAGGAGACCGGGTGGAGGTGGCTCCGTTTGCCGGGACAGCCGGGGCATGCAGCGGTACGGTGTCGGAAATCAACCCGCTGGTGGATGAAAACGGACTGGTGAGCGTAAGGGCCAGGGTGAACGGCGGAGTGAAGCTATTTGACGGCATGAATGTGCGTGTGAGCGTGAAACGTTCTATTTCCGATCAGTTTGTGGTGCCTAAGACGGCCGTGGTACTGCGTACAGGCAAGCAAGTGATATTTACCTTGAAGGACGGCAAGGCGATGTGGAACTATGTGACTACCGGACTGGAGAACATGACCGAATATACCGTGACAGGTGACGGCATGGAGGAAGGGGCACAGATCATCGTGACCGGAAACGTGAACCTTGCGCATGAAGCTCCGGTTAAAGTGATACCTTAAAACATGTCCGTACTATGGTTAGATTTCTGATAAAAAGACCGATAGCGGTACTTATGGCTTTCACCGCCTGCTTCATCGTGGGGCTGGTGACTTATTTCTCACTGCCGGTATCGCTGCTGCCCGATATAGATATTCCGCAGATAACTGTACAGGTGACGGGTGAGAACTCTTCTGCACGTGAACTGGAGAATACGATGGTGGCTCCCGTGAGAAGACAGCTTATGCAGGTATCGGGACTCAGCGAGATGAGGAGCGAGACACGCGACGGTTCGGGCATCATCCGGCTGTCGTTCGATTTCGGTACGGATACCGACCTTGCTTTCATTGAGGTGAATGAGAAGATTGATGCCGCAATGAACAGTCTGCCGAGGGATGCGGTACGTCCAAAGGCTATCAAAGCGAGTGCTACCGATATTCCTGTGTTCTATTTGAACATGACGTTGAAGGATGAGGTTCCGTATCAGGAAACTGATGGTAATGCTTTTCTCGAAATGTGTACCTTGGCTGAGAATGTGGTGAAACGCCGTATCGAGCAACTACCTCAGGTGGCAATGGCCGATATGACCGGTGTACCGCAGAAGATGTTGCGCATTGTACCCGATATGGGGAAGATGGAAAGTTTAGGTATGGGGATATCTGATTTGGAAGGTATACTTTCATCGAACAATGTAGAGCCGGGAAGCATGCTGGTACGCGATGGTTACTATGAATATAACATTCGTATTGCATCGCTATTACGTACACCGGAGGATGTGGAGAATATTTACTTTAACCACAATGGACTGGTGATGCAACTGAAGGATATTTGTGATGTGCAGATGGTGACACGCAATGAAATGGGACGCTCGCTGGCAGGAGGGAAGCGGGCGGTGACGCTTGCCATCATCAAGCAAGGAGAAGAAAATATGGATAATTTGCGTAAGGAACTGAAGGAAACTACGGATTATTTTACAAAGATATATCCTGATATTGAATTTAGTATTACACGTAATCAGACGGAATTGTTGGATTATACGATTTCTAACTTACAGCAGAATTTTACGCTGGGTTTTCTGTTTATATTTATTGTAGCTTTCTTTTTTATCGGGGATGTACGTTCGCCACTGATTATCGGCATTACCATGATTACTTCTGTAATCATTACTTTTTCCCTTTTCTATATTTGTAAAATATCGCTCAACGTAATCTCGCTTTCGGGGATGATACTGGCGGTGGGTATGATGATAGATAATGCGATCATTGTGACAGAAAATGTATCGCAATACCGGGAGAAGGGGTATTCGCTGAAACGTGCAGCTGTGGCGGGAACTTCGGAAATGATTACGCCCATGCTTAGTTCGTCGCTTACCACTGTAGCGGTGTTCGTACCGTTGGTGTTCATGAGTGGGATAGCCGGTGCCATTTTCATGGATGAAGCATTTTCTATCACATCTGGATTGTTGGTCTCTTATTTTGCTGGTATCATGTTGTTGCCTGTGTTGTATGTATTGTTCTACCGTATGGGTATAAGGAAGCACAACTGGTTTACTGCCAGCTTCAAAAATCTCCTGAAGAACGAGTGGCTTGTACGTTTCTATGATGCTGGTATAGAATGGGTGTTTGCACATAAAAAGATGACGATGGCATTTGCTATAGTTTCGCTTCCGCTCTGTGTGCTGATGTTTATGCTGATTGACAAGGAGCGTATGCCTGAGATTGACCAGAATGAAACGGTGGTGAGCATAGAATGGAACGAGAATATTCATGTGGACGAGAACAACCGCAGGGTGAATGCCATACTGGCCATGACCGATTCTCTTGTAGAGGAACATACGGCATATGTCGGTATGCAGGATTATTTACTTGGAACGGAAAACGAACTTTCTGCTGCTGAGGCTGAGCTTTATTTCCGTACGGCTGAACCGTCGGGTATATCTGTGCTGACAGAACTTATTGGCCAGGAAGTTCGTAAGAAGTATCCGGCTGCTACGGTTACATTCTCGCCTCCTGTAACTATTTTCGAAAAGCTTTTCGTTACAGGGGAACCTGACCTTGTAGCACAGCTCCGAGCTTCTGATCATACCTCAACTCCTGAGGCGGAGGATGTGAGAGCTATAGAGGCGGCTATTGCCGGAGAAACCGGATATACGCCTGATGATACGCCGTTCCGGAAGCAGCTGAACTTGGAGGTAGACCGTAGCCGTCTTCTGTTGTACAATGTGGATTATGATGAGGTGGTGAGGATGATTCGTACTGCACTGAAGGATAATCAGGTGTCTACCTTGCGCTCGTACCAGCAATATCTGCCTATCGGCATAGCTGGAAGGGAGATGAGCGTGAATCGTATATTGGCCGAAACTTTAGTTGAAGTGAAAACGACTGACGGTTCATCCGAAAGGAATTATGTTCCTCTTCGTGAGTTTGTACGGATTGTTCCTGATGAGGATCTCAAGGAGATTACGGCCGGACGCAACGGTGAGTATATCCCCGTAAATTTCTATAATGTAGATAATGTACCGAAGGTGATGGAGGAGGTGCGCAATGTTGTAGGGAGTGACAGCCGTTGGGATGTATCGTTTGGCGGAAGTTTCTTCTCTAATAAGAAAATGATGGGGGAACTGACTGTTATTCTGCTTATATCGGTGCTGCTTATGTACTTTATCTTGTGTGCCCAGTTTGAGAGTTTCCTTCAGCCGCTTATCGTATTGGCTGAAATTCCAATGGATATAGCCTTCGGGCTTGTGTTGCTGTGGGCTACGGGGCATACCATGAATCTGATGTCGGCTATTGGTATCATTGTTTCGTGTGGTATTGTGGTGAATGACTCTATCCTGAAGCTGGACTCCATCAACGAATTGCGTAAGGAGGGGATGCCGTTGCTGGATGCAATTCATACGGCAGGTCACAGAAGACTCAGGGCTATAATCATGACTACCTTGACTACTGTGTTTGCGATGGTTCCTCTGCTCTTTACTTCCGATTTAGGTTCGGAGATGCAGCGGCCGCTTTCTATTGCTATGATAGGTACAATGATGGTTGGGCTTATCGTAAGTCTTTTTGTAATTCCTCTTATTTACTGGTTTATATATAGAAAACATGAAACTCAGAAAATTTAGTATATTGTTCCTGCTTGCTTGTTGCGGGATGGGAGTACAGGGTCAGAGTGTACTCAGATTGGACCTGAAGGAAACTATTACGATGGCAAACGATAGCTCACTGTCGGCTTTCCGTTACCAAAATATGTATTTATCGGGCTACTGGGAGTACAGAAGCTATAAAGCGGCACGACTGCCGAGCCTCACGTTGAATATGACTCCGGCGCAGTATTATCGCTACATTACGCAACGTTACGACTCGCAGGAGAATGTCGATGTGTACCGTGAACAGCAGATGCTGAGTGCAAGTGCGGGGCTGAGCATTGCGCAGAATTTGGACTTGCTGGGTGGTACGTTTTATGTGGATACACAGCTTGACTATATGCGAAACTTCGGTGAAACGAATTTTACCCAGTTCTCTACTGTTCCTTTCCGTATTGGCTATCAGCAGGAGCTTTTGGGATTTAATGCTTTCAGATGGGACAGGAAGATAGAACCGTTGAAGTTTGATAAAGTGAAGAAGCAGTATCTTTATAATGCCGAAAGTGTGTCGGAAGAAGCTGTGAATTATTTCTTTGCTCTTGCTATGGCTCAGGCCGACTATGAGCTGGCACAAGATAATGTAGCGACTTCTGATACATTGTATGCAATAGGGGAGCAGAGGCAGAAAATTGCGTCTATCTCACAGGCTGACTTGCTTACGCTGAAATTGGATAAGGTGAATGCACGCAATACGCTGAGAAATGCTGAGATTGCTCGTAAGCGTGCTATGTCTGCACTTGCTACGTTTTTGAATCTGGATCGTAATTCGTATATAGAGATCAATCTTCCGGCTCGTCCTCGGCATGTCGATATTCCTGCTGACCGGGCTATTGTTCTTGCTCGCGAGAATAATCCTACTTTTTTGGAGCAGCGCCAGAATGTGCTGGAAGCGGAACGTGAGGTAGACCGCACGAAGAAAGAGTCTCGCTTCAATGCCAGTTTCAATGCGAGTGTGGGTTTCAATCAAGTGGCCGATAATATCAGTGCTGCTTATCGTAATCTTCTGCAGCAGGATCTTGTGTCGTTTACTGTATCCATACCGCTTGTCGACTGGGGGGTGCGCAAGGGTAAGTACAACATGGCCAAGAATAACCTTAATGTTATGAAGATTGCTGCTCGTCAGGAGGAAATCAGTCTGGAGGAGGATGTGATGATGACGGTGAGCGACTTCAGTGTGCAACAGGATATGATAGCTAGTGCGGAAGAGGCTCTCGACCTTGCGGAGCTGGCATACGACCAGACACGTAAGCGTTTTATCATAGGGAAGGCTGACATTAATAGTCTGACGCTGGCACTGAACCGCCAGCAGGAGGCTCAGAAGAATTATATACAGGCTATGCAGAATTACTGGTTGAATTACTATAAAATACGTAAACTTACGTTGTTTGATTTTGAGTCGGGTATTTCTCTTTCCGACCGATTTGATTTTGACAACCTGCTGAGATGACTTTGAAATGAGTATGAAGGATAAAATAGAAGGACGTCCTCTTGTATGGTCGTCGTTTACGCTGATTGTTACGTTCGTTTGCCTGTCGCTGGTGGGACTGGCACTGGTACCTCTTCTGCCGGTGAAACTTTCGCCGTCGCATGATATGCCGGGACTTTCGGTATCGTTCTCTATGCCGGGTAATTCGGCAAGGGTGGTGGAAACGGAGGTTACCAGCCGTCTGGAAGGTATACTGTCGAGGGTAAACGGAATAAAGAATATAAGTTCTACTTCGGACAACGGAAGCGGATATATCCGAATAGAACTTGACAGTCATGCTGATATTGATGCTGCACGCTTTGAGGTTTCTACTCTTATAAGGCAGTTGTGGTCGCAGCTTCCCGATGGGGTGAGTTATCCGCTTATCTCCACGCAAAGAAGCGACGAGAATGCATCGCGTCCTTTTATGACTTATACGCTTAATGCACCTGCTATTCCGATTGTAATTCAGAAATATGGTGAGGAACGTATCAAGCCGATGCTTTCGGCTTTGGACGGTGTGTATAAAGTGGAACTCAGCGGCGCTACGCCTATGGAGTGGCGCATTGTGTATGACAATGTGCAACTTGAGAATCTTGGAATAGGTGTTCAGGATATACTGAATGCCATAGAAGAAAGGTATGGCAGGGAGTTTCTGGGTATCTGTGAAGTGGAAAATGCTAAAGGGAACTCGGAATGGATAAGGCTTGTACGTACCACTGAGGGTAGCGCTGATGGTTTCGTGCCATCGGAGATTGCTGTAAGGGCAAAAGACGGAAGTATGGTTCCTCTTGACCGTCTGGTCAGAGTGACACGTACGGAGCAAGAGCCCGCTTCGTATTACCGTATCAACGGACTTAATTCAGTATATCTTTCCATTACGGCTTTGGAAACTGCCAACCAACTTGCCTTGGCTGAACAAGTGAAGAAGGTAATAGCTGAGGCTGAAGCAGCAATGCCGCCCGGATATGAGATTCATTCTAGTTATGATGCTACGGAATTCATCTCCAAAGAGTTGGATACTATTTATTTCCGTACCGGAATAACTGTGCTGATTTTGCTGCTCTTTGTAGCTCTTATTACACGCAATATGCGTTATCTTTTTCTTATCGTTACAGGGCTGGCTGTGAACATTGCCGTGGCTCTTATTCTGTATTATGCTTTCGGACTGGAAATTCAACTCTATTCCCTGGCAGGTATTACTATTTCACTGAATCTGGTGATAGATAATATCATAGTCATGACCGATCATATACTGAGAAAGCGTAATCTGAAAGCCTTCATGTCGGTCTTGGCTGCTACGCTGACAACTATCGGTGCGCTGGTCATTATTTTCTTCCTTGACGAGAAGATACGACTCAATCTTCAGGATTTTGCGGCTGTGGTGATTATTAATCTTGGCATTTCGTTGCTGGTAGCTCTTTTTTTCGTACCTCCTATGATCGAAAAAATTGGACTGGCAAAGGGTAAGCCTCGTCATGCCCGTATGTGGGTAAAGCGTGGTGCGGTGTATTTTACCCGTTTTTACCGCAATATGATAGTGCTGCTGAGTCGATATAGAGTGGTAGCTTTCATATTGTTAGTGCTTGGTTTCGGGCTTCCGGTATTCATGCTTCCAGAAAAGATAGAGGATGTAGAGGCAAAAGGAAAATGGGCTGAATGGTATAATAGAATATTCGATAACACTATTTATAAAGAAGATATCAAACCTGTTGTAGATAAGGTTTTGGGAGGTTCTCTCCGTCTCTTTGCAGAGAAGGTATACGACGGCAGTTACTTCAATCGTGACGAGAGTGAGGTAGTGCTGTATATCAATGCTACATTGCCGAATGGTAGTACGTTGGAACAGATGAATGAGCTTATCAAGAAGATGGAAACTTATTTGAGCAGGTTTAAGGAGATACGTCAATTTCAGACTTCGGTGTATGATGCACGTCGGGCGAGTATTCAGGTATTCTTTAAAAAGGAGTATAGTCATACGGGATTCCCATATGTACTGAAGTCGAATGTGATAAGCCGTTCGCTAACTATCGGTGGAGGAAGTTGGAGTGTATACGGACTTCAGGATCAGGGATTCAGTAATGATGTGAGAGAGTCGGCTGGGAGTTTTCGAGTGAAGATGTATGGTTACAATTATGATGAGCTGTGTCATTGGGCTGAGGAGATGAAGACGCAGCTTCTTTCTCATCGTCGTATTAAAGAAGTGACCGTAAATTCGGAATTTTCGTGGTGGAAGGACGATTATACAGAGTTTTATCTGGAATTCGACAAGCGTAAAATGGCAGAAGAGAATCTTACAGCATACGACTTGTTTGCTGTGTTGCGTCCTGTATTTATGCGTGATCAGTTGGCTGGAAGTATTATTTATGACAATAGTTTGGAGTATTTGCGGCTTTCATCGAAACAGAGTAGTGACTATGACGTATGGGCGTTCATGTCGGTTCCGTTTATGGTGAAGGGCAAACAGTATAAGCTTTCCGATCTTGCCATACTTGCCAAGGGACAGGCTCCCAAACAAATAGCCAAGGAGAATCAGCAGTATAGAATTTGTCTGCAATATGAATATATCGGCTCATCGGAACAAGGCAAGAAGCTTTTGGATAAAGATATCGAGGTTCTCAGGAAACGGCTGCCGATGGGGTATACCGTAGAGAGTGAGAATGCTTACTGGAGTTGGAATAAAGACGACAACAGTCAGTATTTCTTGTTGCTGATAGTGGTTGCTATCATTTTCTTTATCTCGGCTATCTTATTCAATTCATTAATTCAGCCGCTTGCTATCATCTTTGTGATACCGGTGTCATATATCGGAGTGTTTCTGACCTTCTATCTTTTCGGATTAAATTTCGATCAGGGAGGTTTTGCGTCTTTTGTACTGCTTTGCGGTATTACAGTGAACGCAAGTATCTATATCCTTAACGAATATAATGCTATTCGAAAGAGTTTTCCGGGTTTGTCGCCACTGAGGGCTTATACTAAGGCTTGGAATACAAAAGTGATCCCTATCTTTCTTACTGTAATGTCTACCATCCTTGGTTTCTTGCCGTTTATGATAGGGGAAAAGACATCGTTCTGGTTTCCTTTGGCGGCTGGAACTATAGGAGGACTCGTAATGTCGTTGATAGGTATCTTTATCTATTTACCAGTGTTGAGTGTATCGGGTATAATTAATAAAAATTATAAAAAATAGAATGCGATAAGCAATAGTCTCGACAATCATTGGATATTTGGTGCTTTTCTGTTATCTTGCAGTTAAATGAAATTAAGAAAATAAAGGACATTAATAACTATGGGAATAATGAACGCAATTTTCGGCAATGTATCCGAAATGGATATTGCCAGTTTACAAAAAGAATTCGGAGCGCTGCTTTGCGACGGGGAACGTATCGAAAGAGCTTATAAGCTGATCAGGGATAAATGGGTATTTACTAATAAGCGTCTGATTATTCAGGATATTCAGGGAGTGACAGGTAAAAAAAGAGAATATCTGTCTGTGCCATATCGTTCCATTGAACGTTTTTCGGTTGAGACTGCCGGAACATTCGACATGGATGCCGAGATGAAAATCTGGATAAGGGGAAGCGAAGAACCTTTGGAACAGAACTTTGGCAGAGATTCCAATATCATTGAAATACAACGTGTGCTGGCGCAATATGTACTGTAGCGAGCTGTTGTGACTTTCATTAAGCTGCAAATAAATGCCAAAGTTCAGTTCCGGATTCAAAATTGGATGGATAAGTCGGATAAGCTGAAATAATCGAGATAAAATTTCTTGATATATTATAAAAAAACAAAATAAAAAAGTATTTTTGTATGGGATAATCGAAAAATACACAATACAAATTATGGACGACTATATTGCTCACATTAATGAAAATGTCAGCCAGTTGTTTCATTTTCTGGAACAAAGGGAATCGGCAGAGGATATGAAACGTATCCGCGAGGCGTATGCTTTGGCAGCGGAAGCTCATAAGAATCAGAAACGTAAGACGGGCGAACCGTATATCATTCACCCTATTGCAGTGGCTCGTATTGTGGCTGAGGAACTGGAACTGGGAACTAATCCGATTATAGCAGCATTTTTACATGACGTGGTAGAAGATACTCCGTATACCATCGAAGATATCCGCGAACGATTTGGAGATGATGTGGCTTTTCTGGTAGGCGTGGTGACCAAACAGAAAAAGGAACCCTACGAACGCTCGAAGCAGGTCGACAATTTCCGGCAGATTTTGGCTTCCGTACAATATGATGTGCGTGCGATATTGATCAAACTTGCCGACCGGCTTCATAACATGCGGACACTGGACAGCATGCGTCCCGACAAGCAGATGAAGATAGCTGGAGAAACAGACTATTTTTATGCACCTCTGGCCAATCGTCTGGGATTGTACCATGTAAAGACCGAACTGGAAAATCTTTCATTCAAATACCGTTGTCCGCGGGAATATAAGCATCTCGAATTGTTGCAGCAAGAGGAAGAAAAGGCCGAACTAGCTCATATCAACGAGTTTATTGCAAAGATAGAAAGCTTGTTGAGAGAAAACGGTATCTATGCCCGTACCGAACTCCGGAACCGTATGCCTTACAGCATCTGGAGAAAAATGCAGTCGAAAGGCTGCGATTTCAATCACGTAGACGGAAAACATTATATCCGTATCATTTACGATGCTCCCAATCTGCACGAAGAAAAGAAAGAGAGTCTGCATATTTACGCCGTGCTTACGGATAATTTCAAGGAGCGTCCGGGCAGCGTATCTAATTATATCAACGCCCCCAAGGAAAATGGTTATCAGAGTTTCCATGTCAAGCTGTTGAATGCACAGGGAGGATGGGAGGAAATGCATATTTCTTCGGAAAGAATGGTACGTAATTCTCGTCTGGGGTGTACGGCAGAACGAACGGAGGATAATGTGAAAGCCTGGCTGGAAAAATTCAAGCAATTATTGCAGGACGTGGCCAGCAGCAGCGAGATAGATTATATGGACGGTGTAACCGCATCCTTCTACAACGATGACATTATGGTTTTCACTCCTCAAGGTCGGGGAATTATCCTGCCTAAAGGGGCGATTGCTCTGGATTTTGCCTTTGAGATACACAGTAAGGTCGGCCTTCATGCCCTCTATGCCCGTATAAACGGTAAGCTGTCGTCCGTAAAAACTGTTTTACATCGTGGAGATTGTGTGGAAATTGGAACTTCGGACGATGCTACTCCTGATGCGGACTGGATTAATTACGTGCTAACTTATAAAGCCAAACGTAATCTGCGTAATTATCTGGCAAACCGGTCTACCATTCCGTATGCACGTTGCGGCTGTTGTCATCCGTTGCCGGGTGATGAGGTGATTGGCTTCAAGGATGCCGACGGGCGTATCACATTGCATAAGCGTAATTGTCCGACAGCTATCCGGCTGGCATCAGAATACGGGGATTCCATCGTAGCAGTCAATTTCGAAGAGAATGAGAAATTGCTTTATCCGGTACGTATCCGCCTCCGTGGAGTAGACCGGTATCATTTGTTGAGTGATGTGGTAGCTTGCGTGACGGAACAGCAGAACTTGTCTATCTCCAAGCTGACAACCGTAACCATCGACCGTATCGTGGAAACTTCCATTGACTTTTCTGTACATTCGGCGGATGAATTGCAGACGGCCATCGATATGATTTCCCGCATCGAAAATGTGGATGAGGTGTTTAGGGTAAATATTGAATAGTTATTTGTTGGAATTGATGTACTTTAGAATGGTGCAAAGGAGCAAGGTTATTCAAATTGTTCCCTTGCACCATTTTTAGTTGATGTTCTTTATTACAAGAAGAGATATTAAATTTAAAAATGACGAGTGCTGCTCTGCTGCACAATAAATTCGTATCTTTGACAAATATTAAAACAGCAGATGTATGAGCGGAGAAGACTTACAGAAACAAACCTCTATAAATATACAGGAAAAAGCAAACTTAATTTGGGCTATTGCTGATAAATTGGTAGGATTATACAAACCTCACGAATACGGAAAGGTAATCCTGCCTATGTGTGTAATAAAGCGTTTCGAAGATACTTTAGCACCGACAAAGGAGGCAGTAATCAAGATGAACGAAGATCTTGAAGCCAAAGGGATAGCTGTAAAGAAAGGTTTCCTTGAAGCAGCAGCCAAGCAGAAGTTCTACAACACCAGCAAGTTTACTTTCGATATATTGCTTGCCGATGCGGATAACATCAAAGACAACTTTGAGAATTACCTCAATCATTTCTCTGAGAATGTGATTGACATAATAAACCGCATGGACTTCTACAACGAAATCAAGAAGATGGACGATAATAACCGCCTCTATCTCGTTATCAAGGAATTCTGTTCTGCAAAGGCGTATCTTGGAGCCGATGTTGTATCGGCGGTAGATATGGGATATATCTTTGAAGAATTGGTCAGAAAGTTTTCCGAATCGTATAACGACCAGGCAGGAGCACACTTTACCGCACGCGATATCATCTATCTGATGAGCGAACTGCTTGTAGGCGAAGATGAACAAAAAATGAAAGATGAAGGTATTGTTGCATCCATATACGATATGGCAATGGGAACCAGCCAGATGCTCGCCTGTCTCGACGAGCGCTTCCGCAAGATAGATCCTGAAGCAGAAATCACCTGCTACGGCCAGGAACTCAATCCGCAGACGTATGGTATTGCTAAAGCCGATATGCTTATCAAAGGCGGTAATGCCGACAATATGCGCTTGGGAGATACTCTTGGTGATGACCAGTTCAAGGGTTATCAGTTCGACTATATCATATCCAACCCACCTTTCGGTATTGACTGGGAAGCATCCGAAAAACGTGTGAAGGCCGAAAATGAGTTGGGAGAAGCAGGACGTTTCGCTCCGGGACTGCCGGCGAAAGGCGACGGACAAATGTTGTTTATGTTAAATGGTGTGGCAAAACTGAAAGAAGAAGGGCGTATGGCTATTATTCAGAACGGTTCTCCACTATTCAAAGGTGATGCCGGAAGCGGTGAAAGCGAAATCAGAGGCTATCTGCTTGAACACGACTGGCTGGAGGCAATCGTGCAGTTGCCTAACGATTTGTTCTATAATACAGGTATTGCTACCTATATATGGGTAGTGAGCAAAAACAAATCGGAAGAACGTACAGGAAAGGTTCAGCTTATCGACGCAAGCAAATGTTTTGAGAAACTGCGTAAGCCTCTCGGCAACAAGCGTGTGGAAATTACTACTGTCTGCCGCGAACTGATAATGCAGGCTTATCACGATTTTACCGATCGGGAATATACGTCCGAGCTTAACCCGGAACTGAAAGTGGAAAGCAAGGTAAAAGATGTGGAGGACTTCAAGTTTACGAAACTCACCATCAACCGTCCTTTGCGCTTAGAGTATAAGGATATTCATTTTGACGAAGTCACTGCTGAAAATTATAAGGAAGCCGACAGAGCTTTATTGAAAGAAGTTGCCGCATATTGGGAAAACAATATGCCAAATCATGTGGGATTCCCGGACATCACTTTCTTCCTCGAACTGAAGAAAGCCAAGATAAAAGTACCTCAGGGAAAGGTTGCCCTATTGAGAAATTATTTTGGCAAACGCAACCCAGATATGATGGAGGCATACGTAAAACCTGTTGACAGGGAAAGCGGATTTGCACCCGACCCGGAACTGAAGGACAGCGAGATTATTCCGTGGAAAGAGGATATTACGGAATACTTGGACAAGAATGTTCGTCCGTATGCTCCTGACTTTTGGTACAACGAATCCGAAAGTAAGATTGGTTATGAAATACCTCTCACTCGCGAATTCTATAAATATACTCCGCTAACACCAAGTTCTGTAATATTCGATGAACTGAAAAAATTGGAAGAAAAAGAATCGGAACTGATGTCCAAGATATTAGGGTAATTATGAGCAAGATAAATAAAATATCCATCCGTTTCTTTGAGGACAGAGGAGTACGTGCCATTTGGGATGACGAAAATTCCAAATGGTGGTTTTCTGTACTCGATATTGTTGGTGTTCTAAATGCTCAAGATGATTATACTAAGAATAGAAACTACTGGAAGTATCTGAAAAACAAACTGAAGAAAGAGAATAATGAGTTGGTTAGTGTCACTAACCAGTTGAAACTAATGGCTTCGGACGGAAAGCATTATATGACAGATGTCCTTGATAATGCAGGAGTCCTTTCTCTTGCAGCATGTTTCCCCAATACAAAGGCTGCACGGTTTGTGGAGCACTTCTACACCCCACTTACCGACAAGATTAGTGGCCGGGAAACCTTTATGAAAGGTATTGATTACTCATATTATTACGAACAAGAGGATTGATGTTTATGGAAAATAGATACGATAAATATAAAGATAGTGGTATTGCTTGGATTGGGGAGATTCCGGAACATTGGGAAACAAGTAAAACTCTGTTTAGTTTAAGTATTCCAATAACAGATGGGCCACATACAACTCCGGAACTTTTTGAAACAGGAATACCCTTTGTTTCAGCTGAAGCTGTCTCTTTTGGTAATGGTAGAATTGATTTTTCACATATTAGAGGATATATATCAGACAATTTTTATCAAGAATGTTGTAAAAAATATATACCTCAAATAGATGATATATATATGATAAAATCTGGTGCGACTACTGGACGTGTAGCTATTGTTGATACAGATGTCAAGTTTACTATATGGTCTCCACTTGCAGTTTTCAGATGTAATAAAGAACGAATGTTGCCACATTTTTTATTTTATCAATTACAATCTAATGGATATCAAAAACAGATTGAGTTAAACTGGTCATATGGTACTCAACAAAACATAGGAATGAGAACTTTAGAAAAGTTAATATTATCCGTTCCTCCTATTGCAGAACAACAATCCATAGCCAATTACCTTGACCAAAAATGTGGTAAAATAGACGAACTGATAACTTTGCAAGAGGGAATGATAACCAAACTGCAAAGCTATAAGCAATCTGTCATTACCGAAGCTGTAACCAAAGGTTTGGATAAAAATGTTCCTCTAAAAGATAGCGGTATTGAATGGGTTGGGGAAATTCCAAAGCATTGGGAAGTAAAAAGATTAAAGAATGTTTGTTCTACAAACAATGCTTCTTTATCAGATAGGACTTCAAAAGAATTTGAATTTGACTATGTTGATATAGGAAGTGTATCTTTTGAATTAGGTATTCATAAAACTGAAAAATATACTTTTCAAAATGCGCCATCAAGAGCAAGAAAAATAGCGAGATTAGGAGATATTATAGTATCAACTGTACGAACTTATTTAAGGGCAATAGATATAATAAATTCGGAAGAAAAAGAAAAATATATTTATTCTACTGGGTTTGCTATATTAAGTCCATTAAAAAATATATTATCTGAATTTATGATTTATATTTGTCGTTCTGAGTATTTTACAAATCAGGTATCAATATACTCAACTGGAATAAACTATCCATCAATTAACGATACTGCTTTGAAGATGATTTATATAGTAATGCCTCCTCTTTCCGAGCAACAATCCATAGCCAATTACCTCGACCAGAAATGTAGCGAGATAGACGAACTAATCTCAATCAAGCAACAGAAAATAGAGAAACTGAAAGACTACAAGAAATCATTGATTTTCGAGTGTGTAACCGGAAAAAGAAAAGTATAAGCCATGACTGAATTCGATAAATATATCCGACAAGGAGAACCCGACCAAAAAGAGAAAGCTGCCGCATGGCAAGTCGCTATAGGTTTACAGGATGTAGACGGACTGAAACCGTCTGAGTATCTTATTCAGACGGCACAGCAACATATAGAGGGAGACATTTCCATTGACGAGGTGAAACATCTGATTGATACGTACTATCAGTCCAAATCCTCTCGTGATGAAATGGAAAATGAGCGGACAGAAGAAGCAGACAAAGTATCGGCACGTATTACGGAGTTGCTCTCTGAAAAAACTTTCTCATTTACTCCGGATTATCTGCTGTATATTCATAAGCGCCTGTTTGAAGGTCTTTACAAGCATGCCGGACAAATCCGAAATTATAATATCACCAAAAAAGAATGGGTGCTCGACGGAGATACGGTAATCTACTCGGATTATGAAATGATTCGTCCTACTCTTGAGTACGATTTTGCACAGGAAAAAAATACTGATTATCCTGTTATGAATGCCGAACAGGCTTTACAGAGGATCAGCAAATTTATTTCAGGTGTTTGGCAGATACATGCTTTTGGCGAAGGCAATACCAGAACCATAGCTGTATTCCTTATGAAATATCTGAAAACATTCGGATTTAAGGTGGATAATGGTATATTCAAGAAACATTCGTGGTATTTCAGAAATGCACTGGTACGTGCCAACTATAATAACTATGTCAAAGGGGTTTTAGCAGATATCAGATTCCTGGATATGTTCTTGAGAAACATGTTGTTTGGAGAAAATAATTCTCTTCGTAACAGGGAGATGCACATAAACTTTTCTCAAAGTGCCAAAAAAGAGGAGTCAAAGAGCCAAAATGGCACTTTGGATGGCACTTTGAATTGTACACTGGATGAGATGGCACTGCTGAATTTCTTGAGAGAGAACCCTAAAGCCACACAGTCCGATATAGCCAAACATATTGGTAAATCGGAACGAACCGTGAAGCGTATGACTCCTTCACTCATAGAAAGAGGATTGCTGGAACGTATAAACGGAAAAGGTGAAAAAGGAAGCTGGAAAGTAATTGCTAACTGTAATTGTAAATGACTATGGATACCACAGACTTGAAAGAAAAGAATTTTGAAGCAGATATCGAACGCTACCTGATCACAAAGGGAGGATATATCAAAGGCAATCAAGATACATACGACAAAGACAGGGCTATAGACATGCCTGTACTTATCTCCTTTATAGAAAAGACCCAGCCAAAGCAGTGGAAACGATATGTAACTAAGTATGGAGATAAGGCTGAAAGGCAGCTGTACCGTGTGTTTCAGGATGATGTGTCGCGCTACGGACTGATTTATGTGCTGCGTAAGGGGATAAGCGATGTGGGCATCAATATCAGGTTCTGTTATTTTGCTCCGGCTTCGACGCTAAATGATGAGCTTGTGGCAAATTATGATGCAAATATTCTTACAGTGACACGTCAGTTTGCTTATTCCAGACTGAATAAGAATACTATAGACATGGTGCTTTCATTAAACGGAATTCCTGTGGTGGCACTCGAACTGAAGAACCAGATTACGGGTCAGAATGTGGAGGATTCTAAACGCCAGTGGTGCACGGACAGGGATCCGAAGGAACCGCTGTTCCATTTCAACAATAGAATATTGGTATACTTCGGGGTTGACCTGTATGAGGTAGCTCTTACTACTGAACTGAAAAAGGAAAAGACTTTCTTTATCCCGTTCAACCAGGGCTCTAACGGGGCTGGTGAAGTAGGAGGTGCTGGTAATCCGGAACGTGAGGATGGGGGATATGTGACTGCCTATCTGTGGGAAAAGGTATTGCGCAGGGATATGTTGCTTTCCATACTCCAGCGTTACATCTCGCGTCAGGAAGAAGAGAAACTGAAGATTATAATCGACAAGCATGGCAGGGAGAAAGAAATTACGGAAACTTCGGTTAAGATCATCTTCCCGCGTTATCATCAGTTGGATGTAGTAGAAAAGTTAGTGTCTGACACTTATTATTCAAATATATCTCAAAGACGTAATGGTGAAGAAGAGGTAAGGTATGATATGGCAGCTGATAAAAAGACAACATACTTTTCTTTGAGAAAACCGCACGGAAATAATTATCTTATCCAGCACTCGGCTGGTTCGGGAAAATCGAATTCTATTGCATGGCTTACTTATCGCCTTGCAGGACTCCAAAGTGTGGAGATGAAGAATATGTTCAACAGTGTGTTTGTCATCACCGACAGGCGTGTTCTGAACAAGCAACTTCAAAGTACAATTCTTGGATTCGACCATATAGACGGGCAGATAGAAACTATTACCGATTCTGATAACTCGGAGAAACTGGCAAGAATCATAAACGATGATAATACAAGAATTGTTATCACTACCCTGCACCGTTTTCCGGTTATCTACAAGGAACTGACGAGCCGAAGCGGGAAAAGATATGCTATCATCGTGGATGAAGCCCATTCGTCACAGTCGGGCAAGAGTGCGGAAAAACTGAAAGCTGCTTTAGCTGACACAGATGAAGCGTTGCGTGAATATGCAGAAATGGAAGAAATAGAGGCAGAGGAACTGGAAAAAAAGAAAGATGCCTTGCTTGAAGATTTGCTGACGCAGGGGCAGCACAACAATCTATACTTCTATGCATTTACAGCAACCCCAAAGCCCAAAACTCTACAGACTTTCGGAGAGTTGGCTGAGGAAGGGGAAAATCCGGAAGACAACAAGTATGTGGCATACCATAATTATTCCATGTTACAGGCTATAGAGGAAGGATTCATTAAGGACGTACTGAAATATTATACCACGTATGATACTACTTACGAGATAGCTAAGCGTATAGAGTCTGATCCTTCGTATGAGGAGACTCCTGCTACGCGTGCCATAAAGGCTTTCCATGATAATCATCAGCATGTGATAGCTCAGAAAACGGCTATCATTGTGGAGAAATTCAGAGAGGTGACACTGAATGCCATGCTTGGAAAGGCAAAAGCTATGGTGGTATGTTCTTCGCGTGCTCATGCGGTACGTTATTTTCTGGAAATTAAGAGGTATTGTCAGGAAAACAATATTACTGATGTAAATCCTATGGTTGCTTTCTCCGGTATGGTATCGTATGAGGGTGTTGAATATACCGAAACAAAGTTGAACTCCACTGACGGAAGAAACATCTCGGAAGCCAAATTGCCTTTGTATTTTGCTTCGGATTTGTATAATATGCTGGTTGTTGCGGACAAGTATCAGACCGGTTTCGATGAGCCTCTATTGCATACAATGTTTGTTGACAAGAAGCTGAAGGACGTAAAGGCTGTGCAAACGCTTTCACGTCTAAACAGATGGCATAAGGACAAGAAGGATACATATGTGCTCGACTTCTGCAACAAGCCGGAGGATATTAAGAAATCGTTCGAACCGTTCTATAAAGGTACAGAGTTGATAAAGCCTGTTGACGTGAACTATGTATATACTTTCAGAAAGGACATACAGATGTTCCAGCTATGGACAGAGGGGGACGAGCAGAAATTCTATGATTTATTGCAAAATATTACTAAACAGAAAGACCGCCTTGGGGCTCTGTCGAATGCGTTCAAGAATACTATTGATAGATATGGAGCATTGGACGAAGAGAAGCAGTTCGAGGTAAGGTCGAAAATCAAGAACTTTGTCCGTTTCTACTCTTATATGGCACAGATAGCAAGAACATACGATAAGGAACTGTACAAAGCATACGTATATGCCGACTACCTGTACAGACTGCTGCCTAAGAACGCCAAGGAAAGAATAGATTTGGACAAACAGATTATGCTGGTAAACTCCAAAATATCTGAAGGAGAAACCGTTTCCATTCGTTTGGGTGACAACAATAAACCGATAAAAGGTGAAAATCCAAAAGCAGGAAAGCCAAAGAACGACAATGAAGATTTGCTGAGCCGTATCATTGATAAAGTAAACATCATGTATCAGGGACAGTTCTCTGAGGCAGACCGTGTTATAGTGGAATCTATTTACGATAAGATGGTCACGACAGCCAAAAGGAAGCTGACAAAACAGGCGAACAATACGGACGAGAAGCAGTTTGAGGAAAGTATCTTTCCCCAGATATTCGATGAGGTGGCAAGAGGCTGCTATGTAGAGCAGATGGACTCTTTCGCCAAACTGTTTGAAAACAGTGATTTCTACCGTAATGTTATGACACAGATGGCTAAGGTGATGTATGAGAACTACAAGAAAAAGGAAGATGAAATACCGTTTATTCCAGAACTGTTCAAACAGAAATTACTGTCAGATGTAGAAAGTGAGTTTGCCGACTTGAAGTGTTTCCTGCCAGATTTCAATACTGTAGCATCTTGCTTTATTGATGTGTTGAAAGCTCAAACTACATCTTCTATCGATGGAGCTAATGAACTTTTACTTGATTCGTTTAACAGACTTTACTGTCTGGAAGGAATGAAACTGGTAGACAAAAGAAGGCATTTCAATACCATTGTGACAAAATATGAAGTGTTCCTGAAAAAAGTATATTATTTGTTGAACGGCAAGGAAATGGTAAATGACAAGGATGAAAACAGTATGCCTACATTTATAAATTGTATATTCTCACTTAGCTGTCTGAGAGGCCTGAAAAACAATACAGATGAAAGGTATCATAAGTTCTATGATTTTCTGGAATTAGTAAAGCAATGGAGAAATAGCGAGTCGCACAATGCTCCTGATGCTTCGATGAAAGAACTTAATTCTGCAATCCACATTGTTTCTACTATGTATCTTTGGGTTATTGCACAGAATATGAAAAGTCTGAATTTTGCTATAGGCAAATAATAGTTTGTGGATTATTCAACTAAGAGGAGGTAGTGTTTCATTCTGTGTGTTTAGAGTAAGCTCACCTTAATGCGTTCCTTCTCAGACTCAACCAAAGCAATGATTTTCTGTGATAGTTGCTTTCAATGGTTGTACGAAGAATATCGTTCCCGTCACTGTTGGCAAATTAGGCAGTGACGGGAATTTTCTTTTATGCCTTCATCTCAACAGAGCGCTGTCTATAAAGGACAATCGTATAAACACTTTATAGTGTAAGCACCTAGTTGTTGCAGGTACGACTTCAACGGCAGGTCGCTTTGTTGTAACTGCAGTTCTAATTCTTCAAATTCTTGTCTGTTCATAATAATTGAGGTTTGATTGCATTCACTACCGTAAAGCTACAACCAAACCTCAAGGTTTAAAAGGTGCATTTATTCGAATGCTTACGAAAAGCTTTATAGTAATAAGAGAACGTAGTTTAATTTGATGTACAGAATGCTCTATAGACACCGTTTGTCCATCCAAAGCCGTCTTGGTTAGGATATTCACCTCCACCGGTAGTACTGACATTTACAACATCATATTTTTCGAGTAATTTGCCTGTCTCAGAATATACATATTCTACCATTTGAGTCCAGCGTTTCTTTATTTCATCGGCTAACTTGTCGTATGAGTAATTTTTTAAGCTTTTATACGTAATCCACTGGAGAGGGGCCCAGCCGTTTGGATAGTCCCATTGCTGTCCGGTATGATATAATGTGGTAACTACACCTCCGTCTTTTAAGAAATGGGTTTGTATTTCTTTGGCAGCCGCTTCTGCCTGTTCTTTTTGAGCTATTCCTACGAAGAGCGGAAAAATACCGGCCAGTGAGAAGTTGTTGGTAAAATTGTTTTGAATTACATCATAATCCATAAAATAATCAGCTTCTTTATTCCATAGGTATTTTGTTATGGCATTTTTCCTTTTTTCAGATTTTTGTGTATAAAGTTTTGCTTTTTCTTTATCGCCATAGACTGCATAACATTTAGAGAGAGTGCATTCCAGATGATATATTAGGCAGTTAAGGTCTACAGGAATAATATCAGTTGTATGAATGGAATAAAGATTATCATAATCTTTGAGCCATCTGCTTGAAAAATCCCATCCCGATTCTGCTCCGGAACGAAGATTTCTAAAAAGTTCTTTTTCGTTGAAATTAGGATTGATTTCTTTTAATTGTTTTGCTGTTTCCACGTCATTACGATACATTTCTTCGCGCGGAGTATCGGATGAATCATAATAGCGGTTTAGTATTTCTCCATCGTGCATTCTTACACAATGATTTTGAAATTTATTTGATGCTGATAATTGTTGGTCGCCTTTCATCCAGAAGTTATATTCATCCTGTAAGACATTAAGATATGTAACATATATAGAATCTGATGATTTATATTCAGCGAGGGCTTCCACCATATAGGAGAAGAAAGGAGGCTGTGAACGGCTTGCGTAGTAGCTTCTGTTTCCATTGGGTATAAATCCGATATGAGTTATCATATCTGCAAAATTATTTATCATATTTTCAACTAACTCGATTTCTCCGTCTGCCAATAGGCCTAACATCGTAAAATAGCTGTCCCAATAATAGATTTCTCTAAATCGTCCTCCTGGTACGATATAATCATGTCGTAATGGTAGTAGTGTGCCATAATATTTTTGATTATTGGCACTGCGACGTAAAACTTTCCATAATGTTTTGATGTGAGTATTGATGTCACTGTTATCAGAAAATTGAGGAGTGTTATGAGTGGAAGGAATATCAAAATTTTCTATGAGAAATTGCTTCAGGCATGAAGTATTCTTTTTATTTGAGAGTTTTTTGTAATCGGATAAAATATCACTCATTTCTCTTTTGGGAGTACAGTCCATAAAATCTTTGGAGTCTCCAAAAAGTTTATTGGTGCCGAATAGTGAATCGTTATTCAATACATCCGTGAAAAGAGCTCCGTAGAGTTCGCGAGGAGTTTCTATTTGATTTCTGTTTTGTCTGTTTGTTGTAGAAGATGTACAAGCTGATAGAATTGATATCGTTACGATTATGCTTAGATTTTTTATATATGATATTACCATATTTTTATATCTATATAGATTGGAAATTAGTATTTACTTTTCTCTACGGAAGTATGTGCGGCATTCTGCAATTGTACTGATTGCAGGATGCTGAAAATATTTGTGAAGTCATTCTGCATTATTCTCGCTCCATGGGTGGAGGATTAACCTTTGGCTTTCCTATGTTCTTATACAATAACATTTATATTTTCTTGTATCAGATTCCATTATATTCAATGGTTAAAGGTACAATTATTTATTGATAGTCAATATAAAAATAAACTTTTTCTTTGTTTTTATATTCCGGATTTTTAGAGGTGTATAAAGACCTTATGCCAAAACCTTCCCCAATACATATTTTTTACGATAACTACTACCTGATATTTCCTTGATAAACAACGATAAAGTAGTTTTTTCCTTGTTGTAAGGTAGAGAAAGTGTTGTATTTTATTTGCATAAATATTAAAAATACCTATTTGTTGGTATTGACATATACCATATATACTGAATATTTTTGCAAAAAAAATTAGCAAATGAGAGATATTAAAACCATTTTACAAGTACTATTTGTATTATTATTCATAGGTACAGATGAGGTTGGGGCACAGAACAAGTCAGAACAGACTTCTGGCTGGCTGCTACAAGGTATTATTACGGATGTTCATGGGGAACCTTTAGTGGGGGCGACTGTGCGAGAGTTACGTACTTCCAAAGGTACGGTTTCCGATCTTGACGGAAAGTTTTCAATGCAGGTTCATAAAGGGCAGACATTGCTTTTCGATTATGTCGGGATGAAGCAGAAAAGCATATTGGTTGGGGAGGACCGATTTATAAAAGTAGAGTTGGAATCTTCCGATAACTCGCTGGAAGAAGTGGTCGTTACAGGATATAATCAAGTCAATAGTCGTATATTCGTCGGAGCTGCTGCCAAGATTTCTACGAAAGATTTTGCTTTTTCTCCACAGGCAGATTTTTCTCGTCTGTTGGAAGGCAGGGCTCCGGGACTGAATATCTCTTCTGTTTCGAGTACTTTTGGTGTGGCTCCTAAAATGAATATTCGGGGAGGAGGTTCCATCAATGGTAATGTGCAGCCTTTATGGGTGGTAGATGGAGCAATATTGGAAGATTTTGCACCGCTCGACAGTGAACAATTGCTGTCTGGTGATGCCATAACGTTAATCAGTTCCAATATTGCAGGATTGAATCCGGCTGATATTGAAAGCATTGAAGTTCTGAAGGATGCGTCGGCTACTTCGCTGTATGGAGCCAGAGGAATGAATGGTGTCATTATTGTAACGACTAAATCGGGAGAAAGAGGAAAAGGATTGAATCTTTCGTATAATTTGACGTTGTCGAAAAGATTCAAACCTGATTATGGACAATTCGATATGATGGATTCCCGGGAAACGATGAAGGTCTATCGGGAAATGGCCAACAAAGGATATTTTACGATGAATGATGCTTTGTATGCACGTAGAGGAGGAGTGTATACACAGATGTTTGAGCGTATAACGAATTATAATGGAAATGGGTTTGAACTGGCAAATACGGATACAGCAAAAGATAATTTTTTAAGACAAGCCGCAGGGTATAATACTGACTGGTTCGATTTGATTTATAAGGATGCGCTGATGCAGAATCATTCTTTTTCATTGTCTTATGGAGGAGAGAAAAGTACTACATACGCTTCTCTGAGTTTTTATAATGATCCGGGAGAAACAGTTGCCGACCGGACTAAAAGAGTGACCGTTAATTTGAAAAACACTCTATTCCTTTCGGACAAGGTGAAAACTGTTATCGGTATTCAGGCTAATTTCAGAGATCAGTATGCGCCGGGAACTTTCCCGAGAATCAAGAATCTGGAAGCGGGAGCTTATAAACGTGACTTCGATATTAATCCTTTTTCTTATGCGCTGAACACTTCCCGTACATTGAGGCCGTATGATGATAGTGGTCGATATGAGTATTATCGTAATGACTGGGCACCTTTCAATATCATGGAGGAATATCAGCAGAATAAGATGAGAATAAAAATGAATGAGTTCCGTTTGTTTTTACAAGGGAACTGGACTCCGGTAAACGATCTGCATTTATCGGCTCTGCTGAATGTAAGGCATGCGGTGACACACATGATGCATAGCATCGGTGAGCGGTCGAATGTAATAGGTGCTTATCGTGCCAATGGAAACGAGATGTTCCGTAGGGATAATATTTATTTGTATCGGGATGGTCAGTCGTCGTCGGCACAGGTAGCTATTCCGATGGGTGGAATATTTGATAAGACTACTCGTTCGCTGCAAAGTTATATAGCTCGTATTTCGGGAGATTATAGTTATAGTTTGGGAGAGCATCGGCTGAAGATCTTTTCATTTGCTGAGGTAAAAATGTCAGACAGTGATATGGATCGTTTCAAGGGTTATGGAATTACATTTGATAAAGCAAATGGTATTGCGACCAGTCCGGATATATTCAAAAAGACCATAGCCGAGGGGGATGACTACTTTGGTGTGCAACATACGTACGATAGGGGAATTGTCTTTTCTGGTTCGTTGACTTATAGCTATAAGAACCGCTATGTGGCGAATGTGGTTGGCAATTATGAGGGCTCCAATCTTTCGGGAACGAGTGACCGGGTGAGATGGTTGCCTACTTGGAATGTGGGAGGACGATGGAATATCAGTGAGGAAAATTTTTTCCAACCGGCAAAGAAGGTATGGAATAAGCTGGCTGTGAGGATGAGTTATGGATTGGTGGCGAAAATGAATCCGCATGCTATCAACTCTGTCAGTGTATTTGACAGCAAGGTAACTTTCCGTCCCGATGTACATAGCAGAGAATATGCTATCTATTTACGGCATCTGGAAAACAGGGATTTGACATGGGAAAAGATGTATGAGTTTAATGTGGGACTGGACGTGGGCTTGTGGAATGACCGTATTTCTGGAAGTCTGGATGTATATCGTCGCAATTCTTTCGACCTGATTGACTTGATTCGTACTCCGGGGATTGGTGGAGAATATCAGAAGTGGGCTAATTTCGGGGATATGAAGACAACCGGATTTGATCTGAGTCTGCAAACCATGAATGTTCAGAATAAGACATTTCAGTGGACTACAATCTTTAATTTTTCTTACTATAACCAGCGGATAACGAGGCTCATCAATACGCCGTCTACATTCGATCTTGTGGCGGGAACCGGAAGAGGAAATCTGGAAGGTTTCCCGAGAGGGGCTTTGTACTCGTTCGAATTTGCCGGGTTGAATGAACGGGGACTGCCTACATTTAACTGGGGAAACTTACCGTTGGAGGATAATGCTTTGTCCCGGGTTTCGGGGGCTAATTTTTATGATACCCGGTACAATCAGTCTTATCTGGTGTATAACGGACCTGTCGATCCGTATATTACCACGGGATTGTCGAATGTGTTTCAGTTCAAGAATTGGGAACTTTCAGTCTTCCTGTCTGGTCAAATTGGTAATAAATTGCGACTGGCTCCTACCTTCGACGCTGAATATGGAGATTTGAATGTGTTTACTACCCGTTATCGTAAAAGATGGCTGTCGAAAGGGGATGAATCACGTACGGATGTTCCGGTAATTCCTGGTACTGACTTGATAACATTGGTAGGGCGTCAGAATATCGAGCGGGCTTACAATGCATATAATTACTCGAATGTCAATGTGGTAGATGGTAGTTTTATCCGTATGAAAAGTATTTCTCTGACTTATCGGATTCCGACTAAGGCTTGTGAACGCTTGAAACTAAAATCTGCTTCTGTCAATTTGCAGCTGCAAAATCCTTTCTTGATTTATTCGGACAAGAAACTGAACGGAAGGGATCCTGAATTTGTGAGTTCCGGAGGAGTGGCAGCTCCGATACAGCGTACGTACAGCTTATCTATCAATACGACTTTTTAAATTATGTATTATGAAATTATCCTTAAAAATTTATTTGCTTCCGATTCTTATATCACTGAGTTCTTGTCAGTTTTTAGATAAGTTTCCCGATTCTAATGCGGATGTGCGTATTGATTCGAAGGAAAAGATAAAGGAGTTGTTGACTGGTGCTTATCCGAAGAGTAGTTATTTCCGTTTTTTGGAGATGAGGACGGACAATGTGGGTGATAAAAGAAATTCTCTGGAAACGTCCAGACTGGATGAGTCAATGTTTTATTGGAAAGATTACGATGAAGAGGAACCGGATTCGCCGAAAGCCTACTGGATGGAGTGCTATAGAGGAATTGCGCAAGCTAATCAGGCCTTGGAGGCATTGGCAGGCTTCTCCGACAAGCATGATCCTCAGATTCAGGCTTTATATGCTGAAGCTTTGCTGATCAGAGCGTATTTGCATTTTATGATTGCCAATATCTGGGCACCGCCTTATCAGGGAGAGGAGGATTCGAAAAATCTTCCCGGGATTGTGTATGTAGAATCTCCTGAAAAGAATGCGTTGGTAAAATACAAGATGGATAGTCTGGCGGATACGTATCGTAAAATAGAACGTGATCTGAGATTGGGACTTGCCTGGGTAAGAGATGATTTTTACGATCAGGTAAAATATCATTTCAACAAGAAAGCTGCTTATGCCTTTGCTGTAAGATTTTTCAGTTATACAGGACAATGGCAAGAGGTGATAGATTATAGTGCCTATGTACTTGGTCAGCAGCCGGCAAAGGCAATAACTGCATTTTTGGATATCAGTGATTTGCAGACAGATGAAAGAACGGCTTATTATGCTTCGGAGCAGAATCCAAGTAATTTATTGCTTACAGTTACTGAGTCTTTATGGTATAAGTACTATGTAGATGGCAGATTTGGACTGGATGAGCCGACTTTTCAGAAGGTTGTCGGAAGAAGTGGGGCGAAAACATTGTATCAGATTGCCGGATATAATAAAATGGCGAAACATACAGGTTCAAACAGTGTGTATTTCCCTAAATTTTTTCATTTCAACAATGCGGAAGGTTTATTGAACAGCAAGAGAGGGCATTTCTGTATGAATGTATTGTTTACAACAGAGGAAGTGCTGTTGCACCGGGCAGAAGCCTATGCCATGCTTGAGAACAAAGAGCTGGCACTGAATGATATCGTAACATTTTTCCTGGCAAAACATGTGACGGCGAAGGGGGTGGGAGAAGCTCCGGAAAGGGAAGAATTGGATTTCATCCCGACATCCGATCGGGATAGGATACAGCCGTATTATCGGCCTCTGTCGGCCAGTCAGGCTTCATTGCTGTTTGTGATATCGGAAATGAGCAGGCAGCAGTTCATGCACGAAGGATTGAGATGGTTTGATTTGCGACGTTTTAATATGAGTGTAGATCGGAATCAGACGGGAGATGTCCGCAATGTGAATTGGGTTTTAAAGCCTGAAGATTCTAGAAAGTATTTGCCGTTTCCTAGTGAGGCTATTAATTATATTGAAAAAATAAATTACAATGACTAGATTCATATACTATACTTTTATCTTGCTTTCAAGCTTAATGCTGTTAAGTGGATGCAAGAAAGAACTCAATGATATTCGGGATAATGATGGGTATCCCGAAGCACAAGTATCCGAACTGGATAAATGGCTTGCTGCTGAGTTTGAAATACCTTATAATATCAAGGTTGTATACAGGCAAATGCCTTTTAAGGATCCGATAGCTTTGAATAATCGCTCCGTAGAGCTATCTCGTGTAAAGCCTGTAATGAAAGCATATAAGGAACTGTGGATAGATTATCTGGAGAAGCTTTTCGGAAAGGATTTTATCCGGCGTTATCATCCGAAGGAAATACGCCTTTATGGTGCTCCAAATTTCGATGACAGACTGGTGGAGGATATGGATACACCTGGATTGGGAACGCAAATTATGCCTTTGTATAATGTAAATGTTTTTGACTGTACTCGCTCGGAAGCTGTGTATCGTTTGATGCGAGAAGCAACTTTTTGTTTTACCAAAAATATGCTGGAATTGCGGCCGGTTGATCTTCGGGAGTTTTCCGAATATAATATCGTGAAATACAACAAGTGGACGGAAAATGAATTGCAGGGAGAATATTCGGATCGCTCCGACTTGATGGCATCTTTCGGGTATTTTACGAAGGCTGCACAATCGGGACCTGTTGTAGATTTCGCGGAAACGATGAGCTTGTTGCTCTGCCAGTTGCCCAAGAATGTAAATGGGCTTATGAAGATTGACGAATATGAAACGCCTCCTCCCTATAAGCTGGTTCTTCAGAAGAAGGTAGCTTTCATTGATAAATATTTGTTGGAGAATTTCGGAATAAAGCGTTTGTCGGATTTGTCGCGTGTATTACCTCGCATGATATTGCAGTATCCAGAGAAATGCATGAAGGGTACTTCGGATAATCTTGTTGAACCTTAACTTATTTTTGATAATGATAAAATATAAATTTATACTGACAGTTGTGTCACTGGTTTTGTTTACGGCGTGTAGAAAAGAAGCCGATTGGGATGGACTCTCGGTAACAAGCAGAGAAAATAAAGCTGTCGATGAACTGAAGACTGTTCTTTGTGGTGCGCCCAATGGATGGAAGATGACCTATTTCCCTAGTATTAATACTCGCTTGAATACGGATATCACTGAAAATTATAAGACTGAAGTTTATTCTCTTACAGATGTATATCTACAACGCCGAATGGGGGTTGGGGGGTATAATCTCTTTCTGAAATTCAAGGAAGGGGGAGAGATGGATGTCCTAACAGATATCGCTTATGCACCTACGGATGTAAAAAGTCATTATACTCCGGTGTATCAGACGGAGATTAGTCAGGCTCAGTATGGTATTACTATTTCTGATGGCTTAACGCTGTTTTTCCGTACGAATACGATGCAGGAAGAATTGTATCCTTATCAGGTAAATGCAACTAATAAGTTTTTGCCAGTCGTTGTTTCACCACGGCGTATCGTGCTGACGACAATGAACTACAATGAAGCGGACAAAGAATTCATTGAACTGACTCCATTGGATATACCGGAAGAACATTGGAAAGATCGGATGAAGAAAATAATCAATGAAAAAGAACTTTTCAGAACACGTTCTTTCAAGAATGTGAGGCAGAATCTGAAGGAAGACAGAAACTGCATTTTAAGAATTGTATTGACTGCAACGCAACAGGTGGCATATGAAACGACTTTCGATTTCGGACAGCAGATGATGCAGTACAGAATATCGTTTTCATTCTCAAAAGATTGGGAGTCTCATCGAAAAGTTGCCAGGTACGACCGGATGCAATATGAATTATTCTTAAAGAACGAACAGCCTAACCGGACTGTTCATGGATATGACGGAAGTACTTATTATACCGGATTGGGGTCTGGATATATTGCTACGGAATCTGGCATTGAATTTCGTCCGGGATTTAAGTTTAATGAAGATGTAATCTTTACAGAGTTTGTCCGCTCAACGGATAAGAAGGAGTGGAAGAGTACGAGCGGGATATATACCGCCTACATCACTTTTGTTGAAAAAAATCACTAATTGTCAAAAATAGATATTATGAATAGACATGTGTTTTATATGATAGCTTATGCTGTATATATGTCTGTACTTTCGGCTTCTTGTTCCAGAGAAAATACGGAAAGTCTGACAGAAGATTTCTCAAAATTCATAGAACTTAAATCGGCGGAACAGGTACCTCATGAGCCCGGAGTTCCTTTTAATTGCTTTCCTAAAGAGGTGGGGGAGCTTGGATTCAATCGTAGTGAAGAAATACCCCTGGGAGGCTATCGTGAAAAATATCAGGTTTCGCTATCTATAGATGTAATGGCAAATTATTATGGGAGCTTTGATAAACAGAATCTTTCGGTGGTTATTTTACAATATTTAGATGAGAATAATGAACTGAAAATTGATACGATAATGGATGGTCATAATGTCATCGAAAGAGATAAAAGGAATCGTTTTAAGCCCTATTTCTCGGATGTAGAACCTGTGTCAATTACAAAGCAGTCTGGCGATCCCGTCTATTTTGCTGTATTTTATAGTCCTTATGCTCATTTCGACATGAGTGTGACCATGAGTACCGAAACACAGGACGGCATGGAAAGTTTTCCTGACTTACGTCATCGTTACAGCAGAACTTTGGAGTCGTTTCATATTTCTGAGATAGGAAAAAATTATAATGTATATTCTCAAGCGATGTATCTTCCATAAGGAGAAATATAAATCATACAAAAACTAAAACAGACTAACAATGAAAGTAAAATTTATCGGATTGGCTTGGGCTGCTTGTGTACTTTTGGGTGGCTCAAGTTGTAGTAAACAGGAAATAAAAAGGGAGGACAAGACTTCTGATGGGATGATTTCTTCTGAAGCTTATAGTACCGACTACAGGTTTTTCAGAAATGGTATATCCAGTGTAGATATAGGGGAGTCCAAAAAGGTCCTTCTTGATTTTCGAAATTTCAACAATGGAATCAATGCCAAGGTCCTGACAAATCTTGAAGGGAAAAGGAGGGATTATCGGAACGAATTGGCTTCTCATATTGCTGTTGGTTATAAGGAGCAGGAAAAGGTTCGGAATATCTTGGAAAATTTTCTTGATGAAATAACAGAGGCTTCCAAAAGTGCTTTTGCTGGCACCTTTGCTCGTGAAGGTAAAATAGGTATTGTTCAAGTAAGCAATGATGAGCAGCGCTTAGTCAACGAAAAGGGAGTAGAGCTAGGGCAGGTGATCCAGAAAATGATGATAGGGGCTTTGCAAGTGTCGAATATCGATTATTTCCTGATGAAATCTCTTACGGCCGACAACCAGACTGTTGTGAAGGGTAAAAATTGTACGGAAATGGAATATTACTGGGATATTGCCTGGGGATATATTGGTAGTATCAATGCAGATCCGGACCGTATTTCTCCATTGTTTCTTGCCAATTATATTGAAAAAGAGGCGGTGGGTATGAAAGGTTTGGAGAATATAAATGTAGCAGTCTATCATGCATTTCGGGCTGGGAGAAAGGCCATCGTAGACAGTCATCCTGAAGAAATGAAAAAGCAGGTAGCGGAGATTCGGAAATTGCTTTCCAAAATGTTGGTGCTTCGTACGATGTATTATTTGAATGAAAGTTCCAAAATCTTACGTCAGAAAAGTGGAAAGGAGTTGAATGAACAGTATTTCCATAATATGGGTGAGGCATTGGGATTCATACTCGCTTTGCCTTTCGTAAAGAATGAAAAGGGAGAGTATTTCATGACCATGGATCAGGCGAAAGAATTATATGACGAATTGACTTATGGAGAAAAAGGTATTTGGGACAAAGAACGAATAGAAGGAAATCAGACTGGATCTATTATTGATGTAAATAAGAAACTTAAGGCATATTATAATTTATGAATAACAGATTTTATAAGCAGATATTATGTATTTCTGTCGGGGTGTTGCTGATACTGGCGGGATGTGTATATACTCCGATAAAAGGTGTTTCGGAAAAGAGGACCATTGATGCTACTTACTTGTCTTTCTGGTATAAAAGACAGATCATTCCGGCGTTCTCAAATTATCAACTGAAAACAAAAGAAATGCTTCAGGCTGCCTATGCTCTGAAAGATACAGAAGAGGGTGCGGAACGGGAGGTTGCTATAGGGCATCTGAAAGAGTTATACAAGGAAGCGTTCCTAAGCCTTCAGGATGTCATTATTTTTGATCATGCAATTTTCCATAGTAGCGTAAGCGGGGTATATGAACTGGCCGGGACATCACAAGTAAATAAGACGTTGGTTAAATCGGCTATTGAAAACAACCGATTTTCCTCCAGTGAGATAATTCAAGAACTGGAAGAAGGATTAAATCAGCCTAATGCCACAGGGTTTGCAGCATTGGATTATATGCTGTATAGCGGAGAGATACCACTGGATGCTGCTTGTATTCAATATATATGCACGGTGTGTGAAGTCATCAATCATTATGCGAAAGCAGCTGAAAGCTATTATGTTGAAAATGAAAATGCTTTTATTTCCAACAATGACTTTTCGGCAAGAGGAAGTCTTTGTGTATTGATTAATACACTGATGAAGCAATATGAGGTATATATACGTACCATAAAAGTAGGTATTCCGATTGGTATATATGGAGCAGCTATCGTACAGAAAAAACCGGCTCCTCAAGCGGTAGAAGGTTATTATTGCGGAAAAGGTTTGTCTACTCAGCTTCTTCACAGAAGTATCTTGGCGCTGAAAAACTTTTATAATGGTGTGCCTTATAATGAATCGATGCCATTACCGGCAAATAGTTTTAGACGTTTTATGGAGGAACAGTTAGCTGTTTCAGGAAAAGGGGACAACGGGCTAATCAATATGTTTGGGAAAACCTTGGATGTGCTTGAAGGCGAAACTCGAAATCTGAATCATGATGATATAGCCGTATTGGTAAATACTCCTGACGGAATGGAGCGTTTGAAAGAAATTTATGGGGAGTTGCAGAAAGTGGTAGGTTTATTAAAAGCCAAGCTTATTGTTGAATTGAACCTGACGGTTACGTATACCGACGGAGAGGAGGGAGATTAAGCGATGAAAACTTATCTTAGTATATGTCTGTTTACATTTTTGCCGGCAGGTGTCTATGCGCAATTGTTCCCAGACAGTTGTATGGAAAATAAGGAAATAGTGCTGGATGAAGTATATATTTACAGTAATAAGGAAAATACGGCAGCTAAACCTCGTTTCATGCGTGATGTGGAAGGTACTATGATTTTTGCAGGGAAAAAGAGTACGGTTTCTCTCTTGGAAAATATGTTGTTGAATAAGGCAGCAAACAATACCCGACAGATGTTTCGAAATGTATCGGGTATCGTGATTCACGAAGGGAGCGACGGAGGCTTACAGTTGAATATCGGATCCCGAGGATTGAATCCGAATCGTTCGGCTAACTTTAACATTCGGCAAAACGGATATGATATTAGCGCTGATCCCTTGGGTTATCCGGAGAGTTATTATACCCCCAATGCCGATGATATAAAAGAGATACAAGTACTGAGAGGGGCTTCTGCCTTGCAGTATGGTTCACAGTTCGGAGGAATGATTAATTTTAAGTTAGCTACTCCTCCAGCCGATAAAAAAATAGATATCCGGCAACATTTTTCAGCTGGAAGCTATGGCTTTTTGGGAAGTTATTCCAGAATATCGGGAACAATCGGTAAATTCTCTTATTATCTGTCTACACTTCTAAAACGAGGAGACGGATACCGGGAGAATTCCGATTACAAAAGTTATAACGTGCTGGCACAGTTAAGATATCAGTCGGGAGAAAATGACCTTTGGGGAATCGATTGGTTGAAATATCATTATCTGGAACATCAGCCGGGAGGATTGACAGATGTAATGTTTCTTGAGAATCCGAAACAAAGTAATAGAAGCCGAAACTGGTTTTTGATAGACTGGAATATCATTTCTTTGTCCTATCACCGAAATATGCCTGAACTGCGTGCTGATCTGGATGTAAAAATGACGGGATTGTATGCCGATCGTTTTGCTTTAGGTTATCGGGACAAACGGGTTGGTACTCCGGATCCGGGGAATACAGAAAGAGATTTACAAAAAGGAACTTTCAGAAACTGGAGTGCAGAGATTGGATTTTTGAAAAGATTTAATTTGGGAACGACATCTGTTCCTTCTTCATGGGCTGTTGGGTTTAAATATTTTCAAGCAAATAATCTGAGTCATCAGGGAGCAGGTACAACAGGTGCTGATGCGGACTTTACGTTGGTGGAGCCTGTTTTGTCGGGAAGTCATTTCCGGCAGAATAAGATTCCGTATCGTTCATCGTACAGACTCCCTAATCTGAATTTTGCCCTTTTCTCTGAAGTCAATTTGAGATTGAATGAAAAGTGGAGTATCGTCCCTGGTGTACGAATGGAATACATCCAGACAGGTATCAGAGGGAAAAGAAGCTATTACGGTATTGATTATGCGACGGAAGGTTATCCTATGACGGAAGACATACTGATAGACAATAAGACTAATTCCAGACGGATATGCTTAGCTGGAATGGCACTGTCGTATAAAGCAGCTCAGTCGGAGGTGTATGCAAATGTTACCCGAAACTATCGTGCTATAACATTCAATGACATGCGTACCATATCTCCTGCACTGGAGGTAAATCCAGACTTGAAAGATGAAACAGGATTTTCTTCGGACGTAGGTATCCGTTCGCGAGGCAGTACATTACTGACTTATGATGTCAGTCTGTTTTTCTTATATTATGGGAACCGGATAGGAGAATTTTTCAGAGAAAATCCGGCTGTCAAGGGGACTTATCAGAGATATAGGGATAATATTGGAAACGGAATCAGTTACGGGGTGGAAGGCATGTGTAATTACGACTTGCAGCACTTGACGGATCTGTTGAATTGGTCGGATTTTAAGGTAAATATTTTTGCTAACTGGGCGATTACGGGTTCCAGATACTTAAAAAGTAAAGCTGGTTATAATATTGAAGGCAATAAGATGGAGTTTGTTCCTTTGTATAATCTGAAGGGAGGACTTACAGCACAATACAAAAGGGCTTCTATGGCTTTACAAGCCGGTTTTACTTCCTTTCAGTTTACGGATGCAGCCAACGAACCTATGGATCCGAATGATGCAGTCTATGGTATTTATGGTGCTATACCGGGATATTGTGTTGTTGATCTGAATTTGGATTATCGATTAAATAAATATATAAACTTGGTATTATCATTCCAAAATATCAACAACAGTATTTATATGACAAGAAGGGCATCCGGTTATCCGGGACCAGGTATCATTCCGTCTGCTCCTTTTAATTTTATGGGAACAGTAATGTTTCATTTGTAAATCGTATGAATATGGTAGAAAGTATAGAATATCTTTTTCGAGAAGGAATTGTCGGACCTGTTTCCTATTTATTTGATCCGGGCAGAAGAATTGCGTGGGTATATTTGCTTATTTCAGGAATACTGGCTTGTATATGGTATATGTATGTTCTTAAATTCTCATTCAGAAATAGTATAAGAGAAATTTTTAAGAAAGAATATTGGTGGAGTCGTTCCGCAAAAACGGATTATAGTCTGTTTTTGATATGTGGAGTCTGTAAGGCCATTTTTGTCATTCCTTTTTTAGTAAGCGGAAATATGCTTGCTTACTTACTCAGCATGAAAATGACATCGTGGCTGGGAACTCCATCTATACATATGTCGGCTTATGTTGTGATGTATCTTTATCCTATAGTTCTCTTTCTTGTTAAAGATTTTTCCATTTACGTCACACATTATTTGTTGCATCGTAATAGATATTTATGGGAGTTTCATAAAGTGCATCATTCGGCCGATACGATGAATCCTTTTACGCTTTATCGTATGCATCCGGTAGAAATGATTTTGCAGAATCTTCAAGGATTTCTGGCTTTTGTCCTGGTAACTGGCTTTTTCTACTATTGCAATAATACTATATTGGTAAGGGCTACTATTTTAGGGGTTAATGCCTTTAGTTTCGTATTTTTTGTGGCGGGTGCCAATCTGCGTCATTCTCATGTGCCGTTGCGTTACCCTAAGCGCCTTGAACATGTTTTTATGAGTCCTTATCAGCATCAAATGCATCATGATAAGAAAGGTAAATTTTGTCATAGCAATTATGGATCCAGATTGGCATTATGGGATTTCATGTTTGGAACCCTGCATACTTCTGATGAATTGCCTTTGGAAAAACGACAATTCGGGCTACCAGGGAAAGGATTATACTTGGCAAATAATCTGTGGGGAAATTTGATATCTCCTTTTTGGGGGTGCTTGAAATTGATCAAAAGGCAATTCTCTGCTTGATGTAATTGCGGGTGTATATACCAAAATATTTCGTATTTGTATAAAAATAAAGCAGGGGCTGTTCCCATTAGGCAGAATAATAGAGTATTTCATATTCTGATAGACCAATGGTGAACAGCCTACTGCTTTTATACATTCCAGTCTGATTGATTGCAATACCTGCGGCTCTTATAACCAATGCAACACTGCTTTTTTAATATACTTCAACTGATCCTTTGCATGACGATCGTTGGAACACAGTTTTTCATGAATGAAAGTATATGACCTCAAATCCGCAACCGCCCTCATAAGATGACACAGAGGTCAAAAAGGTAGCGAC
>ENA-OOZB01000061-OOZB01000061.1-human-gut-metagenome-genome-assembly--contig:-NODE-61-length-21511-cov-3.272511_pt1 | contig 21511 bp, 15 predicted proteins | sample MGYA00241185_ERZ501393 | MGnify/ENA primary metagenome ERZ501393 (study PRJEB25962, sample SAMEA2042983) | human gut metagenome | biome: human gut; feature: human-associated habitat; material: faeces...
CTTTTGCTATATCTTATTACTATAATTAAATGGTATATATACACACGACTGATGTTCCCTTACGACTTATGAAGTTGCAAGAGGCGCCACCAAAAGAATGTATTTACCATTGTCTGTTTCATGATATGTTATCTTTCATTTGTTTTATTACTTGCAAAAGTAAAGACAAATTTGAAATATTCAAATAAAAAGGGAACTTTTTTGCTAAAAAATATATAAAGTACCCATTTCTTTGCTGTTGGCTGTATTCTTTCTTTTTTCCGATGTTTTGTTCAGACTCTTGCTTTTGCCATTGATAAGAGTCTGTTTCTGGCGAAGGAAGATCTTCTGCTTGGCCGTTTCTCTAAAGTGAGGTAAAAAGCGGAATTGTTTTTTATAAGTAGGAAGCGAATATTTGGGATGTGCAGGAAAATTCGTTGTAGCATTAGGCAAATCGGTTCCGAAATTTGTTTATATACTAAAAATAAGATATATTCGTATTAGAATCAATTTAGCTGGAATATGAAATCATTGAGTTATGCTGCCATGAGCAGCGTGTGTGCACTGGTAATCGGAATATTACTGGTGATATGGCCTGAAGCTGCCATTATTTATTTAGTCATTACGGTAGGAGTACTATTTCTGTTGCCCGGCTTGATGGGATTGTTTTCTTATGCTTTTTCTCGGCGTAGGAATGCGGAAGTACAAAGAACATTTCCCATTATTGCATTAGGCAGTACCTTGCTGGGATTTTGGCTGATGATTATGCCTGAGTTCTTTGTCAATATTTTGATGTACCTGTTGGGAGTACTTCTGGTATTAGGTAGTTTATCGCAATTGATAAATTTTATATCGGTTCGTCAAGTAGTAAAAGTCCCTGTTTTTCTTTATTTGATATCGGTTCTGATTCTGGCTGCTGGTATTGTCATTCTCTTCAATCCATTTACGGCGGCTACCGTTCCCTTCATAATTTTGGGAGTTTCATCGATTATATATGCATTGAATGATCTTGTCCGTCTCTTGTTTTATTATCACAAGCGGAACAAAGATATTACAGATGTAAAAATCATAGAGGAATAGTTGGATCCGTCCAACTATTCCATGTTTCGGTATTGCTTAGGCGACATACCTGTATATCGTTTAAAATATTTCCCGAAAAAAGAAATATCGGGGAAGTTGAGTGAATACGCTATTTCCTGGATAGTAAGTTCTGTAGAGCGTAGTTTGGCTTGGGCATCGCGTATTACAAAAGTAGAAATAATATCCGTCAACGTTTTTCCTGTAGTTTTCTTTATCGTCGTACTGAGGTGTTGAGGCGATAAGTGCATTTTCTCTGCATAAAATGAGATATTACGTTCTAACTTATAGTTTTGTATGACTATTCGTATCAGTTGTTTTACAATCTCCTGATTACGATTATAACGCGGGCGTTCGTTTCCTTCTCTCTGTTTATATATGTTTCCCAATCCCATGATGAGCTGGCTGCAGATGAGATGTGCTTGTTCGTCTTTGATAAATGTATTTGGGAGCCGTATGGCTTTTATTAATAGTTTGAAATATTCATAAAAGATTTCTGCCACATCGGTTCTTAACTCAATAACAGGCTCTTCGAATATAGACGGAGTGTATTCGATCATACGCGAAAACAGAGGAGGACTTTGAATCAGCTTTTGGGAAAATCCTATAAAGGCAAATCTACAGTCTTCACTTTCTTCCGTTACTTGTACAAACTGGTGAGGGAAAACAATGGCGATGGTATTTTTTTCTAGTTTGTATTTGTTCAGATGTATAGTGATTGTACAATTACCTCGGATGCATAGTAAGAAAAGACATCCAGGCATTTGAACCGGATTCTTGAATAACTGTTTAATATTGCCTATCAGGTCAATACCTGTCAGCATATCGGTGTTTTCTGGTATAGACTCCAATGAGTTTATTCGTTTCATTTATACTTCCTCTTTATAATCTGTAGCAAATATAATTTTTTTACATGAGAGTTCCAAATGTAATACATTTGTGCTTAGATTAGTTAAGAAACTTGTTTATAATATGATGAAATATGTATTACTATGTGAAAAAGACTTAATAGAAATAACGATGAAAGAATAGATTTTGTATTTTCGTATCTAGTACGAAAACTATAAATTTAATATCGTGAAAAACAGTAATTTGTATTTGGTTAGTTTGGTCTTAGTGGCCATTTTGGGCGGCCTTCTATTTGGTTATGATACCGCCGTTATTTCGGGGGCTGAACAAGCCCTTCAGAAACATTTAGGGTTGAATGCGTTCTGGCATGGTGTTACTGCCTCCAGTGCTTTAATCGGGTGTGTAATTGGTGGAGCGATTTCTGGAATCTGTGCTTCTCATATGGGGCGGCGTAATTCCTTGCGCTTGTCGGCTGTTCTACTCTTTCTATCAGCATTGGGCTCGTATTATCCCGAATTCATCTTTTTCGAGAAGGGAGATACCTCGTTCTCTTTGATTTTGGCATTTAATTTCTACCGTATTTTAGGTGGGGTAGGTGTAGGGTTGGCTTCGGCTATTAGTCCGATGTATATCGCTGAAGTTGCCCCTTCTGAAATTCGCGGTAAACTTGTTTCGTGCAATCAGTTTGCTGTAATTTTTGGTATGCTGGTAGTTTACTTTGTGAATTATATGATTAAAGATGGTATGACTGAAGAAATGTTGGTATCTGATGGTTGGCGTCAAATGTTCTTATCGGAGGCTTATCCAGCAGCAGTATTTGCCATTTTGCTTTTCTTTGTTCCAAAGACTCCCCGTTATTTGGTTATGGAAGGAAATGATCTGAAAGCTCTTTATGTTCTCGAACGTATTAATGGTACGGAAAAAGCTAAGAAAATATTATCTGATATAAAATCGGTTACGGCCGAAAAAACGGAAAAATTGTTTACCTATGGAGTTTCTGTAATTGTTATCGGCATTTTGCTTTCAGTGTTTCAGCAAGCTATAGGTATTAATGCTGTGCTTTATTATGCGCCCCGTATTTTTGAAAAGATCGGTGGCGGTGGAGACGGTATGATGCAGACGGTTATTATGGGAGTAGTAAACATAACATTTACTTTAGTCGCTATCTTCACCGTCGAAAAAGTAGGAAGAAAACCGTTGCTTATCATCGGATCTATAGGTATGGCTATCGGAGCATTGGGTACTGCTGCTTGCGATGAATTCCATATTAATGGTATTATTGCTGTGTTGTGTATCATCGTTTATTCGGCAGCTTTCATGATGTCATGGGGGCCGATTACATGGGTATTAATTGCCGAAATATTCCCTAACACTATTCGAAGCAAAGCTGTGGCTATTGCCGTAGCCTTCCAGTGGATATTCAATTATCTTGTTTCCTCTACATTCCCTGCTATGTATGAGGTTAGTCCGTTCTTTGCTTATTCATTGTACGGAGTAATTTGTTTGATTGCTGCTTTCTTCGTCTGGAAGTGGGTACCCGAAACGAAGGGACGTACTTTGGAGGAAATGAATCAACTTTGGTTGAGCCGGAAAGGCAGATAATTTATATCAGTCTGGATTAATCTGAATTGAATAGAAAATAAAAAGTATAATATATCAATCTTCTTGAAGCGGAAAATGGGATAACACCTGTTTTCCGCTTTTCTTTTATCAATTAGATTGGCATAGGTAGATATTTACCCTTATCCGAAATTCGTCTAATGGGCAATAGAATGGACAATAGAATTAGCTGGTAATTGATTGGCTTTGCTTTTGTTGTTTAAAGGTTAGATTATTGTCTTTTATATGGGGTAAACTGTAGATATTTGATACAAGAGATCGGTTGTTTAATGTGTTATACGAAGAGGTAAAAATAAAGGCTGTAAAGTGTATATACATGCTGATGTTACGAGTAAATGGAACATTCTGATCTAGAGGTCTGATAGCTATAAAAAACGAAGCGGGCAAACTGAAAATTCAGCCTGTCCGCCTCTATTACTCTTTCAATAAAAAATTATCCTATTAAATTTAGAAGAATAAATAGCGCTGGTCTACGATTTCTGCCTTATCACGCAATTCGTAAAGGCATTGTCCTGCATAGCGTGCTGCCATACTTGAGAGAGCTGTTTCTTCTTTCTTTGCATCGAATTTTTCTGAACTCTTTTCTTTGTTGTATACCTGAATCATATAAACTCCGGCATTACCTTTAATAGGAGCTGAAACTTTGTTCACTTCTGTTTTCGATGCATATGCACTGATTGCAGGTTCACTGGCACGTGTTACTGCGATAAATGCCGGAGCATTGAAAGTAACATGTTTTACGCTATCGCTGATGGCATCTTTCATACCTTTAACTTGTGCCAAAGAGTTGAAGCCCTTCATCTGCTCCATAATCTTTTCAGCTTTCTTATCGCGGAGAACTTCGCTTCTCAACATATCAGAAACCTTGTTGATGTTTACATATCCTTCCGGATTGATAGCTTCGAGAGCTACTACCATCAGATGGTCGTTTTCTCCGCATTCATACAATGGAGAAACTTCTCCCGGTTTTGCACTGAATACCCATTTCAATGCTTCACGAGTAGATTTTACACCACCTACGTAATGTTCATCGCTACGGAAGTTTGAACGAGGAGTGACGCTATAACCCGCTTCTTCAGCGTTCTTTTCAAGGTCTTTCATTGTAGTGTTTTGTGCAACAAACTGGCTGAATTTATTGTAAGCCTTGTTATATGTTTCCTTACTAAATTCAACTGGACATTTGATGACAGCTACTTTATATTTATCTTTCATAGCTTTCTTTGCAGTTACTTGCAGAATCAGATTTGCCTGACCTACTTTGATATTTGCTAATTCATCAACTGGTTGAGATATCAGTTTATTGATAAATGTAGCATTGTCTTCATCCAATGAAGCACCTTCCCAGCTTTGAGAGTTAATCCAGTTAGCTTCACCTGTCTGACCATAGATTTTTGCCAATTCAGCAAAATCTGCTCCGCCTTTTAATGCATTGTAGATACTGTCAGCCAAAGTTGCTGTCTTAGCTTCAGTATCAGCGTATACTTGAATCTGACGGAATTGAATAGAATCGGGTGCTGTTGTTTTTGCTATGATTTTGAACGCATTGTATGAATCGTCTGCTTGATTGTAATAAGGACCGTATACTTCGTTTATCGAAGTTGAATCCAAACGACTTGCAACGTCAGATGGTAATACTGTTTTGTTAACAGGTACATCTGCAAATGGAATAACAGAACCAGTAGAACGAATAAATGCTGTATAGTCATTGTTTGTATTGATCAGCTGGTTGCTATATTCTGTCACTTCTTTTTGTACAGCTTGACGGTCTGCATCAGAAGGAACTACGCGCACATCAATGAATTTAATATCACGTGTTTCAACTGGCTGTTTGAAAGACTCTTTTCTTTCGTCGTATAACTTTTTGATGTCTTCGTTAGATACAGTGATAGTAGAATCGCTGATGCTTGAGTAGGGGATACCTGCCAACAACAAATCTGATTGTACAGTGCGTCCGTTGAAAACATCTTCTGCTGCAACCGGATTAGATATCAATGATTTTGCAATCAAGTTCTGATATTTTTCTGCAAGTACAGACTGTTTCAAAGTCTTTTCGACAAATTTCCAGAAATTACCCATTTTCTGGTAATATTCTACATACTGTGCAGGCATCTTATTGGTATCCAAGTTAGCATAATCTACTAAGAATTTCTTCAACATATCTTTGTCGAATGCACCAGTTTGCGGGTTGCGGAACGGAGTCTGCATCAGCAGTGGATTCGTACCTTCGTCGATGATAGCTTCCAGTTCTTTATCTGTTACCTTCAGTCCCAATTTCTTTGCCTCAGCAGCTATCAGTTCATTGGTTACGTATGTATTCCAAACCTGATCTTTGATGTTTGTCAACTGATCTTCATTTAGTGAATTCAATCCGTTAGTCAGTTTGATTACTTCACTGAATTCATCTACCATTTGTTGATAGTCTTGAACGGAGAGTGTGTTTCCATTTATTTCTCCGGCGTTTTGTTTCCCTTGATGCGGCTGAAGTATCTTCCAGGCATCTCCTGCAATAAATGCAAAAAGGGCAAGACCGATTACAATGACCAAAAGTGGTCCTTTGCTTCTGATTGTTTGTAAAGTTGCCATTTAGAGTTATTATTTTTTGTTTATTGTTTTTTTCTTTAGCGCACGAAGATACAAAAAATGTGCTTAGCAGGCACTTTTTTATAGAAAAATTTTTATTCTGAAGGCTTTTAAATAGCTTATTTGTCAACTTTTAGTTTGACAAGCTCTATTTTTGTTGACGTTACTTTAATAATTTTGAATTGAAAATCTCCAATTGTTATTGTTTCGTGCATTTTAGGAAAACTCTGATATTCGTGTAGAATAAGTCCACCGATAGTCTGATATTCATCGCTTTCAGGCAACTTTAAACCAAATTCTTCATTGGCTTTTTCTATTTCTACTCGTCCGGAGAATATATATTCATTTTCACCGATGTTTTTGGCAATGCAGGAATTTGTATCGTGCTCGTCTTCGATGTCACCAAATATTTGTTCAACCAGGTCTTCCATGGATACCAGGCCGGATGTTCCTCCAAATTCATCGACCACAATAGCTAGTGAGCGCTTCTGTTGCATGAGCTGTTGCATCAGTTTATGGGCACTCATCGTTTCCGGAACGATTGGGATTGTACGTATATGTTGGCGCCAGTCTGTAAGTGGCTTGAATAATTCGGATGAATGTATATAGCCTATTACGTTGTCTATATCCTCTTTATAAACGAGGACTTTGCTTATGCCATGATCTATAAATTCAGCTTTCAATTCGTCGAGTGTAGCATTTATATCTACGGCAATGATTTCAGTACGCGGAACCATGCAGTCCCTTACTTTGATGCTGGAAAAATCAAGTGCATTGCGGAATATTTCTATTTCGGTGTCTATTGTATTCTGATCTTGTACCTTTTCGATGCTGCTCTGTATAAAATAGTCCAGGTCTACTTTCGTAAATGCTTTTGCTTTTGTCTCTTTGTTGATCTTTGTTCCTGTCAAATAGAGAATACAAGTAGACAGGAAAGAGGCAAAGCGACTGATCGGGTATAGTATCAGGTAGCAGATGAATGTAGGAATGGCAAATGCGCGCAGGGTGCTGTTCGGACTTATTTTAAATAACGTCTTAGGCAGAAACTCTCCCGTGACGAGAATGATGGCTGTTGAGATAAGAGTTTCAATTGTAACTAGAACAATTTGGTTGCTGATAATGTCTATCAGGACATATTCTTCTATTAGTTGAGCCATCCAGATACCATATACAACGAGGGCAATATTGTTGCCCACGAGCATGGTTGAAATGAAATTATTGGGATTGCGGTAGAAAATGGATAAGATGCGGGCTCGTATGCCATTGTCCTTTTCCATTTCAAAACGCAATTTGTTGGAAGAAACAAAGGCAATTTCCATTCCGGAAAAGAATGCAGAAAATGCCATTGCTATAAGTAATTCTATAATTAGTCCCATATTGATTGGTACAGAGTTTTCTAGTTCTTGGTCGTATCGGCAGGTGCTGTATCCTCTACGGTAAATATACCGGTATTATTGAATATCTGATATTCTGTCATCTGCTGATTCGATTCAAAACCATATCCCGTCAGTATCTTATCGGGTTGTTCGATACGTATAAACTGGTCGGAATAGATTTTTTCTTTTCCTTGATCCCAGAACATCAGCTGGGTATCAAATTTATCTCCGCGTTGGCTGCGGATGTGTACATTGCTTCGTAATTCCCACAGTTTCTTAGGCTCATAGTAATAGGCGGTATCTGCTTTTATACTTGCATCTATATGGAAAAGAGTATCGAACTTTTCAAGATAGATACCTTTTTCGAATGCCCAGAAAGGGGTGTCAACTTCACTGTAAATCAGCCATTCGGCTGTGATTATTTTATAGCGAATCATACCGGAGTCGGAAATAAATGTCGTTACTCCGATGGTACGCATGTCAGGCAGGGAGTCCTTATCGCTGACGGCTTCTGCCAGTTCTTTCTTTTTGCTGCATGCTGGCAATAAAATAAACATAACAGTTGCCCAAATGGCAACTGTTATGTTTAAAATCATTATATGTTTACTGTGAGTCACTCTATATGACATATAAACGTAGTTATCTGATTGTTGTTGTTTCACCAATCCATCCACCGATAGTTACAGAGTCACCTTTCTTCAAGCCTAGGAAGAACAGGTCTTCGTCTTTCGGAGTATATGCTGAGTAGCTTCCAATCAGCTTGTTGGCTTCTTCTGCAACGCTTGGGTCTACACTCTTGGCGCGCTGTAATTTATCGATAGCTGCAAAGTAAGTACATTTGTTCAAAGCAGCTTCATCACCCCAGTTAGGACTAGCTGCATACATCTGAGCAATCAGGATATACGCCTTACCCATGTTGGCATTGTATGAAAGAGCTTTGTTAGCATATTGTCTTGCTTTTCCATACATTTTCTGGCTCATGATAGCAACGGCTGCTTTGTAGCAGTTTTCAGCTTTTTCCATTGGATCTTGTTCCAGTTCAATTGCTTCATCGAAGTAGCTTACACTCTTGTTGATATCACCTTTTTTATAGTACATGTAACCACATCCCAATGCTGTTGCTGCTGTCGGTTCAATGGCATGAGCAGCTTCTGAAGCTTCAAAATAAGCTTCTTCATTTGTACATTTCAGAATCTGCATGACAGAAATAACCTGTTTCAGATAATCCAGATTAGATTTATTTTCTGCAACTTTTGGACCATAGATAGCCTGCATATTTTCACAAGTTGCAGTACCACTATTGATAAAGTAAGCATCAACATTATCCTTAGCTGTTTTCAGGAGGTTTTTAGTTTTTGTAGCTGTTGCAGCCTGATATGCAGCATCAGTATAGCCTGAAACGGTCAGATAATCCTGGATAAATTGTTCTTTGTGGTTTGTGTCAGCTTTCAGTTTGCGCAAAGACAAGTCCATCATGTCCTGAAACATGAAGTAGTCAGCATTTTCTTTTTCCAAGCCGATTGCCTCTTTCGCAATATTATAGGCTGTGTTGACATCCAAATTAGGACCTGAAAAGACAATCATATCATGAACTTTCATACCCAAAATGGAACCTTTTGTAGTAGGATTTCTAACCAAGCCGTTCAGCTGGTCTAGATATTTGATACGCTGATCGTGTACAGCCATTAACTCATTAAAATAAGTCTTCTGCTGTGCAGCATCTTTTGATTCAGCGATCAATGCACGAAGAATTTTAGCACCGTTTGTATAAGTGCCAACCTGTGCTATAGGAGCTTCAGTAAAGACAGACTTCCAAGGAGTATACGCATCCTTGAAATTGTTAGTCTTTACATATTCAGTATAAATACTGATATTCTGGAGGCAACGGAGACTGTCTTCTCCATGTCCAAAACGAGAACCATCTTCCACTCCTTTTTGAGCGAAAGCTGCTGTTGCACCTAATGAAAGTACAGCCAGCATTGTAAACATCTTCATTTTCATCGTATATAAATTTAGTTGTTTTGTTAGTTAACTTTCCATTTCATGAACCAATGTTCATTAAACGTTAGGCCGATTTTAATGACAAAACGGTTTTCTGATAGCATATTAGAGACACTCGGAGTAACATGAACGTATTGTCCCGTCAAATTCAGGATTGTGCTCCGTTGAAACAAATAAAGTGGAAGTCCCAATCCGGCACTGATACCATATTCCGAAGGACCGTCGCATTGAGGTAGTTTTAAATAAGAACTCTTATAAAAACCTCCTGCACGATAGCGTATGCGTTTCAAATAACTTCTTCCGATGGGATTTGGTAAGTATTCTACACCTGCTGCTATTTTAGTGCGGTCATTATATGCGTTTGTCGAATTTTCATATTTTACTTTCGACCATTTTTCTAAAGAATAATCAATACCTACAGTAAGGCTTTTGGCATGGCTGTATGCTAAACCTACACCATAAGTATGAGGTATACCGTATGAGTCGTTTACTACATGTTCGTTGACCGAAGAGTAACTCGAATTATCTGTAACCTGAATACCTCTGGTATCTGTTGAGTTGAGTGTATGGCCCAATCCGTAAACAAGTCCAAGTGTCACTTTGTCGGATTTATTGATAGCCTGGGTATATTGTAAGCCAAAATCTGCAACGTAGCTGTTTACCTTTATGTTATTATATACGTTGGTCTGGTCACTGCTTACGCTAAATCCTTTAGTTGCCTGGTATTGTAATGCTCCATAGAGGTATCCGGCATTAACTCCAATAGAAAGGTTGTCAAGTATTTTAAAGCCTAATCCACCTGTTATTTTTTGCAAGCCGCCATCTCCATAAAAGGTATTAGTTGCAGTAACATCATCAATGCCTTCTACAGGTTGGGTGGTTGTAAAGTTATAGCCTAAAGTTGTATAAGGAGTAAAGCCTATCGCCATACCCAAACGAGGATGTAAACGGAATTGCATTGCTATATAATCGAAGCTGGAATTACGTGCGTTGTTCTTTATTCCATTTTCCTGAAAATTGGAACTTTTCAAACTCATTCCTACATCGAACATAAACGAGAGAGAATCGACCGCCGTAAATGATGCCGGATTTAACATATTGATGTGGCCGCTATTTCGAAGTGCATAGCCTATTCCGCCCATTGCAGCATTATTGGCAAAGCCTTGATCCACCAAATCTCCCAGTCCGTATCGGGTGTATGGGGAATTTGTGTTGGATTGTGCGAACACCGATATTGAACCGGCAAGCATCAGAGCGCTGATTAGTGCTTTCTTATTTAACATTGTAATTTAAAATTCTGTTTAAACCTTTCAAAACTAAAAATCTATCTGCAAAGATGATACTTTTTAAATTTGTATCAAAAGAAAATTTATCTCCACCAGTTAAAAAAACCAAAAGGTCAGGATATTTCTTCTGCATGAGGGCGATGTATCCGCTTATTTCGAATTCCATTCCCTTTATTACTCCCGAGCGGATTGCTGTTTCTGTACTATATCCAAACTCTGGTAAATCGCCGCCTTTTTCTATTAATGGAAGCTTGTCACAGCAGGCGTTTAGCGCTTTGAATCGGGTGTAAATACCCGGAGAGATATTACCTCCCCAATAGCGGCCTTCTGCGTCGATAAACTCATATGTCAGTGCAGTTCCTGCATCAATGACTAGTAAGTTTTTACCTGGATAGAGGTAGTTAGCGCCTACAACAGCAGCCAGACGATCCATTCCTAATGTTTCTGGGGTTTTATAAAAATTTTTTATAGGCACTGGTGTGCGATATGTCAACTCCAGAAAGGGGATGGGCTGTTTAGCTAGTTGCTTGCGAATGGTATTGCTGAGTGTGATGACTGACGCAATAATACCTCTTTCTATGGGGTATTTATTGCATAACATATTCAAGCAGTCTAAAGAATGGTTTGATCCTCGTAAGACTTCCACCACTTCCTCATTGTCGAATACAGCAAGTTTTGCTACTGTATTGCCTATATCGATTACTAAATTCACTTCTTTTTTTATTTTATGTTGCAAAGTAAAGGAAAAAATGGATAATAATAGTAATAAAACGACGATTTTATTCATAAGTTATCAATATTTAGCCGTATTTTTGCGCCGGAAATAGAATAAACGTTGTAAAAAAAGAAGATATATTTTACCAAGGTTTATGGGAAAATTTAGATATTTTATTTTATGCCTGTTTGCGGCTATTGTCCTGTCTGTTCAGGGACAGCAAAGGGATAGCATTCAATTCAGCTTGCTTACTTGTGCTCCGGGTAGCGAGATTTACTCTTTGTTTGGACATACAGCTATTCGTTATGAAAACTATACACGTCATATTGATGTTGTGTTCAATTATGGCATGTTCAGTTTTAATACCCCTCATTTTGTGCTTCGTTTTATTAAAGGTGAGACAGATTATCAATTGGGTGTCACTCCTTACTCTTATTTTGAGGCTGAGTATGCTATGCGCGGCTCGTCAGTTTATCAGCAGGTCTTGAATTTGACACAGGATGAAAAGGAACAGTTACTGGCTTTGTTGGAAGAAAACTATTTGCCGGAAAATCGAACTTATCGATATAATTACTTTTACGATAATTGTACAACGCGTGCTCGTGACCGGATAGAAGAGTGTATTAACGGGCACGTTGTTTATCCGGATTCTTTGTCTGGCAAAAGCTTCCGAAACATTGTGCATGAATTTACTGCTGGATCTGCATGGGATGAACTTGGTATCGATTTATGTTTGGGAGCCGAAGCCGATAAGGAAATTGGTAAACGTTTGCAGATGTTTTCTCCTTTTTATATGAAATATTATGCCTCAAATGCATATATTATTGATAAAACAGGGCATCAGCGACCTTTGTTACTGAAGGAAATGAAGATAGTAGATGTAGAACCAGAAACGACAGAATCGGGATTTATTCTCTCGCCGATGGTGTGTGCTTCCTTGTTTCTTGTATTGTGTGTTGTGATGGGCTGGCTGCAATGGAAAAAACGTAGGGTCTGGTGGGGCTGGGATATCTTGCTTTATGCTTCTCAGGGATTGGCCGGGTGTATCATTGCCTTTCTGTTTTTCTTCTCTGTTCATCCTACAGTAGGCTCGAACTGGCTGCTTATACTATTTAATCCGATACCCTTATTCTATCTGCCTGTTATGGTCTATAAGGACGTAAAGCATAAAAAAGATGCCTATCATGTAGTAAATCTTGTATATTTAACACTTTTTATAGTCATTCTTCCTTTTTGTGGGCAAGAATTTAATTTAACAGTATTACCTTTGGCACTCGGTTTGTTGGTGAACTCTGCAAGCCATATATTAGTTTGGAATAAAAAGTAATGAAAGAACGCATACTGACATCGCTGATAGCAGCATTTGTTATAACAAGTCTTCAGGCACAGACTACTTCGGCAGTCCCGAGATTGGTTGTTGGTTTAACAATCGATCAGCTTCGCTCTGATTATATTGAAGCTTTTTCTGCTTTATATGGAGAAAGAGGTTTCAAGCGTCTGATGAAAGAGGGTAGGGTGTATTGCAATGCTGAATACGATTTTATAAATATAGATCGTTCTTCTGCTGTGGCCTCCATCTATACGGGTACTACTCCTTATTATAATGGAATTGTAGGAAATCGTTGGATGGATCGCTCTTCCTTGCGTATTGTGAAAAGTGTAGACGATCCGGCATATATGGGAGTATATACATCGGAAAGTACTTCGCCCCAACATTTGCTGGTTTCTACCTTGTCGGATGAACTGATGGTGGCAACCAATGGCGGTGCGGAAGTATATTCGATAGCTCCTTCTCGTGAAATGGCTGTACTTGCTGCCGGTCATGCTGCAAAAGGCGCTTTTTGGCTGAACGATGAAACCGGAAAATGGAGTGGCTCTACTTATTATGGCTCTTTTCCCGAATGGGTTGCGGCATACAATGATCGTGAAGGGTTAGATTTTCGCATTGGTAATCTGGTGTGGGGACCCTATCTTCCTGTTACTTCTTATAAGTATGTCACTTCCGACGTAAAGCAACTTACCTTTAAACATGATTTCTCCGACGAACGTACAGACAAGTATAAGAAATTCAAAACCAGTCCTTATGCCAATGACGAGGTGAATAAATTGGTTGATGCTTGTCTGACAAGTACAAATGTCGGGAAAGATAATATTCCTGATTTACTTACATTATCTTATTATGCAGGAAACTATGCCCATACTTCCAATAGGGAATATGCTATGGAGATACAAGACATGTACGTACGTCTGGATAATAGTATCGGCGATTTGCTCGACTTGATTGACCGTAAGGTAGGACTGAATAATACCTTGTTCTTTATTACTTCTACAGGATATGCGGATGCAGATCCGAAAGATCCGGAACAATATAAAATACCGGGCGGGGAGTTTCATATCAAGCGTTGTGGCGCATTGCTGAATATGTATCTCATGGCTATTTATGGTCCGGGACAGTATGTGGAAACTTATTATGACCGTCAGATTTACCTGAATCATAAACTTATTGAAGACAAAAAGCTGAATCTTACAGAAATACTGAATCGCTCGTCCGATTTTATTGTTCAGATGAGCGGTGTTCGTTCGGCATATTCCTCTCAACGTTTGTTGCTGGGGGCATGGACTCCTCGTATTGATAAAATCAGAAATACATTCAATCCGAATGCTTCCGGTGACATCTACGTAGAAGTGATGCCAGGATGGACAGTTGTCGATGAGTATTCTCAAGTTTCGAAGGTTGTACGTGATACCTATTCGTCGGCTCCGTTGATTTTTATCGGTAACAATATAAAGCCGGAAGTCCTTTATACTCCGGTTAAAATGGCGACAATCGCTCCCACTGTAGCACATTTCATGCGCATTCGGGCACCCAATGCAGCTACTGCTGCTCCTCTGACGGGCATCCGTAAATAAATTATAGACTTAAATAACTAAGAAAATCAGCAAATTAGTTATCTTTGTACGTCAGAAACCTGAATAAATAAATCAATTTAGAAATAATAAAAACAACAATATACAATGGGATTTAATGAATTTATAAGCAAACTTTTTGGAAATAAGGCTACTCGCGATATGAAGGAAATTCAGCCGTGGGTGAATAAAGTAAAAGAAGTCTATCCGGAAATTGCTAAATTGAGTAACGATGAGTTACGTGCCAAAACCGAAGAGCTGAAGAAATATATTAGAGAATCGGCTGCTGAAGAAAACAAAAAGATAGAAGAGCTGAAGGCTACTATCGAAGAAACAGATATCGAAAAGCGTGAACCGATTTTCTCGCAAATAGACAAGCTGGAAAAAGAAGTACTCGAGAAATACGAAAAAGCATTGAATGATGTGCTTCCTACTGCTTTTGCGATTGTAAAAGATACAGCTCGCCGTTTAAGTGAAAACGAAGAAATTGAAGTTACTGCTACTGAAATGGACCGCAATCTGGCTGCTCAGGGCAAGGACTTCGTCCGTATAGAAGGTGACAAGGCCATTTGGAAAAACCATTGGGTAGCCGGAGGTAATGAAATGACATGGAACATGGTTCATTACGATGTACAGCTATTTGGTGGTGTTGTACTGCATCAGGGTAAGATTGCTGAAATGGCAACCGGTGAAGGTAAAACCTTGGTTGCTACATTGCCGGTATTCTTGAATGCCTTGACGGGTAATGGTGTACATGTGGTTACCGTGAACGATTACCTGGCTAAGCGTGACTCTGAATGGATGGGACCGCTCTATATGTTCCATGGCTTGAGTGTAGACTGCATCGATAAGCATCAACCGAACTCGGAAGCTCGCCGTCGTGCTTACATGGCAGATATTACATTCGGTACCAACAATGAATTTGGTTTCGACTACTTGCGTGATAATATGGCTGTCAGCCCGAAAGACTTGGTACAGCGTAAACATAATTATGCCATCGTCGATGAGGTGGACTCTGTATTGATTGATGATGCACGTACACCGTTGATTATTTCTGGTCCTGTTCCTAAAGGTGACGAACAGCTGTTCGAAGTGCTCCGTCCGCTGGTAGAACGTCTGGTTGAAGCACAGCGTAAACTGGCTACTCAATATCTTGCTGACGCTAAGCGTCTGATTGCATCTGATAAGAAAGAAGACGTGGAAGCTGGATTCCTGGCTCTGTTCCGTAGCCATAAGGCGTTGCCGAAGAACAAGCCTTTGATCAAGTTCCTGAGTGAACCGGGTATCAAGGCCGGTATGCTGAAGACCGAAGAAATCTACATGGAGCAGAACAACAAGCGTATGCCGGAGGCTGTTGAACCATTGTACTTCGTCATCGATGAAAAACTGAAGAGTGTAGATCTCACAGATAAGGGTGTTGACCTGATTACTGGTAATTCACAAGACCCTACTCTTTTCGTATTGCCGGATATCGCAGCTCAGCTTTCTGCTCTGGAGAATGAAAAGGGTCTAAGCGACGAAGAAAAGCTTGCCAAGAAAGACGAGTTGCTTACAAACTTTGCTATCAAGTCGGAACGTGTTCATACAATCAATCAGTTGCTGAAAGCTTATACCATGTTCGAGAAAGATACCGACTATGTCGTTATGGACGGACAGGTTAAGATTGTCGACGAACAGACTGGACGTATCATGGACGGTCGTCGTTGGAGCGATGGTCTGCATCAGGCTGTCGAAGCAAAGGAAGGCGTTAAGGTAGAAGCTGCGACTCAGACATTTGCTACCATTACCTTGCAGAACTACTTCCGTATGTATCACAAGCTTGCTGGTATGACCGGTACGGCAGAAACGGAAGCCGGAGAATTTTGGGATATTTACAAACTGGATGTAGTGGTTATTCCTACGAACCGTCCGATTGCACGTATCGATATGAACGACCGTGTATACAAGACGAAACGTGAAAAGTATAAAGCGGTAATCGAGGAAATCGAAAAGATGGTACAGGCCGGCCGTCCGGTACTGGTGGGTACTACTTCAGTCGAAATCTCTGAAATGTTGAGCAAGATGCTTACCTTGCGTAAGATTCAGCATAACGTATTGAATGCGAAGTTGCACCAGAAGGAAGCTGAAATTGTAGCTAAGGCTGGTCAGAGCTCTACCGTTACCATTGCTACCAACATGGCAGGTCGTGGTACAGATATCAAGCTGAGTCCGGAAGTGAAAGCTGCCGGAGGTTTGGCAATTATCGGTACAGAACGTCATGAATCCAGACGTATCGATAACCAGTTACGTGGTCGTGCTGGACGTCAGGGAGATCCAGGTGAATCTAAGTTCTATTTATCACTGGAAGATGATCTGATGAGACTTTTCGGATCAGAGAGAGTTATGTCAGTGTACGATACCCTTAAGATACCTGAGGGCGAGGAGATAGAGCATAAGACTATTTCCAACTTCGTAGAGAAGGCACAGAAGAAGATCGAGGGTAACAACTTTGCCATAAGAAAGAATCTTCTTGAGTATGACCGTGTTAACAACGAGCAGAGAGAGATCATTTACAAGGAGCGTAGACGAGTTCTTGACGGCGAGAACATGCACGAGGTTATCCTCAAGATGATAAAGGATGATATAAATGCAGCAGTAGATCAGGTATGCTCATCAGAGACAGCACCTGAGGATTGGAATCAGGTAGAGCTGGATGACATGATAAGGGGCATAGTTCCATTTGCTGAGCCGGTTACACTTACCGAAGAGGAGATCAAAAAGGCAGATATCAGCGAGCTGAAGGACAGACTGTACAATGAAGCTCTTGAGCTCTATGCTGCCAAGGAGGAAGAGATCGGTGATCCTGATCAGATGAGAGAGATCGAGCGAGTTATACTCCTCAAGACTATAGATAGAAAGTGGACAGATCATATCGACGACATGGATAATCTGAGACAGGGAATCGGACTTAGATCACTTGGCCAGAGAGATCCTGTTGTAGAATACAAATTCGCAGGATATGACATGTTCAATGACATGACAGCAGCGATCCGTGAGGATACTGTAAAGCTTCTTCTCAGAATAAAGGTTGAGCAGAAGATTGAGCGTGAAGAGGTGAATAAGGTTACAGGAACCAATAAGGATGACACAGTGTCAAGGGGACCTGTAAAGAAAGCCAAGAAGATAGGCAGAAATGATCTCTGTCCATGCGGAAGCGGTCTGAAGTATAAGAACTGCTGCGGTAAGAACGCATAAATACGTGATACAGGAGAAACCAAGTGATAGAATTGGATGAGTTCAGGGCGACGATGGCCTCCTATAGGGATCCCTTGGGGGAGGTCAAGTCATCCCTTGACATTGAAAACAAGACAGACAGAATAGCAAAGCTTAATTATGAGATGGAACAGCCGGATTTCTGGGATGATATCGACAGATCCCGTGAGGTATCGAAGGAACTGAAGGGACTTCAGGATCTGGTTGACAACTATAAGAAGCTTGAGAATGACTATGTGGATATAGATACACTGATCCTGATGGCGGAGGAGGAGAATGATCCGAGTCTTGTGCCTGAGATAGGGGAGCAGATAGATATATTTACGAAGGAATTTGAGGAGTATAGGATAAATCTTCTCTTCACTGACGAGTTTGATGACTGTAATGCGGTACTCACACTCCATTCAGGAGAGGGCGGAACGGAGTCCTGCGACTGGGCGAGTATGTTGTACAGAATGTATACCAGATGGGCAGAAAAGCACGGCATGAGTGTTGAGGTGCTCGATTTCCTTGAGGGCGATGAGGCTGGTATAAAGTCTGTGACCATTCAGATAAATGGGCAGCATGCGTACGGATATCTCAAGTCAGAGAAGGGAGTGCACAGACTGGTAAGAATATCACCATTCAATTCGGCCGGCAAGAGAATGACTTCGTTTGCATCCTGTGATGTCATACCGGATATAGAGCAGGATTTGGAGATAGAGATCAGGGATGAAGATATAAGGATAGATACCTACAGATCGAGCGGTGCAGGTGGCCAGCATATCAATAAGACATCATCGGCCATCAGAATCACACATTATCCTACCGGTATAGTTGTTCAGTGCCAGAATGAGAGATCACAGCTCATGAACAAGAATAAGGCTATGCAAATGCTGAAGTCCAAACTTTATCTTTTGAAGAAACAGGAGAATCTGGAGAAAATTTCGGACATCCGCGGAGAGTTAACTGACAATGGTTTTGGAAGTCAGATAAGATCGTATGTGCTCCAACCGTATACCATGGTCAAGGATAAACGTACAGCATACGAGAATTCCAATGTATCGGCGGTTCTCGATGGAGATCTTGATGGATTTATGACAGCCTATCTCAAATGGGTGAATAAGGTTGAGGTGTAGCAGCACATGAGAGTCATTTGATGATAAGAAATTAGTCTTTGACAATGACGCTTTATACTGATAAAGTAATGACGTACTAAACTTGCATTATTATGCAGAAAAAGGAGATAAGAAGGAGATAAAAACATGGTGAATATAGCAGTATTAGGTTATGGTACAGTGGGTTCAGGAGTTGTGGAAGTGATTAACACCAACCATGATATTGTTAACAAGAGAGCTGGACAGGAGATAAACGTTAAGAGAGTGCTTGATCTCAGGAAGTTTCCTGGGGATCCTGTCGAGAACATTCTCACCCATGATTTTGAAGATATACTTAACGATGATGATATAAGCGTCGTTGTGGAGGTTATGGGAGGTGTTGAGCCTGCATATACATTTGTCAAGAAGTGCCTGCTTGCCGGAAAGAGTGTGGCAACCTCCAACAAGGAGCTTGTGGCCGTTCATGGACCTGAGCTTATAAAGATTGCCAGAGAGAGCAATATCAATTTCTTCTTTGAAGCATCAGCAGGCGGTGGAATTCCTGTTATAAGACCACTTAACACATCCATAACTGCGGATGATGTTACGGAGATCACAGGAATACTCAATGGTACAACGAATTACATCCTAACCAAGATGGATAAAGAGGGGGCTGACTATGCGACAGTGCTGAAGCAGGCACAGGAGCTCGGATATGCGGAGCGCAATCCTGAGGCTGATGTAGAGGGTGGCGATGCGTGTAGAAAGATAGCTATACTTACATCTCTCGTATATGGCAAGAACCTGGATTACAACAGGATACATATGGAGGGAATAACCAGGATAACAACAGATGATTTCAAGTATGCGGATAAGATGGGTTACTCTGTAAAACTTGTCGGAACAACCAGAAAAACAGACGGCAAGCTATATTCATATGTTGCCCCGGTCATGCTTCCACATGACAATCCGCTGGCAAAGATAGATGATGTATACAATGGCATACTTGTACATGGTAATGCACTTGACGACGTAATGTTCTACGGCAAGGGCGCCGGAAAGCTTCCAACAGCGTCTGCGGTTGTATCAGACGTTATTGATGCAGTGAAGAATGCGGGAAGACATGTTCCTATCATATGGGAGGACGAAGAACTTGAGATGGGTACATTTGCGGACTCAGAGAGCAGATTCTTTGTCAGAACAGATGAGAAGAATGAGGCTGCCATCAAGGCGGTATTTGGTGATGTTGAGTATGTCGATTCTGATCTCGATGAAAAGGCATTTGTTACAGCAGTGATCACAGAGGGTGAATTTGAGGCATGTTGCAATAAGATTGGTGTCAAGAGTGCTCTTAGAGTGCTGGATTAGTACAATATTATTCAATGACCTTGCAATCCTAGTCGAATTGCGGTATTTTACAAAAGGCTTATTTCTTTTTACCGGACCGCTCCGGTGAAGAGTTAAATATACAAATTTTCAAATGAGCGATCAGGAGGATAATATGTTAATAGTAAAGAAGTTTGGTGGTACTTCTGTTGGAAATACCGAAAGAATCTTTAACGTGGCCAAAAGATGTATTGAGGACTGGCAGAGGGGGAACGACGTAGTCGTAGTTCTGTCTGCGATGGGTAAATACACAGATGAGCTGATAGATATGGCTAAGCAGGTAAATGAGAATCCACCTAAGAGAGAGATGGATATGCTTTTTACAATAGGTGAACAGATGTCCGTATCGCTTATGGCTATGGCTATGAATTCTCTTAAAGTTCCTGCAATCTCTCTGAACGCATTCCAGGTGGCAATGCATACAACTTCAGTGTATGGCAATGCGCGTCTGAAGAGAATCGATGTTGAGAGAATAAGACATGAGCTGGAGCAGAGAAAGATAGTTATTGTCACAGGATTCCAGGGAATTAACAAGTATGACGATTACACAACTCTTGGTCGTGGTGGTTCAGATACAACAGCTGTTGCACTTGCAGCGGCACTTAACGCTGATGCGTGTGAGATATACACAGATGTGGATGGAGTATATACAGCAGATCCACGTAAGGTAAAGACCGCACGTAAGCTGGATACGATAACATACGATGAGATGCTTGAGCTTGCTACACTTGGAGCAGGCGTTCTGCACAACCGTTCAGTTGAGCTTGCAAAGAAGTTCGGTGTTCAGCTGGTTGTTCGTTCAAGTCTCAATTTTTCAGAGGGTACAATAGTTAAGGAGGATACTGGAATGGAGAAGATGTTAGTTAGTGGAGTTGCAGCGGATGCAGATTCAGCGAGAGTGGCAGTTGTAGGATTAGAGGACACACCGGGTGTTGCATTCAAGCTTTTCAACCTGCTTGCAAAGAATGACATCAATATAGATATGATACTGCAGTCAGTAGGAAGACATGGAACAAAGGATATTACATTCACATGTAGTGATGAGAATGCAGACAAAGCAGAGGAGATCATCAAGAACAACATAGGCAAGTTTGAGAGCATAGATGTCAACAAGAATGTTGCAAAGGTTTCTATCGTTGGTGCAGGAATGCAGTCAAATGCAGGTGTTGCAGCCAAGATGTTCGAGGCTCTTTATGATGAGAACATCAACATCAGAATGATCTCAACATCAGAGATCAGAGTTACAGTTCTCATCGACGAGCAGTATACAGAGCGCGCAATGAACGCGATCCATGACAAGTTCGCACTCGGCGATCGTTAATTCTAACAGAATCATATGAAGTTCTGTTCTGCAGGACCTTACAATATACGCCGGGGGAAACTCCGGCGTAAATTATCATAAGGGGG
>ENA-OOZB01000066-OOZB01000066.1-human-gut-metagenome-genome-assembly--contig:-NODE-66-length-20921-cov-4.229560_pt1 | contig 20921 bp, 21 predicted proteins | sample MGYA00241185_ERZ501393 | MGnify/ENA primary metagenome ERZ501393 (study PRJEB25962, sample SAMEA2042983) | human gut metagenome | biome: human gut; feature: human-associated habitat; material: faeces...
GAGGGCTGTAGCGATTTCTGATCACTAAATTCTATTTTTTAAGTAACTTGATTACTTTCCAGCCGAAAACTCCTTGATGCGCTGTTCTTCACTTAGGCGGCATATTAGCAGTTGACCGTTCTTTTCGGCCTGCCATGATGACTACGTGGGTTTGCATGCTAGATATATTCTGGTTGTACTTAAAACGATTTATCTGTTCTTATACATACTCTCGTAATACTTCTGATAATCACCGCTGGTAACATTATCCATCCATTCCTGATTATCTAGATACCATTTCACGGTTTCTTCAATACCCTCTTCAAACTGCAGGCTTGGTTCCCAGCCCAGTTCCTTTTGCAGCTTGGTAGAGTCGATGGCATAACGCATGTCGTGTCCCGGACGGTCGGTTACGTAGGTAATCAAATCCATGTCGGCCCCTTCCGGACGTCCCAGCAGACGGTCTACCGTATTGATAACTACCTTGATGATGTCGATATTCTTCCATTCGTTGAAACCACCGATATTGTAAGTTTCGGCAATCTTTCCGTTGTGGAAAATCACGTCAATCGCACGTGCGTGGTCTACCACATACAGCCAGTCGCGTACATTCTCACCCTTGCCGTATACAGGCAACGGTTTGCGGTGACGGATATTGTTGATAAACAGCGGAATCAGCTTTTCAGGGAACTGATACGGACCGTAGTTGTTCGAACAGTTCGTTACGATGGTCGGCATGCCATATGTATCGTGGAAAGCACGTACAAAGTGGTCGCTGCTGGCTTTCGATGCAGAATACGGGCTATGCGGATTGTATTTTGTATCTTCATAGAAGAACTCCGTTCCATAAGCCAGATGATGCTTGCCCGATGAGGCTTTTGTGGTGAACGGTGGTTTCACGCCTTCCGGATGCGTCAGTTTCAGAGCGCCGTACACTTCGTCGGTAGAAATGTGATAGAAACGCTTGCCCTCGTATTTTTCAGGCAGGCTTTCCCAGTACACCTTTGCAGCCTGAAGCAGGCTCAGCGTACCCATAACGTTGGTACGTGCAAACGTAAACGGATCCTTGATGCTGCGGTCTACATGACTTTCGGCAGCCAGATGAATAATACCGTCCACGTGATACTGCTGCATCAGCTCCAGCATCTTCTCATAGTCGCAGATATCAGCCTTTACAAACGTATAGTTCGGTTTGTCCTCTATATCCTTCAAGTTGGCGAGGTTTCCCGCATAAGTCAGCTTGTCCAGATTGATGATGTGGTATTCCGGATATTTGTTGACAAACAGACGTACCACATGACTGCCGATGAAGCCTGCTCCACCGGTTACGATTATATTGCGTTTAAAATTTTCCATGATTGTTTTTGTTTGCGATGATTCATTTAAGCACTCCCATGTTGCTCATGCATGCTTTCAGCGAGTCTGTCCAGTAAGGAATCTTCAGTCCGAAAGTCTGCTTTATCTTGGTCTTGTCCAGTACCGAGTAAGCCGGTCGTGTAACCGGACTGGGGAACTCGTTGCTGTGGCAGGGCTGGATGTCGCATGCCGTATGTCCGGCAAGTTCGGCTATCACTTTGGTAAAGTCGTACCACGAGCATACCCCTTCGTTGCTGAAATGATAGATACCCGTCTTGCTGTACCTGTTTTGCGGCTTTTCGGCAGCATAGTCATTCAGAACCGCTTCGATGGCAACAGCCAGATCGAGCGCATACGTTGGCGTACCTGCCTGGTCGAATACCACATTCAGAGCTGGTTTCGAAGCCGTCAGGTTCAGCATGGTCTTTACGAAGTTCTTTCCAAATTCCGAATATAGCCAGGCTGTACGTATAATCACGTAGTCGCATCCCGTAGCCTCAATGTACCGTTCTCCTTCCAGCTTCGTTTCGCCATATACACCTGTAGGCGTACCCTTCTGGTCTTCACGGCAAGGCGTATTATACGGATCACCTCCAAAAACATAATCGGTAGAAATCTGAACAAGCAGACCGCCTGCCTTTTTCATGGCTTCTGCCAGAATCTTAGGAGCTGCAGCATTCAGCTTGCGGCAGAGAGCCGCATCACTTTCAGCTTTGTCTACGTTGGTATAGGCCGCACAGTTCACAATGCAGTTGATATGTTGTTCCTGTACCATTTTTTCCACCGCTTCCGCATCGGTAATGTCCAGCAGAGTAGTTTCCACTCCTTCGGCTTTCACTACGTCGGTAAACAGGTAATTATAGGAAGTCTGCTTGCTGATGATACGCATCTCGTTACCCAGCTGGCCGTTTGCGCCTGTCACTAAAATATTCATGATTGCTCCTTTCCTTATTTATACAAATCTTCTTTGTAGTCGAACAGCCATTCCGCATCTTTTAGGCGTGAATGGTGTTTGTCCTTTTCCGATAGGATCACCTTGTCGGCCGGAACCTTCCAGTCAATGCCCAAGTCCGGATCATCCCATGCAAGGGCACCTTCGCTTTGCGGCGCATAGAAATTATCACACTTATACTGGAAAATCACTTCTGGAGTCAGTACGCTGAAGCCGTGTGCAAAACCGCGCGGAATGAAGAACTGTCGGTGATTGTCTTCCGTCAGCTCCACCGCTACATGCTTTCCGAAAGTAGGAGAACCCTTGCGGATATCTACGGCTACATCCAGTACGGCACCTTTGATTACCCGTACCAGCTTGCTCTGTGCGAAAGGCGGTTTCTGGAAATGCAGACCACGTAGCACACCGTAGCATGACTTGCTTTCATTATCCTGCACGAACTTTACGGTACGTACCTGTGCATTGAAATCACGTTCCGAAAACGACTCAAAGAAGTATCCTCTGTCATCTTTAAAAAGGCGCGGTTCTATGATGATCACGCCCTCTATAGCTGTTTTAATTACTTCCATATTAATACTCCAGATTACTTTTGCCTGTATGTCCTACTTCATCTATCACCTGCAGCAGATACTTTCCGTACTGGTTCTTCAGCATGGGCTGTGCCAGCTCTCTCAGCTTGTCTGCCGTAATCCATCCCTGACGGAAAGCAATGCCTTCCAGACAGGCAATCTTCAGTCCCTGACGTTTTTCAATCACCTCGATGAACGTAGAGGCTTCACTCAGAGAATCGTGTGTACCCGTATCGAGCCAGGCAAAGCCACGTCCCAGAGTCTGTACTTTTAGTTCCTTGTCTGCCAAAAACTGCTGGTTTACGGTCGTAATTTCCAGCTCCCCACGTGCCGACGGTTTGATGTTCTTGGCAATTTCTACCACCTTGTTCGGGTAGAAATAAAGACCTACTACCGCATAGTTTGATTTCGGATGTGCTGGTTTCTCTTCAATCGAGAGGCAGTTCCCGTCCTTGTCAAACTCGGCTACACCGTAGCGTTCCGGATCACTTACCCAGTAGCCGAATACCGTAGCTTTCTTATCCTCTTCTGCCGTACGAACCGCTTCCTTCAGCAATCCGATCAGTCCTGCACCGTGGAAGATATTGTCACCCAGCACCAGACATACACTGTCGTTGCCGATAAACTTCTCTCCGATGATGAAGGCCTGAGCCAGTCCGTCCGGTGACGGTTGCTCTGCATACTCAAAACGCACTCCGAAGTCGCTTCCGTCGCCCAGCAGGCGCTTGAATCCCGGCAAGTCGAATGGAGTAGAGATAATCAGAATTTCACGGATGCCTGCAAGCATCAGTACCGAGATTGGGTAATAGATCATCGGTTTGTCGAATACAGGGAGCAACTGCTTGCTGACTCCTTTTGTGATGGGGTAGAGGCGGGTACCGCTACCTCCGGCTAAGACTATACCTTTCATATTGTAAATAGTAAATGATATAAATTAAAATTTTTTTAATTCTAATCGTGCATAATTTGATTCAAGAGTCATTGTTTTGCCATCACAATGAATTATATTAAATATAGTTTCTTTTTGATTATTTATGCCAAAGTGTTTTAATTTATCGATTGGAGCATTTTCTCCATTATCTGCAGTTCCTTTTCTTACTTTAAAATCTTTTAGAATCAATTGAGTTTCATTATTACTATATTCTGTACATCCAATATAGGTCCCATAACCGTTTGTGCCCTGTTTCTCTGATATTTCGGTTAGCATTCTTGTAATGCCATAATATAATCTCTCACATTTTACGTTTTCGTTAGTTTCTAAAATAGTGAAGTTATCTAAAATCCAAAAACCTTCTACATCGTTGTTCAAAGGAGCTTTCCTGCAGTTAGCACATGTAAATAGCAGGGCTATGATTGTAACTATTGATATAATCCATTTTTTCATTTTGATATTCCTCCTATTTTTTTGATTGTAATCATACTTCCTGCACTATTACCTAAATAATTACCTCGGTCTAATCCAATTCCGAGACTTATACTCCAACCTTTGGCATATTGAGGATGATATTGTATTTCTGCCATACTATAGAATTGTTTTCGTATTTTATCAAGAGGTGCTCCATAAGTACCCCAATATCGGATATATGATAAAATAAATCTCCATTTCCATTCGCTAGTAGGATTTCCAGAAATGCCGATATGTTGTCCCCTTAAACGATTACTCTTGAAGGTTATATTGGCATCTTTATTGTAATTAGGACCAGGTAATAATGGATTACCTATGCCTTGACCAAAATGTTGCCATGCCTGATAGATATAATGATTATAATATGAATCTGAACCACTTACTTGTCTATCAGGAAAAGATCCCCAATAGGCATCATATAAAATTGGTCCTGATGAATCTTTTGTGCTAATTCCTTCCCAGAGAAGAGTAGATATCCATTTATTTTTAGGGAAAGTTAGCTCAATACTTAGCTGGCCATCTTTCCATCTCCCATATTCCCAAAACATTTGAGAATGGTCTTCAAAATAATGGTCTAATGTGACTCTTAATTTCCAGGCTTTCCAATAATAATTTAAAGCAAAATTCCAGCTTCCTAACATGTTACCTTCTATGTTGGCTTGTTCTGTGATTGGAGTATCGCTACCCCCTGCGGCTGGAAGAAATGCTTTCCAATATGCATCTAAGTCATTGGGCATATTTAATATTAATTGAGACTCACCATTCGGTAGCTTCTGATATTTGTTTCCACCAAATTGAGCTGCAATAAGCATACCGAATTCGAACTCTATAGGTACTTTTTCTTTATTCCCCAGCCGGAACATTAATGATTTACTGTGGTATAATACATTCTTAGTGAAGTATGCATTTACGTTAGTGAAGTTTTCCTGCCATTTGGCATCAGTAAATTTTCCGTAGGCCAAATGTCCTTTGAAAGCAAGCCATTGTTTGGTTCCCGGAATATTTAAGAAATCTTTTATTTCTGCTCTTATTTGTGGTATAGGACGTGCGTTAGGTCCTTCTACCATCCATCCACTGGATAATTCGCTGTTTTTTTTTAATGGAAATCCTGTACGTTCTTTACTTCCAATACTTAACGTCAGCATTTTCCATGAAATATCGGCATACGCTTGTTGAATCCAAAAGTCGGAAGTTTGTTTTAGGCCTCCGGCAAGATCTATTCCTGCTTTAATGTGCCAATTATGTTTGAAGTTTTTCTTCCATTCCAGTCCGGCTCTTAGATATCCGCTGTTAGGTCTTTCACTTTCCATGCCGTAGCGGTTAGCTGTTAACCAAAGTGGAGCAAAATCACCTGTTGATGCAGTGACAGCTGCTTCTACTCTATATTGAAAAATAGAATCGCTTTTTTGAGAAAATGTGGGAATTACTAATAATGTAATTAAGGAAGAAAGGTACAATTTTAAATAATTCATTTTAAGAATATAAGGGCTTATTTTTATTATTTCAACCATTTCTTGTCATTGTCTTCAAACCAGTCATTCAATGCCCCCTCAAATGTCCATTTAAACTGGTAGCCAGAGTTCTTGAGTTTTTTTCCGCAGATATTAGTAGATATTTGGAGCTTCTTTACTCTGGCTGGACAAATACCCATTGGGGCACCCATTGCACCGATAATCGCAGCTGCGGGCATTATTATCCAATTAGGAATATCAAATACGGTTGAAGTTAGTCCAGTGACTTTTTTCATTGCTTCTACAATGTGCTGAATGGTATAAGCTGGTTCAAAACAGCAATTGTAAAGTTCTACACCTTCTTCATGGTTTTCAAGTCTGTATACCATGAAGCGTACCAGTTCTTTTACATAGATACAAGCTTTGATGGTATCTTTACGTCCCGGATAAGCAAATTCATGTTTTCTTATAGCCCAATATAGGCGTGTAAAATTTCCATTCTCCCCTTTACCGAAAACAACTCCCGGACGTACGATAGTAAGCTGTCTTTCTTTCTCGTTTTTGGCTTGCCAAATAGTATGTATTTTTTCTGCAACTAGTTTTGATATTCCATAAGGAGTGTTAGGAGTAGGAAGAGTTATTTCCTCTTTTAGTTCCTCTGCTGCACCATATGGAGCTATTGAGCTGGTAAACACAATTTTTTTGATACCATGCTTTTCAGCGAAAGCACACACATTTTCAGCCCCACGAATATTGGTCTCGAAATATTCATGGTCAGGATGACCAGGAGTGCGATGTACTGCTGCAAAATTGAAGATAATATCTTCACTTGATACAGGAATATTTAGTTCTATTGGTTTACGTACGTCACAATAAATAAATTCAGCTTTTACGGTTTCTCCTTTTTTCAAAGGAGATTTGTAGTCTTTTACTGTGGGGAGTGGGGTACCTGGTTTTACTATATCTAGGTTGTATACTTTTGCTTCTGGATAAAGCTCGTTTAGTAACTTGGTAAGATGAGTGCCGATAAAACCGGTACCTCCTGTTATGAAATAATTCATAGTTCTATTTATTTAATTATTTTTTATATTCTAGTTCTTTTAATAATTTTTTATTCCAAGTTCGTCTTTCTTTATCAAAGAACCATCCCCATTTATTGAAATATTTAATCATATTCCACATGTGAATTTTTAGCATTTTCTTACTTTTATAAGAAGCTGCTCTATGGGCATGGACGACAGTTACTCCAGGCCAAAACATTGTTCGATAGTACTTATGCATTCTACGCGTAATATCAATATCTTCTGGATACATAAAGAATCGTTCATCAAATAATCCTACTTTATTAAAACATTCTAGTCTGAAGAACATAAAACTTCCTTGATGATAAGGAACATTCATTTCTTTTTTGTGGTCATTAAATTCTAAGAGATACCGATAATTCATTTTTTGTACCATTTTTGCAGGCAAAAAGCGACGAAAAATTAAGTTAGCAGGAGTTGGAAGTAGGCGACAAGTGTATTGCATTGTACCATTGGGGTAGATAATATTAGGTTGTAATTGAGCTACATCAATATTACTATCCATATATTTTACTATTTTATCCAAAATGTTAGGATTAAAATAAACGTCGGAATTTAGTACTAAATGATATTTTTCTTTTGTCTTTAAAGCTAGTCTTAAAGCTTTATTATGACCTGCTCCATATCCAACATTATTACTTCCTATATATACAATTTGGGGATATTGTGAACAAAACTTTGCAATATTTTCAAGATTTGAATTATCAATAATGTAAATAGTTGAAATTAATGGAGAGTCTAAAGAGTTTAGACACTGAGATAATTCTTCTAAATTTGTTTTATAAGTGACAATAGAAACTGTAATCATATGATGATGCTATTTAATTAGTGAGTATATGGGGAAATTTTCCGTAGGCTATTCCATTTCTGATAAATCAGAAATAGAGCAAATTTTTAGATACTGTTAGTGTTGATTATGAATAAGCATCCAATTTTGACATGTGGTATAGGAAAAGCGTTTTTCATCAGTTTCCTATTAAAAAAATCAAAAATTGAACGCGATTATTAATATTTGTTAGTATTAATTCCGATTGTCATAGGCAGGAGATTTTCATAATCCTTTCTCCCTTTGACAATTTCGTGGAAGAATTTCTTGAGATATTCCAGAGCAGACAGTCCGTTCATTCGGCATGTTGACAGCAGTGTATGGTAGGCTGCCGATACATTTGCCATGCGGCTGCCAACAAAGAACAGCGAGTTCTTGCGTTCACCCGCCAGTGGACGGATGAAACGTTCTGCTATTGAATTGTCTATGTCATACCGCCCATCGTTCAGATAGGCAAAGAGCTGTTTCCAGAAAACCTGAAGATAATTCACAGCCTTGTCCATGAGTTCTCCACGGGGAGAATGAGTTGGAGGTAGGACAAATTTGGCACGTGCATGAGCCAGGCAGCAGAGATGTTCCGTGTCTACCAGTTCTTTGTCGATATACATATAAACGTTGTAACCGTCCGACTGCAGTGCCTTTACCTGCCGGTCTTTGAGGATTCCCTTGAGAACCTTACGTCCTCTGGAACCGTCCTCATAACAGTAGATTGCTATTTTCTGTTCCTTGTTTACCAGACACCAGACATACTTTTTCAGGAAATGTCTGTTCATCTTCACCTTGCACCAGGTCTCGTCACAGTTGACAATGGAGTCCTTGACCATGGCGCGGTCTTTCAGTCTCTCTATCAGAGCGCTTGTAAAAGCGGCTCCTTTGGCGAGCCAGTTGACCAGCGTCATCCGGCTCAGAGACATCTTATGATCCGATAGACGGTACATTTCACGGTAGTAGGGGACATTCAGCACAAAATGATTGAATGCCAGGTGAGCCAGAAAGTCTGCCGATGCATGAGTTCCGGGAACTACGTCTATGTAGTCCGGTTCCCCGGCTTTCGGGAAATATCCCTCACGAATCTTGCCGTCGGACTGCTTGTAACGGATTACCTGATATTTGTGCTCCAATATATAGCTTATCTGCTGGTAAGAATACTTGTAGAAGGTCTTGATGATTACGGCATCTTTTGGCAGCCGGCTGAAGTCTGAATCATGACATACTGACTTGTCAGCCTTCATACGCTTGTAAGACATCCCCTTACGGTAGGGTCTTTCCTCTTTTTTCTCCGGTGCTTGTGAAAGAGCATCTTCGTCACTTGCGGAAACGGATGAAGGTCCTGAAGTTCCGTCAAAGTCATCCTTGTTCTCTTCATGAGAAGGTGCTTCCTCCTTTTTCTTACGTGAAATCTTCTGGCTTTTAGACCCGTACAGATTCTTTCTGTCCTGTTTCTTCTGCTCTTTCAGGGCCGCATTTTCCTTCTTGAGTAACTCATTCTGTTTCTGTAAATCGGCTATCATCTGTTTCAGCTCTTCGTTTTGCTTCATTTGCATTTGTGAGCTTTCGTTCAGATTCATCAGCTGCTCTGTCATCCGGTCCAGCTTTTCCAGAAGTTTTGCTTCACGCTCCTTATCCGCTTTACGCAAAGCAAAAAGCTCGTCAAGCAGCATTGATTTTTCCATGGAATTCATATCGGAATAACGATCTGTCCAAGGCTCCGCTTGTTTCTCTCGGAGCCTCAGTTGTTCGGCCGAAGCCAGTATTTTTTCAAATTCACGATCGTCCATGTCACCTGTTGTTATACCATAAAGATACTCATTTTCAGTGACATAAACAAATGTTTTATATAATTATTTGCCTGATATTCAATTGATTAATTACAGGATTCTGTAACAGCACAACTACATCCTTCCACTGTATGCTGTATATGGTTTCATCTCCCTGACGGCATAACTGCATGAACCTGTAACCTTCACAGAAACGTTTCTCATAGAGGCTGAACGAGCGCCTGTCATAGCTGAAGAGACGGACTTTCCTCCTGTCCTTGGACATGACAATGAAAACTTCATCTTCCTGTGGCTCTCGGTTCAGCTGCTGGTGAATGATGGATAGTACCCGTTCATACTTACAGCGCATATCATGAAAATTCCTCAGATAGTAAAATCTGTTCATTCCTGTAACATTCAGCATAGTCCCTCCAGTTTCTCTATCAGACTTCTCAAGTTCCGGTAGGTCAAGTTTCGTTGCTGTATCCGTATTCCGTTTGTCATACGGATGTCTATCATCATCCTTACAGGACAGGGTTCCGCATTCTCCTTTCTTTCCGGAGTAGGAGAAGAGGACACTTCCTTTGAGGATTGTGTATCCATTTCCGGTTGTCCTTCTACTTGTACCGGTACTATTTGATGTCTTGTATCCTTGTACCATTTATGAAAGAGATTGTAGGGTACCTTGTTTTTCAAACAGAAATCCTGGATGGATTCACCTTGTGGCATTGCTTCCGCCTTGTAGCGGATGAACAGCCTTTCAAAATCACTGCTGCTGTACATATTTTAATATTTTTGTTACAGCAGCGAAGGTCATATTTTTATTCTTTGAGGCAATACGTCAAAATTGGACGCTTACGAGTTATATATTTTTATGAAATTACTCCAAAATTCATTATATTCCCATTTTTCAAAAGCGTGACAACCAAATGGTAATTTATAGTTATTTTTCTTGTATAATAAACTCGGATGTACTTCAAAAGAAAATTTCATAGCTTCTTCTTTCGATGGGATGTTTCCATTATTGCCCCATTCTTTTGAAGACCAAGTTCCAAAAATCATATCCTCATTCACATGATTTATTATATAATACTTCAAATTGTTTTTTATGCCAATTAGTTTAAATAATATTATTGGAATAATACATAATCTATTAATAATAGAAGATGTGTATTTCTCATTATACGACAAATAATTCGAATACATTTTCAATAGTCCTCTCAGATTTATATATGGTTTGTTAGGGTTGGAGCTTAAAATTCTTAAGCAATGAGATATTTTTCGTAAACAAAATCCTCCATTACCTACACCCATATATTTTTCTGTATACGTAAATTTGTTATAAGCGTAAAATAATGGAGCCCCAATATAGTCATAATTTCTATTACACCAATACTCTAATTCATCTCGAAATACCCATGCATCTAGTTGATAAATTAGCATGTATTCGTACAGGTTGAATCTTAGATAAAAATCTTTGGAATAACACAAATCATTATATCCATCAATGGATTTAAAATAATTAATATCGAATAATTCAATAGAGTAGCTTTTGTCTGCTTTCTCTGATATTTTTTTATATACTGTTAGATTACAACTATTGTGTGTTATGATACATATATCATGATTTTTCAAAATGTTAAGTGCTTGAAAAAATGATGCTCTTTCAGTATTGTTAGGTGCATCTTTATATACTGGAATTACTATAATACATTTTTTTTTCATATGTTAATCATTACCATGTTTTATACGGCTATTAGAATAGCATGATATTATTTATTTGAGGATACTTTTTATTTTTTTTACCGCATTGTATCCAATAGCTTTTCCTATTTTTTCTTTTATGGTGTTTTTAGCATCACTTATAGCACCTTTACTTGCTATAAGTCGAAGGGCTTCATTTTCGTCATGGTCATGAGTGAATACCTCAAAAATGTATGATGATGAAATCTTAGGGTTGAGAAATTCATCCATATTAGATAAAAATTCTTCTTTATTAGATGCTGTTAAATATTTTAGCCCTAGATTTGTTGCATAATCTCTAACAAGGGTATGGGATTGGTTACCAAAATGTCCTGCTGCTGCAATGTAGGGATTTACATCTTCTTTAAAAATATGACCTGGATTCATAAAGTGGGTAAATTCACATCCTTTTCCATTATTCACAAGAAGTATTCTAACATTTTTCCCTAAATGACGATTCCCTAGTGCATTCATATCATAGAAAAATGCAAGATCGCCGACTATGCCGAAAAATAGTTTATTAGGATTACAAAGAGATGCTCCTAACAGAGATGATAACATTCCATCTGTTCCAAAACCTCCTACGTTGCTCATAGAATTGATAGATTTTGAAATTTCAAAGAAATTCCAAGAACGGAGAGAAGTTAAAATTCCAAAATGTATACAACTATTTTCAGGTAGTTTGTCATGCATTTGTTTAGCCATCCATATATTGGATAGAGGTAATTCGGGTATTGCATTGTACAGTTTTTCATAGTCTGATAGGCATTCCTTTATGAAACTTTGGTTAGATTGTTTGTTCTCATTTTTATAGTAATTAAAAAAGATAGATTCTGCCATATCGAAAACGTATGTAAGTTTGTTATATCGATCGCGTAGTTGTCCATCTTTACTGATTCGCCAGACTTCTTGAGCATGATTACCCATATTAAAATGATCGCCTGTCACCTCTCCAATGTGTAGCAATAAACGAATATTATTTAAACATGATGCATCTTGAATATTCAATAAGGCATCTATCTGTCTATATTCACCTTTATATCCACTACAATGGTCACAAAATACAACGGCATTATGATTCTTGCAAAATGTATCAATGACTTCTGTCTCTTTGGAAGTAAATTTTTTGTGTGAACCAATAAAGATTGCTATTTTGCCACTTGGCAATTCAGGAAATTTATCTTCCACATCTATACGTTTGATAACTTTGACATTTGGAAGATTCTTCACACTTAAATCTTTTGAATAAAATGTTTCAAGATTAATGTGTGCTGGGCCACCACCATTTAAAGTTAATGCAGAGATGGCTTGATTTATTTTAAGTTGAGCATTTTGTTCATCATTTTTATCTTTTACAACTGGTATATAAGTACTATAAGTAACTATATCATTAGCGTGGACACTTCTATCTATAACTTGATCATATAAATTACCTAACCTTCTTAAATCTTGTGTACCTGTTACGACTAGAATAGGAAGTTTTCTATAGAATGCTTCTGTTAATCCCGGCATGTAATTTCTGGAAGCAGTTGCGCCTGTACATGTTATCATGACGGGTTCTCCAGATTCTTCTGCTAATCCACAAGCTATATATGCAGCTGATCTTTCATCGTTTGATGAGAACATTTGAAAACTTCCATCATACATTAAGCTTGCATTTAGCATCATATTGGTAGTACCTGGTGAGGCCACAACTTTTCGTATACCGTGTTTCTTTAATAGGGCTATTAATATTTGAATTCCTTTTTCACTTGAGTATGAAGTTTCCATGATACATTTACTTTAATTTGGTTTTTATGAAATTATACAAGGGAGTTTTGGCTTTTTCTGTAATAAGTGATATTAAACAGCAAATAATAAAAATGATAATAGCTGAAATGAATATCACTAAATATCCATATTCTTGATATAAAGAGCCTATTATTGTTGTTCTGTAATAAATAAAAATGGATGTAGTGTGAAGAAGGAAGATTCCGAACACCCCTTTTGCTAATAAATTTATTTTTTCACTCTTTATTGTCATTGTTGAAAATGGCATAAAAAGAAAAATAGATGAAAGGATTATAAAGGGATTATTATATCCAAAATAATTTTGGGAAAAGCTTTCATCCCATTCTTTATAATGTGTTAAAGCAATAAACCCTAAAGTTAGAGGTAATGAACACAGCAACCATCCTATGATACTGTATTTTGACAATTGAATATATTTTTTTTCATTGCTAACCATGTGTAAGTAGCGACCAATTGTATAAAGGTAATGAAATTATATGCATTATATCCATTATGTCTGTACATTCCACCTGTGAAACCAATAACTACATTAACAATAGTTAATAAGCAGATAAAATAGAATAGTGTTTTTCTATCTATTTGTTCTAAACTTCTTTCCACAATTGGTGAAAGTAATAAAAATATGATAAAAGCATAAACAGACCAATTATGTGTAAATATACAGCTGTAAAATAATTCATTCCACGAGAAAGGATATCCTAAAAATACAATACAAAGTATATTTGTAATAAAGCTATAGATAAAGCAATCAAGAATGAGCCTAATAATTTGCATCTTAATCTTTTTAATACCAAACCATCCACTAATCAGTAAAAATAAGTTTACTCCACAAACCACTAAACTGTTTAAAAATACTCCAGTAAATCCGTCTAGATTTAAATCATAAGGATGAGTGTATCCAACAGCTTGGGCACTTTTTATGATTAAGTGGTGGAGTATTATCATAAAAATAGCTACTAGACGCAATAATTCAAAATTACTTAGTCTTGAGTTTTTATTTTCCATTTAATTTAATAGTTTTTTTATTTTGATAGTTAGAATAGGATTTATTCTATATATTATATATCTAATTTTATTTTTTAAGCCAACAAATTCGCTTAATGGTGTGTGTATGGCTGTAATAGTCGTTTGTTCCTTCTAATTTGTCGGATAGTATAGAAAAATATGGATTGTTTAAAAATGAGTCTATGCATTTTCTTAAGCCTATATACGGATCTGTAAAGGTATAATGTAAGCACTCAATTTAGGGCATACCCCTTTGAAAGGGCACTTTTAAGTGCCCTAAATCGAATTTTGTTAATTAATTAGTTTTGAATTTAACATTGGCCGATAGCCAAAGTGATTTTGTCAGGCACCATGTTAACATAATCCCTGCATCCGTTAAAGATATTTTTGAAAAAAGTTCCGATGAAGTTCCAGACAGAACTGCCATGGAGCTTTACCGTTCCTATTACACTATGATAAGTCGCAGCCATCTCGGCACCGGCATCACTTCCATAATGCAGTGAATTGTTGCGTTGGGTAGTCAGTTTCCGGATGGTTCGCTCTGCAAGATTATTGTCTATCGGCAGTTCACCGTCATCCAGGTAAGCAAAAATCTCTTTCCAGAACCGGTTCAGATAATTAAGAGCTTCTGTATAATACTGACTTCTGAATTCTGAATCCTTTGACTGCTCACTATCCAACAGGCTGCGCAACTCTATCAGGAGTTCTTTCGTTTCCAGGCTTTGTCTTTCCCGCAACCTCTCTTCCGGAGTAAGCCCGGCTTCATCACATTTGCGCTCCTTCATGAAGAATTCCTTTAAAATATTGGAAAAGCGTTCAGCTGTCGGTTCACCACCCTGGTTGGAAGCCTTGACAAACTTGTTCTTGGCATGTGACATACAGACTTGATGCACGGTATCTTTAAACTGGGCGGATTTCAACTCATCACCGATGAATACATAAGCATTGTATCCGTCGGACATGATACTCTTCAGTTCAGCGTCACCCAGGAAGTCCGTAAGCACCTCACGACCGCGGGCGCCATTCTCATAGAAGAAAATGGCTGTTTTCTGAGCCTTGTTGACCAATACCCAGATATAACACTTCTTGTAGTGGTCATATTTGCGTACTTTACACCAGGTCTCATCGCAGTTCACTATCGAGTCCTTTTCCAAGGCAACAGACTTCAAGACACGGACCATCCTTCTTTCAATGATACGTCCGGGAACCTTTGTCAAATCGGAAGGATGCTCTATCGATTCACCCGATACTCCCATGGTTTTATATCCGTCGGGACGATTGCTCAGGTCACGTTCCTTTTGGGGACGAGCCGGCTCATTCCGAGATTCGTTCTTGTCTACAGAATCTGTACGGAGTGTATCGTCCGTACCGTCATATCCGTCCTGTTCATCCTGACGGTCCGGTTCAGAAGGCGCCGGCTTGCCTGATTTGTCTTTCTTCATCACACGCTGACGTCTGTCGCCGAACTTTTCCTGACGGGCATAGTCCAGTTTTTCCTGGAGAGACTTTGTCTTACGTTCAGCCGATTTTCGAAGCTTACGCTCTTCCGACAACTGATTTTCCAAGTCAGACTGTTTCGATTGCATGGAGGCCATCTGATTCTTCAATTCCTTCATCTCAGCCATGAAATCTTCCAAAACCAACTCCATTGCCCGTTTGGTCAGTTCATCCTCCTGATGCTGTTCCGCCAGGTACTGAATAAACCGGTCTTTTTGATCGTCTGCCATACCTTCACTATAATTTATAGGATTCCGTGAATAGGTTTCCCTACTCAACAATTCCCGCCTTGTTTTAATTATATCTTGGAGTCCGGTTATACTTAAATCTTTGATTTATAGTCTCGACATGACAATAAAGACATCCCCATCACACGGTTCCCGGTGAAGACGTTCACGAATGATAGACAACACACGGCTGTGTTTACAACGCATATCGGTAAAGTCACGCACATAATAAAAATGATTCAGACCGGTAACACTCAGCATAAACCCTCCAGCTTCTCTACCATCCGAACCAAATCCTGATAGCTTAAATTCTTTTGGGATAAGTGTAATCCATTACTGATACGGATGTCAATCCATATGCGTATGCGATTGTCTGTACTGCTTTTTGATACAGGCTTTGGTTGTTCGCCGGCCTTGCTTTCTTCCTCATGAGTAATCTCAGGAGCGCCATCAACTTGGACTTCAACGACTTTTCTGCGAGTATCCTTAAACCATTTCTGGAAAATGTTATAAGGAACTTTGTTCTTAACACAGAATGATTGGAGAGATTCTCCATGAGGCAAAGCCTCGCTCTGGTACTGAAAGTAAAACCTTTCTAAATCTTCACTGCTATACATAATTCTATAAATTTGGTTGGCAGCGAAGGTATTACTTTTGACTAATAGCCATTTTTTGACTGCTTACTTAAATATTCACTATCTTTTATTATGTCGAGAAGCCGAGGGGAATCTTCTTTTATTATATCAGACTGCGCATATACTCTTGCTGTGCTTAAAAGGAAGTATTGATCTGTTCCATTTAGATATTCAGTGTATCTTTTTTTGAAATCTAATGTAGAATAAGTCATAAAGTCTATGATTGCATCATAATGTCTTTGATTCAAGATTTCTTGGATAAAATTAATATTATGTGCATTACCTTGGATTTTAGTAGAGGCTCTTTTAGAACGTGAAGTGACATAAACATTATCTTGAAGATTTTCTAAGATTTTGATGAGATGAATGCCCATTGCTCCTGTACACCCATTACTAATATATTTCGTTTCATTTTCGAAGTATTTATTTCTCTATTGATGAAATTAGATAATTTATTGAATTGTTTCTATCTATGTTTAATTTTGCTTGTATTGGCTCATAATTAGTTTTCGAAAGAATAAAATTTTTGTCATAAATTTTATTTTCTAGATTGTAGGTTGATAATATGTCATATATTCTATTATTTTGAGATTTCGGATCATTATCTTTAAATCTTTTGAAGACAATAAATTCCTTGGATAAATTAATGGATAAAGCACAAGCATGGAAAGAATCGGTGCAGACAAGCGATGAATCTTTTAATAACTTGACGAATTCATAGGGTCCTGCTTTTTTATATATAGTACAATGTTTAAAATTAATATTTTGATATTCTAACGACGGAATGAGAATTATGTTATTTATTCCTGTTAATTTGCGTATTTCATTGAGTTGTTCCTCATATATCAAATTTTTGCCGATGAAATAGCAGAAAATATATTGGTTATGAGATATTGTTAAATTGATATTTGCTTTGTTGCCAAAATTTATCCACTGATTGGCATTTAGTAAAAATGTAGGATCAAGTACTTGAATAACATCTTTTCTTTCTAAAAAGTCATTTAAATATTTTACGATGCTTTTTTCTCTCACTCCTATATGTTGAAAACAACTAAGTAATTCTCGTACTTTATTTGTACAAAATGAAGGAAAATCTTTTGTTCCCATGCTGGATGCATAGGCAATTCTTTTTTTATTTTCAGCAAATGAGAGAAACATGAAAGGACTGAACGAATTATAACAATTCCAAATTTGGTCACTGCCTGCTACAAAAACATCAGTCTGATCAATAATCTCTCTCTTTATTCTTCTATTTGTAATTTCTTTGAGGTTGTAATTCTCTTTATTAAAGTCATATATCCTTTTTATGTTTGTTCTATTGATAATAGATTTAATAAACATTTTTTTCTTTGATATATAACGTTTAATCTTATTTTTTAGTAAGAAATCATCCTCTGAGAACTCTTTGAGTAAATATACATTGTAACCACGTAGCTTTAAAAACTCGTGTAATGCATACGATTGAAGACTAGTCCCAAAATTACCAGTGCCTAGCCAGGTTACAATCCCGATATTCATGTTTTAATAATTTTTCTTTTTAAGCAACTTATTACTTTTTTTTTCTCTGTTTTATCCATACCGACGAGTATTACTGAGGTACATATAGATAATGTTGAGGTAATTCCAATGACTATAAAACGAATTATTCCTGGTTCCATATATATTAATATGGAGAAAGGTATTATAAATGATAGTAATGATACTATTATTATAGGAATAATTACTTCTTTAACAAATAAAATAATAGGAAATCCTACTTGTTTCTTCATTAATACAAGGCGTACATATACTAAATATGTATAAACTACAACATAAGTCCAATAGGCAGATGAAGGAGGAAAATCTAGTTTAAATAATATGTAAGATATGGGTAATACTAAACATCCCAATCCCCCCATGTAAATATAAAATTTCTTTATTTTACCCGTTGCTTGAGCTAAAGTGGTCATTGGGGCTCCCGGTAAATCTACTAATGTTCCTAACATCGCTAACTGCCAAAATAGCACTGTATGTTTTGGAACTTCTTTTAGCCAAATATTCAAAATAAATTCTGATTCTAAAATAAATGGTATAAATAAAAAAAGCATTAAGAAAAAAGAGTATTTTCCACCTTTTCTAACAATTGAAAAACATGTATCATAATCTTTTTCTGCATAGCTTTTTATTATTTGAGGATTAAGAGCCGTAGTAAAATTTCCAACAAATTGGCGTACACCAGCCTCTGCTTGCCCAGCTATTCCTCTAGCTGCGTTTACTGTTACACCGAAAAAAATGTTTGAAAGAATATTTACTCCTTGTGTATTGAGTAAGTAGGCACTTGTGCCAAGAAAGTTCCATCCTGCAAAGTCTGACATTTCTTTAATTAGAGATTTATCAAATAATATATGGTATTTACATTCTTCAAAATGTTTTTTACAATAGATACCATAAATTATTCGTATTATTATTGCGCTTAGTGCTAGACATGCTGCATAGATGATGAGTTTATCAAGGTTGAAAATAAAGATTGCATAGGCACATGATAGTTTTAATATAGCCTCAAGTAGTCCAATGTAAGCAAATATATCCATCTTTTCATGTGCGATAAGTGCTGCATTATAAGGTAGACTTATCAGTTGAATAACAAAGGTCAATAATGAACATTGTAATACCCAAAATGCGGCGGTTAACCGATTCTCTGGTATGTTCATTTGTGTATTAATAAACCAAACACCAACAATTTCTGTTAATATAACTATTATAAAAGCAATAATTATTTGAATATTAATGCTTGTTGAGAATATTAATTTTAATTTTTTAATATCACCTTTACCTAACTCATAGGTTATGTATCTGATAATTGAATTTGATAGAGAAGCAGAGATTACAGAAAACATAATAATGATACCACCAACTACGTTATAAATTCCATAATCTTCTACTCCTAGAGCATCTAATACAACCCGTGATGTATAAAGGCTTACAAGCATTACTATAAATGTTCTAATGTATAGGAATATAGTATTTTTTGCTAAACGTTTGGGATTTGCAGATTGGCTGGTTGATGTTTTATGCATGGTGATTTATCTTCTTCAAATATTGTAAGTATAGCGTTTTGTCTTAATGTATAATTTTTTATTGTAATCTATCATTCATATAAAGCTACTTTTTGTACATTCTTTTTAATGAAATTGGTTTTGATTTTTTGATATTGTTTTAACTGCTTCTGATTGATATTAGCCGTATGTTGATCAACAGAGTCTATATTATTTTAATTTTAGATTTAATCGAATATTATTCCAATAAGATTGTCCTAATAATTTCCAAATACTTGTTCCACAAACTGCTAAGAATACAATACCTACAAGAATCACTTTCCGGCTTGTACCTGAAGGTTGCAAAGGCACAGTAGCCGGTTCCACCACCGCAAACACAGGTTTTTCTTCCTGTATCTTGGCGCGCGCTACCTGCAACTGCTGAGCTACTTGACTGTATACTTGATAGGCAAGGTTCATATCGTTCTGCAGACGTTCCTGCTCGGCACGTACACTTTGTAAGGCGATGTTACGGTTACTGTCAAAATAGTGTGCATACTTGCTCTGCGCTTCGTAATACTCCCGCTGGCGTTCCTTATAGAGCTGTTCCAGATAGGCACAGTCTTCCTTGGCTTTCTTGATACGGTAGTCGATGATATACTGCTGGAGCTTTGCTACTACACTGTCGGCTACAATGGCAGTTACCTTTGGATCTTGCAGCGTGACACTGATAGTAGTCATAGCTGTTTTTGTATCAACATCTGCTGATAGGACTTTTCTTAATCCATCCACTCTATCGAATTCATCTTCTGTTAGTTGGAAAGGATTTAAGATAGATGCGGTATCTGCTTCTTCCGAAAAGAGTGACTTAATAGCTCCAATAGCCATACCGGGAGCTTTCACGATATAGCTAAACCACGGAGATTTCTGCTCGTCCATATAGGCTACCAGAGTAGTATCCAGTTTACCATCCAATGTCTGTACCTTGGTATTGAATAATTCCAAAATGAATGGGGTAGAGGCTACAATATCCGGTGCAAGAGTTGCATTCAGTGCATCAGGGCTGCTGCCGGTTGTCGCTGTTCCTAAGAAAGAAGAAGCCAGACTGGCCAGTCCTCCGCCTGCTTTGTCTCCGCCCATTTCGGGAGAAAGGGTAACGGTTACGGTGTATTGCTTGGGGATACTCAGGGCGATAATGATACCCAATACTACGCCTACACCGGCTGCCTTGTAGAGAGTTTTGCGGATGGCGATAATTTTACGCAAAATCCCCATCCAGTCTATCGTGATTTCATCGTTTTCCGGTTCTTGTACGTCCGGATTTTGATAGTTTTTGTTTTCTGCCATATAGAATAATTACGCTGTATGATAATCCGTTTATTTAACCAGTGCGGCGATGGCTGCTGCCATGGTGCCGAGTGAAGTGATAGAACTTGCCAGTCCAATTACATTGCCGATATTAAACTGCTTCTTGCGCTTGCTGGGCACGATGATCTCGCAGCCCGGCTCGATCTGGCTCTTGCCGCTGCCTTTCACTTCGGCTATCTGGCCGTTCATGTAGATGATGAACTTCTTGCTCTTCTTGGCATTGAGAGCATAGCCGCCGGCCTGGTCGCGGTAGTAGTTGGCATT
>ENA-OOZB01000075-OOZB01000075.1-human-gut-metagenome-genome-assembly--contig:-NODE-75-length-20129-cov-1.584836_pt1 | contig 20129 bp, 16 predicted proteins | sample MGYA00241185_ERZ501393 | MGnify/ENA primary metagenome ERZ501393 (study PRJEB25962, sample SAMEA2042983) | human gut metagenome | biome: human gut; feature: human-associated habitat; material: faeces...
GTAACCGAAGAACTGCGTCGTGAGGGGGTTGCCCGTGAATTGGTAAACCGTATACAGAATATCCGTAAGAGCAGTGGTTTTGAGATAACGGACAAAATAAAAGTGGCATTATCTAAAAATCCTCAAACCGATGATGCGGTAAATGAATATAATACTTATATTTGTAACCAGGTTCTTGCTAACTCCCTGGAATTAGTGGATGAAGTGAAGAACGGTACAGAATTAAATTTTGATGATTTCTCACTTTATGTGAGTGTCGTAAAAGAATAATTAACCTTTTAAAACTAAGTTATATGGCTGAAAAAACTAGATATTCAGATGCGGAACTGGAGGAATTCCGTGCCATTATCATGGAAAAACTGGAATTGGCTCAGCGTGACTATGATAGACTGAAAAGTAGTATCATGAATAAGGACGGTAATGATACGGACGATACTTCCCCTACTTATAAAGTTTTGGAAGAAGGTGCTAATACATTGTCTAAAGAAGAAACGACCCGGTTGGCGGCACGTCAGCTGAAGTTTATTCAGGGGTTGCAGGCGGCATCGAAAACAAAACTTATGGTATTTGCCGTGAAACCGGCAAGTTGATTCCGAAGGAAAGGCTTCGTGCAGTACCTCATGCAACACTGAGCATTGAGGCAAAGAACGAAGGAAAGAAATAAAATAGTGGTTAATGGTTAGTGATTAATAGTTTATGAGTTTTACTGTCATGTTACAGTATTAACCGCTAACGGCTAATCATTAACCATTAATTAATTTTCAATTTAATAAATGAAGAAACTACTCACCCAAGGGCAGCTCTCTGTTCTTATCGTCTTTGCAGTTCTGATTATCGACCAGATAATAAAGATATTGGTAAAGACCAATATGTACTGGCATGAGAGTATCCGCATAACAGATTGGTTTTATATCTATTTTACAGAAAATAACGGCATGGCTTTCGGTATGGAAATATTCGGAAAGTTATTCCTTACTACCTTCCGTATTGTAGCTGTGGGATTGATTATCTGGTATCTGGCAAAAATAGTGAAACAGAATTATAAGACTGGTTATATTGTATGTATCTCTTTAATTTTGGCAGGGGCTATCGGTAATATTATAGACAGTGTGTTCTATGGCGTTGTTTTTAATGAAAGTACTCATAGTACCATCGCTTCTTTTGTTCCGGTAGGTGAAGGGTATTCGGAATGGTTGCATGGTAAGGTGGTGGATATGTTCTATTTCCCCATCATTGATACAAACTGGCCCGCATGGATGCCGTTTGTCGGTGGAGAACATTTCATTTTCTTCAGCCCGATATTCAATTTTGCGGATGCAGCAATCAGTTGCGGTATCATTGCTTTGCTGTTGTTCTACGGCAAGGACTTCAATGATGCCTATCATGCTGCCATAAAGAAATCATGAAAGGAATAAATCGAATTCAATGGTGTAGCGTAGTCCTTCTGGTGTTCAGTCTGACGGCTTGTAAGGTGAAAAGACCTGAAACCGTCCTTCCGGATGCCAAGATGGAAAACGTGCTTTATGATTATCACATAGCCAAAGCTATGGGTGAAGAAGTGCCGTATAACGAAAGTTATAAGCGGGTGCTATACATTGAGTCGGTTTTCAAGAAATATGGCATTACTCAGGCCGATTTTGACTCTTCTATGGTCTGGTTTGCCCGTAACCCGGAAGTACTTACCAAAATCTACGAGAAAGTGAATGTACGGTTGAAAGCCGAGAGAGACGGTATCAACCACTTGATTGCCCTGCGTGACAACAAGCCGAAAGAATCACTTCCCGGAGACAGTATCGACGTGTGGATATGGCAGCATATCTATCAGTTGACGGGTATGCCCCTGGACAACAAGATAACGTTTACGTTGCCATCAGACACCAATTTCCACGACCGTGACACGCTGCGCTGGAGCGTGCGCTTCCGTTTCCACAACGGTGCACCGGACAGCATACATGCTCCGTTGATGGCGATGCAGGTTCTTTACGAAAAGAATGACAGTGTCATCAGTGCCATTCGGAAAGTACAAGACACAGGTGTGGAAACGCTCACCTTGTTTGCCGATACTTTAGGAGAAATCAAGGAAATACGCGGGTTCATCTATTATCCGCAGCAGGAGACTCCACAGCCTTTGCTGGCAGACCGTATCTCACTGATGCGCTATCACGCCACGGACAGTCTGGTCATTGCCCCAAAGGACAGCCTTCAGCAAGCGACAGACTCCCTTCGCAAAGACAGTATCGGAAAACCTGAGAAATTGAAACCTCTGGAAATTCAGGAGCAGGAAAATACCACGACTCCCAGAACCATACGTCCCCGTCCGAAAGCATGAAACGCTACGCTTCCCATTTTCTGTTTCTTCCCGGACATGGCTATCTGAAACAATATGTGGTGGAGATAGGTGAAGGACAATGGGTATCACGTATCTTCCCATTGACAGAAGAGGTGGAGAATACGGAATGGCTACCAGGCGTCATAGCTTTGCTTACGGAGGTGGAAACAGACTATCCTCATTTTGATACGTGCTGCAATATACTGACGGCAATCCCTCCGGTTATCGAGGAAGAATTGCCTTATTTGATTCCCTGGTTGTTTTTTCCTTTTGATTTTACTACAATGCTGCCTGGCGCCGGAACTCAGCGCAAACTACTGCTGTAGCAATAGCCACGTTCAATGACTCCGAGGTCTCACGGCTGGCGGGATAATTCGGTATGTATAGTTTGCGGTTGATGAGTGCCTCCACTTCTTTTCCGATGCCATTTCCTTCATTTCCCATCACAATCAGCCCATTTTTCGAGAGTGGTTGTCCGTACATATTCTCTCCGTCCAGGAAAGTGCCGTAAACGGGAATATCCTTCAGTGAGCGGATGAACTCGGGTAGGGGAGTATAATGCAGTCTGACGCGTGCGATACCTCCCATCGTGGCCTGCACAGTTTTGGGATTATAGATATCCACCGTGTTGGGCGAACAGAAAATATGCTCTATCCCGAACCAATCAGCAAGGCGGACAATCGTTCCCAGGTTACCGGGGTCTTGCACATCATCCAAAGCCAGACAGAGGGAGCGGCTGATGACGGAAATATCCGTCTCCTCATCCGGCTGCCGGAACACAGCCAGCACTTGTTGGGGAGTTTTCAGCAGGCTGGCACGCGAAAGTTCCTCCTCCGATACTTCCGTGACATCCGTTACAGTGGAGATAGGGCGGTTCCGGGAAAGCCATTCTGAAGTTGCCAGCAAGAACTGACAAGGAAAATGTCCCAACAAATCCCCTACGAGTTTAGGTCCTTCTGCCAGAAATACCTTGTCAGCCTTCCGGTTCTTTTTCTGCTCCAACGAGTGGATATATTTAATGCGGTTTTTACTTAATGCCATAGGACACACATGTTATCATTTGACAAAAATACGTGATTATTTCAATATAATCAAAAACTCTGCACTCTTCCGGCGTTTTTTATTTCGGGAACAAAAAAATACAAGTATATTTGTAGCTGTTTATGCGCAATTAATGACTCGGTATGGATAAAGGTTTCCGCTACGCGATACTTACTACTATCGTACTTTTGTTGGCTTCCTGTTCTTCTACCAAATATGTGCCGGACGGCTCGTATTTGCTGGATGAAGTGCGCATACATACTGATAATAAGGAAGTAAAACCATCCAATCTCTCCATGTACATCCGCCAGAATCCCAATGCGAAGTGGTTCAGCCTGATAAAGACCCAGTTGTATGTCTACAACTGGTCCGGACGGGACTCTACACGCTGGATAAACCGTACATTGAGGAAATTAGGTGATGCCCCGGTCATATACAGTGAGGAGGAAACCAACCGGACCAGGGAAGAAATCACTAAGGCTGTGCAGAATATGGGCTATATGGGCGCCCTGGTGGAACCGGTACGCCAAGTCAAGAAGAAAAAGATGAAGTTGGTCTATAAGGTGACAACCGGCAAGCCCTATAAAGTTCGTACCTTGAAATATGATATCCAGGACAGTAAAATAAAGGAATACATGCGGCAGGATTCCGCAGTAACCTTATTATCCGAAGGCATGTATTTTGATGTCAATGTACTGGATGCAGAACGCCAGCGCATCACAAACAAACTGCTTCAGAATGGATATTACAAGTTCAATAAAGAGTACATATCCTATACTGCGGATACTGTCCGTAATTCTTATCTGGTAGATTTGACACTGCATTTGGCTCCATACAGACAGCATAACGAGGATACGCCGCAGAATCACCGGCAATACACTATCAATAAAGTGAGTTTCATTACCGATTATAATGTGCTGCAGGCATCCACCCAGAACAGCATCGAGGTGAATGATTCATTGCATTACAAAGGCTTTCCCATCTACTACAAAGACAAGCTTTATCTGCGCCCCAAAGTGCTGACCAACAATCTGCGCATCACTCCGGGAACTCTCTATAACGAGCAGAACGTGCAGCGTACCTACTCCAACTACGGACGCCTGCAAGCCCTGAAATACACCAACATCCGTTTTTTCGAAGTACAGCAGAGTGACAGTGCAAAGCTCAACGCCTATGTGATGCTGACCAGAGGCAAGCATCAGTCCGTATCTTTTGAGGTGGAAGGCACAAACTCTGCCGGCGATTTGGGAGCTGCCGCTTCGGTGGCTTTTCAGCACCGCAACATGTTCAAAGGTTCCGAAACATTCATGTTCAAGCTACGTGGGGCATACGAGGCTGTGTCCGGTTTGCAGAGCTCCTTGAATCAAGACTACATAGAATTAGGTGCGGAAGCAACCATCAACTTCCCACGGTTTATGTTTCCCTTTGTATCCAGCGATTTCAAGCGGAGGATAAGGGCTACTACAGAATTCGGATTGCAATATAACTACCAGATGAGACCCGAATTCACGCGCATTGTAGCATCTGCCGGATGGAGCTACAAATGGGGGGTACAACAACAGCGTTCGCAGCATCGCATTGATTTGCTGGACATCAACTATCTGTATATGCCCAGCATAGACCAGACATTCAAAGAGGATTATCTGGAGAAAGACGAGAACTACATCCTCAAATACAATTATGAAGACCGCTTTATTGTCCGCACCGGCTATAGCTATATCTACAACAGTGCCGGAAGAGCATTGATGAATAACTCCGGTATCGGAAATTCCTATACCATCCGCCTCAATTTTGAATCGGCGGGTAACTTGTTGTATGCTGTGGCAAAGCTCGGAGGAATGAAGAAGAATGCATCGGGGGAATACACTTTGTTGAACATTCCTTTTGCCCAATACCTGAAAGGCGATTTTGACTTTGCCAAGAATCTGGTCATTGACAACCGCAATTCATTGGCATTTCATTTTGGTGTCGGTATCGCCATTCCATACGGCAATGCAACAATGCTTCCATTTGAGAAGCGCTACTTCTCCGGCGGCGCCAACAGTGTGCGCGGATGGTCTGTACGTGATTTGGGGCCCGGTTCTTTCCCCGGCGATAATAACTTCATGAACCAGTCGGGAGACATCAAGCTGGATGCCAGCATTGAATACCGCACACGGTTGTTCTGGAAATTCAGAGGAGCCCTCTTTGTAGATGCCGGGAATATCTGGACAATACGGGATTATAAAGACCAGCCGGGAGGTCAGTTTAAATTTGACAAGTTCTATAAGCAGATTGCTTTGGCATATGGTTTAGGACTGCGTCTTGACTTAGATTTCTTTGTATTGCGTTTCGACGGGGGTATGAAGGCCGTCAATCCGGCGTATGAGAAGAAAAAAGACCGTTATCCCATTATCCATCCTAAATTCAGCCGCGATTTTGCCTTCCACTTTGCTGTGGGATATCCGTTCTAATGGGAAGTGGAAAGGTGAAAATGGTTATTGGGCATCTATGCACCCAGCCATTTTCAACTTTCACCTTTCCATTTTCAACTTTTAATTAAAAGCGTAATAGCTGTCAATCATCGTCGCCTGACGTGCTGCTGCCACACCTTGGGCATCCAGCGTCACTGTCATTTCCTCACCGTTCGGAAGGGTCATTTGTGCAGTGCCGTCATTGTTCATTTGCAGCAATTCTGTGCTGACACCATCGGCAACAACATTCCAAGTATTCAACTCTTTGTTGTAAATGAGTTCCATAGAAGCAGTCTCACCTTCTTTGGTGATAGAATAGCCGTTTTCAAGTGTCTCTACCAGGTAGTCACCGTTTTCGCCTTTCACTTTCTTTACATCACCAATGCTGGCCATAGGGTTTGAACCACTCCAGAATTCGATGGAGTTGATGACCAATGCATCGGCCAGATAGCAAACGCCATATACCGGGACAATATTGAATGCCAGATAAACCAGTTCGTTTACAAACTTGGTACCAATACCTTGATTCCAGCTGACCAGTTTACTATGCAGTCCAAAAGAACCGATACAAGAACTGAAAAGAAACGAGCCGCAAATCATTACGGTCGCAGCCATCTTCAAATTGAACTTTTTCATAATCACTCTTTTTTATTTTACTGTGTTTAATTAGCTTTATAGCTCATCGAGTTATTTTAAGCATCCGCAAATATAGGATTTTTTACGAAAATACATCCTATTTGAGCTTAAAATCTGTTTTCAGTAAAACGGAAGTGTCTATTTACGAGCCTTTTGGAAAAGAGCTTTTCTTATCCAGCGGTCAACGGCAAACTTGCCCGGACCTATGATATACATCAATATGAACACTACCAGGTACACAAAAGCCAGCTCTTTCGTGGCAAACGGGTCATTACCATGAATTACAAAAAAGGCAACAGCCATTGTAAACACCATTGGTATCATAGCCAAACGATAGAGAAAACCTATAATGAATGCCATGGAACATGCCAATTCACCAAAGATAGCCAGTCCTAAAGACAGCGGACTGCCTACACCCAGCGGGTCAGGGAAAACAGCCGACAGCTCTTGAAAGTTAGTCCACTTCTGGATGCCGTGGTTCATTAATAATATACCGAATACAATTCTTGCAATTAATAGCATAGCAGATGTTGCCGTTCCGTCCGGTTTGACAGGAAATAAAAGTCGTTTTAACATATTCATTCGTTTTTAAGTTCGTATATGAACTATAACAAATATTACTCAATAAAAGTTTACTCCCGTTTCAACGGTTTGATGATAATCCGTAAAGACAGGTCATAGGTAAAGTAACTCCACATCCAGTCTACGAAGATGAAAAGACGGTTCTTTACACCCACAATACTCATCAAATGGATGAACAGCCACACAGCCCATACCGGAAAACTTCCAAAACGCAGCTTCTTAAGCTCGACTACGGCATGATTGCGGCCAATGGTCTCCATGGAGCCTTTGTTTTGATATATAAACGGCTGCAACGGCAGGCCTGTTTCTGCACGCTGCAAGTTCCTTATCAAGTTGCGGGCCTGCTGGATGGCTGGTTGCACCACTTGCGGGTGTCCTTTGGGATACTCCTCAGAAATCATAAGGGCCGTATCCCCGATAGCGAAAATATTGGGATATTGAGAAAGACGGTTATAAGTGTCCACCTTCAAGCGGTTTCCCGGTCCATAGGCATCGGCAGGCAATCCTTGAAGGCTGTTTGCTTTGACACCGGCCACCCAGAATACATTTTTGGTATCGATGGCAGTCCCGTCATTCAATGCCAATTGATAATTCTCGTATCCCATCACCCGTTGGTTCAATTTGATTTCCACATCACGCTTCTTCAGATAATCGGCCACTTCTTTGGAAGACTCTTCTGAAAAAGCAGACAAGAGCCGGGAAGAGCCATCCAACAAGATGATACGCATCTCATTGATATTCAAGTCCGGATAGTCTTGAGGAAGGACAAACTTCCTCATCTCGGCCAAAGCACCAGCCAACTCTATTCCCGTAGCTCCACCGCCTACAATGGCAAAGGTCATCAGACGCCTGCGCTCTTCTTTATTACCGGTGTTCTGGGCTTGTTCAAAACTATCCAATATCTGGTTTCGGTTGAACAAGGCTTCCGAAGTATTCTTTAGTGCCATGGTCTGTTTCTCCAGCCCGTCGTTTCCAAAATAATTTGTGTTGCAGCCGGTGGCAATGACCAAATAGTCGTATGCCAGCGTGCCGATGGAAGTCTCCAGCAGATTGTGTTCCGGGAAGACTTGCTGTGCTTCACAAATACGTATATGGAAATGCTCTCTTTTTTTGAAGATTTTTCGGTATGGGAATGATATGGCACTCGGTTCAATACCTGCTGTGGCCACTTGATAGAGTAACGGTTGGAAGATGTGATGGTTATTCTTATCCAGTAAAACTATCTGAAACTTGTTGCTTTTCAATTTTCGTGCCAGCTTTAATCCGCCAAAGCCGCCGCCTACGATTACCAGTCGTTTCTGTCCCTCTTTATCGGGAATGTCCATTGCTGTTTTCATAATTCAATATCATGTTGTTCTTTGTAATATTAAAATAACAGTATAAATCGAGGAAAGTTCTATAAATGATGTAGTTAAAAAGAGTGAACCCCACATGCAATGTAGAAATGAACATTAAAAGAGAAAAATTGGAAACAAAAAGAACAGTAACATTGTTGTAATGAAGAACATAAAAACTAACTTTGCCACGGAAGTTTTCTACAAGTAAATGGACACTAAATTGACAAAATGGATATTACCAATATTGATGCTGATTACAGAAACGGCTGTTCATGCACAAACACACCTTGCAGAAGCAAAAAACTCTGTGGACTCAATTTCTACGTATCCGATAGACTCGCTTCCCAAGAAACGCAGTTTTTTCGGAAAAATTTTGAATTACTTCAACGATGCCAACAAAGAAAAGAAAAACAAGAAATTTGATTTCAGCATTATAGGCGGGCCTCATTATTCCAGTGACACCAAATTTGGAATCGGACTGGTGGCGGCAGGACTCTACCGTACCGACCGGAACGATAGTATTCTCCCTCCGTCCAATGTCTCTCTGTATGGGGATGTCTCCACAGTGGGATTCTATTTGCTGGGAGTACGTGGAAACCATCTGTTTCCCCAAGACAAATACCGGTTGAACTACAATCTGTATTTCTATTCTTTCCCAAGCCTTTACTGGGGACAAGGATATGACAATGGAGCCAATGATGACAATGAGAGTGAATACGATCGCTTTCAGGCGCAGGTTAAGGTGGACTTCATGTTCCGGATGGCACGTAACTTTTATATCGGTCCGATGACAACATTTGATTACGTGTATGGACATGACTTTGAAAAACCGGAATTATGGAAAGGAATGAAAGCGCGTAGCACCAACGTGAGCTTGGGTTTTTCCTTGTTGTATGATTCACGCGATTTTCTGACAAATGCCTATAAAGGATATTACCTACGGATAGACCAGCGCTTCAGTCCGGCCTTTTTGGGAAATAAATATGCATTCAGCAATACGGAACTGACGACCAGCTATTACCAGTCCGTGTGGAAGGGTGGGGTGTTGGCAGGCCAGTTCCATACTCTGTTGAACTACGGAAATCCGCCCTGGGGACTGATGGCAACATTGGGAAGTTCCTATTCTATGCGTGGCTATTATGAGGGGCGCTACCGTGACAAGTGTGCAATGGATGCCCAGCTGGAACTACGCCAACATGTATGGAAGCGAAATGGAGTTGCCGTATGGGTAGGGGCGGGGACCATATTCCCGAATTTCTCGGAATTGGAGGCCAGGCATATTCTTCCTAATTATGGTTTCGGCTACCGCTGGGAGTTCAAAAAGAGAGTAAACGTACGTTTGGATTTAGGTTTTGGCAAACACCAGACCGGATTTATATTCAATATCAATGAAGCTTTTTAGAGACATAAAAAAATGGTTCGACAATCAGGAACATTTGTTCTATCTGTTTCTGGTCATTCTGATAGTGCCCAATGTAGTGCTATGCTTTACAGAACCCATATCATGGACGGCAAAGATATGTAATATCCTGCTACCCCTTTCTATATATTATGCTGTAATGGCTTGGTCGAGAAACTGTGGCAGGACATTCTGGCTGCTATTTCCGTTCATCTTCTTCGGAGCCTTCCAGCTTGTATTGCTGTATCTTTTCGGTCAGTCCATTATCGCAGTGGATATGTTTCTGAATCTGGTGACAACCAATTCAAGCGAGGCGCTGGAACTGCTGGACAATCTGATACCTGCCATCGTTATTGTGGTAGTGCTCTATATACCTGCATTAATTCTGGCAACCATATCCATTGTACACAAACGCAGACTGTCCGAAGCATTCATCCGGCAAGCTCGCCGTCGCACTCTGTATGTGCTGTCTGCCGGAATATTATCCTTAGGCACTGCTTATTTGACAGATGACCGGTATGAGCCGAAATCCGAACTGTATCCTGCCAACGTATGCTACAACATAGCACTTGCCTTTCAACGGACGGCCCAAACGCGGAATTATCACAAGACCTCTAAAGATTTTACCTTTCATGCTAGAAGTACTCATCAGGCTGATGAAAGGGAAGTATATGTAATGGTGGTGGGAGAAACCTCACGGGCATGCAACTGGGCTTTGTACGGCTACGAACGGGAGACTAACCCGGGACTGTCGGGCATTGGCGGACTGACAGCTTTCAGCCATGTGCTGACAGAATCAAACACCACCCACAAGAGTGTTCCGATGTTGCTGTCACCGGTCAGTGCTTCCAGTTTTGATTCCATCTATTATCAAAAAGGGATTATCACAGCATTCAAGGAAGCCGGTTACCAGACCGCCTTTTTCTCGAACCAGCGCTATAACCACTCATTTATAGACTTCTTCGGCAAAGAAGCCGACACGTATGATTTCATTAAAGAAGATGTGGGGGATTCCAATTACAACCCCTCTGATGACGAACTGTTGAAACTGGTAGCAAAAGAACTGGGCAAAGGAGTTTCCAGGCAATTTATAGTTCTCCACACTTACGGTTCTCATTTTAATTATAAAGAGCGCTATCCGGCAGAGCAGGCTTTCTTCCTGCCGGACATGCCCGTTGATGCGGAAGTGAAATACAAAGACAACCTGATCAATGCCTATGACAATTCTATCCGCTACACGGATAATTTTCTGGTTCGTCTGATAGATATGCTTCAAGAACAACATGTCAATTCTGCCCTGATATACACTTCAGACCATGGAGAAGATATTTTCGATGACAACCGGCATCTCTTTCTGCATGCTTCACCGGTACCTTCCTATTATCAGATACATGTGCCATTCTTTATTTGGATGTCCGAAAACTACCGGCAGAGATACCCATCGTTATTGGAGGCCGCACAAGCCAATAGGCAGAAGAATGTATCTTCCAGTGCCTCATTCTTCCAGACAATGCTGGAAATAGGTGGAGTGGAGACCCCATACCGGAATGACTCTTTATCTGTCACCAGCGCTCTGTTTATCGAAAGACCCAGAGTCTATCTGAACGACCACAATGAAGCCCGCACACTGGATGATGTCGGTATGCTCAAGGAAGACTTCAAGATGCTGGAAGAGAAAGGCATCAGGTAATCAGGGAAAGAGAGCAGGCTGTTGCTATTTTGCCCTGATTCTTGATATAAAATTCTGAATCACCGGATACATCTCCTCTACCGTATTCAGCTCCATGCAAGCCGTCTCCAACGGGCACCAGCCGGTCTTGTCACGGTTAATGATATGGGGAACCTCTTGGGCAAAAGTCGTTTCAATTCCTGCTTCGCACAGCAATGCCAGCGCAGGAGTGCTGATTATATCGGCATAGACCGTTTTAAAGCCTCCCAGTACCATCAAAGCAGCGGCACCTTTCCCTATAACCTTATCGGCAATGGCAGCCCCCTTCATAAATGCAGAATCTGCCTGGTACAAATCATACAAATCCGCTACTCCCCGTTGGGTGAAAGTACGGACTTCCTCCCGGTTCTTCATAACACAAGAGTATCCTCCCTTGTGCAGTATGTCAATGATACTCTCCATTTTATAAAGTCTCTTGTTTCAACTGTTCTACAAATTTGTCAATACGATGCAGTTCTTTGGGAATATCAATCGTTTGCGGGCAATGCGGAGAACACTGGTTGCACCCGGTACAATGGTCGGCCTGCCTCAGTTTGGGTACACTTCGGTCATATCCTACGAGAAAAGCACGACGTGCTTTCCGATAATTCTCATCCTGGCTGCTTTCCGGCACATTTCCTTCATTGACACATTTATTGTAATGTATCAAGATGGCAGGAATGTCAATTCCATACGGGCAAGGCATGCAGTACTTGCAGTCGTTGCAAGGTATGGTGGGGTACTCCATCATCAAATCTGCCGTATCATACAGATACTGAGTTTCTTCTTCTGTGAGTGGTACCAATGGAGAGTAAGTACGGATGTTATCCTGCAAATGTTCCATATAAGTCATGCCGCTCAGCACTGTCAGTACATCCTGGGGAGAACCGGCATAACGGAATGCCCAAGACGCCACACTGCGTTCGGGTTCGCGCTGCTTCAGCCGTGCCACAATATGGTCGGGGACATTGGAGAGCCGCCCACCCAGCAGAGGCTCCATAATGACAGCAGGGATCTTACGCTTGGCCAGCTCGTCATACAGATACTCTGCCTTGAAGTTGCTGCCCGAAGCATGTTTCCAGTCCACATAATTCAACTGTATTTGTACAAAGTCCCAATGAACTTCACCACGGTCATGCATCTGCAAGGCATAGTCATAGACTTCGATATCTCCGTGGAACGACCATCCCAAACGGCGGATGCGTCCTGCTTCACGCTCCTTGACAAGAAAATCAATCATACCGTTGTCTATGTAGCGTTTGCGGAATTGCTCCATGCCACCGCCACCAATCATGTGTAGCAGATAGTAGTCTATATAGTCCACCTGCATATCCTCGAACGACTTACGGTACATGGCGATGGAACCCTCGCGAGTCCAGGTATCAGGATGAAAATTGGATAGTTTGGTGGCAAGATAGAACGATTCGCGTGGATGGCGTTTCAGAGCTATTCCCGTAGACTTCTCACTCCATCCTTGTACATACATCGGAGACGTATCGAAATAATTCACGCCATGGGCAATGGCATAATCCACCAGTTCGTTTACAGCATCCTGGTCTATCATTTCCCCTTTTCCATCCGGAGCAGGAACGGTAGGCCAGCGCATACAGCCATATCCTAAAATAGAAACTTTGTCACTCCCCAAACCAGGAAAACTACGATAGGTCATTTTATCCGTCGGAATGGGGCCCAATACTTTACTGCCTTCACTGCTTCCTTCCTTAGAACCACATCCATAGAGGGCAGCAGTAGATGTGGCGGTTGTAATTCCCACTATCTTCAAGAAATCACGACGGTTCATATTGTTTTTATGATGTTCTTCCATACTTATAGAAATTCTACTTTGTTATATAATTCGATGTCTTTCATGTCCTTCCACATAGATGGCACTGAACGGACGGGCCGGACAAAGATTCTCACATGCCCCGCAGCCGATACAACGCTCCACATTGATTACCGGAATCTTTGGAGAATCCTTGTCTTCAGGTATACTCGGCACCATTTGTATGGCTCCCGTCGGACAATGGCGTGCACAGTTGCCACACTGCACACCATCCGTCAGTGGTATGCAATTTTTCTTTACCCACACGGCATGCCCTATCTGAACGGATGATTTATCAGCTTTGGTTATCGGACGGATAGCCCCTGCAGGACATACCTCCGAACATTTTGTACATTCCGGTCTACAATAGCCGCGTTCGTATGACATTTCCGGTTGCATCAATTTCCTTAAGTCTGCAGAAGGACGAAGAACCTGATTGGGACATGCCGACACACAGAGCTGGCAGGCCGTGCAGTGTTGCGCCATATTGCGGGCACTCAATGAGCCGGGAGGAGTGAGGGGAGTGCTTCGCTCAGGAATCTTCTTATCTTCAATGGCTGCCAGTCCTCCGTCTACTTTCTTTTCCTGCGCTTTTAAAACAGAAGTGGCTGCAACCAGAGCCGTTGCTGTGAAAAAACTGCGGCGGGTTTCGTTTATCTGTTCCGAATTAGCCTTGCCCGCAGCAGGTTTGCCGAAAGGATGATACTTGTAGGAAATGGCTCCATGCTTGCACTTCTCAATGCAGTTCATGCAAACCACACACCGGCTTGCATCAATCTGATGCTCCTTAAAGTTGATGCAGGCTGCCTTGCAGTTGCGTGAACAAAGACTGCATTGGTTGCACTTTTCCGAATCTATTGTGATGCGGAAAAGCGAATAACGTGAAAGGAAGCCCAAGACCGTTCCTACCGGGCAAATCGTATTACAATAGGTTCGTCCGTTGCGTCCGGCTAGAACAACAAGCACAGCCAAAGTAGCGGCAGCAATAATAAAAGTCGGCAGGCTCTTCAACCATACATCCGTTTCATAAAAGGCATAACTGTCTGCCCGTTCAGCCAGATAAGCAAGCAGATTGTTGCCCCATTGCCATATAGGTTGAAAAAGATTATTGGCAATACGTCCGTATGCACTATAGGGTGCAAGTAGAGCAGCCAATGAACCAATTCCGGCAATCAAAGCAATGATAAACACACCCAATACGCCATAGCGCAGCCAAGATAAGGCCGGAGAATAAGAGTAAGGAAGCTTCCTGCGTTTTTTAGGTTGCCGGCCCAGCCATGCCAGTATATCCTGAAATACCCCTAAGGGGCAAATCACAGAACAATAGATACGCCCGCATACCAAAGTGAGAATTACAAGAAACAATATCACTCCCACATTTAGCGCCAATACAGCCGGCAAAAACTGGATTTTGGCCAACCAGCCGAACCACCCATGCAACGTTCCCGTAAAATCAAGGAACAACAAGGTGATGAGTACAAAGCAAATCATTGCAAAAGTCAGTCTAATCTTCCGTAACATGATAATCCTTTATTTTGAGTTCCTAAACTATATCAGCGATATGAGTACAAAACAACTGCCGAAATAGTGAAATTTTATTTATGCAAAAATACATAAAAAAAGAAAGGTATCATCATTCAATGGAATTAAAAACGAAAGAAAGAAGGACAAATACAAAATGCTCCCATTTGCAGTATTAATTAAGTTCCCCTCCTCGTTACGGCCGGATAAAAGCCAATCTCTTATTTTCTTCTGCAAACAGAATAGCCGTATTGACTAATGCCAAATGCGAATAAGCTTGTGGAAAATTCCCCAGTTGTTCCTTCGTATTAAAATCAATATCCTCACTGAATAACCCCAAATGATTGGAATATGTCAGAACATCATCAAACAAACAACGGGCTTCTTCCTTTTCTCCGATAACAAAAAGCGCACGTATCAGCCAAAAAGTGCAAATGGTAAAAGCCGAGGAAGGAAGCCCGAAATCATCTTCGCTGTTATACCGGTACATCAATCCCTTATGCAAAAGAGCTTTTTTCACAGCCTTCACTGTCTTATGGTATCGGATATCGTCTGCTGCAATAAAACCGTAAGGTTCCATCAACAGCAAAGAGGAATCCATTGCCATATTATCATAAGTCTGCGAGAAACTTTGAAGTTCTTCCTTCCATCCATATGTCATTACATCCTGCCATACCTTGTCAGCTTCCTTTTGCCAACGTTCACTATAACCGTATTTATTGAGCATGGAAGCTATCTTTGCACCACGGTCCAAAGCCACCCAACACATCACTTTGGATGAAACAAAATGGCGGCTTTCTCCTCTGATTTCCCATATCCCCTTATCTGGTTTCTTCCAATCTTCCATTACCGTGGAAAGAATGCTCTTTACCATTTCCCACATATCCTCTATTTCGTCTAATGTACCGAGCATCAGCCGATAGTACTGGTAAATCAAATCCATCAGATAACCGAACGAGTCATTCTGCTTTTGATGGTAAGCATCATTACCTATCCGTACTGGTTTGGAATTCTTATATCCGGACAAATGCTCCAGAATAATCTCGGTCAGCTGCCTTTCTCCCCGAATGCCGTACATTATCTGATAGGATTCGTGCTTGGATACGAAAGTGGACTGTATGAACTTCATAAAACGTCTTGCTGCTCCTATATGGCCTATCTGGAACAAAGTTTCGATAGACATGGAGGCATCCCTCAACCAACAGAACCGATAATCCCAATTACGTACTTCGCCGACGGATTCGGGCAAACTGGTAGTAAGGGCGGCCAGTACGGCTCCGTTATAGTAAGACATCAGTTTCAAAACCAGCATGCTTCTTTCTATCACATCATTATAGAGAGAATATTTCTTAGTACGGTTGGTCCAATTAAGCCAATAAACCAAAGTACGGCAATATTCAATTTTTTCCCGTTCAATGTCCACCGGAATGACCTTTTCATTGTATGACAAAAGAAAGAACTCATCTTTTTCCAATATAATTTCTTTTTTCTGTTCGATGTTCTGCAAAGGAAGGGAAGAATACAAATATTGTCTATCTTTATTATCAGAAGAACAATAGCTTTCTATAAATTCAGAAGTGACATTATGAATCACTTTACCTTGCGCATAATTGGGAGCAGGGACATAGTTTACTTTGAAACGGGGCTTACCTTTTATCCACCTCACATATCGATACAATTCTGCCGGAAGATAATGGGCATTTTCGCAGGAACGGTAATAAGGCATGTAATCAAGTACGACAAATTCTCCCTCTTTCGAAGAAAAAGAAGTAGACAATATGTTAGTGTGAGGAACGTAAGATTGTGAGATATGATAGTCTTCTGTAACGTCAAATCCAAAACTTCCTCCTCTTTCCCGATCAAGTAGTGATGCAAAGATAGACGAAGAATCAAAATCGGGAAAACACAACCAGTCTATGCTGCCTTTTTCGGATATAAGTGCGGCAGTCCGACAATTGCCTACTACCCCATAATTTAAATTACTCATTTTTACTATTTTGTTTTTAACAAGTCTCTGAAAAAATCGAATACCCCTTTCAAGCTTGTTTTGACATTCTCGCCAATGGGTTGTTTCATGTCTTTCTTGTTCGCCAGAATTTGAAGAAAAGGCAGGACTTCCGTTTGTGATGGCATATTATAGCTTGCTGCCTCCGACACATATCCCACCTTGATTGTCACTGCATTCACCGGCAAAGCTTTGAACATATCTTCATCCGTAGTATCATCTCCCATAGCTATGATAAAGTCATAATGTTTCTTTTCCAACTGGCGTCTCACTTCGGAACCTTTATTATAATCGGGAGACTTAATCTCCACCACTTTATCTCCTTGTATGATTTGCAGCTTTTGCTGTATACAGATGTTAACCAGCACATTGATAAGTTGCTGTGCCCGCAAAGCTCCTAACCATGCATCACTTTCCCGGTAATGCCATGCCAAAGCCGTTTCCTTGACTTCAAGGTGGGAACGAGGCGTCTTTTCGACAAAAAGCTTCAAGATGGACACCAATCCGGAACTCCATTCCGCTTTGTTTATGTTTTTGTGCCAGATGCCATTTTCCTTATAGAAAGCACCATGTTCCGCAGCCATTGCAATAGGTAAATTTCCCAACCATTTTTCTAAAGTAAAATGGTCGCGACCACTATTCACAACAACATGGTTGGCCGGGTCGGAAACCAGCTTCTGCAATGTGGCAATGAGTTCAGGGGTGGGCTTAGCATTTTCCGGTCGTGTCTTGAGCGACGCCAACGTTCCGTCATAATCCAGCAAGATAAGCCGTTGCTTAGCCTGGTTATATTTCATTTTGATGGCACCAATAATACCGGCGGATATCCTTTTCTTACGAAGCTGTTCATTCTTACGGCACGTATCGCTCCATTCACTTACAAAGTCTGCCGCCCACTTATTAACCGTTTGTACGGAAATAATTTTCTGCATGTGTTGCAAGCGTTTCAGTTGTTCCTGTTCGGGCATCTCCAAAGCCCGACAAATGGCCTGCTTTATCTCCTCAGTGTCATTGGGGTTAATCAACAATGCATCCGTCATCTCAATAGCTGCACCTGCCATTTCACTCAAAATCAAAACACCCGGATTATTATTTTTCGAGGCTACATATTCCTTGGCAACCAAATTCATGCCATCACGAAGTGGAGTTACCAAAGCTACATCAGCTATATAGTACATTGCCACCAGTTCTTCAAATGAAAAACCGTGATAGAAATAGCAAACCGGAGTCCAGTCCATCGTAGAATACTGTCCGTTTATAGAACCTATTTCTTCGTCAATCTTGGTTTTTAGCTCAGCATAACTATCTACATGGTCACGTGATGGAACAATGACCATTGCCAATGTAACTTTTCCACAATATTCAGGATGACATTCTAAAAAAGCAGCAAATCCCCATAAACGGTGCAGAATGCCTTTGCTATAATCCAAGCGGTCTACAGAAAGAATCAACTTATGATTTCCGAAAAATTTCCGTGTACGGTCTATCGCCCGCCATACTTCCGGTCTGGAAGAAGCATTGTGATACAGTCCGTAGTTGATTCCCATAGGAAGAGCATCGGTCCTAACTACTCTATTCCCGAGTTGTGCTTCGTCCAGTTTAAAGTCAATACGCAATACCCGTTCGACAGCACTGATAAAATGCCGCATATAGTCATGAGTATGGAAAGCTATAAAGTCAGCACCCAATAATCCTTTCAGGATTTCTGCACGTTCCGGTAATATCCGGAAAAGTTCATAGGAAGGAAAAGGGATATGATGGAAATATCCGATATTCAAATCCGGGTAAACCTTTCGAAGCATTCCGGGAAGCAGCATTAGCTGATAGTCTTGAATCCACACCTTGTCACCTGGACGTATCACGCGGCAAATGGCATCGCAGAACAACTGGTTCACTTCCTGATACGATTGCCAGAAAGAGTTCCGATACAGCGTATAAACAAAAAAGTAGTGACATAATGGCCAAATAGTACTATTACTATAGCCTTCATAATAATTCTTTATCTGTATTTCGGACAAGAATACTGGGTGGAAATTTATTCCTTCCAATCTAAAAGTGATTTCCTCTTTACTTTCTTCGTTGTCAACGCATATTCCAGGCCATCCAATCCAATGTTTTTCGTAGGAAATCTGAAGTGAGTCCAAACCGGTAGCCAGTCCGCCTTCACTTCGTGAAAACACGAACGTTTCATCCTCTTTGGTAACCTTAACGGGTAATCTGTTTGATATAATATAAAGTTTCATGTATGAGTTAACACAAGAAATATGCCAATTCATACAATATTTTATTTATTGCTTAAAATCAGTATTTTAGAAAAAGATAAAGAGAAAAACAAACATTCAAAAATGAAAAAGAATGTTCCATTTCGATATGGTCCTACTATTACCAATTATCACTGAAAATGTCTTTCTTCACCAATGCTTCAATTCTTTGCTTATAGCAATTTATCCCTTCTGCTATATTTTTACTAGCTTCCGAGGTCCCCATTCCATAGACTACAAGAGGAGTTTGCCATATCATTCCAGCATGTACAGCACTTGCTTGATAAGGTCTTAACAACTCATCCACCGTAAAACGATTTCTTCCTCCGCTTCTATAAGCATCATGTTCAGAACCAACAGTAGTGACCACCATCAATGTCTTACCAGCCACAGCAGGAGTTTTTGCCAGATAAGTAAATACTTCATCCAACCATCTCTTCAATAAAGAAGGAGCCGACATCCAATAGAACGGAAACTGAAATACAAGCGCAGATGCATGCGATATGATAGTGCTCCATATCTCTGCATTAAAAGCATCTTCCATACGCATCTCATATAAATTGTATATGGCCACCTCTCCCATGTCACTAATAGCATCCATCAATGCCTTGTTAGCTCGCGACTCTTTTATATTGGGATGTGTCAGAAGAACCACTACTTGCTTTGAATCTTTATCCATATTGTTTTTCTTTTAGTTTAAAATCATTGATGTGTGTACAAATATACAAAATATAGATATACGAGTAGGAGGAAATAAAAGTTTTCTTCCTACTTTCATTTTCTGACATATATTTTCGAATGTGACGAAAGAGGCGGAAAGCGGGTGAGGGCAAAGGTATAAAAACAAACTTCTGAAGAATTTATGATGCGGACTAACGAAAAATAATGTATCATCCCCATATAGATTTACTAGTGATTCCGTATGAGGAGCTTATACCCATCAAAGCATGTTCTTGTTAAGACAAATTAAAAAAGGAACAACTACTGTTGTTCCTTTTTTAAGTACACCCTCAGGGATTCGAACCCTGGACCCAC
>ENA-OOZB01000099-OOZB01000099.1-human-gut-metagenome-genome-assembly--contig:-NODE-99-length-17884-cov-3.538449_pt1 | contig 17884 bp, 10 predicted proteins | sample MGYA00241185_ERZ501393 | MGnify/ENA primary metagenome ERZ501393 (study PRJEB25962, sample SAMEA2042983) | human gut metagenome | biome: human gut; feature: human-associated habitat; material: faeces...
CACGTTCGGGTCTGTAATTAAGGTTGAAACTTCCTCAAAACGTGATACCAGACCATCCAGTTTCTCTAATAATGTATTGTTTTCTGCCATTCTAGTGGAATGCTTATATTAAAGTCTTTAAAAAAGTTAGTTGTTTACCATAATCTGCCGTAGGCTATCCAGGTAAAGAAAACCAACAATATGAATCCGAGCAAGATGAGAGGCAAGTCCCTTTAGACTTTCCATTGAAAATCTTTGAGGCCAAAGTATTTTCCAAAAACAAAGAAAGAAGCAAAAATTGAGAGTCCAAAACTCTTCGTTTTTAGAAAAGGAGAGTCAAATTCAATGCTAAGATATAAAAGGACAAACCATAAAACGAGAAATCCGAGTCCGATAAGACATCCTTGTTTTTCTTGCGGTTTCATATAATCGTAAGAATAAGAGAACAAGTGAGGCAGGTTCGCTATATATCCTGCCCCTTCTTGTTTTTTAGTTCGTTAATAGTTGAATTCTCCAAATTCAGAACGGATAATCAGTTCCTTGTGGTCACTTTCTTCGATGCGTCCAATGACTTGTGCATCGATGTTGAACGACTTGCTGATTTCGATAACCTGGGCGGCATGTTCCGGTGACAAGTAAACTTCCAGACGATGTCCCATGTTGAATACCTTATACATTTCATCCCAGTCGGTTCCGCTCTGCTCTTTAATGGTACGGAACAAGGGAGGAACAGGGAAGAGGTTGTCTTTGATGACACGGCAGTTGTCGCCTACAAAGTGCAGCACCTTTGTCTGAGCACCTCCTGAGCAGTGAACCATTCCGTGAATCTGAGGACGCATGGCATCCAATAATTTCTTTACTACCGGAGCGTATGTACGGGTCGGAGAAAGAACCAGTTTGCCCGCATCCAGTGGAGAACCTTCTACGGCATCCGTCAATTTCAGCTTACCGCTGTAAACCAGTTCTTCGGGTACAGCATGATCATAGCTTTCCGGATATTTCTCTGCCAGATATTTGCTGAATACATCGTGACGAGCGCTGGTCAGACCGTTGCTCCCCATACCGCCGTTGTACTCTTTCTCGTAAGTTGCCTGACCATAAGAAGCCAGACCTACAATCACATCGCCCGGGCGAATGTTGGCGTTATTGATGACATCGGCACGTTTCATGCGGCAAGTTACCGTACTGTCGACGATGATGGTACGAACCAAATCGCCCACATCAGCTGTTTCACCGCCAGTGGCATAAACGCCTACTCCCATTTCTCGAAGCTCGGCAAGCAGTTCGTCCGTACCGTTGATAATGGCAGAGATTACTTCTCCCGGTACAAGCAGCTTATTACGACCGATAGTAGAAGACACCAATATATTATCTACAGCTCCCACACACAGTAAATCGTCAATATTCATAATCAGTGCATCCTGTGCAATGCCTTTCCATACAGACAAATCACCTGTTTCTTTCCAGTACAGATAAGCCAGTGATGATTTTGTTCCGGCACCGTCGGCATGCATGATATTGCAATACTCCGGATCTCCTCCTAAAATATCAGGAATAATTTTGCAGAAAGCTTTTGGGAAAATACCTTTGTCAATGTTCTTAATGGCGTTATGTACATCTTCTTTTGAAGCAGAAACGCCGCGCTGCATGTATCGTTGATTACTCATGAGATATTAGTTGTTTGTTTTTCGTTCATTTGAATATGCAAAAATACGGATTATTTTGTTTATGTCCTATCGTTTTTCTTGTTTTGTTACAAGGCTTACACTGAATGGCTGGTTCATTTCCAGCGGACTACTTTCATTGCCGCATCGGTCTACGGCTGTTACTGCCCAGTAAATCCGTTCTTCCCATGGTACTTCGGGATAAAAGATATAACTGGTAGAATCGGTTCGGACTTCTATTAAGTTGGAAGGCTGGGTGATATCTACTGGATAAGTGTTTGATGCATAAACCCGATAATATACAGGGGCAGGCAGGTTGTCCGACGAAGCACTCCAACTCAATTTGACTCCTTTAGTCAGTGGCATGAAATACGGCTCTGTGGGAGCTGAAGGAGCAATGCTGTCTACCCACGTCATAGGAGGAACAACAGCAGGCTGGGTATAAAAATATTCTTTCAGTTCGTCCAGCAAACCTTTGGTGTTGTTCAACAAGAAACGGTTTCGGAAATAGGCTTGTCCGTCCATGTGGATGTTGCGCAGAAAATGAATCTGCCGGATAACCTCATCCAGCTGCCAGTTCTGTTCTTGTGGATGGAGAAAATAAATACCCAGTCCCGGAATGATCCATCGTCCGTTCTTATTTTCCTGCCAGTCCAGGGCAAACGGATAGAAATGATTTCCTTGGAAATACATCATGGGGAACAAGGCATCGTGAATGCCTTCTTTCAACCAGCGGCGGGCATCTTGGTAAACCACTTTGTAAGCATTCCATCCTCTCGAAGGGTATCGCCGCGTATCGTTGTATTTCCCAACTGGAGAACTGCTTACTTTAACCCACGGCTTCAACAATTTTGTTTCTGCATAGATACGACGTACAATACGGGTTATATTATTCCTTCTCCATTGTTCCAGGTTTTCTTTTTTACCATATTTGCGATAGGTACTTTGATCAGGAAAATCTTTTGCGCGTTCCGGATAACGGATGTAGTCTAAATGGATACCGTCTATGTCATACCGTGATACGATTTCGTGTACGATACTTGCCAGATAATTGTCAGTCTGTGGATTTCCCGGGTCCAGATACCATGTTCCTTGGTATAACTTACAGATGGATGGTTGCTTTTTGGTAATTGACTTTTTTCCTAAAAGTTTGACTTGTCGGGTGTTTCCTATGGGAATAGTCACAATCCATGCATGCAGTTCCATACCCCGCCGGTGACATTCTTCTATGGCGAACTTTAACGGGTCATAATTGGGATTTCCTCCTTCATGTCCGGTCAGCGATTCCGTGAACGGTTCGATGGCGGATGGATAAATCACATCCCCTCGTAATCGAGTTTGTAATAAGACTGTGTTGAAGTTCGCACGTTTCAGCGCATCAAGTATTTCACAAAGTTCTTGTTTCTGGCGTTCTATACCTTTGGCCGATGTCGCTTTTTGTGAGGGCCAGTCCAAACCTCCTAATGTGGTAAGCCACGTGGCTCGTATTTCGTATTTAGGCTGAGAATATGTTAGGCCAGGCGTGAAAAATCCGATAAGGAAGATATAGATAGCAATAAGTCTGTTGTACATAATTTTATTTTTTAATGTTGCAAAGATACGAATATGTTCTTTTTAATTGTTACTTTTGCGCTCACTTAAATACTTTTTATTATGATAACATTTAGTATAGCTTTAATTTTGTTACTAGTTGGCTATTGGATTTACGGAAGTTATATCAATAAGCTGTTTGCTCCCGACCCGAATCGTAAGACTCCTGCACTGACCATGACCGATGGGGTGGATTTTATTCCTCTTCCAACATGGAAGATATTTATGATTCAGTTTTTGAACATTGCAGGACTGGGACCGATTTTTGGTGCGATTATGGGAGCTCAGTTTGGTACAGCATCCTATCTTTGGATTGTTTTCGGAACAATATTTGCCGGTGCGGTTCACGATTTTCTAGCGGGGACATTATCACTCCGCAATTCCGGTGAAAGTTTGCCGCAGATCATAGGACGGTATTTAGGTGGCAGGACACGTCGGGTTGCTTGTGTTTTTACGGTTCTGTTGATGATTTTGGTTGGTGCTGTATTCGTTTCTGGACCGGCAGAGCTGCTGGCGGGCATGACTCCTGATTCGCTGGATGTCTATTTCTGGGTAATTGTGATATTCCTATATTATATATTGGCTACCATGATGCCCATTGATAAGATTATAGGTAAAGTTTATCCCTTGTTTGCTTTTGCCTTACTCTTTATGGCAGTCGGCATTTTGGTCATGTTGTATGTAAAGAGTCCCGACCTGCCCGAAATTTGGAATGGATTTGGTACGAAATATGAGCGTAACCCTATTTTCCCGATGATGTTCATTTCTATAGCGTGCGGAGCGATCAGTGGTTTCCATGCGACCCAGTCTCCGTTGATGGCACGATGCATTACCAACGAAAAGCATTGCCGTCCGGTTTTCTATGGTGCCATGGTAACCGAAGGAATCGTTGCTTTGATATGGGCTGCTGCTGCGACTTACTTCTTCCATGAGAATGGAATTGTCGACAAGGCAACAGGTATCGCCTATTCGGGGGCAAAAGTTGCAACCGATATTTCGAAAGACTGGCTGGGAACTTTCGGTGGAATTGTGGCAGCTCCTATAACCAGTGGAGATACGGCATTGCGTTCGGCACGTTTGATTGTGGCCGATTTCTTCCATGTAGAACAGCGTAGTATACGCCGCCGTTTGCTTATCTGCATACCTATATTCTTGGTTACTATCGGTTTGCTGGTATATAGCTTTGGCGATGCTGAAGGATTCAAGATTATTTGGAGATATTTTGCGTGGTGCAACCAGACGCTGGCCGTTTTCACTTTATGGGCAATCACGGTGTGGCTGGTATATGAAAAGAAGAATTATTGGGTTACATTGATACCGGCTCTTTTCATGACAGCCGTATGCTCTACTTATATATTGATAGCTCCGGAAGGGCTTTCGTTGCCTGCTTCAATAGCTTATTCGTTAGGCATCGTCTGTGTTTTGATTGCGATAGGCTGGTTTGTATTGTGGTATCGGAAAGTAAAAAAGTCATATCTCCGATAAAGTGGAACAATGTTTTGGCCCGTTTAGGCTGAACGAACGGCCGACATGTGTCTGATGAAGTCAGAGAAAAAAAGATGTCTTGCCCGAAGGAAAAGGTTATTAGATTCGAAACGAGAACTTTTTCTACGGTCAAGACTTTCTTTCTGCTTCAGGAAAAGTTTTCTGTAAGAGTGATAAAGTGGTGAAAAACGATGAAGGATTATTTTTCATAGTGTTTTTTTGTTACTTTTGCGCCTATCAATGTTTTTTAAATATTATGGCAAGGAAATTTCTATTAGCATTTATTTTATTGATAAGCTGTCTTAATGTTGCCCATGCACAGTTTGAAGAAGGAAAATGGTATCTGAATACTTCCCTTACAGGATTAGATCTTTCTCATAGCAAGTATGAAGGAACCAATTTCGGATTTCAAGTCGCTACGGGTACTTTTGTCTTGGATAATCTATCCATTCTGGTAAATTTCAAGGGTGAATATGTAGAAAATGGTATGGATGAAACCAGTGTAGGAGCTGGAGCAAGATATTATTTGTCGAGTTGCGGCTTGTATGGAGGATTAGGACTGGCCTATAAACATTTGTCGAATAGTGTGAATCGAAAGGATTTAGTCTGCTTGACCCCTGAACTGGGCTATGCTTTTTTCCTGAACGGGACGATTACCGTAGAACCGGCTGTCTATTACGATTTGAGTTTTTCAAATTGTTCGGAGTATAGTAAGCTGGGTTTCAAGATAGGATTTGGTTTTTATTTCTGATTATAATATTTATTAGTAATGAAAAAAGTATTCGTTTCACTCGCCTTGCTCGTCGGAGTTTCGGGGAGTTTGTTTGCTCAGAAGAAAGGATTTGACTATAAGTTTTATGGTCAAGTACGTACTGATTTATTTTATAATACCCGGTCTAACTCTGAAACTGTAGACGGATTGTTTTATATGTATCCACTGGATGAAGTGAAGGATCCGAACGGGCATGATTTAAACGGAGTAGGAAATGGTAATTTTTATACGTTGTATACACGTCTGGGAGTCGATGTAGCAGGTCCTATGCTAGGAAAAGCCAAGACATCCGCAAAGGTTGAAGTCGATTTTCGAGGATCGGGTACAACCTATTCATTGTTTCGTATTCGTCATGTCTATTTTAACCTCGACTGGGGAAAATCTGCTTTATTGGTAGGACAGACGTGGCATCCGCTGTACGGCGATGTCGCTCCTGAAATATTGAATCTGAATATGGGAGCACCTTATCAGCCGTTCAGCCGTGCACCGCAGATCCGGTATCGTTTTACTTCTAGAAACTTTATGCTTACAGCTGCTGCTGTATGGCAGTCGCAATACTTGTCGGTAGGCCCGAAAACGAATCTTCCTGGTGAAACAGGTACGCAGAAGAGTCAGGAGTTTATAAAGAAAAGTTGTGTTCCGGAGTTCTATTTAGGTATGGACTACAAACGTCCGGGACTGATTGCTGGAGCGGGTGTGCACGTTAGTTCCATTACCCCCCGTACGCAGTCGGAAATGACTGATGCAACTTACTTTGTCAATGAACGTGTGACCGGTGTTTCGGGAGAGGCTCATGTGAAATATACTCATAATGACTGGCTGGTGTCTGGAAAGACTGTACTGGGTACCAACCTTACTCAGACGAGTACCGTAGGCGGATATGGTATCGTAAGTATCGATGAAAATACGGGAAAACAGCAATATGCCCCGTTGCGGGTTTCTTCTACATGGGTAAATGTGGCTTATGGAAAGAAATGGCGTCCGGCTCTTTTCTTCGGTTATCTGAAGAACTTGGGAGCGTCGAAAGAAGTGGCTTACGGCACTTTGGGTACAGGGACCAAGCTCGACCAGTTGTTTACAGGTACGGCCGAACTGACTTATAACATTCCTCATTGGAAATTCGGTGCAGAATATTCTTTGTGTAATGCCTGGTATGGAGATGATTTTAATGCCAAAGCAAAGGCTATAAGTTCTCATTCGGTCATGAATCATCGATTTGTCTTTACTGCCATTTTCCAGTTCTGAGAGAATGCATCTATTATTATAGAGAAAAGTCGTTTTGGGCTGATTGCCAAAGCGACTTTTTATTATTCATATTTTGTCTTTTATCGGACATTTCAAATGTTATCAATAGTTTCTACAAGTTATTACTTCATTTGTAAATGACAAGATATTTTCTTTCCCTTCTCCTTTAAAGAAATCTATTTATGATCCTTGCTCCGGAAGATATATGCTCTTCGATATATTGGAATGAAGAATAAAAGTAAATAGCGATAAACTTATACTTGAGGAATATTGAAGTTGGTATAGTGAAAGTTTAGGTTATTTATAAACTTCAATGAATAGACTATGCGGCAAGTATATAGTGTTAGAAGTAGAGGATTGGCTACCAATATGGATGTTTTTTATTTTGTTTTCTATATGGATACAAAAATGTGAAGGTTTCTTTTAAATAGTGAACTAGGACAAGCTGTAGATAGACGATCTAATGCTTATCTTATACGTTGTGTGAAGGTTATAGAATAAAGGTAGAATGTATTGACATTCTATAAAAAATGCATATTATTTGTGTGGGCGATAAGCCATTTTGTGTCTGTGAACTTGTTTCCATGTAAACGTACTATTTTATATGGAGAGATGTATATTCAGACTTTATATTTGCATTTGTTCTATATCTAATAATAAATAACTATTAAAAACACAATGAAGAAAAAATTCTATTGTCTATGCATGGGAGCTTTGTTGGGAGTTTCTTCGCTTGAAGCTAAAGTGACGCTCCCATCTATTATTTCTGACAATATGGTTTTGCAGGCACGAACCAAAGTTTGTATATGGGGAAAAGCCAATCCGGGTGAAAACATATCAGTGATACCTTCATGGAATAAACAAAATGTCAGTAGTACTGCAGCGGGAGAAGATGGACGTTGGAAAATATATGTAACTACACCGGAAGCATCAGAAAATCATTTTTTAACGATTAAGGGAGAAAATGTGATTGTAATTCGGAATGTATTGGTGGGTGAAGTATGGCTATGTACAGGGCAGTCGAATATGGAATTTCCTGTAGCCCATGATCCAAAAGTCAAGTGGAAGACTGGAATGTCGGATGAAATGGAAGAAATGAAAGATGCAGATTATCCCGAAATACGTTTGTTTCATGTAGAGCATCAGTTAGCACACGAGAAAGAACAGGATGACTGTATTGGTAAATGGGTTGTCTGCTCTCCCGAAAATATACGTGACTTTTCTGCTGTAGGGTTTGTATTTGGTAAGAAGCTGCATAACGAACTGAGAGTGCCTGTCGGGTTGATTCAGTCTACGTGGGGAGGTACACATGCTGAATCGTGGACTTCTATGGAAGTAATGAAAGATGATACTTTATATAGTGATGTCCTTCAGCAGTTTGCTTTGAAAAATATAAAACGTAATAAAGACTATTGTAAAGTACCTTCTACTCTTTGGAACGGAATGATAGCTCCTATTGCCGGGTATACGGTAAGAGGAAACATCTGGTATCAGGGAGAGTCCAATTCTATTCGTGCTGAAAAGTATCAGCAGGTTTTCACTAATATGATAAATTCCTGGCGTGAACGGTGGGGGCAATTAGACATGCCTTTCTATTTTATGCAGATAGCTCCTCACTACAGACAGCCGGCTGAGATTCGCGAAGCACAGTTGAAGACTTGGCGTGAGAGCGGACTGAAAAATGTAGGAATGGCTGTTGTGGTAGATGCAGCCGATTCGACGGATATTCATCCGCGTAACAAACGTGTGGCAGGCGAACGTTTAGCTGCATGGGCTTTAGCTAAACAATATGGTAGAAAAGTAACTTATTCGGGCCCTGTATATAAAAAGATGAAGATTAGTGGTAATAAAGTTGTGCTGAACTTCGATTATACAGATGGTGGCTTGAAAACTTTTGATGGAGGTGATGTAAAAGGCTTTTTCATATCCGGAGAAGATGAACGTTTTTATCCAGCACAGGCTGTTATAAAAGGGAATAAGCTGGAGCTTACTTCAGATAAAGTGATGCATCCTGTTGCTGTGAGATATGGTTGGGGAACTTTCTTCCGGGTAAATCTTTGTAATGGAGCAGGTATACCTGCAGTGCCTTTCCGTACCGATTGCTTTGCTCCCGAAAAGGCTTCGCGGAAATTTGCCGATTCAGAGATACGCCGTTTTCCTCAGGCATGGCAGCTGGATCATGGTAAACGCCTTTTCTTCGGGTATGCCCAGGGTGTAGGATGCTGTGCGATGCTTGACATGTGGAAAGCTACCGGTGACAAACGTTACTTTGATTATGTGAAAGAGTGGGGCGATACGATTATCAATGATAAGGGAGAGATCTATAAATATGATATGTCTGCCTATAATCTTGATTTTATCAATCCGGGAAAAGTATTATTCGATCTTTATCGTGAAACACATGATGTTAAGTATAAGAAAGCGATGGACGTGTTGGTTAAGCAACTGGAACGTCACCCTCGTACTTTAAAAGGTGGATTTTGGCATAAACTTGTCTATCAGCATCAGATGTGGTTGGATGGTTTGTATATGGCTTCTCCTTTTCTTGCTCAATATGGAGCGGAATTTAATCGCCCGGATTTGATTGATGAAGCAATAAAACAGTTCAGACTTTGCCATGAGTATACGTATGATGCTCGGACTGGATTGTATTATCATGCCTGGGATGAAAGTAAATCTCAACGTTGGGCCGATCCTGAAACAGGACATTCACCTAATTTCTGGGGACGCAGCATTGGCTGGTGGTTTATGGCTCTTGTAGATGCTCTCGATTATATTCCTGAGAATCATCCGGGGCGGGCAGATATGATCGAGTGGGTTCTGGAACTTGCTGAAACGCTTCCAAAGTATCAGGACAAGAATGGCTTATGGTATCAGGTTATTGACCAACCTAAACGTGTGGGAAACTTCCCGGAAGCTTCTGTTACGAGTCAGTGTATGTATGCATACGCTAAGGCTGTAAATAAAGGATACATTGACAAAAAGTATCGGGCAGTAGCGGAAAAGGTTTTTAAAGGGCTGAATGACAAATTGATACGTGAAAATGCTGATGGCACTTTGACCTTGACTCGCTGCTGTCAGGTAGGAGGTTTGGGAGGTAATCCATACCGTGACGGAAGTTTTGAATATTATATAGGAGAGAAAATGCGTGATAACGACGCAAAGGCAACCGGTCCTTATATCATGGGATGTTTGCAATTAGGATATTAAAAGAATGAGTGAAAAATGAAAAGAGTAATTGTATTTTTATCTTGTGTGTGGCTGGCTATGAATGTGTTGCTGGCAGAGGAGCCATATAAATATGAGTATCTTTATAAAGATTTACCATTTGAAATGCCTCGTGTAAAGGCTCCGTCTTTTCCTGATAATGAAATGAATCTGAAAGATTTTGGTGCGGTAGGCGATGGCATGCATCTTTGTACAGAATCTTTTGCTAAAGCTATTGATGCTTTGGATAAAAAAGGAGGTGGAAAACTGGTAGTTCCGGCAGGTGTATGGTTTACAGGTCCTATTGTATTGAAGAGCAATATCAATTTGCATGTAGAAAAGGGAGCTATTATTTTGTTTTCTCCCGATGTTGATTTATATCCGTTAGTAGAAACTGTATTCGAAGGACTGGATACCCGACGTTGCCAGTCACCTATATCTGGACGAAATCTGGTAAATGTAGCCATAACAGGTCAAGGAGTGATTGATGGAAATGGTCATTACTGGCGTCCGTTGAAAAGACAAAAAGTTACAGAAGGGCAATGGAAAGCAGCTACTTCCCGAGGAGGTGTGTATAAGCGTCCTGATTATTGGTTCCCTTATCCCGAAACATTGAAAGGGGATACTATTAGCAATATGAATGTTCCGCAAAATCTGAAGACAGAAGAAGAGTGGCAGAGTGTACGGCATTTCCTGCGTCCGGTTATGGTTAGTTTTATAGAATGTAAAAACGTATGGTTAGAAGGAGTCATTTTCCAAAATTCTCCGGCATGGAATCTTCATCCTTTGATGTGTGAGAACGTTCTAATAGAAAATGTAGCAGTTCGGAATCCGAGTTATGCTCAAAACGGTGATGGACTGGATTTAGAATCCTGTAAAAATGCTTTGATAGTAAACTCTTCATTTGATGTCGGGGATGATGGTATTTGCTTGAAAAGCGGAAAAGATGAAGATGGACGTCGTCGTGCCCGTACTTGTGAAAATGTAATAGTAGATGGATGTACAGTATACAAAGGACATGGAGGTTTTGTAGTAGGAAGTGAAATGAGTGGAGGCGTACGGAACATTTCTGTAAGTAATTGTCAGTTCTTGGGAACGGACGTGGGGGTACGTTTTAAAAGCAAACGAGGCCGTGGTGGAGTTGTAGAGAATATATGGATTCGTAATATTTCAATGATTGATATTCCCACCGAGCCTATAACCTTTAATCTTTACTATGGAGGAAAATCGGCTGTCGAGGTCTTGGAAAGTGGTGAAGTAATACCAGTAAAAGTAGATCCTATGCCAGTAGACGAGACGACTCCTTGTTTTCGTAATATTCATATAGAGTATCTTACATGCTCGAATGCACGTAGGGCCATGTATTTTAATGGGATCCCAGAAATGCCTATTGATGGAATTACTTTGAAACATATACGTATCAGTGCACAAAAAGATGCTGAATTTTATTATTGTACAAACGTTAATCAAGAAGATGTAAAAATAGAGCTGTTAGTAAAATAAGGATGATATTTTCTTGTATGGCCTGAGCATGCTGAGAAGTGTGCTCAGGCTTTTTATTATGCAAATATTTTTACTTGATTGGATATATATTTATCTTTTGAAATGTAGCTATTGTACTATAAGTCCTTACTTTGTTAATAGCGGTTATTTTATTTTGTGTATTTTTACGATAGAGCCTTTAGGAAGATTTCTGTTTTTTGTGTAGACTTTACATGTTATTTTATGTTAGTACATTGAAAAATAGTTACATGTACGATATTCTATGGAATTGTATTATTTTATATTGGGTAATAATAGTTGATGTTATACATTTGTGATGCTTAAAAATTAATTAATCATTGATTTATGTATAACTAATCAACTATGAAAAGCGTACAAAAAAATTTTTACTTATTAATTATTCTGTTAATAAGTTTTCCGTTAAATGTTCTTGCTCAGAACAAAACAATTACCGGTACTGTAAAGGATGCTAATGATGTTGTTATTGGAGCTTCAGTTACAGTGAAGGGTCAGGCCTCTATAGGCACTATTACAGATATGGATGGTAATTATACACTGTCTGTGCCTATTTCGGCTAAGGAATTGACTTTTTCTTATATCGGTTATGAAACACAAAGTATAGCCATCAAAGGCCGTACTACTATTAATGTAACTTTAAAGGAAAGCAGCCAGATGCTGGAAGAAGTTGTAGCAATCGGGTATGCGAAAGTAAAACGTAAAGATCTGACAGGTTCTTCAGTTTCTGTTGGGGCAAATGATTTGAAGATGTCGCCAGTAAGTACAGCTGCACAAGCTTTGGCCGGTAAAGCTGCGGGAGTGAACATTGTTCAACAAAGTGGTGCTCCTGGTTCTGAAATTAATATTACGGTTCGTGGTGGAACATCTATTACGCAAGGAACTCAACCTTTGTATATCGTCGATGGTTTCCAGATGGAAAATGGCTTGCAGAATGTCGATATTAATGATATTGAAAGTATCGATGTTATGAAAGATGCATCAGCTACTGCTATTTATGGTGCTCGTGGTTCTAACGGTGTTATTTTGATTACGACAAAATCAGGAAAATCTGGTAAGACTGAAGTTTCTTACAATGGTTTCGTAAGTTTTGATCATTTAGGGAAAAAATTGGATTTGCTGGGAGTAGAAGATTATGTAAAATATCAGTATGAGTTCCAGTTATTGCGAAGTAATCAGAGTAGTTTTGCCAATTTGTTTGGTGGTAATATAAACGATGCAGATTTCTATACTGGAGCATATAGCCGCATTCATAATGATTACGCGAGTCGTGAAGGTATTGACTGGCAGGACGAAGTTTTTGGTTCTACAGGTATTACACAAAATCATAATGTGAATATTACGGGAGGAACTGAAAAAACAAAGTACATGATTAGCTATAATTATACAGATGAAAATGGTATTATGGCAAAACATGATTATCAGAAGAACAGCATACGTGCTAAAGTAAATCATGAATTATGGAAAGGGGTTCGTTTTGATTTCTCCTCTACTCTTCAGATGACTAAAGTTGAAGGTGGTGGTAGTTTGGGAGGTAAGTTGAAACAAACTATTCTACAACCTGTGACAGGAGGTGTACAGTTTACTAATGAACAAATGCTTAGCGAAGATTTATCGGATGCATATTCTGATATGCCTGGTGCTGATAATTATGATATTAATAACCCGTTATTGGATAATGAGGCAATTGATCAGGAGAAATATACTCGTTTTGCTACTGTAAACGCAGGTATAGAAATTGACATCATAAAGAATTTGACATGGCGTACTGCAGCCAGCTACATGTGGCAGCAGGTACGTGAGGATTATTGGGATAATGGTTCTACTCGTCAGGCTGATGCCAATCAGAGTCCCTATGGCTACGGTTATCGCAATAATGATGAAAAATATTCATGGCAGGTGACCAATACATTAAATTATGCTTTCAGCTTAGATGATCATGCTCATGATTTTAACGTATTGTTAGGGCAGGAAACCTGGTATACAGAGTCAATGAACTTGGATAATGAGTACCATAAATTTACTGATGGTAATTTTGGATTGAACGATGTAAGTATGGGTGAACCTTATACATGGAAATCTGGTAAAAGTCGTGAAGGTTTAGTTTCCGTGTTTGGTCGTCTCTCTTATAACTATAAAGAACGCTATTTATTTACTGGAACTTTACGTGCCGATGGCTCTTCTAAATTTGCAAAGGGCAATCAGTGGGGAATCTTCCCGTCAGCATCAGCTGCATGGCGTATTTCTGAAGAAGCATTTTTGGAAGATGTAGATTTCCTGGATAACTTGAAACTTCGTATTGGTTATGGAACTGCAGGTAACAATAATATCGATAATAATATGTATGCTACAAGTTACGGATCTGGTCATTATGGAATTAATGGAAGTGACTATATCACTTATGTACCAGGAACTACGTTGGGTAATTCTAATTTGAAATGGGAGAAAACAACAACAACAAACGTTGGTCTTGATGTTTCCGTACTTGGAAGCCGTGTAAATTTGTCAGTTGATTTCTATAATAATGAATCTTCAAATCTTTTGATTAAGAATAAAATACCAACTTCTACAGGTTATAGCGACCAGTATCAGAATATTGGAGCTATTCGGAATCGTGGTGTAGAATTGGTGTTGAATACAACAAATGTTCGTACAAAAGATTTTACTTGGAATACAGATTTTAATATAGCTTTCAATCGTTCGAAAGTACTTGAACTTTATGGTAATGAAGAAACCAATTACTTCATTCAGGATTATGAAAGCCGTATGGGATATAAAATTGAGGTTGGAAAGCCATTGGGACAATTCTATGGATTAGTTTATGATGGAATCTATACGACAGATGACTTTACTCAATTGTCGGATGGTACGTATAAGTTGAAAGACGGAGTTCCTTCTTTAAAAGGTTTCGACCGTTCTCAGGTAAAGCCGGGTGATGCTAAATATGTTCCTCAGACAGGGGAGGTTGATGAAAACGGTAATCCAGTCTGGTCTACAAACGATCGTACAGTGATAGGTAATGCTGCACCTAAGTTTACTGGTGGTATGAACAATACATTCAGATATAAGGGTTTTGATTTATCTGTATTTATGAATTTCTCATTTGGTAATGACGTATTCAATATGAGTACTCAGCGCTTTATCGGTCCATATTTGTCGAACCAGAACTCTTTGGCAATAATGAACAATCGCTTCACATTGGTTGATCCATCTACCGGTAAGGAAACTACGGATTTGGTACGATTGGCTGAATTAAATCCGGGACAATATGGTAATGACATCATGTGGAATATATCTGAAAATAATAAAACAGCTATCAGTGATCATAGCAGTTATTATATAGAGGATGGTTCTTATTTGCGTTTCAGTACGATAACATTGGGTTACACTTTCCCTAAAAATTGGATTCAGAATTTGAAATTAAGTAATGCGAGAGTTTATTGTACATTGAATAATATTGCTACCATTACGGGATATAGTGGCTATGACCCTGAAGTTTCGGCTGAAAGTGGTGCATTGACTCCAGGTATTGATAATTCTTCTTATCCACGTTCTAAGAGCTGGGTTATTGGTGTAAATTTAACATTCTAATTGCAATTAATGATAATTATGAAAAAGATATTAAATATTGTAGGCGTATCGGTATTATTGTTTACATGCGCTTCCTGTCAAGACTGGTTAGACATGCCTTCAGAATCGAAGGCTGATAGTTCTTCTGTTTTCGAAACTATAGGACGTGCAGAAATGGCTGTTGTGGGTGCATATCCGAATATTCATACTCAAGAACTGGGATATCAGTTGTTGGAAGGTACCGATGAGGCCAGTTCTTCAGAAACAAATTCCAAATACAATGTTTCTAATTACGATTATACTTCTACGTCTTCTATGCTGAGTGGTACGTACAATGGCATGTATAAGGCCATTGAATATACAAATGTTTGTATAAAGAATATTCCTTTGATGAAAGTATCGGAAAGTGAGCAGCCCAAATTGAATTCATTATTGGGTGAGGCCTTGGCTATCAGAGCATATGCATATTGGAATATCGTACGTTTTTATGGTGATGTTCCATATACTGAAATACCAACATCCGATTTGACGACATTCTCTTCTTCACGAGTAAGTCGTGATACAATTTATGATCATTGTGTCAGAGATTTGCAGCGAGCTGTTGAATTATTACCTTGGCAGAGTGAAGGTATGGTATCAACTCCAGAGCGTTTTACTAAAAATTCTGCTTATGGTATTTTGGCTCGTGTAGCTCTGTATGCTGCAGGATATTCTTTGCGCTGGGATTTGAGTACTGTTCCTTATAATGCATCTACAGTTCGCATTGCGCAACGTGAAGATAAAGCTCGAATTCGTGAACTGTATCAGATTGCAGCTGATGCATGTAAGGCAGTTATTGTCCAGAATGAAAATGGATTATTAGATGATTACGACGAAGTCTTTCGTGATTTATGTACAAAGCAGTACAATAAAGAAACAATGTTAGAATATGGATGGTATGGAGCAAATTCTTCTGATGTGCGTACTGGCTATGTAAATGGTATTCCGACTAATGGTTCTGGTGGCACATTTGGCAAAGGTGGTGCACAAATGATAGCAATGCCTACATTCTATTTTGAATTTGATGAAGGTGACCAGCGTCGTGATGTTTCTATTTGTAATTATGGTTTGTATACAGACGGTACATATCAGATGAATACTTATATAGGTGCTGGAGTTGGTAAGTATCGCATCAACTGGTGTAAAAACAGAGGAACTTCTGACAGCCGGCGTGATATAAACTTTCCGTTGCTGCGTTATTCTGATGTATTGCTGATGTATGCAGAGGCTTTGAATGAGTTGAATAATGCTCCTACTGCAGATGCAATAGATGCATTTAAGCAGGTACGTATGCGCGCATTTAAAAATGATGAAGCAAAGATTGGTACGATACCGTCCGATTATGAAGGATTTAAAAATGCAATAATACAAGAACGTAAGCTGGAACTTTCTCATGAGTCTCTTCGTAAAACAGATTTGACACGTTGGGGTATCTTGTATGAACAGCTTACTGCAGAAAAAGAAAAATTGTATCAGCTGGCAAATCGGGAAGGTAAATATGCCAATGTAGATGTATACCGTGCTTATAAGGGAGGTACAGCTGTTTATCAGGATCCTACTATTGCATTGCCGTATATTACTATTAAAGAGAGTGATTTTAAGACAATGGGGCTTACTGCCGATGAAATTGATAAACTGAATATATTGAATGATAACGTAAATGGAGGTTTTCTTGAAAAAGAATTTTATGAAGACGAAGCTGGTAATGTTTATTTCTCTAAAAATTCGGCTCCTTCTGGAACGAAACTGACTCCTGTTACTTATACCATTCTAAATATGTTTGGCTGTCATACCATTAAAAGTAAAGGAGGGTTGTATGTAGATTCTAATGTATATGAAGATAATACATTTATAACCAGAATGTTTTATGGATTACAAAAAAATATGGTTGAAATATTGCCATTCAGTACAACAAGTATTATTGATGTAAATCCAGGATTGGCTGGTCAACAACATCCTTGTTATTAATACTATAAAATAAGATTTGAAAAAGGCAGGATTAGGAATGCATTCCTATCTTGCCTTTTTACGTTTTGTTTGATTTAACAATGTGATTATGGATATGTATTTAAAAAGGGTAGGTTTCCTGTTTTGCCTGTTGGGTATATTTGTCTATGTTCAATCACAGAATCTGGCTTTTCCAGGAGCAGAAGGTTATGGTAAATATACTGTAGGAGGAAGAGGAGGAAAGGTTATTAAAGTTACCAATCTGAATGATTCGGGTAAAGGTAGTCTTCGGGAAGCAGTCGAACAGTATGGAGCAAGGACTGTTGTTTTTGATGTGGGTGGTACAATCGAACTGAAGACTCCTTTACGTATTAACCATGACAGTATTACGATTGCAGGACAGACTGCACCGGGAGACGGAATCTGTCTGAAGGATAATCCTTTGATTGTTAATGCAAGTGAAGTTATTATTCGTTATATTAGGGTTCGGGTTGGTGATAAATATAAAACAGATGCTGATGGTATAGGAGGAGGACGCTATGGACAGCATCATGTAATATTAGATCATTTAACTTCAAGCTGGTCGATTGATGAATGTCTGTCGATTTATAAAACAAAAAATCTTACGGTACAGTGGTGTATGATTAATCAGAGCCTTACTTGTTCTGTTCATACTAAGGGATGTCATGGTTTTGGAGGAATATGGGGAGGTTATAAAGCTACGTTCCATCATAATCTTTTAGCTAACCATTCCAGCCGTAATCCAAGATTTTCGTCGGTAGACAGTACCAAAATGGTCGATTTTCGTAATAATCCTAAATTCCGCAGCATTTTAGTTTAACTTATTTTATAAGTACCTGAGCAACAA
>ENA-OOZB01000109-OOZB01000109.1-human-gut-metagenome-genome-assembly--contig:-NODE-109-length-16950-cov-2.605268_pt1 | contig 16950 bp, 19 predicted proteins | sample MGYA00241185_ERZ501393 | MGnify/ENA primary metagenome ERZ501393 (study PRJEB25962, sample SAMEA2042983) | human gut metagenome | biome: human gut; feature: human-associated habitat; material: faeces...
AGGGAATTGCGTTAGCCGTCAACCAATAGCGGCAGTTTGCCGTCAAGAATTGTTGCTTTGTTGTTTTCGATACATTCCAACAGGCGGGCAAGTTCAGTGTCATTGCCATTCCAAGGAACGTAGAACATGTCCTTCTGCGGAACGAAGCGGAAGGTGTAGGTCGTGTCTGTTTTCTGCTGCGCAATGACAGGAAAAGTTACCGTCATCAGCCACAGAAACAAGGTAAGAAAAGTGATTTTTCTGCTCATATAAACTTGCATTTATTATCTTTGTCCTCTCCAAAGATAATAAATGTCATTCTATGCCCAAAAGAATTACATAAACTTTTTCTGTTAATATACAGCATTTTATGGAAAATTGTCGTTTGAGCACTTTTTTTGTCGAATTAGTACTTTTCGAATTGTCAAATTAGCACCTTTTGAAAACGTGTTTTTGGTAAATTATTCCTGATTTGCTTTTTTCCACTTGCCAGGCGTACATCCTTCCTTCTCGGTAAATGCTTTGATAAAGTTACTGCGGGAAAGAAAACCGGAAGACTCCGCCAGCTTCTGTATATTGATTTCCGGATGCTCCTTCAGTATGTTTTTCGCATACTCCAACCGGAGATCGGTTATCCATTCGCGGAATGTCATTTTATACGTAGTCTTGATATAAGCGGAAAGATAGGTACGGTTCGTATAAAGTATTTTGGACAGTTCTTTTATGGTAAGTCCCTGCTGGACATAGCCGTCTGTCTTTATCCAGTTGGCCACTTTCTCTATAATTCCTGTATAGGACACTGGAACTTCTTTCTCAGAAACTATTTCAGGTTCTGTTTCTGTATCTGTCAGAAGTTCTTCTTCAGATTGTATATCCTGCTCAAACGCATTTTCTACCTGTTCATAGAACAGCAGGTAGTTCTGATAGCTGTAGAAAAGATAGCTGTAGAATGGTATTGACGACAAAATCCAGATAAAAACATATTCGTCTGGCAGAAATGTCAGCAATCCGCATCCGACACCGAAGATAAGTGCCCAATAAGTGAATATGGAAAGCCATTCGATATATGCGCCTATATCATCTGCCTGAGTTTCATTGAAAATCCGAATGGCTCTACGATATGCAATTATGACTCTGCGAGCTAAAACGACTCCAAAAACGACTAACCATACAGCTAAAGCAAATAAAGAGAATTTTTGCATGATTCCGCTTGGCAACAGGAACAACACAACTCCGGAAAGAGTTGAAAATATAATCCATAAAATGATATGTGTCCACACACGCCGTTTGGTAATGTAAAAACGATCAAGCAACATTATCAATGCCGAACTGAACAGAGAATAGCACAGGAAGTATGTGGACATGTTCATCAATATGGCAGAATCCGCATTTTTGAATCGGATACTCAGATAATAATTGCCAAAACAATTCGTTAATCCTTTATTTGATTTTGTTTTTTTTTTTGGGGGGGGCGGGTATAAGAACTATCTGATAGAAACTAAAATTGCTACTATCTCCCCCAAAAGACTATGCAGCAAATGGTATTGCCGCAATATTTAAAGGCCTTTAATTTGAACCTCAAAGCACCATAGTACCTTTTTAAGAACTATTTTTTGATTATTATGTTGCGTTTCTAGCATTTACTATCCAAATTTTCGCAGTGAATATGATATTATTTTTCATGAATTTTCAGGTTTATGTTACATGTCGCTATATTTTATCTATTTGACTTTATACTTCTGAATCTCTTGAATCATTTCCTTAACATCTTCTCCGACCTGTACGAAGTTCTTGTAAAGGATACGTTCCCGTTCATCCCTTGATTTGAAGGTGTAGAACTTGGGAAGCGGTATATAGCCGGCTTCCTCCTTTTTTATCTCCTTCATGTCGAAGTCTGTCTTGCAGTAGAACTTGGAGGTCTTGAACTCCTCGCTTTCCTGAATGTTCATGCTTCCACCGCTGCCTGTTTTTGTTTGCACAAAGTCACGGGCTGTCTGACCGCATATCCATCCGGTCGGCATATCGGAGATTTTGGATGCAGGAACGAGACTATCCATGTTCTCATTCAGGTTGATGGAGGTTTTGTCCCGATCAATGGTAACACCTTTTTTGAGCTGTACCACCTTGCCGAAGATGTCGGAAGACAGCCATTCCAAGGTCTCTTTGGAACGGGCAGAACCGCTGACCACATTACCGACAGTAGTGATAATCTTCTGCATACCTACCTTGCCATAATCCGCTTCGAGCTGCGGAAGTTCTTGGAATCCCAACGCCACTGACACCTTGTTGCTTCGAGCCGTACCGATAAGGCGGTCTATCTTGTGGAAATACAAAGTAGGCAGCTCATCCACGATGATGCTTACCGGGATATTCTTGCCCTGTCCCGTGTTCACTCGTGTGACCAGACGATTGAGGATAAGGGCGTTGAGTGCCCCGATAATGCTTTCCATTTCCGGGTCATTGGCTATCAAGAGATAAGAAGGGCTTTTGGGGTCAGATACTTTCAAGTCGAAGTCGTCACCGTCCTTGTGGAATATCCAGTAACTTTCCTTGGTGGCAAGGCGCGAGGTATAGACACGCAGCGTACCGATCATACCTTCCAACTGCTCCATTGCCTTGTTCTTCAGAGCGGTCTGGAACGGACCGAGCAACGGTGCCACCTCGTTGTCGGTCTCCAACACCTCGAAAATGGTCTGGTAACTCTCATTGAGGAATGACAGGATATGTGGCATATCGGAATACTTTCCGAGCCAATAAGCCGGTTCCACTTCCTCACCTGCGGAATTGAACACACGTCCGGTGGGTATCATCCGCTTGGTCTGTTTGTCCTGTACCTTCTCTGCCGTGAGCATATTGCCGTCCTTGTCGTATGGCTCTTTGCCCCAGTTGCAGAAGAAATAGATGCAGGCTGCCAGGAAGTTGACAGCGGATGTCTGAAAGAACTGGTCACTGCCACCGCCTCCTTCTTTCTTGCCTTTTTGTAAGGATTCAAGTAAGGTTTCTGCGGTTTCAGATGCGGCAGCAAGGTTGTTGATGTATTTCAACTGGATAGGATTCACCCTGCGGCTGTATTCCACATCCACGAAATTGATGATGTTGAACTTGCACCCCTTGGGCAGTTTCCCGAGCTTCTGGTTTTTCTTATAATGATAGTATAATTTGGTCGCCAAAGTCGGAAATTTGTAATCGTAGACTACTAAAGCAAAGCCTTTTGCAGAGTGTTGCCGGATAAATGGTTCGATAATGGAAAAAGTCTTGCCGGAACCCGGTGTGCCGACCACCCATGTGCCTCGGAACGGATTGCTGATGTTCACCCAACCTTTGCGGAACTTGCCCCGGTAATAGTAGCGCATGGGGATATTGACCGAATACTTGTTCTCCTGTAACTCCCGGCACTGCTCAAAACTCTCGTTCTCAAAATTGAAACGGTCTTTCAGCAATCCCTCTTTGAGGAACTTGGACATGTTGTCAAGGGCAATGTGTACCAGTACTACACCGATTACAGAAGCAAGCATATAAAGCCAGATGTTCAACCGTAAAGTGTAAAGCCTTGTTTCCATCGGATATCCGAACAGCCAAACAGACGATACAACCAGCCACATACCTATTATGATAGGATAAAGAACTTGTTTCCGTGCATTGAACTCCAGTTTCTTCTTGTTCCTTGTCCCTATGCAGGTGATGCATATAAGCAGGAACGTGGCTAACTTGCTATACGCGAGATTCCCGTCATTGTAGATTACCCACCGCTTGATACGCCCGTGTATGTCGCAGAGTATGCCGCCCCAATGGTCAAGCATGGCCGGGTCAATGGCATACTCGAAGAACTCCAGCAGAATGGAGACATAGATGACCGAACGGAATATCTTGTAAAATCCTTGTAACTCTTTGCTTTCTTCCATTTCGTTTCCAGTTATTCGCTAATTCTTGTGTGTTCTGATTTTTAATCTCTTAAAGTAATGATTGCACGTACCTTGTGCGCCTGTGTCTTGGGTGTTTCCTGCATCGAGCCGCTTCCCATGGAATAGAGCCACGCTTTCGCCTTTTCCTGCTCAGCCACTTCCGTACTCGTCCAGTACCAGCAGTCATCGGCTGCATCGGGCAGTTCGTCGCCACCGCACATCCTGATGATGGGGTTTATCTGGCCCTTGGCATTATAAAGCATCCGCATCTGTGCCACGGATGGGATATAGGACGACTGTCCGTACCGCCACAGGGCGAAGACCGCTTCTGCCATAGGCGAGGTGGTTTCTCTGGTGTCGTAGATTGCAAAGGTGTTCTCGTTGCCGTCCAGTGCCGTGATGTCAGCAGATGTGCGTTGGTTTACACCTACGCTATCTGCAAAAGCCTCCGGTGCCAAGTCCCACAGGTAAACCGCATAGCCGTTGCCTTCAATGGCTTCGTCGTGATTGACATGGAACACCACGGCAATAGGCTGCTTTTCGGATTGCTTGAAGTCTGATACCGACAATACTTTGCCGTCCGTACACAGGATATGGCAGGGTTTCATTGCCGTGTCCGGGAAATCCCGGTGTGCGTCACAGGCCACGAATAACGTGACGATGGCCAACAGGCTGAATAGCCTGCAAGCGTTTATGTATAATTTCTTTTTCATTTTCCCTTAGTTTAGAGGTAATTTTACACCTAAGACAATGCCCGTGCGGAACAGGTCTTCTCCTTTTATCATCAAATCGGTTTTCACCTGGCAGAACAGCCTCCAGCCACCTCGAAGCACATAATTGTGTTCATAGCCGAGGTGGATGCCGCCCAAGAACCGTTTTGTGTCACTCCCAGCCGATGCCCCGATACGGACATTGCCGTAATGGTTGCGACCATGCGCCACACAAGGCTTGTAGGCTACTCCGAATCCGTAACTCCTGAAATTCCTCCAGAATGATTCCGGGCAGATATGACCGCAGGATGCGCATTCATCCCATTTGAGATAACCGTTGGCAAAAAACTCCCACATGTGGTGGTATTTGCCCTCATGTTCGTATGAGAGGGTGAGATCCAACCCGTTTTGATACAGGCAACCAAAACCAAATGAAAGACGGTCGATGTTGCTTTGCGCTTTGCCGTTCATGGCAAATGTTATGACCGCAACCAATACCAATAATATCTTTTTCATCATTCCTCCTCCAATAATACACGGTTAAACGAATCGGCTGAAAGCACATCCTCGTAGTCTATATTCAGATGTATGTTCCTGCCGCTTATCTGTTTCTCGGTCATTTCAATGGTCAGTACCTTGTCGTTGGGGAAGGTCATCTTTTTCAACACGACGACGTTACGGTAGCCATGACGGAATGACTTTGCCTGTTCAAGTACCAATGCGGGGGCCAGCTCTATGATTTGGGCGTTGGTTGCCTTGGACAACTTCTTGTCAGCGAGTTTTACCCGTATCTGATCGATGTCGAAACGGATATTGGTCTTGTTCTCGATGGAGAAGTCAATGAAAAAATAATCACTGACCGCATAGATGTTGTTCAATCTCATCGTCATGCGGTGTCCCCGGCTTCTCACGTTGCGGTATTTGGCAGGAGAGTTCCATATACGCCTCGCAAACTGCGTCATATCAGCCTGTGACATACTCACGGCCGGATTGTTATAGGCGTTACGTTCCCGGAACTCGATTTCCTTGTCCGTCACGGCTTCCTGCATCCTTGTGGTATAGAGCAGCGCATACTGGGTGCGGTAGCGTTCCGTGACAATGGTGACGACGGCCAGTACCTCACCGTCCTCGTGTCCCGTCTCCTTTGGCTTCAGACGGATCGTGTTGTTTATCGGTTGGTCACCGACCACTTTGTCCGTGGAAATATCCACGAAGCGTATAGGTTCTGAAGCGGTAATGACCGTGGTCACTTGCTCGTTGACGGTCAGTTGCTCCAGTTCCTCGTAAGTCTGCTGGGCGAATGCAGGCAGGCTCGACAATGCCGCCGTTACTCCGATACAGATAGTCTTGATAATCTTCATATCTATGATTCTTTGAATGGTTATTTACTTTGCGTTTCTTTTTTCCTTGCTGTTGATGATATAGACAAACGTACCGTATTTCAGGTTGACCTTGTTCTTCTTGATGTTCTTGCTGATGGCGTTGCTCGTCTTCTGGTAGGCATCCTGAATAGCCTGCATTCCCCATTGGGTAAGGCTGTTGCCCTTACCGCCGGTATTCATGTTCATGTTGCTGTTGAACGCTCCGCTTGCCACATCTTTGGCGGTTTCCCTGAATGAACTTGACGGCACATACAGCCCCTCCAGTCCGTCGGTATCATAGAGCGAAAGGCTGACCTTGATGATTTCATCATCCACCAGTACGCTGTTAATGGTTCCCTTGACCCTCTGCGATGAAAAACCGCTCATGATGGCATAGAGATAAGAACCGCTTTTGACCACCGTCTCATTGATTTCCACATCATCCAAAAGCCGAAGCCTGACACGGCTTCCGTCCACGGCCTTGACATCCTCGTCTATAATCGCCTTGATCAGATTAGGCTCATGCTCGTTTTGGGCAATGGTGTTGAAATAGTCGGAGGTCACTTTTACTTTCTTGACCATTTCACCCGGTTCTTCGTTTTCGGAAGGAGCGTTTACCGCCCGGCTGTCTTCATTGATTGTTCCGCTTGCGGACACTCCGGTTTCCGTATGTTGTTCAAGGCAGTCTTCTGCAAGCGGTTCAACAGGTGTCACCCGTGCCTGCGCCTTTAGTCGTACTTCGGCGAGGGCACGCTCCAGTTCTTTGAGGGCTTCCTGCTCTCTCGCTTTGGCATCGGCAGCTTCCTCTGCCTGTAAATTCTGCTGTTCCAGTTCACCCAAGAAGGCAACTTCGTCCTGGCTGTACTGCGATTCGTATTTTTCCTTGTCATCATTGGGTTCGTCTCGTTCTATGTTATCCACAGCCGTGTAGTCGGCAATCTTGCCCCACGACTTTGCCATGTTCTCATATTTGCTTCCTATGCCGTCGCCGCCCTTGATGGTGGCATCGGGCAGGTCGGGATTCAGGAACTCCGTGGTCTGGAGTGTCTTGTCGGCTATCTCTGCCTTTTCTGCATTGAAGAGGTCAAAGATGAAATAGGATGCGCCCAACAGCGGAATATACAATATGGCAGGAAGCATATATTTGGGCTGCCTGAAATTGATTTTCTCGAATATCCTTTTCATCGTTGTCTGGTTTGGGTGGGTTCAACAATGGGAGCAACCGGCTCCTTGTGGCGTTCTCTGAGCAGGCTGTCCTGCATTTCTGTAGCACTTCTTGTCTCCTGACCATGCCGATAAGCCTTGGTCAGCCGATAAATGTTGAAGGTGAATGTGCCGATTACGAAACCGAATACCATGACAAGGAACAGTATCTTGTTCCTGTTGGCAAAGCCCTGTATCTTGGCGGCCAGTTTGTCAAGACGTGTCGCCTGGGCGAATTTGCGACCGGCATTCACATCACGCTCGTATCTCTCTTTGTATTGTGGATCGTTCTTGTCCGGCATCTTTTCGCCGAACAGCATCCTGCGGAATCCTTTGGTGTTCATATCTGTAAATTTTAATAGGTTGCTTTTGTTTTCTGTTCGATGTCTTTATTGAGGAGGGTACGCCAATTTACGATAAGCAGTCCGTGCGGATTGTTCTCGGTTCTCGGCACTCGTTTGAGTTGCCCTGCCGTCACCAGTTCTCGCATCAGGATGTTGCTTCTGCGCTCGATACGCTGCCGTCCGTAATAAGTGAACTCCATATTGCTTTTGTCAAACCGTACACTGTCGCAGTAAATGGAGAATACGGCACTCGTTCCCAAGATGTTGGAGTAAAAGCCTTTCTCTTTGAGCGTGTTGTACTGTGCAAGTCCGGTCTCGTCCACCAGGTACATCGCCTTTTCCATCGTGTATTTGATGTACTTGTCATCGGGAGGAAGCGTAAAAAAGAAGTGGTGGAACATTTCCACATGGCTCTTGGCTTCTACATCGAGGGTTTCGTCCATCGTCGTACGGTTGACCAATATCGGCACGTTGCCGTCCAGCACATAGACTTTCTTCTGCGCATCTGTCACCATTGTCCGTGCCGTCCAAATGCTGCTCACGCTGATGATGATACAACCGGCAAGGAAGAACGAGCAGATGATTCCCACTAACTTGATTTTGTTTTCTAAATTTCTGATTACCATTGTATATTCTTGATTATGAGTTTACGGTTATCGCATCATGGTGCCGATTGCACCGGTCGCTGTCATCTTCGCCTGTTGAGCCACACCTTCACCGAAGTTTCGGGTTGAGAATGCGGTATCGCCCTCAGGTATCATCCAGGCGGCCAAGTCCGGAACAAGGTTCAGGCATTTCAATGCCACGATACTTGCAGCCATAAGGTAGCCTGCCGAGAAGAAAGAGTTTTGCAGGTAGGCCGCCATCGTCGCCTCGCTCTGTGTGATGGCTGTCAGGTTCTCGACCTGTATGCACAGCACGATGTCGAACAGGAGCAGGACATAAAATCCTACGAAGTATAGCATCGCACCATAAAAATGCACCGTCAGATACCTTGTCAGCCATTTTGCCCAGGCTCCTTCCCACTTGGGCAATAGCGAGAACGCCCACTGTATCGGACCGAATATCGTGAGCATTCCGAGCAGGATTTGCTGGCAGTAAATCGTCGCCCACCAGCCTATGCGAAATACAATTAAAGCTATGAGCATCACGATTTTATCTATTCCTACAACAATCCCGGAAGTAAGTGATGTGAACCAAAGTTTGGCTGCATCCTTTTCCATATTGGTCACTTCGTCCACCCCGGTCTGTTCCATAGTGGCTTCTATCAGATTAGGGTCGGAAGTTCCGCTGTGTGCCACATCCGCCTGTGCTTGCAGGCTGGTGTACATCGTATCTCTTGCATAGATGAGTTGCTGCACCTCCTGAAATTTATCCTCTATCTGTGTGGCTTCCGCCTGGTACAGGTCATGAGTGTAAGAGCCGATACAGTTAGGGATATAGGATAGGAAATCCAGCACGCACCAGTTGCTCCCACTGTTTACCATACCCGTGTCTGCCGGAGGATACCACCAGCATAGGATAATTGAAATCGCCAATGGCTTGAACAACTTCATGATATCCAGTGGTTCGTTCTTGACCATCATCTTATACGCCATGCCTGCTGCCATGACGATTGCAAACAAGGCCGCGAGTGCCATACACATCTGGAGAATCCACCAAAACGGGCCTTGCGAACCTGTGAAGGTGGCATCCGTCAGGAACTCGTTGGTCTGAAAAATCACATCATCAATCTCTTCTTCAAGCAGATTGATGCCGAAATCTGAAAGTATATCTCCGCTTGCCATCTGTTTTTCCATTAAATTTTATCTGTTCACACTCTCGTTCTCATTTCCGTCTTCGTTTCCGTCATCATTCTGCAACCCTCGCACTGCCGACCGGGATTCATTCCAGCGGCTCATGGCATTGCTGATAATGCTTCTTTTGTCTATCGAGTGGTTGTCCGTTGCCGAAAGGAGATTCTTCGTGGCATTGCGGTTGCTCAACTGGACGAGATATTTAACCAGTACATCGTTTTGCCGGGAGACATCGGCATAGATTTGCAGATACTCTTTCTTACGCTGCGCGTTGGGCATATAGGCATCCCTTGTTGCCTTGATTGCGCATTGATAGACACGGTAATAGTCATTCCACCGTTCATTTTCTTTTGGTGAGCCGCCTGTCATCGTTATGCGGTCAATGTTCTTCTGAAACTGCCGCATCTGGGATTCCACCTTGTCCTTTTCCGCAAGCCAGGCCAGATCCACTTGTCGGTCCGCGACATTCAAGGCTTCAATCTTGGCTCTGCTTGTGAGTGCGGAATCTATGGCTTCCGCTTCATCTCCCTGCTGATAGGAAGCCACGCCTGCCGCCGTGCGGAATGTGAGTTTGTTCTTGACCGCTGCCGTTTTCTTGTACTTGTTGTGCAGCAACGTGTAATAAGGTTCCGGTTTGAGCGCACCGGCTCCGGTTTCCTCCACCGTGATTTGGTTCATCTTGGGCGAATCGTGGTTGTAGGTAACATATTGGGCGTTTGCCGCAATGGTTGTCACTAACAGCATCGTTGTAAAAATCCATTTCATAATTTCTCTTTTTTTTAGTTATCAATAATCCAGTTTACCTGATTGTCTCCACCGCCCGAAAGCATCGTCAATAAGTTCCCGTTTGGTCTTGGTACGATAGACTTTCTCTTTCCAGTAGCCGATACGAACCTGTATGTACCGCCAGGTCTCGAAATAGGCACGGTTCAAATGCTTCTTGATATTGTCAAGAGAATGGTTGATGCTGTTCAGCACCATCAGCAAGTCCGAAGTGGAACAAGCCGCCGCACCTGTGGCGTACAGAACCAAATCGCTCACGGATTTATATAGGCATTCTCCTTCCTGTGCTATCATCCGTATGACTCCGGCATTGATGGATAATATCAGCGTGTCCGCCAACTCTATATGTTTCCGCTTGATGACCTTCTCATTGAAATCTTCAAGCATCGCCTTGTAGTCGGATATTCTTTCGCTGACCCCTTTGTAGGTGGAATGTACATTCAATGCCGTGCGCAGGGACTGGTACATCACGTCAATTACATCGAAAGCTCTGGTGTACTTGTCCAGATCCACGTTCAGCTCCTTATAACCCACTGTTTCCTTGCGGCTGTATTCATGCAACAGTTTGTTGCTGTGTTCCAATGTGGAGCGAGCCAGCAAGAGGCTTCGCTGTTGCTTGTGGTCATTGATATAGGCTTCAACCGTCCCCACATCAAAACTCCATTGCGCATTTGCGGACAGGGGTGCTAGCAGCATTATCAACAGTCCGAGTATATATGTCCTGCCTCTTTTCATCGCTTGCCCTCCTTAGTCTTTCTGTTTCGTGCGTTTTCCATCCAACGGTCGTGACATTCCTCCACAAGGGAAAGTCTGCGCCCCTGATCATCGTCAACGGGAGGCAGAACATCTTTCAGCACGTCAATGATACTGCGCCTGTAGTGCATCATCTTTTCCAATGATACCAAGTCGGCGTAAATCTTCGTGAGCCGGGAATCCACTTCACGGGCTATCTCCAGCCGGTCGCTTGACCAAAGCAGGTGATACATATCGTTTGTTTTCGTGTCCTCCTGCGGTGCAGTACGGGCATATTCAGTCGTTATCTTGCACTTCGGATATTCTTTCGCGATTTCCGCTATGCGGTCATTGACCAGTTTTGTCTTTTCCTTGTCGCTCATATCGGGGTCAAGTGTAATCACTTCCACCACATGGGTATCGGAATACTCCGTTGTCAAGTCCCACGATATTTGCAGGATAGCCCTGTGTATCTTGATGCCAAGGAAGTATTTGGGCTTTCGGTCGATTTTCAGTGTCGCCTTGAATGTGATGATGCCGTTGATATTCGGGATTGTGCCTTTTCGGATATAGGTGTAGCCGTTCCAGGAACCGTTGTCCTGCCAGGTGATATTGTAAGCAGTCTTGCAGTCTTGCATGATAGCCGGTATCCGGTAATAGTCATCGGTCTGCACATCGTTGTCGCTTTGGGCTTCTTCTTTTGCCTGTGCGATTTCCTCTTGCTTCTGCTGCCAAGCGGCAAGTTCAGGTTTCAACCTGTCTATCTCCGCTTTGTTCTCATTGTATTTCTGACGGAGAGAAACGGCATCCTCCACACTGGCATTGGCAATCTGTTTGATAAGCGATTCGTTTTCCTTTTCCAATGCGGATATTTGTGACTGGAGCGCGTAAACCTTGTTGTCCGCTTCCCGCTGCATGGCATCGAGTTCAGTTCCTCGCTTTCGGCCGTAGTCTTCATCGCGCACTCCTTGGAATGGGCGTTGAGCGTACTTCCGCATTTCCGACACTTGTACTGGGTTGTTCCCTGCCCAAGTGTCGCACCGTCCGAACAGGTGACACTGATTGTTACCGTCTCGCATCCTTTCAGTTTCTCTTCATTGGTTGCCTGGTAATAGTTCCGGCTGTCGGAAGCGATATAATAGACATAGCCGTCTTCGTTGTCGTTAAATTCAGACAGATGTGCATTAAGTTGAGCCTTGAATGTGTTCAAATCCATCGAATAGGAATCGAACACGTCTTCATAGACTATTTCCTCGTTGTTCCAGCTTTTCGTGACGTGGATTTCGTAGGCGTATGCCTTCTTGGTTTGCTTCTTTCCTTTTTTAATGATATAGCTGGACTGGTAATAATTGATGGTGTAACTGAAGCCGTCATTGGCATTGTTAAGCTGCTGCACCCTGTTCCTTGACCATCCGGCATAGCGTTCCGAATTGGAAAGAGCCTGTTCCTTTTGCGATGCGTCGGGATAGAAGTTCGGTTCGCTTGTCTTGAAGCGGGTCCATTCACCACCTTCAAGGATGCTCTTGTCATCTGTCGGGGGATAATAGTCGCAGAGGGAGACACTGCCACGGTCACGCCTCGCGATGTACCATCGCTGGGTGTAGTAATTCCCGGCTGTTTCGTCCAGATAATCGGTAATCCACGAAGTGAGGTTGTAGTCGCTGAACTTGAACAATCCTGCCACATTTTCTTCACCACCCACGATGCCCAATATGGCCTGTCCGACATTATTCTCCAGTTGCTCGAAAAGTCCGTTGTAATGCTCGTAGATGTCAATGACCTTGCTGACTTTCCCGTTCATCAGCTCGTGAAACGAGTTCTGTTGCAGCAAGGCGTTCCCGATATTGGTGATTCCCGAAGTGGCAAGACCGGCTCCCGGTAAAGTTTGTCCAAATCGGCTTTCAGGTTTTCCTTGGTGAAGTTGCCCGGCACTTTGGATATGTCATCAAAGAGCCGTTGCCAGTCCACGTTGCCTATTTCGGAGAGTTTTAAGATGGAGGCGATTTCCTCATTGATTTCCAGAAAGGCGATATCGGAGAAAGACAAGGTGCTGTTGGTGACAACGCTCTCGAACTGCATACAGAGGGATTTGGTGTCATCGCACACTTTCATCAGATAACTGCACCAATGGAGTGCGGTCTGTGGAGAACGGAGCATCAGCTTGGCGACAATCCATGTCTTCGGGATAATCTTGTGCGCCACCAAGTGATAAATCCTGCGGTAGTAGTAATTTTCGGTGGCACTGCTCCAGATGCCCAAATCAGTGAGTGCCTTCCTCTCCAGGAACTTGCTGGCAAATATTCCGGCAGTGGCCACTTCCGAAGCCTTGTAGTGTTTCAGTATATTCTGCACCTGCTCGTCATAATACGCTTCTGCAACGGTTCCAGTACCGTAGGCGGCAACCATAGCGGCCACGGTTTTCGCATCGAAGTTCACGCTGTAATACTGGGCATGAACTTGTTGGGCGAAAATCGTGGCTATTGTCATTATTATGAGAGCGAATCGTTTCATTGTTGTTTTGTCTTTGGTTGATGAAGATTCAATACCTTACCGGCTGCATTCACTTTTTGGGCGAAGGGCAGGGATTTGCTTATTCCGGAAGCATCCCAGTCTGCACAATAACGCTCGATGGCTTCCTTGTGGCTGCATTGCAGTTCAGCCTTGTAGAGCTTCAAGGCTTCTTTCTCGGCCCGTTCCGTGGTATAGGTCATGTAACACTCATGCGGTTCCTCCACACCATACACACCGCTGGTAGTGCCACGGCGGATAAAGACCTCACGAAAGAACGAACGCCCCTCTTTATTCTCCAGCCGGTTGATGGTAAAGATTTTCTTGCAGTCCACATCGGTCAGTCCGAGTATCGCCTTGATAGTATCAAAGCGTTCACGGAACTTGCTTTGGTCAAGCAACATTACCACATCGGAGTTGTTGATGATGGCCTCCTTTACAATCTCAGACCCGATGATGTCCTGAATCTCCTGTGTGACCACGCCCACTGAAGCCCAGAACTTTCGGGCGGTCTTATACATGAATTTGATGTATTCTGCCATAAGAGGGCTGGCTATGGCTTTCCATGCCTCCTCAATGACCAGGACTTTGCGGTTCTTCTTGATACGCATCTTTTGCAGGAACACGTCCATGATGATGAGTGTCACCAAGGGGAACAGGAGCGGATCATCTTTTATGGAATCGATTTCAAAGACAATGAAGGTCTCGTCAAACAGCGAACTGTCCATGTTCTCGTTCAGCGTCTTGTTGTGGTTGCCACCTCGATAGAAGTCCTTCATCATATACCGGTAGGTGGAAATGTCTATCCCGGTTATACTGTTTTCATTGCAGATGTCGGGAATGCGCTGTACAGAGAACTCATAGAACGTGTTGAATGACAGTGATTCCACTTTCAGTTCCTTTCTCCTGCGTTCTATCTCGTCTATGACAGTTTCTATCCGTGCGTTCAGTTCCGTTTCACTTTCAGCGCGGTTGCCGCTTTTATTTCGCTCGTCAATCAAAAGGCTTTTGCGCAAATCCTCCCGTTGGGGTGGAGTGAAACCATCGAAACCGTTGAAGTAGGTATCGTAATATTCGGTGATGACCTGCTCGATCAGCCTGTCTTCCGTTTTGGTGACCGTCCCTTGGCTGCCTTTCCAAATCAGCAGCACGAGATTTTTCAGGAAACCTGTCTTTTCCACATTCAATTCCTGCCTGTTGATGCGGAAAGGGTTCATCGTAATCGGGCATTCCTCCGTGTAGGAGATATATTTTCCACCCAAATACTCGCACAGTCCCTCGTATGAGTTCCCGGTATCTACCATTACCACATCCGTTCTTTGCTCGTGAAGTTGGCGCACAACGCTGTTCATGTGGAAGCCTTTTTATATCTCCTAACACGCTGAGCTACAGCACTCTCTTGAAAACAACAAATTCAAAACGGTACAAATTTTGAACAGGCGAAAATCTATAGTTCAAAGCACTCGGCAAAGAGAAAAACTATGACAGGGGTGAAAAGTGGTTTTAAGATTATTTATGAAAATATTTTGGGTAATTTTGGCTGATTGCTATCCAAAGAGCGCATTTTTGATAATAAGTCCCACCTCCATCAGCCATAAAGAGTGAGACAATCAAAAAAGAAAAAGAGGGATGAGAGAGCCTTCTTGGTGGCTTCAACATTGGGCGAAAATGGAGGTCTTGTACCTCAGTTGTATCTCAGTCGGCATATATTGCTGATAGACAATGCAGGTTAATAATTCGGCGGCAATAGAATAGCGTTTGAAAGACGTATTCATTGTTTAGTAGTTTTCCTGATAAAATGTTAAATTTAGGGTAGTTAGATTAGTTTTTCTTCCAATTGTTTGGTTTTTTGGAATTGAATGCCTACCTTTGCATTGACAAATCCCGCTCGCTTCCCATAAGAACAGCGTACCCAGCGGGACATTTTTTAAATTGTAGGTATATGAAAGTTATAAAGAACAAGACAATAGATTTTGCAACCGCAGTTCAGGCTCCCGTCATTAACGGAAATAGAGCTGCACGGACAGGTTATGTCCGTTTGGTTCGCCTTATCACTGACGAGCCTGTTCCTCAACAAACTTCATATACGGGAAAAATTGAGTTGAGGTAGGAATGGCTGTATATACAAAAGAATACGAATCCCAGCCAGAGGCTATTCTTACAAACGTCATTATCTGTCCAGCCGTAGATTTGTCGGCAAACGTGGCTGTTCCTGTTCATTGCCAAGTTGAAAATGTATTGTGGGACACAGGAGCGACCAATACATTGATTTCACAGGAAGTTGTAAATGCTTTAGGGTTACAACCGAAGAACAAGGCTCTTATTTCGAGTGCAGGAGGTGATGTCGAATCCTGGACTTACCTTGTTCATGTTATCCTTCCAACAGGAACAGCAGAGTTGAATGTTCAGGCTCTGCTTAACGACAATTCAGACTATGATGTGGTGATTGGCATGGATATTATAAATTCATGCGACTTCTGCTATACAAACAAAGACGGCAAAAGTACATTCTCCTTATGTCATCCAGCAAAGGAGAAAATCATTCTGAAATAAACCAGCCATAGGCTTTCTTTCAAGAAAGACATGTGCGACAACAATAATGACAGATGTGACATTCGCATCTGTCTTTTGCTTTTTACGCCAATAAGAGGCCATTTCCTTACACAAAATATACGAGATTTGAGCAAGAATTTAGTTAATTATGGTTAAATTTAAGGTTTATACATACTTTTCCATAACAAAATGAGGTTGTATTGAGATTTTCTTTGTACTTTTGCAGCGGACTATTATCGCCATGTTTATAGCCATTGAGGTTAGACGTGTTCTTTCGTGATGGCATACAAGGCAGCCTACGCCGTGCTGAGTATGGCGGAGTCATAATGACAAAGCGGTACAAAGCGGGCATTGGGTGGGAAAGATAGTCCAGACATAATGAAGGCGTTTACTAACGCTCTGTTTAAGACAGTCTGTAATCTAGCAAATTAACAGTTATCATAGTCTTGAGCAAAGCCAACGGTAGATGTCCCGGGTGTGATAATATCGCTCCTGCGGAGACCTGTAAGCACGGATTGTACCTTTTCGGGCACAACAATTGTTTATTATGGTCTCCTAATGGAAATGATTATTCATATCGGCGTGGGCTCTGACGTTGTCTGTTCAACTATGATAGGCAATTGCTAGAGCCTCAGACTGTGGAATAGACAACAGACGTTTCCACGCTCTTTTTATGTCTATATTGCTATTAACGAGCAACGACATATAAGCCGATATGAACGCATTGCTTAATGCGCATACCAAACGAGGTTGCGATTCACCTCCTCACATTGGATTTGCCTCCAATGTCTCCCCCGAAGCCCAAAGCTCACAAACAGGGGTGTCCTCGGAATATGTCCAGCAGGAAGGTTACAACTGGTTTGTTCTTCGTGCTACTTATAACAGGGTAAATGCAGCCGTAGAGAAAGCAAAGAAGAATGATATTAAGACATACGTGCCGATGCACTATGTACTAAAAGTGATTGCTGGGAAGAAGAAGCGAATACAACAGCCTCTTCTTCCCAACTTTCTTTTTATATACGCCACCCGTTGGCGGAATTAAAATAATAGATAAATTTATATGAAAGAAAAGTTGTACA
>ENA-OOZB01000119-OOZB01000119.1-human-gut-metagenome-genome-assembly--contig:-NODE-119-length-16091-cov-2.218820_pt1 | contig 16091 bp, 20 predicted proteins | sample MGYA00241185_ERZ501393 | MGnify/ENA primary metagenome ERZ501393 (study PRJEB25962, sample SAMEA2042983) | human gut metagenome | biome: human gut; feature: human-associated habitat; material: faeces...
TATCATGTTTCCAGTTTCTTTGCTCCGTCATCCCGTTTCGGTACACCGGATGAATTGAAGGAATTGATTGATACGGCACATAGAATGGGAATTGCCGTCATTATGGATATTGTTCACTCTCATGCCGTGAAGAATGAAGTGGAGGGACTTGGCAATTTTGCCGGTGATCCTAATCAATACTTCTATCCGGGCGGGCGGCGTGAACATCCGGCATGGGATTCCTTATGCTTTGATTATGGTAAGAATGAGGTGATTCATTTCTTGCTGTCCAATTGTAAGTATTGGATGGATGAGTTCCGTTTTGACGGTTTTCGTTTTGACGGTGTGACATCGATGTTGTATTATAGCCACGGCTTGGGAGAGGCGTTCTGTAATTATGGGGATTACTTTAACGGGAATCAGGATGATAATGCGATTTGTTATTTGACATTGGCCAACAAGTTGATTCATCAGGTAAATTCCAAAGCGATTACCATTGCGGAAGAAGTTTCGGGTATGCCCGGGTTGGCAGCACCGATTCAAGATGGTGGATATGGGTTTGATTACCGTATGGCCATGAATATTCCCGATTATTGGATTAAGACAATCAAGGAGAAAATAGATGAAGACTGGAAGCCATCCAGCATGTTCTGGGAAGTGACCAACCGCCGCAAAGATGAAAAGACCATCTCCTATGCGGAAAGCCATGACCAAGCTTTGGTGGGCGATAAAACCATCATTTTCCGCTTGATTGATGCGGATATGTACTGGCACATGCAGAAAGGAGACGAGAACTATACCGTAAATCGAGGCATTTCTCTCCATAAAATGATACGTTTACTGACTGCGACTACTATCAATGGCGGTTATCTTAACTTTATGGGCAATGAATTCGGACATCCGGAATGGATTGACTTCCCCCGTGAAGGTAACGGTTGGGCATGTCAATATGCCCGCCGCCAATGGAATTTGGTGGACAACAAGAATCTGGCATATCATTATATGGGTGACTTTGATGCTGCCATGTTGGGAGTTGTAAAAAGCATAAAGAACTTCCAGGCTACTCCGGTCCAAGAAATATGGCATAATGACGGTGACCAGGTATTGGCCTATATGCGCAAGGACTTGATTTTTGTATTCAACTTCAACCCTAAGCAGTCTTTTACTGATTACGGTTTCTTGGTTCCTGCCGGAACTTATGAAGTTATTTTGAATACAGATAATCCAGATTATGGCGGTAATGGTTTGACGGATGATACCATCAAACATTTTACCATTCACGACCCGCTTTACAAAAAAGACAAGAAGGAGTGGCTGAAGCTTTACATACCGGCACGTACAGCTGTTGTACTGAGAAGAACTAAATAGTCATTTCATAACACAAAAAAGAGGCAGATATCTGAATTGATATTTGCCTCTTTTTTTATATAGGAGTCTTTTATTTCAATTGACTGTCGATGAAGTTCAACATCGTTTTTGCATTATCCATCATCTTCTTTTGAGCTGGTTTGTCTGCAGAGAGCAATGGAATAAGTTTATCCAAATATTCTTTGGCTTCCTTGAATTCAACTTTTGCTTTTTCTACATCTGTTTTCATGGTATTGGCACCCTTACTATAATACAAAGAACCCAGACTGTTAAGTGCATTTACATTATCTGCTTGGATAGCTATGGCTTGTTTAAATGCTTCTTCGGCTGCATCCATCTTTTTGGCTTTCTGCGCCATGATACCTTGATTTACGTAATAAGTAGCATACAATTTAGTCAATGTCTTATTACCGGGATTCGCTTCCAGCCCTTCCTTTAAAGTGGCAACATACTCATCATTTTTCTTCAAATCTTTCAAAGCACCGGCTTTACCTATATAAGCATTTGCCAAGTTATACTTTTTCTGTACAGCAATATCAAAATACTTCAAAGCTTCGGCAGGTTTCTTTATCTTATCGGCACAAACGCCACAGTTATATGCAATTACGGAATCTTGGTTGTTTGTTTGTGTCAGATAAGTACTAAATTTTGTGTAAGCTTCCTGGTAATTTTTAGCTTCAAGAGCAGCCTTACCATCGTTGACCAACTGGGCAGGGTCAGCATTCTGCGCAAAGAAATTCGTAGCTGCACAACATAGTGCAATAGATAAGATTAATTTTTTCATATGCTTTAATTCATTTAAAAGTTGATTCCCAAAGTTAGTTTACAATGGTATAGAAGCAAAACCTTTTTACTTTTTTTGAGGTTTTTAGTATAGTCGTAACAAGTGTTATTTTACGTAAAAGCAAATATCTGGATGCGTGTTCTGGGCTTTGTCACATATGTTACACTTATACTTAGAATATCATATTATCTTTGCCACAAAAAAGATTATGGAACAATTACATGCACATGAAGTCCTTCACATGATGGAAGGTAATAGTTATACTGAGTTATCATTGAGAGAAGCCATTATCCAAAAATTCGGCGAGCAGCAGCGTTTTTTCACCTGCTCTGCCGACAATATGGATGTAGATACCTTGATAGAATTTCTTAAAAGAAAAGGAAAATTTATATCCGCCAATGGTGGTTTTACAGTGGACATGACTAAAGTTTGCAATCACTGATGAGGAATATTAATTCCTTCTTCTGTTAAATTGAATATTATTTATGTTAATAGTTAACGGAAATAATATTCTACTAAACCATGTTATAATATCCGCTGATTACCCGCTAAAATTTGGATATCTCCTGCAAGTACGTATCTTTGTACTGTGTTTTTCATAGTATTAGATTTAAGGTTAATAAAAAAGATTGGCTGTCTGGGATAGATAGCCTTTTTTTATGTCTAAATGTCATCTTTCCCCTTTTTAGTTATAGTTTTATTCTATCTTTGTAGGTCAGATAATCCACGCAGCATTAATAGAATAAACTGAATATGGGAAAACGCTTTATTTTTATCTTGATGGCATGCTCATTATTGAGTATAGCTACTGTTGTGCATGCACAGCATATTGACAAGCAAACATATACTTTTGCCATCAAAAAGGCTGATACTCTGAAACTGGACAAGTATGTAATGATTGATCAAATACAAGGGACACAATCAAAGCCCGTCATTCTTTTTACATTTGGGGGAGGTTTCAAAGGCGGGAGAAGAGATAATCCCGATTACATTTCTTATTTTCATTTTTGGGCACGAGCCGGCTATGTGGTAGTATCAACAGATTACCGTACCCAATTAAAGGATATAGATAAATCGGAGTATTCGGACTTGCAAGGATTCTCTTCTGCCCTGCAACAAGCAATCACTTGTGCTGTAGAAGATTTTGGTGATGCTACAAATTATATAATTGAGCATAGTGTAGAATGGCAAATAAATCCTGCACAAATTATAGCTTGCGGTTCGAGTGCAGGTGCGATAACTGCCCTTCAAGCAGAGTATGAGATTTGCAATCAAACGGCTTTTGCGGACAGATTACCTGCCAATTTCAATTATGCAGGGGTCATTTCCTTTTCTGGAGCAATCTGTGCCAATGGTATTCCAAAATGGATAATGTCCCCTTGTCCTCTTATGTTGTTCCATGGTGATGCCGACAGCACGGTTCCTTTTACTAAGGCAGTAGTAGAGGAAATGGGGCTATGGGGCTCAAACTTTATCTGTATGCAACTGAAAGAAAAAGAGACAGCATACTATTTCTATATAGCGGAAGGTATAGGACATTCCCTATCCTATTCTCCTATGAAGGATAATCGTCGTGACATCCTGAGCTTCCTAAACCGGTTGGTACTTGGTAAAGAAAAACGTTGCATTACGACTGTAGAGAAGAATCCGGAAATATCTAGATATAAGAGTGATTTTACAATAGAAGATTATATCCGTGAAAATATGCGTTAATTCCTATCTTTATATCCTTTCCAGAGTTTTTGTTTCTCCACCAATCAATTATCTTTGCACATTATTATTCTATAAAAACAAATCTTTAATTCTATAAATTATGTTGGTACGTATTATCAGTATGGTCATAGCCGGAGTTATTATAGTATATCTAGTCCGTTGGATTGATAATTTTTTCTCCAGGTATCGCAAATAAATCTTGCCTGCAATGTAAACCAAATACTCCAATTTGTTTCCCATTACAACCTATGCTGACAAAATGCGGACATTTTCTAATTCTAAAACAAGAAAACCGCAAAAGCTTTTTATTAGCCATTTGCGGTTTTTTCCTTGTGATTCCGTTGCGATTCGGAATGTAAAATACTATAAAACCAATACATATAACATTATATTAAAAATCAGAGTAATATAAAAATATTATATTGCATGCCATTGCATTATGTTGTGCAATATTTGAACTGAGTTGTGCAATTTATGTATATTTGCACAACCGATATAACAGAGAATATATGACTACAGTAAAAGCATTTATAAGAACTGGGAAGAAAGATAAAGAAGTAAATGTCAGATTTCGATTATCTGATGGACGCAATGTACAGTTATTCCACAAATCAGATATTATGGTCTCTCCTACTCTTTGGGATGCCAAGACTGAAAAATATAAGGCTAAAAGTATTATAAAGTTAGACATAAGAACATCATTTAACACATCTATTGAAGAACGGAAGAATCTAATTTTATCCATTTATGGGAGCAACAAAGAATTAACCAGTGAAAAACTGGAAATCTTAATAGAGCAGCACTTACATCCTGAAAAATATAACATCAGCAGTGAAGAGGAATCCATGTGTAGTATGTTCCAACGCTATGTTGACGGATGGCTAAATGCAGGTGTAATAGGTCCCGGCAGAAAGAAACATTACGATGTAGTGATAAGGGAACTGACTCGATTCCTCATTATCAATGGCATTGACGGGTTGCCGGTCAATGAATTCAATAAGGAACATATTCTAAATTTTCGTGATTTTCTACGCAAAGAATACACTCTGGTTGAAAAATTTCCAGAACTGTACGCAGAAATGAATAAGCGGAATATACCATCAAAGGAAAGAAGCCAGAATACAATTGCTGAGAAACTATTATTATTACAAGCATTTATGGTGGAGCTTGAAAGTAATGATGTTATTCCCGTATCTCCTTTCCGCAAGATAGGAAAAGAAAAAGAGTCCATTATGAAGCAACAATATGACGAGCCTTTCTTTCTCACCAAAACAGAATTCAATGAAGTTGTCCACAAAGAATGTCCCGAAACATTGCAGCGAGTAAAAGATGTATTCGTTGTTCAATGTTGTTTCGGTTGCCGTATAGGTGATTTCAGACGATTCACTTTTGATAATATCAGCATTGAAGAAGGAATACCTTACATTCATTATTTACCTCAGAAAACACACAAGGATGGACTTATACGCACTGAGATAAAAACTCCCATCATTCGTATTGCTTATGATATTATTATGAAGTATAAAGGTAGGCTACCAAGCAATGCTTTGTTACCCTATTATCCTGATGGCAATGGTGAAACCGGGTACAATTATCAAATAAAAAAACTACTTGAATACTGTGAGATTAGCCGGAAAGTGGCAATGTTTAGTGCGGCATTGGAAACAAATGAGTACAAATCCATATATGAGATTGCAAGCAGTAAACTTGCCCGTAAAACTCATGTAGATTTAATGAATAAAGTTCAGATAGATAAATACGCAGCAGGACTTCATGCAAAAGGCAGTGGAGCCGTAGACAGATATACTGGATTAGGTATAAAAGAACGTTTTATTTTAATGTGTGCGGCTTTTGGCTGTAACCAGTATGAAGTTGACAATGATTTATCTGTAATGGAATAGGCTCACTTAGTATCTCATATTGATACTCTGTTATTTGACACCATCCCCGTAGTTGAGCAGCTACGGGGATTTTTTACTGAAAAAGAAGCGATTCATTCAACTGCCTTTTCCACAATCTCCATCACTACATGGCTTGACTCCAACCAGAACCAATACCACAACCAAAGCATAACTCCACCCAACCAAACAAAAGCCACATCAATATAGTACAAATTTAATATCCTGCTAACCAATACACATAAGAGTTCTCCGCAAAGCACATAGGCAGCAACCATAGTAACAAACTGGTCATTGGCAACAGTTATCAAAACCAGAATGCCTATAACGGGAAGAAGGGAAATACAATCAATTAGAAGTCGTTGTTTGTCATTCATAACATAATAGAGATTAGAATACAAATATAAACATTATTTATATAAGACACCCCTCTATAACAGAAATATCTGACAAATAAGAAACAAACTATTATTACAATTATAAACCCAAAGAGTGACTATTCAGTCGCCTTTTCCATAAACAGTCAACAAATATCCACTAATCATCAGTAAAACATATATCTACTATCGCACGTTTAACAACGCTCTCTTATCTCCGACAAAACCTCAGCCACACAAAAGCTGAGGTCCAGCATGTTCCTTTCAATATATACAATCAATTAGAGCACACAATGTTGGAACATTCTGCAAATCCAGTATAAAGAAACTGCAATGGCTGAAAGAAGGACTATACTAACACTATATACCGGATTCTACTATAAAGACAACTGCTTTTCTGAAATTCCCTACGTGACTTGAGGGAATTTTTATAAAAGAAAGGGCACGCAAACGAAAAAGCCCCGACATGTCATACACAAGGTATGAATTGTTACTGAAATCTGAAGGCAAAAATAAAGGCTGCTTATTGGGCTACCTTTCCTTTTATATAATCTATTCCCTCATTCCCCATACCTTTTTTCCAGATATTATATGTAATATATGATAAATAATCACAGTTTTCATTTATAATATTTTTATCAATACTGAACTCATTACATCTTAAAGCCTCACTGGATTTGCAATGCCTTTCAATACCTTTTTTCTTATACAAACAACATATCCTCTCGCTCGTATAATAATTCGTTTTATAATATTTACATAAGAAACAATTTCTCACATTTTCATAATTTTTATAGGCAATTACCCAACCAAAAGTCAAAGGATCTATAGTACGATTAGTATAATAATCGAATGTAATCTCAAATATAGCAGATGAATATCGATGGGTATATTCATTACAACTAATACGCTTATATAAACCTTTCATTGATTCTAATAATACGAATTTATTGAGTTGCATCCCACATGTTCTAGTAATCCCATCTTTACGCCTAAAATTATAAAACATTGTTGTCTCATCTTCTGAAATCATTCCATTTCTTATAATATCGTCTAATTCATATTCAGAGCTTAGAGCAACTTCAATAATACGCATCCCAGATTCTATCTTCTCCTTCTCACATTGATGTGAAACTAAAATCTCAATAAAAATAGGCTCATGTCTATTTTCAGAATCAGAAAGAAGTAAATCAGCCCGGAAACCTTTATATGTTTTTTCTCGAGTAATTACATTGTAATAATTCTTTAAGTTAAAAGATCGGCTCGATTCTTTCTCACAATAATAAGAAGTATAGTCATCATGATTCCATAGACAATGTTCAAAATTAGAGCATCTATCTTTTGTTCTAAAAGAGATATTTAATGCACTATCTGAATTAAACCACTCTTCAATTCTTTTCTTGGCAAGAGCATGAAGATAAGTTTCATAGCTACAGTTTTGCGGTCTTATCTTATGAGCATAATGCTTTACTTTAATAGAACCTTCTTTTACAACCATTTCTCCTTTGCAATGAGGACATCGATATTCTATTCCTTTCTGAGCATTTTCAATACCAATGCAATTTTCATTCTTATCAAGAGCATACGTATATTTGAGTTCTGCCATAATATTAAAGAATCATGCTTTATTCAACAAAAGTCATATTCATTTTTATCTTTGAAAAATGGAATTATCAGTCGTCTGCACGTTGGCTAATAAGAATTCTTCTAAAGCAGCACATTCAAAAGCCGAATCAAATGGAACCGCAATAGCTACAATATATTTAGGTGACGTGCTCCAATAAGGGTTTCTAACCCGACATTTCCCTTCACCATCATAACAAATGCCAATGGCAACGGATGATTTACCTATATATAACACATTATCCTTATCGTCCATTATCAAATAGACTCCAGGCCTATCGGCATATGGTAGCATTGGAGCCAGCAGTTTTCCATATTCTCTTTCCCAGGAAACAAATCATACTTGTCACTAACTGAAAAACGTGTAAGACTTGGGTGACGATACTTCTCTTCGTATAATCTCACTAATTTTAAAACCTCATCTAATTTTGCCATTCTTGGTTACTCTGTTTTTTAAATCATCGAATCCCTTTTGCCAAAAACACATATCTACAACTTTCATTGATGGATAGCGGTAGTGAAGTCTTTCAGAAATATATCTTTGGCATTGCTGTATTGTATCTTTATTGCTCTGAGAACAATCAATTATCCGCTTTAATAATTCTTCGTCAAACTGCTTGCCTTGACAATGAAATGCCCGCTTAAACAAGTCATCCAATGCAGGAACACAGCCAATGGTTCCTAACATGATTTTAGTAATCAGAGTATCTGTCGCAGCAAGGTTTAAGGATGAAGTCTTATTTTCCGGTTTATAATATGTGATTTTACTGTAGTAATCCTTGAGCGCATTGTACAACTCCATTATTTGAGAAACATCATCCATTGTAAACCATTCTTTTCGTAGGGAATGAAATTTCCTTATTATGTTTACGGCATCCATATGAATCGTATAATCTTTCCAAAGTATTCCACAACTACCTCTATACATTCCCCAACTCGCTAAATAAAAAGCAAGGTGAAGAGATAAATAATCTACTGAATCTGAATTACCGAATACCGTATAGCAATATTCCCATGATTTAAAACGATGATTTGAGTCTTGAACCATATTACTCAAATATTTTTCAACGCTACTTTTTTCTATGTCTAAAATAGGAAATGTCATTTCTATATAGTTAATTGTTTGACTCAATAAATTCCTTCAACCGATATAATCTATCAATGGCCAGATTATAGAAAGCATCCGGATAATGCTGCTTAATATCGCAGATATTCGCATTAACATACAGAGAGGTGTCAAAGATATGTTCTGCCTCACTTAATGTCACCTCTTTGGGTAATAGTGCGTTCTCAGCCCATTTCATTAAGGCATTCACGCTTTCTTCGTCATAATTGTATGCCATATTTTTTTGTTGCAAAGATAAATCATAGCAGAGAGAAGCCAAAGAAAAAAGGTCGCTTATTGGACTGCTTTACCTATCAAAACCTTACGATGTAAGAATGATGGATGCCTATTACCTAATCCCACCAAGAAAACAACTTGTAAGTTCTGATTTTATTATATAGATACCACGCCTTATATCTTCTCAATTCCTCTTTATGAATAATTTCAATATCATAATCATCTGTCGGGAAATTAAATAGGCAGAACCTTGATGCATTTTTAGTGTTAATGTATAGATTCCTACAAGCTATTATATGCGGACTTTCTACCATTTCATACATACCGTCATCTCTACGCATAGTCTTCATTCCTGAAAATTCCAACTGCAAATTATCTTTTTCGAGCACAATATCCAATAGGCCAATACAAAGTTGCAAGTCTCTTGCCACTATAGGCATTTTATCCGAACGCGTACACTTTTTAAAGTATTCATACATTTCTATTATTTTCTTGCGCTCTATTTCCAATAAAAACGTATAATCCCAATCAAAATCCTTTTCTAAAAGCCTGCACCACGAATTAATCTTTGCACGTTTATAGTTGGACTCAGACCTATTTCTTCTTTGTTTCATATCTAATACTATTATTATTTGTTCTTACTTTCAGATAATCATATTTGAGTTTGTATCAACTTAGATATAAAAGAAAGTAGGCACTGGAATACTTTTAACTAATCATTTCTTGTATAAAAAGCCCCGACGGAAGCCGGGGCATATATACGATTAAAGCTTCGTGAATTTATTAATCGTCAATTATATCAGAAACCTCTCCGTCCTCACTTTCTGAAGAAATATCTTCTTTACTGTCAGACACAAAATTGTTTTCTGGATTAGTCAATAAATCTATCTCTTTATCAAATAATTTAAAGATTCGTTTAGTCACCATGAGTATATTCATAATCAAATGAATAATTCCACCATAGAATAATACACCGAAAATTAACAAATAAATAAAATGAACTGTAATCTCTATAGAAAAGACAGTACCACATATGGGGGATATAAAATTGTACTGATAAAGCACACATCTATCTCCTATACTTAAACTCATCAATAATGATAGAACCAACAGGAATAAAGATATGGGGATAAGGTAACATATATTATAAAAGGTTTCCTTTATTAATGGTATTCTTTCCTTATTATGACGAGTTTTAATTTTATTCATTACGAATGAAATTAATGTTGCCAACAAACTAATAAATATAGGAATAAATATAGATAAGAAAAGAGTAAGAATACCTAAAATACTTTTAGTATCACTATAGAATAGTATACTGCAGAGAAAACCTAATAATAAAGGGAATCTTATGAAAATCCATTTATTATTAGAATCCACCTTCAGTATTTCATTTTGCTTTTGAAGGATATCTCTTATGTTTATAAAAGTAAACCTCATTTATTCAAACACCTTAAATTCTGTATTATTAGTAATAAACAATTTGGTAGCTTTCTTGATTGAAGAATAATCTGAAAAACCTTTTTCATTATCCTTTACCTCGATTTCATAATAAGGATGAATGATATTCTTATTCTCATTACCTAAATACAAGGTTCTAGTTTTTCCACCTGCAATACTCGCAGTAACTTTCTTCGTCGAGTCTTCAAATATAGCATTTAAATCTGGAGAATCAAAAAGAAATTTTCCTGAATTAATCATTTCCTTAACTTTTTTTTCTTTTATTTCCCCCATACCATTCTTAAACTTCATCGTCAATTCTATCGTAAAATCTTCAGAATTTAATCCTCCAAAATATCGTTCAGCAGCGTCTGTATGTATAGAATTGGCAGATAAGGATAAAGAGTTATACCTACCCTCTTTCAACTTTTTTAAATACGATGTCAATACGACAGCATTCCTATCAATTATATATAAATCTTCAACCTGAAAATGATAATTAAAAAATGAAATTAAAATACTTCGAAGTAAAGGATAGATACCATTATTATCTACACGTTCCAATATTAACAAAGCCTTATTGCCCTTTCGCGGAATCTGAATATAATAAAAAAAAGGCTTAAGTATTGCTTTGCTTTTACCTAAAAGAATCTTTTTCGTTTCATCTTTTGGGTCATCTTTGTCTACTGCCTCATACTCTTTCCCATAGTATCCAGTCTCAATAATGCCACATAGATATCTCTTTTTATCATTATGACTATGGTCTTTAGGAGGAATTCTTACTGTCATTTTTTCCGCAGGAAGATCTCCTGTAATATTCTTATCTATATATTTAATGAAACTAACATTGTCATGAGCCATTAAATCATAAATATCAGGAGAATCAGAAAATAACAAAGGGTCCTTTTCTCTTTTTCTTCTTACAGTAATAGTGTAAGCTTCTATTGTTGTTTTCATACTTATTAGAAATGGCGAATCCCTTATCACTGCGTGCCAAAAGGTTTATCTACAACCTTAATCCGATTTTACGGATTACACAATGAAAAGGGATTCATTTTTAAGATATATTTATTTGGCGGCACTAAAATACGTATTTTAGTGCAGAAAACAAAGATTCACCAAAAAATATCTTAACAGAACATTCTGTTTTTGTTTTTCCCACATTCCAATTACCACATGAATAAGTTGCAGCTTACCCCTACACCTACATACATTCCACTCGGATAGCCATACCCAGCCTGCAAACCAAAGCCCCACCGCTTCTTCTTCGACTTGATGGCGACTGGATGGTATATATCATTCGTCACCGTCTGATACACCGTCTTAGGAAATATCTGTAAACTATCCAGCCGAGGGTCTACATATCCGCTCACCACAGCCTGATACGAGCTGTCTCTATATACCACTTGCTTACGATGAAGCAAGGTATCACCTATCCGTGTCGTATCATCCGGCACGAAACGCCAGAACACAGCCATCGGTGCAGAGATAAGCATCGTATCTACCTTGACAACCGTCTTTATCTTCGTCTCGGTACGTATTTCTGCCGACAAAGGCTCGTGCGGACGAAACCAAGCCGCCACACAAGCAATTGCCAGCAATACAACCAATATCCACAGTAACTTTTTCATTCCTCAAACCTTAAATCGTTAATCCGATTCATCCACCCCCGTTTGAATTTATTGTTCGCCGGACGAGAGCGGCATATATCCTCGATGAAATCGAACCGTGCAATCTTAATCATGTCGAACAACTCACGCGGGTTCCTGGCATTCACCGCAGCGAGTGTCTTAGGACCTACTATTCCATCCACAGTAACACCAAGCAAGCGTTGAGGTATCTTGATACCATGCGCACCGGATGCCCACACCCAATCGACAAGGATATTAGCAACTGATTGCGATTTAATATCGTCAGCTTTCCATCTGTCCCAATAATGCGGCTTGAGCACCCGGTTAACGACATCCTCACGGGTAAGCAGATGCAAGTCATCCACGTCTATATCACCGTCACCGTCCTTGTCATAGCCGCATGACTTCCACGTACCGATAGTCACACCCATATTCGTAGCACCTCCAAGGTCTGCCGGGTCATTCACGAAACCGCCTTCCCATTTGAGAATCCACGGCGCTAATTTATACACATTCACCATTCTTATTTTCCTCCTTGATTTTTGGTTTTACATAAAAATACAATATATTTGCAAACGCCTTTGTTTAAACTTTAAGTTGTGTAGTATTAAGGGAAAGGGAGCCGTTGTGAAACACCTTCCTTTTTCATAATTTGACCTCCCTGAACTCCGGAAGGATGTACTGGATATTCACAGCCGCCTCATGCAATACTTTGTGAAGTTCGTCCTCACCCATCCCGGTATCATCAGTAAACTCACAAAAGATATTGCCAACCCAATCCTGGGAGGAATTGAGCCTCTTGATGGCAACACTGCGGCATCCGTTCGTCGAGAGTAATGATTTGACAACCCTATCCTTGACCTGGCTATCAATATCCGAATAGAACATGAAAAGATTCTCCGCAAGGCTTTTCGCAAATACTGCCACCTCACTCATGGGAAGCGACTGGATATTCTCACGCATACCGGCAATGCCCTTACGCTTCACCTCGAACTGTATACTAAGGAACGCCACATGTCCCAAAGGATGAGGTTGGACGATATAAACCCGGTCCGCTTTCGTTTCATAAAGAACCCTCCAAAGCTCACCGAACACCCTGGCCGAGTTCTCACTTCTGTGATAACTCTTTCTTTCCTCCTCCTTCTTGAAATACTCCACCTTAAGATCCGTCATCTTGTTCTTAGTGTACTGGTTGTAGGCGAAATAGGCGGCCGCCAGAGTTCCGAGGGCGCTGATCAGATTTGCAATGTCTATTTCCATTTGTTTTTTTAATATTAAAGGTTATATTTGCAACGTTTCATAAACAAAATTTATATAGCCGATTGTAATACGCCTTGCCTGCGACTGGTCGGGCGTATTTTTCTTGTATCCTGCATATCTCGACAAATATTTGTATCTTTGTTCTCATAAACAATTTTTTTAATTCGACTGTGTCCTGGTTTGTTCGCGAGAGCAAACCGGATGCGAAGCTTTATAAATCTGCGCAGGGAATAAACTTCATACCGCAACATCATACTTCTCTTTAATTCCCTGCAAAAATTCCGTTCTACCGTGAGGTAGGACGGTTTTTTATATGAATGCCCCGTGTACGAAAAAAGCAAGGCATCATCAAATACACCAACATTCTACAATCACTGCCCCCAACCATTTATTTCATCCTTGTTTATATAAACATTAAAAACTATATTTGTACCGTTTTTTGAAAACTTATCTAATTTATAAAGTCCAATTACACCCTGCTTGTGACGAGTAGGGTGTAATATTTAGTAACCAACCGTACAAACGTCCGACATTGTACAAATGTACATCAGACGAAATCAAACAAGTTGTTGAATTACAATTTTCCACTGACATTCCGTGACAGCAAAAGTAATTGCTTCCACAACCTTGAAAAAGGACATAAAAAAAGAGCTCGATGACAACATAAGTTGCCACTAAGCTCTTGGTATTTATATACATTTCTACAAGCAAATATAGGAATTTATATTTGAAATCCGATTACTTATTGCATCCTTTTTAAATGGTCATCCAATGTTTTAGGATTGCACTTCAACTTCCGGCAAATAGCGGCTTTACTATAACCATAGTCAAGCATAGTTCTAATGAGAGGTTCCTTTCCAGTCAGCTTGTAATGCGTGTTTTTATCCCCCTTTTTTCGACCAAGTCGTATTCCTGCAGCTTTTCTGTAAGCAAGGGCCTCCTTGGTTCGCTGACTGATAAGGTCACGTTCAATTTCAGCGGATAAACCGAAAGCGAATGCCAATACCTTACTGTTGATGTTATTACCTAATTCGTAACGCTCCTTGACAGTAAGAACGCAAGTCTCTTTAATCATACAGAGGTGAAGCATTGACATAATACCCATCAGGTTTCTTCCTAATCGGCTGATTTCTGTTATGATTAGAGTGTCGCCTTTCTTCATCCTCTTGAGAAGCGGACCTAATTTCCTATCGTTAGCAATTTTGGTGCCGGAAACCTTCTCGGACACCCATTTATCTATTACAAGTCCTTTTTCCGTTGCAAATTTCTGGACTTCGAACCTTTGGTTCTCGACTGTTTGTTTGTCAGTGCTAACCCTAATGTATGCGTAAACCATTTTTAGCCGTGAAGGTAGTCTTATTCAACAGCCTAACCAAAAAGGGTATTCTAATGACCCTCAAAAGTACAAGGGATATGATGGAGAAGGTAAACATAAGCCAAGTAATGAACCAGTATCAGATAGTAACTGATGCAGACCATGTGTATGTGGAAAAAGGGAATAGCCAAGGGAAGATTAAGAAAAACGATTTTTTCAACTTACTTCCATTTAAGAATTATGGTATTGTAGAAGGTTCCTTGGATGAAATAGGTTCCGGATTTGGCTACAATTCAAATGGAGATGGTTCTGGTATTTCTGGTATGTTTCTTTGCGTTAACTATAGTCAGTGTAGGTTTCAACTAAAATCCGATTTATTGGGAAATACTTTAAAAGTCAGGAGCAGCAATTTTTACGGGGAATGGACGAACTGGAAGTCCATATCATTTACTTGATTGACAGTAGAGCTCATAACAATCTTTTTCCCGTCATATCCTTTGACCCTCAAAAGTACAAAGGTATGATGGAAAAGATTAAGTTATCAGAAGTGGAGAGAGGTTTGCCTAACGGAATAATTGCTCAGATACGTGGGCTGAACACCCAGGGAGAGGGCATTTTAGAACCGTTGGATTCTTTTTTGAGTGACATATTATGTGCAAGAGGCTCCTTTATATATAACAGTCAAGAAGTTATAGATAACCTCAAGAAACCTGGTGTGTATAAGCATGGGGACCCCATAATCGGTACGGGGACTTCCTATGGCGCGCATGGTGTGCTCTTGGTCTTGTATATAGATGAATATACAATACATATTGATTTTCCTGCAAGGAAAAACTTTATCCTTGTAAGAAAGTGTGTCACTGCCAACGGGAAAGATGAGTGGTCTTCATGGAAATATATATCGTTAACAGACATATCAACGTAACAGACCTACCCGTTTTATCCGAGATGGCCGGAACGGATAATCTGTTTCTCACAAACTAAACATCCGTCAATGGCGACAAAGACAAGAAACGGAAATAAATGCTACAGTGGGGGGAATTATTCCCCCACCTTAGACTCCTCCATGTAGCTCGCAGCAGTCACCTCACTCTCGTCAGCCGCTTCCAATATGAATTCAAATGTTGTCGGATGGTAGGAAGACAATAGTTTCGCATATACTCCGGGCGTGTAATCCCTACGCTCAAGAAATACCTTGAATGCTCCAGTATCGGTATTATAGAGTTTGAATTTCGGCCTTGCATTTTCCGTTCCCAAAACACCGCCTATCAGATTTAATTTGTATGAAGGAGTTGCTGTTACCCCTTCAGACCTATATATTGAAAGGAAATATAGGGCAACCGGTCCTCCTCCGTATGACT
>ENA-OOZB01000122-OOZB01000122.1-human-gut-metagenome-genome-assembly--contig:-NODE-122-length-15967-cov-3.666227_pt1 | contig 15967 bp, 9 predicted proteins | sample MGYA00241185_ERZ501393 | MGnify/ENA primary metagenome ERZ501393 (study PRJEB25962, sample SAMEA2042983) | human gut metagenome | biome: human gut; feature: human-associated habitat; material: faeces...
GGGCAGACTGGCCAGCAGCATCGTTGCTGTAATAATATAATTTTGGAGTTTCATATTAATATCCAGTATTTTGTTTTAGTGTGGGATTATTGACCATTTCACTTTCTGGTATAGGGAACAGGAGATATTTATCATCGACGTCTGCTCCTGTACGTTCACCGTTTTTCCAGTCCCAGTTATTATTCTTAGTAAATTTGCCGAAACGGATCAGATCTGTTCTTCTCACCAATTCGCTGGCAAGTTCACGTTGGCGCTCTGCCAGGATGAAATCAAGATTAAGTTCCGATTCACTGATTTTACCCGATACATCCGAACGTATTCCTGCCTGGGCATATTTGCCGGACATATATGCACGTTCGCGTATTTCATTTACATAATCCAGTGCGGTACTTTTGGGTGCGTTGGCTCCTCTAAGGATTGCTTCAGCCGCCATCAGATAAGCATCGGCTGTGCGGAATAACGGAAAGTCAATAGAAGTGTAGGTATCTCCCGCTGCACATAACTGGTCGTCCTTGGTTACATTTCTCCATTTAATATAACCATATCCACAAGTGAAAGTACTTGTCATAGCCATATTTTCATCCCATGTTTCTTTTACTTGTCCGGAAAGTGCTGTCATAAACTGGGCACGTTTGTCTTTCTTTTGATTTCCCCAGGTATCTTCGGTATCAAACATTACGTCGTCTGCGTCGAATGCATTTACTAATGTTGTTTTGGAACGTACATTACCCCAGCCTCTTGAACCTACTCCTGTTTGATAAAGCTCATCCATCGGCCCGTTCACGAAAGCTTTTACGTAGAAATTTGTGCCGGCTGAGCTTTGTGCATGTTGTCCGTCTTGTACCAGCGGCCAGATAATTTCACTGCATGTTTCATTGTCTGCCAGGAAGATATGGCGATAGTCGGAAGCAAGAGGATAATGTCCGTCATCTATTACTTTTTTAGCATATTCATAGGCTTTCTGATAATTGCTTTCTCCAGTCCATATTTCGGCATTTAAGTACATACGTGCTTGTAGGAACCAGTCGGCTACCCTGTCGACTCTGCCATATTCATTTTGGCCGGGTTCAACCAAGTCATTTTCAATTTTTTGCAGTTCGCTAAGTGCAAAATTGAAAATTTCTTTTCTACTCCATTGTTGAGGAATATCTTTTACTCCGGTATTTTCATCTATGTAAGGAACAGATCCAAACAAGTCGCACAACATTGAATAACAATAGGCACGTATGAAGCGAGCTTCTGCCCGGTAATGTATGTAGTCATTTTTCAGTGCTTCCCATACTCCTCTTTCTTGTAATTTACTTTCGGTACATTCACGTAAGATTTCGTTGGTATAGGCTATGGTCATATACAAGCGTTGATAAGTCCACGTAACGACAGAGGCGTTTGCTGCATCCCATTGAAGGTTCAAACATTGTCTTAAACCATTGGAAGTAGAAGGCATTAGGAAGTTGTCAGTGTCAAGTTCTTCCAGGTAGAATAGCAGACGAACGTATCCGGAGTATCCTTCATTGGCTCCTTCAAGGTCACCGTCGCCGCCGTCACCACCTTGTTGTCCGGTTAAAATCAGCGATGCATAGCATTTGGCGAGTACGCCTGTATAACCTTCGGGGGTACTATATACTTTTTCTGTAACCAATTGACTTTCGTCCAGTGGCATGGTGTCTAGATCTCCAAAACAGGAAGATAAGATTAGACAGAATATGAAAGATAGGCTATATAATATTTTTTTCATAATGATAATCTTTTAGGTTAGAAAGTCAGATTTGCACTAAGTGAATATGTTCTCGGACGTGGATAGACTTCACGGTCTATTCCACTATATATTTCCGGATCTAAACCCGAATAACCAGTGAAGATAGCTACATTTTGTACGCCGAATGTAAGCCGTAATGAACTAGAACTATTCCAAAGTTTATTGAAAGTATATCCTAATGAAATGTTATCTATACGGAAGAAGGATGCATTTTCCAGAAAATAGTCGGAATAAAGCTGTTGTGTCTGGAAACCGGTATCTTTCGTTACCTTCAATATATTTGAATAGCTGCCTTGGTCACTGTATACCGATTGCAAGTATTGGTCGGCTGCAACATAGTTATACATATAATTGCCAAATGAACCGTGGCCGCTGATTGCAAAATCCCAATTCTTATAACTCAGTTGTGTATTGAATCCGAGGTAAGACGTTGGAAGAGCACTTTTACCAGTTGCATAACGCGTTTCTGTAGAGGAAATACTTCCATCGGGTTGTATGTATTTGCCTTCTATCGGTTTTCCGGCTTCATCATAAGCCTGTTTGGCTAGATAGAATGTATATGGACGTTCACCTACCATAAAGACTTGTACTGTTTTTCCTGTATCTGAGATGGATCCCGTCTGAACAAAATTATTGTCAGAGTCCACCATGTTCAGTTTGGTTATTTCAGAGTCGTTCCAGGTATAGTTGAAGCCAACAGTCCAGTTCCAGTCTTTAGTATTGACAGGAACAAAGTTTATCGAGAACTCAGCTCCTTGATTGTCCATGGCTCCAATATTGGTTGTCAGGACAGGAGCGTAATTGGTTCCAGCAATGACGTTAATGGTATTCAGCAAATCTTTGGTATGACGTTTGTAATAGTCAATTGAACCATAGATTCGGTTATTGAGGAAGCCGAAATCGATACCGGCATTGTAAGTCGTTGTTGTTTCCCATTTGATATCAGGGTCATAGCCATTCGGGCGGTACGTACGATACCATGTATTTCCGAAAAGATAGGATGATTCGGGATAAGAAACATTAAAGGTAGTCATATAAGGATAGTCGTTCAAAATATCTTGCTGTCCAGTTTGACCATAACTTAAACGCAGTTTGAAATCGGTCATTACTTCTTGTTCCTTAAAAAAGTCTTCTTCACTGATTTTCCAGCCCAGTGCAACAGAAGGGAAGTACCCCCAGCGGTTGTCTTTGGCAAAACGTGACGATGCATCGGCGCGTAACGTAGCTGTAACCATATAACGGTTATTGAATGTATAATTCAAACGTCCATATAGAGATAACAGGTAGTATTCTGTTTCGTAGTGTGTAGGTGAGAAAAGTTCTTCTCCTTCTGGAGATTGAGTGGTTGTATTGAATTTTCTCCAAAAGTGTTGCCAGCCATAACCGCCCATGAAGCTGAAGCTGTGTTTCTCTCCCAGATCGGGTGTATATGTTCCATAGAAATCGAGAAGCGTGTTTTTCTTTTCTTGTTTTCCGTCGTATGCCAGACCGGTTCCATCTTTCATGTTAGAGGTATACATCATACCTGCCAGTGAGGGCACATCTTTGTTTTCTTTGCTGGAAAGAATATCATAACCCATATTGAGTGTAAATTGCAATTCTTCGAATCCATGTACCTGGTAATTGATGTTTGCATTGCCGATAGAGCGGAGAATGGCCGTATTATCTTTCTGCAACTCAAGTTGCGCTACTGGATTGTCTGTCTGGATAGCCATAGGTGAATTTCCATTCATCCAGATAAAATAACCTAATCCCGGGTCGGTAGCAGCGGTGGCACTACCTGTTTTTACAGGACGTGTCGGATCATATCTTAATGCATTGCTTACTACGCTGTCGTCTACTTTATCATTGCTTTCATACGATAGCTTCAGGTTTAAGTCGATTGTCAGATGATTGTCGAAGAATTTAGGTGATGCTCCTCCATTGAATGTCACACGCTGGTAGTCATTGTTTCTGATAACACCAGCCTGGTTGGTATATCCGACAGAAGCACGGAAGGGAGTTTTTTCTTTTATCTTGCCAGATACGGACAAATTATGTTCTTGTGAGAAAGCAGTACGGTAAATTTCATCCTGCCAATCAGTAGAAGATGTTCCGAAGGATGGATTAGCAGGTACACCTGTCACCGTTGGGACGAAACTCTTGAATTCTTCCGCATCAAGTACTTCCAGACGATTGGCGGTTGTACTCATTGCCAGATTCAACGAGTAATTTATCTGCGGTTTGCTACTTGTTCCTTTTTTGGTTGTGATTACGATGACACCGTTTGATGCACGTGAGCCATAAATAGCAGTGGCAGAAGCGTCTTTTAGGATAGTAAATGTTTCTATGTCGTTGGGATTTATCGCTCCGATAACATTACCCCCACCTTCTATAGTAGAATTATCGACAGGAACTCCATCAATAACGATAAGCGGGTCGTTGGATGCAGAAAGTGAAGCACCGCTACGAATACGTATAGTTGCGCTTGAACCAGGTGCGCCCGATCCGGATACGACATTTACACCAGACATTTTACCGACCAAGGCATCTTGGGCAGTAGTTTGTAATCCCTTATTGAATTCATCAGGCTTTATGGCTGTGACAGAACCCGTAGCATCCGATTTTTTAACGGTACCATAGCCGATTACAACAACTTCATCCAGCAATTCAGTATCTTCTTTTAATACGATATTCAGAGGAGTTGAACTTGCTGTTGTTTCAACATCTTTATAACCAATGTAACCGATACGAAGAACTGAGTTCTTATCGGGTACCTCTAGAGAGAAGTTTCCGTCAAAATCGGTGATAGTACCGATTGTTGTTCCTTTTACAACAATATTAGCCCCGATTACAGGTTCGCCGTTACTGTCAGTTATGTGACCTTTTACAATCAAGCCCTGCGCGTACATATTAACGCAAAGCAATAAGGCAAACAGTAGAGTTCCTATCAGCCTTAATGAGTTACTGTGTGTCTCTGCTTTTTTCATAATGTGATTTTTAAATTTTTGGTACAAAAGTATGGTTTGAATATTTCATTCATTTTACAATATGTTTTTTACAAGCTTAAAGTAACACCTGTAAAAAGATAATGTACAGATTGATAGGTTATTAAGTCACTTTGGTAGTCTGATTTAAGTAACTATTTTATAAGGTCTTTGATGTGTTTTTTAAGGGATTATATTAAAAAAGGTATGGTGAGCGAGTTGGTATCTTTGTTGGATAACCTTTTTGTAATATAAGGAAGAAGGAAAGGGGCAAGAAGCCGGTAGTTTTTTAAGATAGATTGTTTTTTCATAATGATAAGGTTTATTCATTTGACACATACAAAATTAGCCGGAATGCTTTCATTTATATTGACCATGGAAAAAGAGTAAGTACAGATGAAAAACGGGTAGATGCAACATCTTAATAATTAAAATGTTACATCTACCCAATGAAAATGTAAGAGTAATATTAGAGTAACTGTTGTTTTAGAGTAATTGAACTTGAGAGATCAAGTCTTTTTTTTCAGGAATGGCCTTATTTCTCATTTTCATTCGGTAGTTATATACCGTTTGTAGTGAATAATGAAGAAAGCTTGCTATTTTGGCATTATCTTGAATGCCTAATCGCATTAGGGCATAGATACGCAGTTCGGGGGTTAACAAATCTCCGTCTTTAGGATGTATGCGCTCTTCCGGACGAAGCAATTGATTGAAATCCTCTATGAAATGGGGAAACAAATTGAGGAATATCGTGTCAAATTTATGAATGAAATCTTTGAAGTCGTCAGAACTACTTTGTTGTTCACCGATGAATTTTGATAAATCGGCTATGCGTCCGTTGCTGACAATACGGTTTAATCCTTTATAGAGTGTGTTTTGTTTTTTGAGATGTTCTGAACAAACGTTGAACAATAATCCTATATATTCTTCCTGAATATGATCTTTCTCCTTTATCTGTTCATTCATCAATTTCAGATTATCTGATAATTCTGTCAGATGCTGGTTTTGTTGCTTAAGTATATTTTGCGCTTCTTCCAGTTTGCTTGTTCGTTTTTTCAGCAAAATAAATGCTGTAACGAGTAGCAATATAAGAACAGAAAGGACGGATATGAAAATAACGAACTGCTTTTCATTCTTTTTGATTCTCATTTCATTGGCAGCACTGATAATGGGAAGATAAGCCAAAATATCTGTGAATCTGTATGTGGCATGTCCGAAATTAATATCTTCCAGGGCACATAATATATAATTGTATGCTCGTTCTATATCTCCTTGGTAAAACAGGAGCATGGCTAGATCTTGTAAGGACATGTATACTTTCTTGGCGTTTTTCAGATCGGTTAGTGATGATAATATAAGGTAATGTTTGGCTTTGACCGTATCCTTATGCATGAGATAGAGATTGGCTATTTCATATTCTATGCTGGCTTTATTCGGTTCAAGGCTGTCCGATTTTATTCCTGTATAAAACTTTTCCAATAATTGTATTGCTGCTATCGTATCTCCTTCTAATAAGTTTTGTTTATATAAATTGGATACATAACCGTATGTACCTGGTTTATTGGCTTGCATGGCATCTTTGTGATAAGTCGACTGTTCGTTATTAAGAATAAGATTGTTTTTATGTGTATCATTAGACATGGATAACAATATGGCTTGTCGCAAATAGTGAAAATAGCTGCTGTTGTAAATTACAGAATCGAATGGAATCTTTTGTAATATTTCGGATGCTTCATGATAATTTCCTTGTTTGTATAAAACATCGGCATTGTTCATGAGCGCTTCTTTGATACATGCACTATCTAGTTGTTGAGCTACCTGCAAACGTTGTTGGGCTATTTCTTTTGCTTTATCTACTTTATACGAACGATATATGTTAAAGAGCTTGCCTAATAGTTCGAATGTAACCTGTGGATTTTTATTTGATGAATAGTCTAATATTTTATTAAAACTATTTATCTGATCTTCTATAGTCTTATTATATTTTGTGCGTTCTTCTATTGTCAGATCCAGTTCTTGAAGTAACTTTTCATCATCGATTTGATGTTTTGAATTTGAACATCCGAACTGAAAAACACACATCATGCTTATCAGGATAAAGTAAAGAATGTTTTTTATCATGAAAGTCGGTTTTAGATTCTAGTTAATCGAGTGTAAAGATAAGAATAATCACTCAAAAAAGGAAGACCGGCTTCGATAAATTCGAGAAAGTGGTTTTTAGGTAGTGTCTTAAAAAAATTGCCTTTCGCGATGACAACGAAACAGAAAAGGTTGTATATTCGCGGCGGATAAGGAAAGATGCCAGAGTGACCGAATGGGCCGGACTCGAAATCCGGTGAACGGCTTTGTCCGTTCCGTGGGTTTGAATCCCACTCTTTCCGCTTTTATGATTCGATAGTATATTCCCTTTTTATTTTTGTTATATGAAAGAAGTTGTATATGCAGCTTGTTTTCATTCCTTCATTTTTTCCTGATTTTCAAAAATAGGAAGGAGTTCTTTGTGCTGTGGCTTTTCGGTTGCTTGATGATTTGATAAAAAAGAGGTTATCCCGTCCTGATAGTTGGGAAAACCTCTTAGTTAAAAGCGCTTACACTTGTTATTTTATTCTGTTCTTAAATTATTGATTGGATTACTGCGTGCTGCCTTCCATATCATAGAAGTGCTGAGAATCAACATGATTATGAGTACTACTAGGATACATCCTCCGAAGATATATCCTGTGAGGTTGATTTTGAACGCAAACAATTCCAATAGGCGGTTGCTGGCAAATAGTGCAAATGCGGTTCCAATCAGAACAGCAGGAATGGCTATTTTCAGAATATCCTTCAAGAAGATGAGTTGTACATCCTTTACTTGTGCTCCGTGAATGATACGGATAGCTATTTCCGAACGTCGGCGGTTTACTTCATCACGGATATAGGCTATCAGTCCGATAAGTGCAATTACCAGAATACATAGTCCGACAAAGAGTATACTGTTTCTTACGTGTAACAGCATGTTGTACTGATTAGCCATTTCCAAGTCGAGGCTATATACTTGTTTTTCCTGGCTGGGCATAGTGCGGCTGACAATGTCTTGTATCTCCTTTATTTGTTCTGGACCCATTTCTTTCAAACGAATGTAAAGAAGATAGTTAGGATGCGTGTTGTAGAACATCACCGTTGGGCGATCGTCAAAATCTTCCGCAACTTGAGAACCCAGATGAATTTCTTCGTACACACCACAGATAGTATAAGGACGACCTTGATGCTCTGTGATAAAGACTTGCTTACCAATAGGAGAACCTGTCCATCCGGCGAGTTTTTCCATCTTGTCGATAAAGCTACGGCTCACCATTACTTCCTGATTGACACTATCTCCCAGTTCGGTGGTAAAGCCCGTTCCTTCCAAAATGGGGATACTGAATACTTTATGATAGTCGGGACCTACATCATACATATCGGCAATATTCATGTATTCCTTACCGTTTTGTGGGTCGTATACATTGTTTCCGCTGCATTTCATAAACATTTCTTGATATCCCCAGGTTACTCCGCTTACATTAGGAAGTCTTTTTAATTCCTGTATGCAACGTTCACGTTCTACGTTCTGCGTACCGGATAGAGAAGTATAAAGTATATCCTTATATTCGAATCCGGTGCGATAATTGGTCAATGCCTGATACTGAAGTCCGATAACGGTAAGCAGACAGACAAAGAAAGTAGTTAGCATGAACTGTACGAATAAGAGTCCCAACTTCCATTGTCGTTTGTTTTCTGTGTATCGACGATAGGCGTAAGTAACAGGTATGCGTGTATATATATAGCCGGGCATTACTCCGCAAATTACAGCAATAGCAATAACGACCATTAGGCACAGCACTAAAGCAGTGGGAGAAAATAAGGCTCGCAAACTATGTCCCATTTGTTCTTGCAGAAAATCTTGCAGACCGAAAACAATGAGTACGGCAAGTATCAGAGCGATGAAGCAGTGTAATGCCGATTCTGCTAGTATCATGCGATAAATATCCTTGCTTTCTGCTCCGTAACAGCGGTAAGTAGCAATACTTTTGGCTCGTTTCACTACCGATGAAACAACCAGCAGGATGTAGTTCAGGACTGCTACTGCCAGCATGATAAAGGCAAAGACGAGGAATACGATGTTCATGATACGGTTGTATTCCGAGGATAGAAAGATCTTGCTTACAGGTTTCAGGTTCAGGTAAAACTGGCTGCCCGAACGTTCCAGTTCTTCCATCGGAGCATTGGTGTACAGCATGTGCTTGATGTTAGGTTCCAGCGTTTGCGGATCTGTACCGGGCCGCAGGCGGATATATCCGGAATAACGGTCGTTCCCCAGCCAATTGTTTCTTCCGTCTCCCATTATTTGGCCAATGGTAGGCAAAGCTACAGCAATATCTATTTTAGGCAGATGAGTATTTTCCGGGAAATCCTCAAAGACTCCTACTACCGTCAGATGAAAATCCGGGAAGACTTTCCAAGTCAGTTGTTTGCCTATAATATCATTTCCCAGTACTTTCAGCAGTTTGGCTGAGATATAAGCATTGTTGGCTTTTTCCAGTCCGGTATGAGGCGCTTCTCCCATTAAGATTTTTCGTGGAAAGACCTCGAAAAAAGAGCTGTCGCACAAATAAGCATTACCTTTTATGGTACGTTGGTCATCGGTTGTTAACAGCAGATCTTCATTCAATATGGTAAAACGGGTTGCGGCTTCTACTTCCGGACAATATCGTTTGATGCCCGGGGCAATAGCTCCCGATACGGTATTGTGGTTTAACCAATCATTACCTTGATGCTTATAATTTTCCTGTATGATATAGGTATCTTCCAGATGGGGAATAAAGTTATCATACGACCGTTCGAAAATTACTTCGGCAAGCATTACCAGTCCGATAGCCATTCCCACACCCAGACAGAGAATTTTTGTTAGGTTACCTTCTCCTTTCCGGAAAAGATTCTGTAGGGCTCTTTTCATCATTCGCTTGGATTGAAGTTAAAGTAAGAAGGCATAATCCAGCTATATTGCCGGCATACCTCCTTACCTATAAAGAAAACTTAAGAGAGATTACATTTCACTGATAGAGGAGACAATCTGCCCGTCGAACAGATTGATCACACGTCCGGCAAATCCGGCATCACGCTGGCTGTGGGTTACCATGACGATGGTGGTTCCTTCTTTGTTCAGTTCGGTAAGCAGTTCCATCACTTCCAGACCGTTTTTAGAATCCAAGTTACCGGTCGGCTCGTCGGCGAGGATGATTTTCGGATTGGAAACTACGGCACGGGCGATGGCCACACGCTGCTGCTGACCTCCGGAGAGCTGCTGGGGATAATGTTTGGCACGGTGACTGATATTCATACGCGACAGCATTTCGGTTACGCGTTTTTTACGCTCTTCGGCAGGAATATTCAAATACGTAAGCGGAAGCTCGACATTCTCGAAGACATTCAGTTCGTCTATCAGGTTAAAGCTCTGAAATACAAAACCGATATTACCTTTACGTACATTGGTACGGTCTTTCTCTTTTAGATGTCCGACCTCTTTGTTGTCCAGATAATAGTTGCCCGAAGTCGGATTATCCAATAAGCCGAGGATATTCAGTAAGGTTGATTTTCCACAACCGGAAGGTCCCATGATGGCCACGAATTCTTTTTCATTGACTTCCAAGTTTACATTGTTCAAGGCAATTGTTTCTACTTCCGTTGTACGGAATGTCTTGCAAAGGTTTTCAATCTTAATCATAGTGATAAGTATTAAATTGTTATTATATTATTCTTTTGTTTATTATTCTGCTTTTAAGTTGTCTGTCGGATTGCTGATGGCCGTTCGGTAATTCTGTACTGTAATCGTTATCAGTGTGATGAGGCTGATGACGATACAGGTCAGAATGAATACCCACGGCGTGATGGCTATCCGTTCAGTAAACTGTTCCAGCCATTTGGATACGATATACCAGGCTATCGGTGTCGCAATGACGGAACTGACTACCGACAGCGTAAGATATGATCGTCCGAACATCCAGAGAATCTGACGGGTATAGGCTCCATATACCTTTCGGATACCGATTTCTTTGCGGCGCTGTTCTGCTTCGAAGATAACCAGTCCAAAGACTCCTACCAGTGAAATCAGAATGGCAAGCAGACTGGACAGCGTAATCATCTGTTGCTGATCGGCCTCTTTCTGGTAGAGCTGACTATATACTTGGTCATAGAATTTTATATCGACGGGATAACCGACAAAACATTTGGCAATGGTTTGACGGATGTGCTTCAAGGCTGTTTCCATATTGCTTCCGGCTTTTACACGAATGTAGGCAAAAGGCAGGATATTGCTGCCGTATTTCCCGTTTGGACAGAATATGTAAGGAAGTGCTCTTGAGCGGAGTGAGGTTAATTGTACGTTGTTGACGTAGCCTTTTAGTCGGGCATTCACACCCCAGACAAAGAAGTCCAGTATTTCGCCGGCCGGAATGCCGGTTTGTTGCTGTAAGTCTTGTGTGGCAATAAAGTTCTGGTCATTGTGATAGATGGAGTCGCTGGGGAGGAAATCTTCTCCCGATACAATTTTTAAGCCCATTACCTTACAGAAGTTTGTCGTGACATCGATGTAGTAATGTCCGTGCACTTCTCCTTTATATAAGAAAGCATATTGAGTATATCCGCTTCCTCCGCCCAGACTTGATTTAGCATAGGCGATATCATCTATTTCTGCAAAACTTTTTAGGGCATTTGTAAAGTTGCGGTATTCGGAACTTTGATAAGGCATTTGTGGGAGAGAAGCAACCAGTATCTGGTCTTTGTCAATGCCTGATGTATAATTTTGCATATAGCGGTTTTGCAGAAAAATGAATCCGGCAGTTACAATTAGCACAAATGAAATGATGTATTGGAAACCGATAAGTGACATGCGGAGCCGTTTGCCTCTTCCGCTTAGCGCATAGTTTCCTTTCAGCACGAGGGCAGGAGAGAAAGAAGTCATGTACCATGATGGATAGAGTCCGGCAATGATACCTGTTACCAGTGCAATGATTCCAGTATACCCGATGATGTGCCAGTAGGTAATCAGTGAAGGGGTGAATCCCATAAAAGACAATACCTTCAGGCGTATGAGTATTTCGACAATGCCCAGTGATACGAGCCAGCTTATCAGGACGGTACCGACAGATTCTGTTAATAAGGCACGGCGTAGTTCCCAGTTGCTGCTGCCCAATACTTTTTGTGTATTGATACTGCGTATGCGAACCGGAGCTAAGGCTGTACTGAAGTTGATCAGGTTGATGCAGGCGATAATGATAATCAGTAATCCGATACTTACAATCAATACCATTGTACTACGGTCCCCTGTCTTGAGGTAATAGGATGCCGACATATCGTAATAAAGTTTCTTGATGGGGAATACGTAGAGTCGTTGATTTCCTTTGTCTACAATATTCAGTCGCTTGTTGGCACCGCTGGCTTCTATTTGCTGGTTGATATCGGCTGCGCTAACTCCCGGTTTCAACCGGAAAAAGGCAAAATAGTTCTGGCTTGCCCAGTCATCTTTTTGGTAATCACTCATCCGGATGAACATATCATTTTTAAACTGGCAGTTCTCAGGGAGGTCTTTAAAGATACCACATATTCTGAACTTATCTATTCCCTTTACCAGCCCATTGTCACCTTCCGTATAGAGATAGGAGCCCAGGGCGTTGCCTTTAGGGAAAAGTTTGCGGGCATAGCTTTCCGAAATAATGATACTTTCAGGTTTATTCATGTCCTTGTCACTGCCTTCTACGAACTGCAATCCGATAACTTTTGCGAAATCGGGGTATACGGCCCACGGGGTTTCATAGAAATATTGCGGACTTTCAGGATTGGTGCAGAATGCCTGTTTCTGCCAGCAGGGAGCATAGATGGTCCCGTATTCAATGCCGGGTATCTGCTCGATGAGGAAGTCAATCGGTCCTCGTGGAAGAGCCATGATGGAGTTATCTTTCTCTTCTCCCAAATTTAGCCCGACCAGGCGGTCGGGGTTGGGATAACACGTATCGAAGCTATATTCGTAACTTGCTTTCATCATAATCAGTATGAAAGCCGCAAAGGCAGTCGACAGTCCTAATAAGTTGAGTACGGAAGCTGTTCGAAAGCGCTTGAGTGTATAGAACAGGTTACGTAGTATTGTTTTCATAATGTTGTAATGTTTATTCTGTCTTTAAGTTTTTTATAGGGTTCTCGTGGGTCGCATTTCGGCTGATCAGATAAACAGAACCGAGCGATATGGCAGTTACGGTAATAAAGGCGATGATTCCGCTTAACCAGGGCATGGTACTTTGATAATGGGTTATCCGGTTGATTTGCATAATGCCGATGTAGGCTAGCGGAAGTGCAATTATAATACTAATAACCAAAGAACTGAATGCGAATTGTATCAGTCGCTTCATTTCTTGTCTGCTGCTTGATCCAAATACTTTACGGATAGCCATATCGCGTTTGCGTTGTGCTATGAAATATAGACTCATGGCGGTTAGTCCGAGTAAAGAAATCAGCAGGGCGGCACCGGTAAAGATTCCTATCGTATGCTGTAAATTGGTCAGGTCTTTGTATATTGCTTTTACCTGATTGTGATACCATTCCGACTCGAATGGGATCCCCTCTATTGTTTCCGAATATAGCCTGTCGAGCTCTTTTTTATAGTAGGTTAGCTCGTTGCCAGTTACTTCTATCAGAATATTCCACGGATAGATACTGTCCGGATGCATGATGGATAGCATGGTCGGGTATTGGGTATCCAGTATGGAACCGGACTTGATATCCTTGAATGTTCCTGCTACAGGATAATGCATGCTTCCCATCTGGGGACTGCTTCTTAGATAATCTGCGTCATGGCTGAGACCCAAGGCATTGAATACACTGTCGGAAAAGAAATAGGTTGTTTCTTCCGTAACCGGGAGATGGTTGTTTATGAGGTTCAGATGAAACAGATGGATGAATGTTGAATCGGCTGTCAGATGTCTCCATCGTATGTTTTGTATTTCTCCTTTCCCGTTATATATCTGTACGGCATTGTTTTCTCCCTGAAGGTCGGCGGGAGTTCCTTGTGTGAAACATACCTTGTTTACAAATGGCAGTGTGCGGGCTTTGTCGCGGAATGTCTGCAACTTCTGTTTATTGACCAGTGCCGGATAGTTGAGGATATTGCCGTAACTGTATCCCAGCGGCTCATGTAAGATATTATATAGTTGGATACTTAAATAGATTGCACAAGTCAGCATGGCAAGAGTAAGACTGCTTTGTATGATGTATAATCCGCGTAAATAAACGACTTTTGTCTTGCGTCGGAAATTACCTTTTACTATATCCAGCGGATTATATCGTGAGAGCAGGGTTGCCGGAACAAAGCCTGCAAGGAGAGAGAGCAGCAGGATACCGGCCAGATAAATGCTCAGAGTAAGAATATTTAAATCGCCAGTCAGGTCAAGGTTCACTTGTAACAAGTCCGAAGCAAATGGCTCAACAGCTCTTGCCAGTAGAAAGGCGAGGAGAAAAGCGCCTAATGTGAGTAGGAAAGATTCTGCAATCATACGCCAGAAGATATCGGGGCGTGAAGAACCTAGCAGTCTTCGGGTAGCCATTTCTTTGGCACGATAGCTGGTTTGGGCTACGCTCATGCTGATATAATTGAAGACTGCCATCAGCAGAATGAGTATTCCTACACAGATGAAGATTACTACTTTTGTAAAACTGTATTGCAGGAAGGTACCATTCGATGGAATTTCACTGAAATGAAAATCGTGCATGGATACCCATTTTACTTCCTTCATATAGCCAAGCGCATATATCCAGTAATACTTCTTCAAATAATCGAGCATTTGTGTAGCTTTATCATTGGGATTAGTCCCTTCGTGGAAGCGGGCAAAAACAGTTGCACCTCCGGCATTGTTCATGTTGCGTTCATGCATACTGCTGCTTTTGTCAATATAGTCGATGAAATCGTATGGGACAATCGCTTCTATATCACTGGGGAATAGTGAGTTTTCGATGTTTTTCATAATACCTGTTACGGTATATGTTTCTTGGCTATTGGCGGATAGTCGGAGAGTTTTTCCGATGGCTGGTTCATTGCCAAAAAGCTTTCTCGCCCCGTTTTCGGTTAGAACAATGCTGTTTTTGTCTGTTAAAACCTGGTCGGGACGTCCTGATAGTAATTTGAAATAAAAGAACTGAAAGAAATTGTTGCGGGATGCCAAAATCTTTAATTTTACTTTTCTGGTTTCTTGTAAGACGTAGGTACCGGTATATGCCAAATTGCTAACGGCACACCAGTCTTCTATTTCCGGATATTGGGTACTTAGTATTTCTCCTACCAGATAATGTGAGCCGATGTATTGTTCATTGCCAAATGCATAAATACGAGAAGCATCGGGCTGCTCTTTGTCGATACTCAGTTGTCGGCTCACCATGTTGGCTATTAACAACACGAACATTAGTGAAATGCTTAGTCCTCCAATATTCACAAGTGTGAACATCTTGTTCTTATTGAGAAAAGTAAAATATGTTTTGAGTCCTTTCATCTGTTTATTAATGGTTTGTTCGGTTATAATATAGCAAAGTGTGTGCCATTGTTGTAATGTATTGATAATCAGACTTAATATAAAATGATACTTAGCTGAAGGTGTCTAATAATTTGACACATGGTGTATGATTTTTAGACACTTTAATAAATAAATTAGCCGCTTTGCCCTTCACGCCCTTCGCATGAATGGTGTTGAGGCATCTATTATAGCAAATGAATGTCTGGAATTTATCATGTCGATAGGAAAATATTAATGGTCGTCAGAGGAGCTGTTATCTCGGATAAGAGCAGTGACGATATGATCGGTGAAGGGTGTGGAAGGCAAAAACAGGTGTTTTTTTCTTTAAAAAGTGCCTGAAATGGTGGAACCAGCCCTTCACGGTCCTGTTGAGGTGTGCTTGTTTTACTTCTTTGCTCGGATTTCGTAATAGTTCCCGGCAGAGGAGGAGGTTTTTCCCTTTTTCGCATAATATTTCATCATTTTTCTGTTCCAGACCGCACTATTACGCAGTGTCTCGGAAAATTTTCTTTCGTATTTCCTTCGGTTTCTCCCGCTGTTGTTTCATGTTTTTGTACAAAACTTTCTGGAATTTGTACAAAACAGAATATTTTTTGTACAAAAACCGGAGGAAATTCCAGCATGTTTTTTCAGCATTTTCGGGATTTTTTATGCGGATTGCGGATTTTTTTGCT
>ENA-OOZB01000123-OOZB01000123.1-human-gut-metagenome-genome-assembly--contig:-NODE-123-length-15760-cov-1.874117_pt1 | contig 15760 bp, 8 predicted proteins | sample MGYA00241185_ERZ501393 | MGnify/ENA primary metagenome ERZ501393 (study PRJEB25962, sample SAMEA2042983) | human gut metagenome | biome: human gut; feature: human-associated habitat; material: faeces...
GCAACGGGCGAGATGCTCCCCGTGCTTTTTTGGGAAAATTCAATCGGCAGAAGTAAAAGCAGTGATGTAACCGTTGATGACCCGACGGTTTCAAGAAATCATTGCGTACTCCTTCGCCGTAAAGACGGTTGGTATGTAAGCGATACCGACTCAAAGAGCGGCACAATGCTCAACGGCAAAAGAACAAGAGGCAGAGCAAAGGTGCTAATTGACGATACAATAACAATAGGCGGTACAAGCCTTATAGTAAAAAGAGGAGTTCCAACAGCCGTTGCAGTCGAGCTGGTTTTTCTCAAAGGTCAGCGATAAGCCTGCAATGAAATCGTGGAAGCTTATGCTTCTTATTACATTTTTTCACTTCTTTATGTGCGTTCAGGCAATGTTCTGGAATGACGGCACAAATACAATGGCTCCGCTCGTGCTGTTCGGCGCTCTTGCGGCTGTTGAATGGGGATTCTTCTTTATCTCCTATTTTGTAATCCGCAGAGTAAATTTCGAGCTTGAATCGCTTGCCCTGTTTTTGACGGGCATAGGCGTAATGATGCTTATCAGACAGTCGGAACGCTCGGCTTATGTTCAGCTTGTTGCCGCCGCAATAGGTATGATTTTCTTCTGCATAATCATCAAGCTGATTGAAGATCCCGATAAGGTAAATAAACTCAGACTTCCGGCAATGATTTGTGCGGTCGGTCTTTTGGGCGTAACAATTGTATTCGGTAAGATTACAAACGGCGCCGCCAACTGGATTTATATCGGCTCGTTTTCATTTCAGCCGTCAGAGCTTGCAAAGATTATTTTCATCTTTATCGGCGCAAGTTCGCTTGATGTGTTGATGACAAAGAAGAACCTGCTTGAGTACATTATCTTCTCGGCAGTCTGCGTCGGCCTTTTGGCTCTTATGGGTGACTTCGGTACTGCGCTCATCTTCTTTGTAACATTTTTGCTCACAGCGTTTATGCGCTCGGGCGATTTCAAGACGATTATTCTTGCTGTTGCCGCCGCAATTTTCGGCGTAACCTTTGTCCTCAAGTTTAAACCGTATGTTGCCGACCGTTTTTCGGGCTGGCGTCATGTGTGGGAACATACTCAGGACAACCTCGGTTATCAGCAGGCAAGAGTTCTCACATATATGGCAAGCGGCGGACTTTTCGGCGTAGGTATCGGCAACGGTTTTTTAAAGCAGGTTGCCGCATCCGAAAGTGACCTTGTTTTCGGACTTGTTTCGGAAGAAATGGGAGTTATCGTTGCGTTCACACTTGCCGTGGCAGTAGGTGCAATGTTTATTTATGCAAGGGCAATTACAACCCGAAGCAGAAGTACCTTTTATTCAATTTCAGCGTGCTGTGCGGCAGGACTTTTTGTCGTTCAGCTTTCTCTCAATGTTTTCGGTGCAACCGATGTTCTTCCGCTTACAGGCGTAACATTTCCGTTTGTGTCTGCCGGCGGTTCAAGTATTATGTCTTGTTGGGGACTTGTTGCATTCATCAAAGCCGCAGACGAGAGAACTTATTCGGTAAAAAGATAAGTTTAGTAAATTGAAAACTTGTTTTTCATATATGTACTTTGGTATTAAATAAAATTAGTGCCTTTACTTGCGGGCGTCCAATGAACGCCCCTACTGATACACAGGGAGGTGTAAGGTTTGAAAAAAATACTTCGCAGAAGTACACTTATATATATAGTGGCGCTTGCGTTTATCGGCGGACTCGGCTATCTTGCCTTTGAGCTTGTAACAGGGGCAGACGATTGGGTCGATCAGGCATATAATGCGCATATAGCAGGTGACGGCGGCCTTGCACAGGCAGGAGCGATTTATGACCGCAACGGCAAGGCTCTTGCACAGACGGTTGACGGTAAAAGAGTTTATAACGAAAGCGAGAGCGTAAGAAAATCTCTGCTTCATGTTGTCGGTGATGACAGCCTTAACATTTCAACGGCTGTTCAAAGTATGTATCGTTCTCAGCTGATAGGCTATAACCTTGTTTTCGGACTTAATATGCCGGAATCATTGCGTGCCTCTCACGATATAAAGCTGACAGTCGATTCCGCAACCTGTGCGGCTGCTTATGATGTTCTTGCAGCTTATAACAAAAAAGGTGCATGTGTAATATATAACTACAAAACAGGCGAGGTTATCTGTTCCATAAGCACCATGGCTTACGATCCGCAGGCTCCTCCCGAAATTACCGAGGACAACGAAAGCGAATACGAGGGCGTTTACCTTGATAATGTGCTTTCGTCAACCTTTACCCCGGGTTCAATCTTTAAAATCGTTACATCTGCGGCGGCAATCGAGAATATTCCCGACCTTTATGACCGCACTTGGGTTTGTAACGGAAGTGAGAACATAGGCGGAAGTGAAGTTACCTGTACGGAAACTCACGGAACGCTGACATATAAAGAGGCAATGGCACATTCCTGCAATATTGTTTTTGCAAAGCTTGCCGTTGAACTCGGAAGTGACACAATGACAAAAACTGCCGAGAAAATCGGCATTAACAGCTCCTTTGATGTTGACGGAATTAAAACCGCAAAAGGTTCATATGATGTCAGCGATGCCAATGAAAACCAGCTTGGCGGGTCGGGTGTAGGTCAGTATAATGACAAGGTAAACCCGATGCAGATGGCAATTATCTGCGGTGCAATCGCAAACGGCGGTAAGGCTACAAACCCTACCCTTATCAAAGATGAGTCCATACTCTCCGCACTCGGCATAAACTACAAGAGCAGCGGACAGGAGCTTTTTTCATCCGATACGGCGACAAAGCTGGATGATGTTATGAGATACACCGTTTCGGATTACTACGGCGATAACCTTTTTGGCGGACTTACAGTCTGTGCCAAAACAGGTACGGGTGAAGTCGGCGATGATAAGAACCCTAACGGCTGGATGGTCGGCTACTCAAAAGATGAGGACTGCCCTCTCGCCTTTGCCTGTGTTGTACAGGATTCGGGTTTCGGTTTCCAATATGCCGGTCCCGTGGTTGAGGCCGCAATGATTCAGGCTGCAAAGAGCCTTGGAGCGTCTGCGGTGCAGTAAATTAAAATTATATTATTGAAATTATTGAAAATACAGTTTGACCGATTTTTTTCGGTACATTGAAAGGAAGAACCCTGATGAATTTTTTAAAGGCTATGTTCGGCAACTACAGCAAGCGTGAAGTTAAGCGTGTGCAACCAATCTGTGACAAGGTGCTTGCACTCGAAGATAAATATGCGGCTATGAGCGAAAGTGAACTCAAGAACCAGACAACAATTCTTAAAGAAAGACTTGCCAACGGCGAAACAACAGACGACATTCTCCCCGAAGCATTTGCAACCTGTCGTGAGGCAGGCTGGAGAGTGCTTGGTATGAAGCACTTCCCCGTTCAGATTATCGGCGGTATCGTTCTTCACCAGGGCAGAATCGCTGAGATGAAAACCGGTGAAGGTAAAACCTTGGTTGCTACCCTCCCTGCGTACCTCAACGCTCTTACAGGCGAAGGTGTTCACATTGTAACAGTCAACGATTACCTTGCCCGCCGTGACTCAGAGTGGATGGGCAAGCTTTACAGATACCTCGGTCTTTCGGTTGGTCTTATCTGCCACGATCTCGATAATGAGGGCAGAAAAAAGGCTTATGCCGCAGACATTACATACGGAACAAACAACGAACTCGGTTTTGACTACCTCCGTGACAACATGGTAGTTTACAAGGAAAACAAGGTTCAGCGCCCACACGCATTTGCAATTGTCGATGAGGTTGACTCAATCCTCATTGATGAGGCGAGAACTCCTCTTATTATTTCGGGTAAGGGCGACAAGTCAACAGACCTTTACGCAAAGGCTGACGCTTTTGCAAAAACTCTTAAAGTTCAGCGTTTTGCAGAACTTGACGCAAAAGAGGATATGGAAGAATATTACAAGGAAAACGACATTGATTATGTTGTTGATGAAAAGCAGAAAACAGCAACCCTCACACAGAGCGGTGTTAAGAAAGCCGAAGAATTTTTCGGTATTGAAAACCTTACCGATCCCGATAACCTTACAATTCAGCACCATGTAAATCAGGCTATCAAGGCTAACGGCGTCATGAAGCTTGATGTTGACTATGTTGTCAAGGACGGCGAAGTTATCATCGTTGACGAATTTACAGGTCGTCTTATGTACGGCCGTCGTTTTAACGAAGGTCTTCACCAGGCTATTGAGGCTAAAGAGGGCGTAAAGGTTCAGAGCGAAAGTAAGACTCTTGCTACAATCACATTCCAGAACTACTTCCGTCTTTACAAAAAGCTTTCTGGTATGACAGGTACTGCTCAGACAGAGTCGGAAGAATTCCAGGAAATCTACAAGCTTGATGTTGTTGAAATTCCTACAAACAAGCCTGTTTTAAGAAAAGACCTCCCCGATTCGGTTTATAAGACAGAAAACGGCAAGTTCCACGCTGTTATTGATGCAATTGTTGAGGCTCACGAAAAGGGACAGCCTGTCCTTGTCGGTACAATTTCAATTGAGAAGTCGGAGCTTCTTTCAAAAATGCTCAAAAAGAGAGGCATTAAGCACAATGTCCTCAATGCAAAACAGCATGAAAAAGAGGCTGAAATTGTTGCTCAGGCAGGTAAACTCGGTGCGGTAACAATCGCAACCAACATGGCAGGTCGTGGTACCGATATCATCCTCGGCGGTAACGCAGAGTATATGGCAAAAGCCGCAATGCGTAAGCAGGGCTTTACAGAGGAGCTTATTGAAGAAGCTACAGGTTATGCGGAAACCGATGATGAAGAAATCATCAATGCAAGAAATACATTCAGAGAACTGAATGACAAGTATAAGGAAGAAATTAAGGGCGAGGCTGAAAAGGTAAGAGAGGCCGGCGGTCTTTACATTATGGGTACGGAAAGACACGAGTCACGCCGTATTGATAACCAGCTCCGTGGCCGTGCAGGCCGTCAGGGCGATCCGGGTGTCAGCCGTTTCTTCCTCTCAACCGAGGATGACCTTATGCGTCTGTTCGGCGGTGACAGAATGAAAATGATGATGGAGCGTATGAATGTTGCCGAAGATATGCCTATTGAGAACAAAATGCTCACAAGTATTATCGAGGGCTCACAGGAAAAGGTTGAGCTTCGTAACTTCGGCATTCGTAAGGATGTCCTCCAGTACGACGATGTTATGAACAAACAGCGTGAAATCATCTACGGTCAGCGTGATCAGGTTCTTAACGGTGAGGATCTCCACGAAACAATCCTCAAAATGGTTGAGGATACAATCGCAACTTCAATCAAGCAGTACCTCCCCGAAGGTCCTGCAGAGCATTGGAACTTCCAAAGCCTCAAGGATTACTACGCAGGCTGGCTTATAAGAGATGAATCAAAGTATGATTTCAGCCTTGAAGATCTTGAAAATATGGAACCCGAAGAGATTCAGAAGATGCTCGTTGATGATGCTCTTGAAATCTACAAGGAAAACGAAGAACTTCTTCCAGAGGAAACAATCCGTGAGATGGAGCGTGTTTACCTCCTCAAGAATGTTGATACACATTGGATGGATCACATTGACAATATGGATCAGCTCAAGAGCGGTATCAGACTTCGTTCATACGGTCAGCACGATCCTGTTGTTGAGTACAGAGTTGAAGGCTTCGATATGTTTGATGAGATGATTGAAAGCATTCGTGAAGATACTGTCAAGATGATGCTCATTATGCCAAAGCGTGTTTATGAGATTCAGAAAAGACAGGATGCAATTGCAGCGGCAAAGAGAGCAGCTCAGAGGGCTGCCGCAGCGGCACAGTCTGCATCCGATGATGAAGAAGCTGTTGAACAGTCGGACGCCGTAAAGCAGGCGCTTCACCGTGAGCAGGTTGCTCAGCCTACAGAAACTTCTGCAGACGGTACGGATTCTGTCAACAAGACTATCCGTAAGGGCAAGAAAATCGGCAGAAACGATCCCTGTCCGTGCGGCAGCGGTAAAAAGTACAAGAAGTGCTGCGGCAGAGATCTTTAATATGTTTGCATAAAGCGGTTTGTATAATTGCGATTTAAGTGAATTACATTTTGAGGGGCAGAGAGCAATACTCTGCCCTTTATTTGTGCCGAATTTTCAAGGTATTCGGTGATTAATTTGATGAGATATAGATATTGATTATAAAAATATATCTGAAAAATTCTGCAAAATGCTGGTTTTAGGGCATTTTAAAAGCAGCAATCGCAAAATAATACATATTTCCGCACGCACAGCTTGGAGTAAACCTGCATAAAATTTTTGATATTTTTGAAAAAAGAATTAAAAATCAACAAATTTAGTGCCGAAATTGACTTTTTAACTGCCTGTTAAGGTTGTACAATGGGTATAATTTATCTTAAACACAAAAAATGGCGATAAATAAGCAATAAAATCACATTATGGTCAAAAATATTAAATCGTGCTTGCAGATATGCAAAATAACCAAAAACATTACCCAAAGTTTAGCTATATTGCCTCTACAAATATGCAATAAAATATTATATACTTGTATACAAGTAAAAAAGAAGAACAAATTCAAAAAATTGCGTTTCATAATTAGTTGGCAGATATGTTGGACTGTCCTATGCAGTTCTGTTTAATTGTACTTTGACTGCCAAAACAAAGTAATCGGCAATGAAGGAGAAGAAAAAATTATGAAATTAAGTAAAAAGCTTTGCATAACCGCAAAGAAAAGCTTTTCTCTTGTGCTTGCACTTACCCTCATGCTTTCGATATGTGCCGTGTCGGGTATGTCGCTTAATGTGTTTGCGGCAACATCTTTGGATCAGAAGATTTACATTAACCTGAACAAGAATAAGGAATGGAATGGTTTTTCTTCTGTTACATGTCGTTTTGCTCAGGATGACGGCACGGTTCTTAAAACAGAAAAAGTAAGCAAAGATCCTTCGTCGGGAGTTTTTAAAACCATTGCACCATCCGGTGCAACAAAAATTGAGCTTTCTTCCGGGGTTAATTTTACTCTTCCCGAAAAGACTGTTGCAAACGGTTCCCGTCGTATCTATCTTAATAACAGCAATAATACCTATAATGAGGCTTATGCATATTCTTGGGTAAACGATACTGACTCCAACGCAGAGTGGCCGGGTGTTGCAATGACTAAGACATCTTCAGACAGCGGTTACTACTATGTAGATGTTAAGTCATCCCATAAAAATGTAATCTTCAGCAACAAGGGCGAAACACAAACAAGCGACCTCGGTATTAACGACTCATACAGTAAAGATAATGCTCTTTATGACGCTTCAAAAAGTCAGTGGACTAACCCGTTCATCAAGACCATCGACATTTCTGGTGCTTCGGGTGACACAGAATTTTATCTTACAACTGACGGCTCGTTCAAAGAAAGTAAATACCTTTCTGTTGAAGCTCCCGACAAACAGTCAAAGGCAACATATAAAACAGTTTATGTTTCAAACGATGACTGGAAGTCGCTTACAAAGGTTTATGCAACTTTTGACTACAACGATGCCTATGAAGGAACAGTTGAGCTTACAAAAGACACCATAGACACCAAGGTAAGCGGTTCTGTGGTGTTCAGCGGTAGAATTCCGGCGGGTGCGCTTTTAAGATTCCATCCGAACGAACATAACCTCAACGGTGCATCTTCTGCAACATCATATCCGACAGATTCGGGATATGATGGTTCGGGCTACAACGATAACACGGCTACATATGTTAAGACAGCCAGAGGCGAAGGCTGGACAAAATTCTCGGAAATAGACAATGTAAACTATGGTGCTGTCGTTGAAAATTCATTCAAAGATAATCCTAACATCGTAGGCGTTGACGCAACATACTTTGACTACTGGTCTGATATGGAGCAGGAGAAAGGGTATCTTCAGTGTCAGGGTAACGACAATATGTATGACTATTGGTATCAGTTTGATAACTTCAACAGCTACATAAGCGACATTGCTTTAGATCATCAATCGGACTGGAAGTATCCTCTCTACTTCGGTAATATGTATAGGGGTGATAAACACTACGATACATTTAAGACCCACGCAGAAAAACTTACAAACATCAACGATTTTAATGATAACTATTACTATGCAGTAAACAACTCCAACGGTATGGCATGGGGCGACGGTAATTATAACCAGTCCTTACAGGGTCTTATGTACAACACGCTTGACAGTAAGGGCAATCTTCAGGTTGCAAATGGTGTCAAGGCTCCTTACTTTGATGCTGAGGCACTTTCAACCGCTAAATATAATGATGCAAAAGTTGCCAATGTTTATAAGTCATCTTTCCCGTTCCGTGCAACTACTGACGGTCATGGTGTTACTACTTATGAATTCACTTCAAAAAATGCAACCGATAACATCTACTTTACATGGGACGGCCTTACACCTAAAAAAATTAACTACGGTGCGGGCGAAACATATGGTGTACACGATGATTTGGGAAAATTCGGCGGTACAGAAAACGGTTATGGTGTTTTCCCATTCAACAATACTCAGAATACATCAACGGGCAAGGGTACTAACTGTAACCTTAACTATGGCTTTGGTGTCAGACTTGATATAGACTTCAGAGTTCCGAAAGATGGTATGCTTGCAGACAACGAACCTGCAACCTTTAACTTCAGCGGTGACGATGACCTTTGGGTTTATATCGGTGAAGATCCAACAGGTGCTAACGCAGAGCTTGCTCTCGACCTCGGCGGTGACCATAAAGAGGCAAAAGGTTCAATTAACTTTAATACAATGAAAGCAACAGCTGACGATGTATTTGCCGACTACTCATCTTCATCATCGTCGACAACAGTTACAGTTCCGAGTGATGAGTTTTGGGTTAAGACAAATAATAAATACTTCTGTCTGAATGTTTGGGAGGATACAAGTGTTGGTGTAGATAATAATGGTAAACGTTATGTAGAACCTTATGACAAATCAGACGGTTTTTACAAATTCAAAAAGGCAGACCTTGGCAAAAATACAAAAGCTAACTTCTGTAAGTGGCAGAATATAACTGACGGCAATCTTACACCAGATGCCCCCCTTACGCTTTCAGACCTTTACGGTGGAATGTGGAACGATAACGGCACTCCGTATACCGGAGACGCTGTGTTACATCATACAAATCTTGGCATCGTTACAAAGACAATCAACAATGGTGTTCAGCTTGATCCTAACAAGACATACCATATGGTAGTATTCTATATGGAGCGTGGTGAGGCTGAGTCTAACTTCTCAGTAAATTTCACAATGACACCTGCTAACAATGACCTCAAGGTTACAAAGGCACTTGATACAGGCGATGTTGTTTCTGAAATTTCAGATGACCTCAAAGCTAATGAAGCTTTTGATTATACAATCAAAGAGAACGATAAAGATACCTCCGGTAAAGGCTACAAGCTTACAAAATCAGACGAAAGCACAAGCAGTGAAACTCTTTCAAACAGCGGTTTCACACTTAAAGATAATTATATAGCTGACTTTGACAACTCATTCAAGACCGGCAATAAAATGAAGGTTAACGAGTCAACAAACAGCAGTAAGCTTAAATACACAACAAACTGGGAACTCGTTAACAACAGAGACGGTTCACCAATCAGTAGCGGTTCAGCTACGGACTCGGCATTCAATCTTGCGGATCCCGCTGATAAAAAGGCTTATGCACAGCTCCAGCTCAACTATACCAACAGTATAGTGACAGCACCTCTTGAAATTTCAAAGAATGTTGTTGGTGAAGACGGTAAAACCGATTACGATACAGATCAGCAGTTTACATTTGCGATTGCTCTCGACTTTGACGGCAATGGTTCAACCTATGATTACAAGACCTATCCTCTTGAGTATCAGCTCAAAGAGAAGGGCGCAAGTGATTATTCAAGCACAGCTTACCGTACACCCTTGGACGGTTCGTTCACAATCAAAAAGGGCGAAAGCATTAAGCTTCTCAATATTCCTGTAGGTGCAACCTATAAGATTACAGAGAAAAATGTTATAGGTTATGTTCCCTACAAAGTAGGCGATCAGAACTTCAACGGTATATTTGTCGGTACTCTCGTCGAAGCAGGAAATGCGCTTAACTTTATCAATAAGGTTAATCCTACAAACATTGCCATTTCGGTAAATAAAACTCTTGACGGTCAGGCTTACAGCGGCAGCAAGTTCGTCTATACATTGACAGGTCTTGAATCAATGGATACAACAAAACCTGATGCCGACGGCAAACCTATCAAGACAAACAGCGCAAAAACAATTTCCACGAATTTGGAAACACCTGACAAAAACGGTAAGGTTGAATTCAAAAACCTCAAATTAGTCACTGCGGGTGTTTACAGATTTAAGATTACCGAGGCTCTTGCCGAAGGTGCAAATGCATCCGATTATAAAATGGATACAAACACCTGGCTTGCCGAGATTGAATTGCTTGAAAGCGGTGAAGTAACGGCGGCTAAGTACATTAAGGTTAAGAGCTCAGATATTGAAGGCAAAACCGATGCTCAGCTTGCAACTTACTTCAACAATTCTTCTCCTGTTGAAAAAGCCGTGTTTGAAAATGAAACCACACACGGAAGTGCAACAGTAAACAAGAAGAATCAGACAGGCGGTAATGTAAGTGATACGGAATTTGCTGTGATGAAGGTATCCGAGGAGGGTATCTTTACTGCAGATGATATCAATACAATCATTAAAGATGCCTCAATGAAAACTCATATGACTTCTAAAAAGACAGACAGCAACGGTCAGGCTGTGTTTGACAATCTGACAATCTTCAAGGACGGTCAGGGTGAGTTCACAAAAACAAACGGTAATGTTGTATGGAGCGACAGTTCCGACAATTATATATCAGGTACTTCAACATATCAGACATACTGTCTGTTTGAGTACAAACCGTCAGAGGGTTACACCCCGAACTACACACTTTCCTACTTCACACTTCCTGTTGAGGGTAAGTACGATGTTACATATGATTATGTTGACGGCGCAATTACAATGCCACAGGCGAGCGGTGAAGGTATGAACGGCTATGTTGTTCTCGGTTTGTCGGTTGCAGGTCTTGCGGTGACAATGTTCACGGGCTACGCAATCTATTACGGAAAAGTTCGTAAAAAACGCAGAGCAAGACGCAGAAAGTAACCCGATATGATTTAAATTGTTAGAACAGGTGATTTTTTAATCATATGTTTCTTTCATAGAAAACCTCTTTGACTGCTACGGACACCGTTGTTAGCCGGTGTCTGCCATGCAGCCACCCCAACCCGTTTAACCATTCGGTTAGAATAGAATTACATATATTAAATCAATCACAAAGGAGAAAGTAAAAATGAAAACTACAAAGAAAATCTTTGCAGCTGTTCTTGCAGTAATGATGATTGCTCTCATGATCCCATTCTCAGCAAGCGCAGCAACAGACGATGCTTATAACGCATTTATTAAGGGCAAAAACGGCTTTACAGTAAATGTTTATAAGGTAGCAACAATCAACACAACAACAGGCGAATATACTGACATTAAGGGTGGCGTCGATGTTGAAACAGCTCTTAAAACTTGGAAGAGTGCAACGGGCAATGACAGTGTGGCTCTTCTCGCTGCTTGTGAAAGTGCAACATTTGCAGATACAGACAGCAAGGGTAACCATACATTTGCTTCTGACGAAGATGTTTACAACTTCGGTACAAATGAAGCAGGTGTTTACTATGTTAAGGTAACAGGTCAGCCTGCTGAAACAAGCGTAAAGAAAAAGGGCGGCGCTCTCTTTGCTCTTCCTGAGGGCACAAAGAAAACTCAGGGTTCAGAAGAAGCTCCAATCGAACTCAAGATTAACACAGGTGAAGTTACAGTTTCTAAGGAAATCGTTGGTGGCGACATCGATGCTACGCACACAACTGCTTCTGCAGGCGACACCGTAACATTTAAGCTCACAGCTTCAGTTACAGGTTCTAAGGAAGTTCCGCTTACTGAATACACAATCCACGATAACCTTTCAGATAGTTTTAGAGATCCAGCTGTAACAGAAGTTATGGTTGGCAGCACTAAGCTTCAAGAAGGTACAGATTATACTGTAGATAAAACAAATCTGTCAGATATTCAGATTTCTCTTTCAGAGTCTTATCTTAAAGCTGCTAAGGAAGGCACAAACGACTTCTATGCAAGTTCAGATGTTACTGTAACACTTACAGCAGTTCTTAAGGACACAGCTGTTTCAGGCAACACTGCAACAGACAACAGCAACAGCGACAGCCTTACATACACAAACACATACGGTCAGACTTCAAAGCCGGGCGATGATACAGTATATGTTTACACATTCGACCTTCCTGTATTCAAGTATGATGGCACAACAACTGACAAGACGGGTCTTGGCAATGCAACATTCGTACTCAAGAAAGCAGATGGTACAGAGGTTGCTACTAAAGTAACAAGCGTAGAAGAAGGTAGCAAAGGTAAAGTTACATTTGAAAAGCTTGCTGCAGGTACATACACAGTTCAGGAGACAAAAGCACCATCAGGATACAACCTTAACTCTTCTGAGTACACAGTTGTTATTAGCACAACAGGTGTTATTACAGTTTCAGTTGACGGTAATTCAAGCGAAGTAAATCAGGTAGAAGTTCCTGATTATCCTGTAACAGTTCCTTCAACAGGTGGTATGGGTACAATGATGTTCTATGTTGGCGGTGCAGCACTTATCGCTTGCGCAGGCGTTCTCCTCTTTGTTCTTAAGAGAAAGAAAGCAGCTAAATAATTGATTGAATATCTTTTATCTTAAAATCTGTAATATATGTAATTTTCAGGGGATGCGGCAACGCATCCCCATTCTATTTACACAAGAGCCGTATATGCGGATAATATCTGTCCATACGGCGGCTCGCCGTGTATTGCCCTGCACGGCAAAATGTAGTATAATAACAACGGAACAAAAACACGCAGAAAAGGAAAATTTTATGAAACGAAAGCTGTCAATTTTACTAATAGTTTTAATATTCGTTGCAGGAATCGGCATAATGAGCTATCCGCTTGTCAGTTCCGCAATTAATAACTATGTCAGTCGAAGCATGGTTAAGGAGTACACCGACAGGGTTGCTCAGATGCCGAGTGAGAAAACTCAAAAAATGTTTGAAGAGGCTGCTAAGTACAATAACAGCCTTTCAAATAATATGATAATTACCGACCCGTTCGACGAAAAGGCTTTTCAGAAAATCGGTGCAAATTATGAGAAAACTCTCAATATTGACGATAACGGCCTTATCGGCTATATTGATGTGCCGAAAATCAATGTTTATCTGCCGATTTATCACGGCACAAGCGAAGAGGTTCTTTCCAAAGGTGCAGGACATCTTCAAAATACTTCCCTGCCTGTCGGCGGTGCAAGCACACATTCCGTAATTTCTGCCCATTCGGGTTATCCGGGCGAAACATTTTTCGATTACCTCACCGATATGAAGGTCGGCGATGAATTCTATGTTCATATCCTCGACAGAACGCTGAAATATGAGGTTGATCAAATCGAAGTTGTTCTCCCCTCGGAAATCAATTCCTTGCGGATTGTTGACGGCGAAGACCTTGTAACGCTCCTCACCTGTACCCCATACGGCATTAATACTCACAGACTTCTCGTGCGTGGCAAGCGTGTCGATTATGACGATACAAAGTATATTGAAACGGGCGAGTCGCTTGCAAAATTTGACAACGGTTACATATTCTTTCTCGGTTACAAAATCCCTTATGCAGTTGCAATCGGCATAATTGTCGGCTTTGTTGCACTTGTTGTGTTTGTGGTTGTATTTCTGCTCAAGCGTAAAAAGAAGAAGTCAAACGGTGCAAAACGGCTGAGAGATGACTTGGCTGACGAAAATCAGAATGATTTGGGCGGTGATTCCGATGATTAAAAAAATACTTACGGGTGTGGCAATAGCAATGCTCGTTGTCGGAATAGGTCTTGTCGCATTCCCCACTATATCAAATTTTATCGGAACACAGATTTCAAACGGTGAGGCTGACGGCTTTGACACCCGTGTTGAAGAAGCTGAGGACGGCTCTTTTGAACAGGCGGTCAAGGACGGCAAGGTTGACGAAGAGGGTTACAAAATTGACAGGGACGGCAAGCGTACCTCCAAACAGCCCGTCGTTTTCAAGGCTGATCTCGACAGACTTTTCAATGACAGCGTTGCCTACAACAAAAAACTTGAAACAAACCAGTATGAAATGCTCCGCAACGATACCTATTCACAGGCTGCCGTCAATCTTGAAGATTACCGACGGCATTTACGGTTATGTTACCGCTGAAACAATAAATATGCGTCTGCCGATTTACCTCGGTGCGAACAGCTCAAATATGAGCTACGGTGCGGCACATATGAGTGCAACATCATTGCCGATCGGCGGTAAGAATACAAACGCAGTCCTTGCAGGTCACACGGGATACATCGGTCGAATATTCTTTGACAACCTCCGCAACCTCAAAATCGGTGACAGGGTTTCAATCACAAATTATTGGGATACACTCAATTACAAGGTCGTTGAAACCAAAGTCAATAAGCCGAGCGAATCAGGCGACTGCTATTTGCAGAAGGACAGAGATTTGCTCACGATGTTTACCTGCATAAGTGACGGCAACGGCGGTTTTGACCGTTACTATGTAATATGTGAGCGTGCGTCATAATTTACAGCAGACTGTATCACGGTGAAGATGCAACTGTTTTGCAGAAATATGTTGTCGGTTCGGACAGATAAACAATAAAAACGGAGGATAAACAATGAAAAATATAATTAAAAAAATATCTGCAATCGCAATGTGCGGTGTGCTTACCGTCGGTTCGGTTCTTATGACAGGTGCGGTAAGCGAGTATGAAGATCGCAAGGACTTTGAAGTTACAGGTACAACGCGGAAAATCTCAAACAATCAGCTTTTTGTTATAACAACGGGATATACCGAAAATACGGCAAAGAATTTCGGGGCAATGTTCATATCAACGGATTATCAAAAGTACAGCGTGATGTTTAAGGACTGTATTGATGCACCGAAGTTTGTAAATCTCCCGAAAAATCAGGAATTTACTCGTCATATGATAACAGCGAATAATCGTTATTTTGGTAATACGGGTATGAAATTCAATTATGATTCAACAGGCGGAGAATATGTTAAGATGAGGATTAAACTCTCCGACTATTTTCCTGATGTCTTTAATGATGATGGCACAATGACCGGAAAACTCAGCGATGGCACATACAAGAATTTTGACTTTACATATGAGGATTTCGGTACAGACAGCAGCGGCAAACCTTGCTATGCAACCTCGGGCGCATATTTTGTCAGCGGAGGTGCGGTAACATCTTTTGTCCCCGATAAGAACGGCTATGCGGAGTTGTATATTTCAAGACAGCTTGGCGAGGATACGGGCCTTATGGCTTATAAATATTGCAGACTTAAAAACGGCGCAGAGTGTAAAATAACGATTGGTGGCAAATTGAACTGCCTGACTTGCGGTGATGTATATCCAGACGGAAACATTACGGTTGTAGATGCAACATCTGTTCAGAAATATGTTGCAGGTATTGTAGAATTCGGCAAGACTCAGCTTTTTAACAGCGATGTAAACCATGACGGTGAAATCAGTGTTGTTGACGCAACCTTGATTCAGAAGTATATCGTTGGGTTGATTTAAACAAAAATAATGGTACAAATAATATTGTAAATTAAATGATATAAATGTTACAAAGTAACTGCAATTCTGTATCTCATTCATACAGTTTATTTTCATCATAAATTTTCTGTCATTACTTGGCGGGCGTCCAATGAA
>ENA-OOZB01000134-OOZB01000134.1-human-gut-metagenome-genome-assembly--contig:-NODE-134-length-15323-cov-2.007991_pt1 | contig 15323 bp, 16 predicted proteins | sample MGYA00241185_ERZ501393 | MGnify/ENA primary metagenome ERZ501393 (study PRJEB25962, sample SAMEA2042983) | human gut metagenome | biome: human gut; feature: human-associated habitat; material: faeces...
TGAGCAGAATATTGTGACCGCCGGCAGCGGCAATTTCAAGCGCACGCTTCACCTCAAGCTGACCCTTTACCTGGGAGAAATCCGGAATGTAGTCCCGTTCTTCCGTGGGAGAATGTGTATTCGGCTTTGCGGGTGCAGGTTCGAGAATGTGATTGAGATAATCTTTCAGTTGAAGAATGTTGTCAATACCATACACTTCAATTCCGTCAACAACAGCACCCTCGCTTGCGTTGGCTTTCGGAACATAAATTTTCTTTATACCGCATTCCTTCGCTTTGATTACCATGGGCAGAACCCCGTTGATTCCTCTGACTTCTCCCGAAAGCGAAAGCTCACCGATGAATGCGCAGTCGGAGATGTTGCTCTTAATCTGATTGAGCAGTATAAGAATTGCAATCGCAATCGGCAAATCGTAAATAGGCCCTTCTTTTTTGATATCGGCAGGGGCAAGGTTCACGGTCATATGTGCGGCAGGGTATCTGAATCCGCAGTTCTTTAATGCACTGAGAACCCTGTCCTTGCTCTCACGCACGGCGGCGTCCGGCAGACCGACCATATCAAATTCCCGTGTGCCGTTGTACATTGACGCCTCGAGCTCAACCTTGTAGCCGTCCATACCGCTCACGCCAAAACTGTTGCAGGTAACAACCATAAAAATTCCCCCGAACCGATAAATATAAATCGTAATAAATTAATAATATAAAGTATAACATTTTCTGCTTCTCTTAACAAGTTTCATAATGTATGTAATTCCGACTTTATTTCAGCTATTTTGCACAAATAATTTCCATATCATAATGCAATATTACAGAAATTGCATTCGGGTTGTTGACATTTGTGCGTTTTTGTTATACTATTAAGCGTATAAGAATAAGTATTAGGGGCAGGTTATGACCGAATTGCAAAAATCCTACGGTACTTTATCCGACGCACAGCTTGCACATTTTGTGAGTCTTGGTGATGACCGTGCTTTTGATGAGCTTGTCGTAAGATATCTTGACACAATCAGTATAATTGCACGAAAGTTTTCGGCAGAGGGCTATGAACACAATGACTTTGTTCAGGAAGGACTTGTGGGACTGCTTTGTTCCTGCAAAGCCTTTGATCAAAACGGCGGTGCAAGCTTTAAAAGTTATATGTCGGTTGTTGTTGAGAGAAGATTTATTTCTATAATCAGACGGGGAGAGCAGAAAAAAGCCATTCCCTCATCAAGCATTGTTCCGATGGACGATGTGGGCGAGTCAATTGAAGATTCCGCCAAAACTCCCGAAGAACTTTTGATGTGCAGAGAACAGCTTGACCAGTTGATGTTGCGACTTCAAAGTGTGCTGTCAAAGTCCGAATACGATGTTCTTATGCTCTACGGCAACGGCTTGAGTTATAAGGAAATTGCAGAAAAGCTTTCCGTAACCGAAAAGGCGGTTGACAATGCCTTGCAAAGAGCAAGAAAAAAGGTTCACGGCGGTCTGAATGTCGGCTGAGCGGTGAACCGAAATTTAATATTTGTCCTTAACAGTATTGCGGTGCAACTCCGCACGGGGCAACAAACTAACCTCCGAGAGGTAGAAAAAGAGAGGTAAATACCAATGTACGAAGATAAGACACTTGTCTGCAAAGAATGCGGAAACGAATTTGTTTTTACTGCAGGAGAGCAGGAATTTTACGCTGAAAAGGGTTTCACAAACGAACCGCAGCGTTGCAAGGCTTGCAGACAGGCTCGTAAAAATGCTGCCAAGACAGAGAGAGAATTCTTTGAAACCGTTTGCGCTGAATGCGGCGGAACTGCAAAGATTCCTTTCAAGCCTGTTGAAGGCAAAAGCTACTATTGCAGCGAATGTTTTGCAAAAAGAAAAGCAGCTGAATAATTAATTGAATTTTTATTGTTTTAGTTTAATTTCTCGTAACTGAGGTTAAATATTTTAATTTTAAAAGCTTGATTATCTTCAGACTAATTTCAAATTAAAAAAGCTAAACACAAAAACGGTGGGCATCTGCTCACCGTTTTTTTATGCCATTGTTTTGATACAAATGTTAAAATATTTCACAATCATTGGCGAAATAGTATAATTTAGTGAAATAAATTCACTAAATTTGTTGATATAACGAAAAAAGTGTGCTATAGTAACCCTATAGTGTTGTGGAATTTATATAACGGATAGAGGGAAAGACATGGCAAAGAATAGTGGCTTATCTAAAGCGAAAAATGCAAAAAAAGATGAATTTTATACCAGTTATGAAGTCATCCAAGCGGAAATTAATCATTACGAAGATAAATTCAAAAATAAAACCGTATTATGTAACTGTGATGATCCGTTTGAGAGTAATTTCTGTAAATTTTTTTTAAGAAATTTCAATTATTTAAAATTAAAGAGATTAATCTGTACTTCGTATAGCACATCTCCCATAGTCGGACAACAACTTACTTTGGGTGGGTGGAATGAAGAACCTATAAAAAGAGGTAATGGTTATGTAATGGATATTTCCGAAGTTCCGATGGCTAACGGCAGAGGTGTTTCGGACAGCGATATTGATAGTTTATTAAAATCTAAAAATAGTGGTGTAAAAAAATTAAAAGGTGACGGCGATTTTCGTTCTGATGAATGTATAGAATATATGAAACAGGCAGATGTCGTCATTACTAACCCGCCTTTTAGTCTTTTTAGAGAATATGTGGCACAACTTATAGAATACGAGAAAAATTTTTTAATAATAGGTAATGTTAATGCTATAACATACAAAGAAATTTTTCCATTAATAAAAGATAATAAAATGTGGCTTGGTGCAAGCATACATAGCGGAGATAGAAAGTTTTATGTTCCGGATGATTATCCTCTAAAAGCTTCAGGTTGTGGGGAAGATGAAAATGGAAGAAAGTTTATTCGTGTTAAGGGAGTAAGGTGGTTTACAAATTTGGATTATACCAAAAGACATGAAGAATTGGTGCTTTACAAAAAATACTATGGTAATGAAGAAGAATATCCTAAATATGATAACTATGATGCAATCAATGTTGACAAAACAGCGGATATACCATGTGATTATTTTGAATATATGGCTGTGCCAATTACATATACCGATAAGTATAACCCAGACCAATTTGAAATTATTAACGCAAATGACATAAGAACAAACCCTGATACTCCGATAAAAGCTCATGGATTAATCAAAGACAAGGATGCTGTAATTACAACACAAATTTATACAAAAAACGCAGAAAAAGACTTGACACAAACAGCTAAAACGGGGACAATCTTGACAGACAGACAGACAGACAGACAGACAGACAGACAGACAGACAGACAGACGAATTACATATGCAAGAATTGTCATCAGGAGAAAGAGGTAACGGAGTCATGGGAGTGCCAATCACATTCCTTGACAAGTACAATCCGGACCAGTTCATTATCATCGGACTTGACAGATATGTTGCAGACAATCCACGATTCGGACATAGATTTACAGTCAACGGAAAGGAAACTTACGCGAGAATACTCATTAAGAGAAGAATGTAGCGGTGTTATGGGTGTTCCAATTACATTTTTGAGTAAATATAATCCAAAACAATTTAAAATAGCAGGATTAGCAAATAGTGCGAGATATATTGGTGATTTTCCTTGCTATATGGTGATAGACGGTAAGAAAATTTATAATCGTATTTTAATTAAAAGGAGGAAAAAAGATGAAAATTCAACCTAAGTCGATTAAAGTAAAAGATATATTTGACGGTTATGCAGATAACGGTGATAACGGCGTTTTTGCATATGACGGTAGGCTTGCAATTCGACCGGCTTATCAAAGAGAATTTGTATATAGTTCAGAACAGGCTGAATCTGTTATTCATACGATACTGAAAGGATTTCCTCTCAATGTTATGTATTGGGTAAAAGTTGGTGATGATCAATATGAGGTTCTTGACGGACAGCAAAGAACTCTTTCAGTAATGCAGTATTTAGATCATAAATACTCTATTTCTTTTGACGGTGGAAAATATTATTGTGATTCATTACCCGATGATAAATATGATGATATAATGAATTATGAGTTCATGGTTTATGTATGCGAGGGTAGTGAATCAGAAAAATTAGATTGGTTTAAGGTTGTAAACATTGCAGGCGAAAAATTGACTGACCAGGAACTTCGTAATTCAGTATATACAGGTAAATGGCTTACTGATGCTAAGCGATATTTTTCTAAACGAAATTGTGCCGCAAAAGGGTTATCTGATAAATATATTAAAGCAGATCCAAACAGACAGGAACTTCTTGAAAAAGCTTTAATTGGTATTTGCGGTTTTCAAGGTATAGATAATATTACAGAGTATATGTCGATGCATAAGTCAGATGATGACGCAGATGAATTATGGCAGTATTTTCAGGATGTTATCAATTGGGTACAAAAAATATTTCCTAAGTATTACAAAGATATGAAGGGATTGGATTGGTGTTCCCTTTATAATAAATATCATAACAATACTTATAACTCTTCAGCTATGAAAACAGAGGTAGAAAAACTTCATCAAGATGATGAAGTGCAAAAACAAAAAGGAATTTATGAATATCTTCTTTGCAAAGACAAAGATCCATTTGCCGGCAGATTGCTTAATTTAAGAGCATTTGACAACAGAGATAAGATGGCGACTTATGATAAACAACATGGATTGTGCAATATTTGTGGTGAACATTTTGAGTATGATGAAATGGAAGGCGACCATATTAAGCCTTGGAGTAAAGGCGGTCGCACAATTCTCGATAACTGTCAGATGCTTTGTAAATCCTGCAATGCAAAGAAAACGGACAAGTATTGAGTAGTAACAACAACGGTGAACGTTTGCTCACCGTTTTTATGCTTTTATATTTTTATGCCTGTATTGCAATTTATGCAATTATTTGATATTATTATCAAATGAGAATAAATATATGAACCATGAGTAGTTAAAGTACATATATTTTATGGAGGCTAAGATGATTAAACAATTTTTAAAACATAAGTGCAATTCAAAAATAAAGCTTTTTATTGCTGTTATTTGTATGTTTGCTCTTGTGATGTCCGTGTCGGGTTGCGGCAACGGCAATTCGGGGAGTGACAATACAAATTCAACGCAAAGCACCGTTGCAACCTATAAGGTCAACAGGGGTGAATTTGACTGGAGTGGCAATGAATATACATCTGTTTTGCCAAATCAGAAAGAGTGGAATGTCAGCCAATATCTGGTTGATGACAGTCGAAAATGCTGTTCGGTTATTATTGATAATTCTGATTTGGAAAGCACAAAACAGTATGTTAAATCGTTGGAGAAAACAGGTGTTTCTACCGTAAAATCTCAAGTTACTGACGATAAGAAAAATCCAATTTTTAACTATCTTGGAGAATCAGACAGTTATGATATATCAATTTCATATACCGGCGGCATTACAACCATATCAATTACCAAAACAAAATAATTCAAAATAATTCAAAAAACGGTGGGCATATGCTCACCGTTTTTTATGTTTTTCATAATATTACCTATAACTTGTAATGCAGTAAATGAATAAGCCGATTATCATAAGAATCGGAATACCGACACTGTACGGGAAAAAGAATGCAAAAGCCACACCAAAACGGATACTGTAGAATGGTGTTGAAATCAGCGAAAAAACAATTGATTTGCCGACTTTTGTACCCGTATCGCATTCAAACTTTTTAAACATTGTAAAATAAGCAATAACAGCTTGAATCAAAAATATAAAAACAATACTTCCTATGCTGAATGAAAGATAGCAAGTTAAGTCAGGAAACGGAAGGTTAAAAAGCAGTATTGCTGTCATATGCAAAACAAAAAATATCGGGTAAATTATTATGTGATTCTTTTTGCCGATGTTTACTTTGTTTTTGTAACCCGCACTTCTTTCCGTATGGCAAAATGCCGTTGTAACAGAAAGTATGGCAAGAAGTACCGATAAAATAATTATGGTTGTTAAGATTTCGGGATTTGAGTTTTCATTCATAATATCACTTCGTTAAAATCAACAGGGGTCGAGAGCTACTGCGACCATATACATAATTATCGGTAAGTTGGCGGCAATAATATAGTATGGAGTACATATTGCCGCAAAAATTGCAGCCTGTTTGGCTCTTTCTTTTTTTGAACAGGAAATTTTCTTGAATACTATTGCTTTGACAACAAGAAATTCAATTATGCCTGCCACCAATATTAAAGATAAATAAGAAAATTTTGGGATTGAGATGTGGTAGTAATCAGTCGAGTCTGCAATATATGCAACAGCTATTGCGGTGAATGACGCAATAAAGTTTATAATTATAAAAATAACAGCTATTATTCCGTAACATTTGTTGTTTATAAGTTTTTTATCTGCTTCATTAGCTTTTTTCTTGGCAAAATGTGTAGCAATGCAGATTGTGATACAAGTAAAAAATAAAGCCGCAAGAATGTTTACTAAAATAGCGGTAAGAGTTGCCGAGTTAAGCATAAATCATCTCTCCTTAAACACAAAATCAAAATATAATACTGTCAATAATCATATCTACAATCATTCCGTAGGGAATTAAAAATTCATAAGGTGCATTTGCAAGTGCGGTGAAAAGTGAGAGTTTTATTCTTTTATTTTTAGAAACTTCAAAATCTTTGTAAACGAATTTGTAATTGATAAGAAACAGCATTGGAATGCTTAGAATAACTAAAATAAAGAAAGGTATAACAAGTTCACTACACATACCGTACTCATCACCGATTGTATCATATTTGGGACCAAAAAGAGCCATTGCAAATCCAGGAAAAAATGCTGATAGCAATTGCCCTAAATTCAAATATTTATATATACTGCAAACAATTGTTCCTAAAATAAACAGAACAATTGCTGATAACAAAATATAGTTTGTTCCCAGAGTATATAACACAACCTTTTTGAAATTGTAATCACCTTCATAAGGCTTTTTAGAAAGATATTTTGAAATACCGAAATTTACTGCTAAAGCTTTTCCTATGCTTACTGCAATGGCACAAATGCCGAATATAAGATATAAGAATCCCATAACCAAGCCTCCTTAACGAATTATTGAACTAATTCATTAGTACAATTATATAATACAATATCTCTGTACAATTGTCAATTGGAAAACACAAAATTTTTGTTTAATTTCAAATGTTTTTATTACAAAAATTGTATTGAACCGCCCGAATAACATACTTATTGTCAAATTTGCTTATATAATGTATAATAATAAAAGTAACGATACCGAGAAGGTGATTGCCGTGACGATTGAAAAAATTAAGAGAATTTATGTATCTACCGCAATTTACAAGTTTTCGCAGGGACTAAAGAACGCTGAAACCGATGACTTTGATTCAGCGTTTGACAATGTGCTTGATTTTTTCGGAAACAAAATCGAGGAAGACGCTCTTAAAATTGAATGTTCGGGCGATGAGGTTAATATGATGTTCTTCGATTTTGTAAGAATGTTATCGTCAACCCGTCACCTTGCAATGTGTGTGTTTGTAAACGGCAATGCCGATGTTGATACAGTCAAAAGACTTGAACGCTTTTCGGGTTGGTCGGAGTGCTTTAAGGTTGTTCGTGATATGAATAAACATGATGACAAAATCTGCATCTACATAGGTTTTATAAATTGGTTTGACGGTGAAATTTACGATGTTGATTACACGGTTAATGTGATTATGTAAGGTCAAATTGCTTGAAAAGTCAGACTTTATCGGATAAAAATCGAAAGTCAGAAAAAGTCAAAAATATTTTAAAATATTAGGAAACGAGAGCATAAGCGAGAATTCGTGAGAATTTCAAAGCTTATGCTTTAATTTTTGACTTTAATTGACTTTGACTTTCTCTGACCTTGATATTATAATGTAGTCAAACAAATGAAAAGAGGCGACCAAAATGAGAATGAGCGATTTGGTGGCGCAGTACATTATAGAGATGCTTGACCGTGAAAACGGCAGTGCGGAGATTCAGCGAAACGAACTCGCCGGCAACCTCGGATGTGTACCGAGCCAAATCAATTATGTTATAACCTCCCGATTCACTCCCGAAAAAGGCTACATTGTAGAGAGCCGTAGGGGCGGCGGCGGATTTATCCGAATAAGCCGTGTGAAGATGGATAGAGGTACGGCGCTTATGCATATAATAAATTCGATTGGAACAACACTTGACAAGGCAAGTGCAGAGGCAATGCTCAAAAATATGTTGCAAAGAGATATGATTGAGCTTACATCGGCAAGGCTGATAGCCTCGGCGTTGTCCGACAGAACGCTTACAAATGTTGAACAGAGTAAACGAGATGCCGTGCGAGCGGACTTGTTCAAGAATATGTTGCTCACATTAAGTTGATTTTGAACGGAGGCAGTTATTATGAAATGTCAAAAATGCGGTGCTAACAATGCAAATACTCATGTAAAGACCGTTATCAACGGTGAAATTAAGGAATATGATTTGTGCAGTGAATGTGCAAAGAAAATGGGATACACAAACATCTTCGGTAACTTTGAGGACGAATTTTCGGGACTTCTCGGAAGTTTCTTCGGCAACAGCCTTCCCGCAAGAACTCAGGCAACACGCTGTGACTTCTGCGGAAGCTCCTATTCCGATATTGCAAAGTCGGGTCATGTAGGCTGTGCAAAATGTTACGAAATCTTCGGCGACCAGCTTCTTCCTTCAATCAGAAGAATCCACGGCAACACAACCCATTGCGGTAAGAACAGCCGTTTCGGTACAAAGAAAGCCGAAAAGAGTGCCGAGATGACAAAGAAAGATAAAATCAAGGCACTTAAAAAGGAACTCGACAAGGCAATTTCGGAACAGAATTTTGAACATGCCGCAGAGTTAAGAGATCAGATTAAGGAAATGGAGGCTTAATTATGAGTAACGAAGTAATTTCCACCAGAGTAAGACTTGCAAGGAACCTGAAAGATTACCCGTTTCCGTGCCGACTGTCCGAACAGGGCAGAAAAAAGGTTATTGAAAAGGTTACAAGTGCAATCAGGGACAGCAACAGCTCAATTGCCTCGGATTTCAATCTGATTAAGCTTGATGATTTGACAGAGGCACAGGGTGTGTCACTTGTTGAAAGACATCTTGTAAGTCCCGAATTCATCAGCGAAACAGAGGGCAGAGCATTGCTGTTGAGCAAGGATGAAAGCATGAGCATTATGATTAACGAGGAAGATCACATAAGACTTCAGGTTATCACAGACGGCTTGTCGCTTGAACAGGCATATGACACAGCCGATAAGCTTGACACCCTGCTTGATGAAAACCTTGAATTTGCTTTTGATGACAAGCTCGGTTATCTTACACAATGCCCTACAAACCTCGGCACAGGCATGAGAGCCTCTGTTATGCTCCATCTGCCGGCACTTGAAAAGAGCCGTACAATCGGCAGAATTGCGGGCAACCTTTCAAAGCTCGGACTTACAATCCGTGGTGCTTACGGTGAAGGCTCAGAACCCAGTGGTTCGCTTTATCAGCTTTCAAATCAGGTAACGCTCGGTATCTCCGAAAAAGCCGCAATTGAAAATCTTGAGAACATCACAAAACAGCTTGTTTCTCAGGAACGGCAGGCAAGAGAAAGACTTGCAAAGAGTATTGATATTCAGGACAGCGTAAGCAGAAGCTTAGGCTTGTTGAAATCGGCAATGGTTATGACTCATGACGAGGCTTTAAAGCTGTTGTCAAATGTTCGTTTCGGCATTTTGTCGGGACAGATAAAAGATGTTACAGCAGAGGTTGTTGACTCTCTTATGGAAAAAATTGAGCCTGCAACGCTTATGGTAAACTCAGGAAAAAATCTTTCCGCACAGGAAAGAGATATTGAAAGGGCAAAAATTTTAAGAGAGGCTCTTTCATAGAAAATAAGCAGTTAATACATTATCCACAAGGAAGGGTGATGATTTTATGTATCAGTTCAAAGGTTTTACAGAAAAAGCAAACAAGGCGCTTAATCTTGCGATTGAAAGTGCAGAGGAGATGCGCCACAACTATGTCGGTACAGAACATATTCTCTACGGACTCGTAAAAGAGGGCAGCGGTGTTGCCGCAACCGCTCTTAATGAGTGCGGAGTAACGGAAGATGCTCTCCGTGAAAAGCTTGAATCCATTAACGGTACAATGTCGCTCGTTGAGCTTACTCCCGATGATTTTACTCCCCGTACAAAGAGAGTTTTGAGAGCCGCAGTTATCATTTCTTCAAAAACAGGCTACACCTATGTAGGCACAGAGCATTTGCTCCTTGCAATCCTTTCGGAGAGCGACAGCTACGCAGTTGCTTTTCTTGAGGAACTCGGTGTATCTGTTGAAAGACTTGCACAGGCTGTGTCAAAAGGTATGCAGGGCGGTGCAGATGACGGTTTCGGCGGTTTTGAAAACGAATCCGCTCCGAACGGTTCACAGAAAGGCGGTTCGGCTCTTGATAAATTCGGCAGAGATCTTACTCAAGCCGCAAAGAACGGCGAAATTGATCCTGTAATCGGCAGAGAAAAGGAAATCCAGAGGGTTATCCAGATTCTTTCCCGCCGTACAAAGAACAATCCTGTTCTTATCGGTGAACCCGGTGTAGGTAAAACTGCGGTTGCAGAGGGACTTGCACTTGAAATTGCAAAGGGCAATGTGCCTGAAATTCTTAAAGACAAGCGAGTTGTCAGCCTTGACCTCACAGGTATGGTAGCAGGTGCGAAGTACAGAGGTGACTTTGAGGAGAGAATTAAGGCGGCTATTGACGAGGTTAAAAAGTCAAAGAACACTATCCTCTTCATTGATGAACTTCATACTATCGTTGGTGCAGGTGCCGCAGAGGGCAGTGCAGACGCCGCAAATATCCTTAAACCGTCACTTGCAAGAGGCGATTTTCAGGTTATCGGTGCAACAACTCGTGAGGAATATCGAAAATATATTGAAAAAGATGCCGCTTTGGAGCGTCGTTTCCAGCCCGTAAAGGTTGGCGAACCTACTCCCGAACAGGCTGTACAGATTCTCAAAGGCTTGCGTGACAGCTACGAGGCACACCATAAGGTTAAGATTACCGATGAGGCAATTAATGCCGCAGTAACATTGTCATCAAGATATATCGCAGACCGTTACCTCCCCGATAAGGCAATTGACCTTATTGATGAGGGTGCGTCAAAGGTAAGGCTTGCATCTCTTACTTCTCCTGATAATGTAAAGGAACTTGAAGATGAAATTGCAGACTATGAAAAAGAAAAGGCAAGTGCAATTAACGAGCAGGACTTTGAAAGGGCTGCACGACTTCGTGATGAGCAGAAGGAACTTCAGACAAAGCTTGACGATGCAAAGAAGAAGTGGCAGGAACAGCAGAAGGGTAACAGCGGCGAGGTAACTGCCGAGGATATCGCAAAGATTGTTTCCGAATGGACAGGTATCCCTGTTGTTCAGCTTACTAAGGAAGAAAGCGAAAGACTTCTTAACATGGAGAATGTTCTCCACGAAAGAGTTATCGGTCAGAGCGAGGCTGTAACTGCAATTGCAAAGGCTATCAGACGAGGCAGAGTAGGTCTTAAAGACCCGAAAAGACCTGTAGGTTCGTTTATCTTCCTCGGTCCGACGGGTGTCGGTAAAACAGAACTTTGCAAGGCTCTTGCAGAGGCAATGTTCGGTGATGAAAATGCAATGCTCCGTCTTGATATGAGTGAATATATGGAGAAACACACCGTGTCAAAGCTTATCGGTTCACCGCCCGGATATGTAGGCTTTGAAGAGGGCGGTCAGCTCACCGAAAAGGTAAGAAGAAAACCGTATTCGGTTGTACTTTTTGATGAGATTGAAAAGGCTCACCCCGATGTGTTCAATATGCTCCTCCAGATTCTTGAGGACGGCAGACTTACCGACTCACAGGGCAGAACGGTTGACTTTAAGAACACCGTTATCATAATGACCTCTAATGTCGGCGCAAGACTTATCACCGAAAAGCAGAGCTCACTCGGTTTTAATTCCGAAAATGAGAATGCCGAAGAGAGCGAGAAAAAGGACATCAAGGAGCTTGTAACAGGCGAACTCCGCAAGGTATTCCGTCCTGAATTCTTGAACCGTGTTGACGATATTATCGTGTTCAACAAGCTCAACAAGGACGAAATCAAGCAGATTGCCGTTAAGATGCTCAAAACTCTTGAAAACCGTCTTGATAAGATGAATATTAAAATCAGCTTTACAGACAACGCAGTCAGCGAGATTGCCGACAAGGGCTTTGACGAAAACTACGGTGCAAGACCTCTCCGCCGTGCAATACAGAATGAGATTGAAGATCCGCTTTCAGAGCAGATGCTCGAGGGCAAGGTCAAGGACGGCGCAGTAGTTACCTGCGATTTCGCAGACGGTCAGTTTACCTTTACAACAGCAAACGCCAACTAAGCGTAATTCTTAATAAAAATAAAATCAACCGCAGAGCGAAAAACTTTGCGGTTGATTTTTTTGTTTTGAATTTCTTGACAAAATGAATTTAAGGTGTATAATTAAGCCGACAAAAACACAAGAGGGTGTTAATTATGAAAAAAATTATCTCGATTATCTTGTTGGCAGTTATCGTGTCAACTTCAATTTTGTTTACAGGTTGTGGTGGTGAAGTTGCGTCAAATAACGCCCAAACTTCTGATGAAGCCGATACAACTGCTTTATCAGATACTACTCCGACAGCCAACCTGAATCAATTTTCGTTTGAAGTATATGACTACAAAACAAACGAACTTATTTCAAAATCAAACAAAAACAACCTTAACGAAAAGTTGATGTCATTTAACGATTTGGTATATATGACATCTGATAATAAGGTGGATTCGATAGATGTTGAACCGAGTTATGTTCTTCTTTTATCATACCTGAAAGATACCAGTCGTGACATTTGGATTTTGGTATATGTCAAGGGTGACGATGTCTATGTTCAGGCTGACAAAAGACACGCAAATATAAACCTTGACACAGCAGGCTATGACATCTATAAGAGCAAATATAATAAATCGCAACTTGAAGAATTGATGAAATAATCACAGCATAGAGCTGCCTACATTTAAACAATTTTACAAAACACGGTGTAACCATAAAACATAGGTTGCACCGTGTTTTTTACATCAAATTTCTGTTCATAATTTGAAAAGTGTAGTTTTTGCCCCTCAATTTTCATTGAAAAGTGTAGTTTTTAACTCCTAAATTCTATTGAAAAGTGTGTCTTTAAATGGTATAATCTTATTGAAAAGTGTAAAAAACTATACTGAAAATCTATTGAAAAGTGGGATTGGTATGCTTTACAGAAAGATTGAAACCGTAATCGAAGAACATATAAAGTCGGATTCAAAGAAAATTCTTCTCATAGACGGTGCAAGACAGGTCGGAAAAACATACATTATCCGTTATGTCGGCAAAAAGATTTTTAAAAATTTTATTGAAATAAATATGGTTGAAGATTCCCTCGGCAACCGACTTTTTGAAAACACAAAAACAGTCGAAGATTTTTACTTGCAGGTGAGTATGCTCGCAGGAAATAAAATGGGGAAGAAAAGCGATACCTTGATTTTTATTGACGAAATTCAGGCATATCCTCATCTGCTGACTTTGCTCAAATTTTTGTCACAGGACGGCAAATTTACATTCATTGCAAGCGGTTCGCTTTTGGGTGTAACGCTGTCACAGACTACCTCAATTCCAATGGGCAGTATTCGCAAAGTCCGTATGTTTCCGCTTGATTTTGAGGAATTTCTCTACGCAAACGGAATGAATGAAATTATTATTTCGGCTATGCAGAAAAAATTTGAAAATCTTGATTCTCTTGATGAATCCATGCACAATAGGATGATGGATTTATTCAGAAAGTATCTGCTTGTCGGCGGATTGCCCGATGCGGTTAACAGTTATATTTCTGAGAGAAATATTCAGTCCGTCAGAGAGATACAAAGCGAAATTCACGAATATTATGCTGCAGACGCTTCAAAATACGATGATGAAAACAAACTTAAAATCCGCAGAGTTTATGACCTCATTCCGTCAAATATGGAAAACAAAAAGAAAAGGATTGTTGCAAAAAATATTGAGAATAAAAGCGGTAAGCGTTTCAGCGACTATCAGGATGAATTCGAGTATTTGATAAGTGCAGGGATCGCCCTTAATGTTCAGGCAATTTCAAATCCCGTTTTTCCGCTTATTGAATCAACGGGCAAAAATCTGCTCAAGCTTTATCTGAACGATGTCGGTATTCTGACGGGAATTTTGTACGGCAACAATATCCGTGCCGTGCTTGATGATGAAACGAGTGTGAATCTCGGTTCGGCTTACGAAAGCGTTGTGGCAAGCGAACTTGCGGCTCACGGCTATAGACTTTACTATTATGATAATCGAAGCAAGGGAGAGGTTGACTATCTTATTGATGATTACAACAGCCTTTCTGCTGTTCCGATTGAGGTAAAATCGGGCAAGGATTACACGGTTCACAGCGCATTGAACACATTTGTAAGCAATAAGGATTACCACATTAAGAAAGCCTTTGTCCTTTCAAATGAGAGGACAGTAACCTCTGACGGCAAGATTAACTATATCCCGATTTACTATATAATGTTCTTCAAAAATGATGTTGGCAAAACAGGCAGTTTTACCTTTTGATATTTAATAATTCACAAAACAAAAAAGCCTCCCGTGGTGGGAGGCTTTTGTTCGGTTATGAACCGTTAATCAGTCGATTTCAACCATAATTTTTTCTTCACTGCGGATAGCGGCACTGCGGGCAATTGTGCGGATAGCTTTGGCAATTCTGCCCTGCTTACCGATGATTCTGCCCATGTCGTTTTCTGCAACATGAATGTGGTAAACAACTGTTCCCTCTTCGTTGGGAGCGTCTGCTTCAACTGATACGGAATCGGGATCGTCAACAAGACCCTTTGCGATAACTGCAAGTAAATCTTTCATTGTTTGTCCTTTCCGAAGCGCAATTATTCAATTACGCCGTTCTTCTTGAGAAGAGCCTTTACTGTGTCTGTTGGCTGAGCACCGTTAGCAATCCACTTCTTAACTGCTTCAGCGTCAACATTGAACTCAGAGGGCTTCTTGAGAATATCATATGTGCCGATTTCTTCAATGAAACGGCCGTTTCTCGGATATCTTGAATCTGCTACTACTACTCTGTAGAAAGGAGCCTTCTTTGAACCCATTCTTCTAAGTCTGATCTTTACTGCCATAATGTTCACCTCATAAAAATTGTTAATTTATATTCACCAACCGTAATTGGATGAAAAACTTTGTTTAATGTTTTATTAATGTTAATTATTTGAACGGAGGCATTCCGTCCGGTCCGCCCATTCCGCCTGCAGGTCCCATGCCGTT
>ENA-OOZB01000143-OOZB01000143.1-human-gut-metagenome-genome-assembly--contig:-NODE-143-length-14858-cov-2.146389_pt1 | contig 14858 bp, 10 predicted proteins | sample MGYA00241185_ERZ501393 | MGnify/ENA primary metagenome ERZ501393 (study PRJEB25962, sample SAMEA2042983) | human gut metagenome | biome: human gut; feature: human-associated habitat; material: faeces...
CAAGGACATCGATGTCCACGGTGCCGCAGGTCTTGGGTTTCTGACGGAGATAGTACAACATGGGCGAAGCCGGGTTGCTCACGATTTTACGGCGCTGGAAGCGCTCTACAATTACATCCATAAATTTGAAAAGTTAAGGTTTAAGTTAAGAAAAATGAGTTACAAGAGAGAAGTGGGTAAGGGAAGGGATAGGGCGCCCGAATCAATGATTATTCCTTTTCTTAAGCACATTACAAAGATACAACATTAAGAAGCGGAAGTCAAGTATTTTGCCATTTTTTTTACTACAAAAAACACGGAGACACAGAGTTTTTCAAGCAATAAGAAAAATCTCCGTGTCTTTGTGTCTCTGTATTCTATAAATTTCCATCCATCACTTTGCATTCCTCGTCAGCCACTCCAATGGTGGTATGTAGTCCACCAGTTTTGTCATGCTTTGGTTATGATGGAAATAGACTTCACCGGTTTTGCCATTACGGTGCTTGGCTATGATGACGATACCCAGGCCATCGGTGGGATAAGTACTCTTCTTATCGACGGTCTTGCCGTAGAGGGCAGGGCGGCAAAGCAGCATTACCATATCCGCATCCTGCTCGATGGCACCCGATTCACGCAAGTCGCTCAACTGAGGACGCTTTCCGTCGATACCTTCACGACTTTCCACTCCACGGTTCAACTGACTCAGGGCGATGATTGGAATGTTCAGCTCCTTGGCAAGTCCTTTCAACGAACGCGAGATGGTACTTACTTCTTCCTGACGGCTGCCGAACGACATACCGCTGGCATTCATCAGCTGGAGGTAGTCGATGATGATAATCTTCACATCGTGTTCGCGTACCAGTCGGCGTGCCTTGGTTCGCAACTCGAAGACGGACAGTGAAGGGGTATCGTCAACATAGAGCGGAGCATCGTACAGTTCCTTGATCTTGTAGTCGAGCTGTCCCCATTCGTAAGGAGCAAGCTGTCCGCTCTTGATTTTCTCACCGGGGATTTCGCAGACATTGACGATCAGACGGTTCACCAGCTGCACGTTACTCATTTCAAGAGAAAACAGCGCAACAGGTACTTTGTTGTTTACCGCCATGTTCTTTGCCATGGAGAGCACGAAAGCCGTCTTACCCATCGCCGGACGGGCAGCTATGATAATAAGGTCGGAATTCTGCCAGCCGGAAGTCATCTTGTCAAGCTGATGGAAACCGCTCGACAAACCGCTCAGACCGTCGGTACGTGCCGCCGCTTTCTGAAGCATCTCATACGCTTCCTGAATGACAGGATTGATCTGCGTATAGTCCTTCTTCATGTTCTGCTGCGAGATTTCGAAGAGCTTTCCTTCGGCTTCCTGCATCAGGTCGTCCACGTCCTGCGTTTCGTCGAACGCTTTTGTCTGGATATTGCTGGTAAAAGAGATCAGCTCGCGTGCCAGAAACTTCTGGGCGATGATGCGGGCATGGTATTCGATGTGGGCAGAAGACGCCACCTTGCCACTGAGCTGGGTGATGTAAAAAGGTCCGCCCACCTCGTCCAGGTCGCCGCGTGAGCGCAACTGTTCTGTCACCGTCAGGATATCAATCGGTTTCTGCTGTATCGCCAAGTCGGTGATGGCTGCGTATATCAACTGATTGCGGTGTTCGTAAAAAGATTCGGGACGGAGGATTTCGCTCACAAGCGAATATGCATCCTTTTCAATCATCAATGCTCCCAGCACAGCCTCCTCCAGTTCGGGAGCCTGCGGCTGCAAATGTCCGTATTCATCAACAGGCTTTGTCTTGGTTGCCTTCGGGACACGGGTAGTTCTTCTCGTTTCTGCCATTTCTCTCTTTTGAATTTTTAATTCCGCAAAGATACGAAAAAGCTTCATTTGTCACGAATCGTAATCTGATGAAGAATGAAAAAAAGCATAAAGTTTCACTATTGGGTATCGCTCCTGCCTAAATAAATCTGGCCGGTGAATGAACTTTTCTCATTCACCGGCCAGCCTATCACATCGTTCAGTCACGATGATATTTACATTACCAAGCACATATTTTATTATAAGCCTAAATCCTTGAACGTACGGGGAGCTGGTGTCTTAGGCAATGGCTTACGGTCTTTCAGTTGTTCCAAAGCTACCTCAATAGCCTTTTCCAGTTGCTGATCCTCGCCCATCTGCTCCTTCACCGGATCGTTATCGATCAGGATATCCGGATCTACGCCATGATTCTCGACAATCCACTGGCCGGTCTTCGCATCGTAATTGGTGAAGAAAGGAACGCGGATGTCTGTACCGTCCATATAAGGCAGAGAACCGCTGATACCGATGATACCGCCCCATGTACGGGTACCAATGACTGTACCAAGGTTATTGGCCTTGAAGCTCCACGGGAACAGGTCACCGTCGGATGCAGAGTATTTATTAATCAACAAAACCTTCGGACCATACTGGGTACCGTCGGGGATTGTTCCGTTCTTGCTCGAAGTACGATACATGGTCATACGGTACGGTTTACGGAGCAGACGTTCGATAATCATCGGTGAAACATTACCACCACCGTTGGCACGGTCGTCGATAATCAACGCTTCCTTATCGAGCTGAGGATAGAAGTAACGGGCAAACTCATTCAGTCCTTCAGGACCCATATCGGGAATATAGATATATCCCACACGACCTTGTGTTGCTTCTTCTACCCGTTTCAGGTTCTTCTGTACCCAGTTGTAATGATATAACGGGTATTCATTATCGGTAGGTGTAACGACCACCTTTCGTCCTCCTTTGGCTGCCTGCGTATTGATAGTCAGTTCTGTCAAGACATTGGCTTTACCAACCAGCAGCTTGTAGATATTATCGACTGTAGTGGTCGATACTCCGTCGATAGCGGTAATATAATCTCCTTCATGGATATTCAAGCCTACCTCCGCCAACGGTGAGCGCAGGCTCTTGCTATAAGGTGCTCCCGGGATGATCTTGTCAATGCGGTAATATCCGCTTCCGTCACGACTCAATTCGGCTCCCAGCAATCCCATCGGAATGCGTTCGGCACGCTTACATTCGCCCGGATTGACATAAGCATGTCCGCAAGCCAGCTCACCGATCATCTCATTGATAATATAGTTCAGATCGAAACGTGTTTTGGCATGCGGTACCAGCACCTGATACTTGGCCTTGATGGCTTTCCAGTCTACTCCGTGCATATTCTCCAGATAGAATCCGTCACGATAGGCTCTCCAAGCCTCATCGAAAATCTGTGCCCATTCCTGATTGTAATCGATGGTTGCCACCATATCCGACAAGTTGACCGGATCTTTCAAAGCAACCTTTCCGGTAGAGAGCTTAGACACGTACCACTTGTTCTTCTGTAAATAGATGATTGACTTGTCCGATGTAGGATTTCCTGCCAGTCGGGCATTTTCTGCAACCACCTCATCCTTTTGGGTATCCAGATTAAATGCGTGAACATCTCCTTTGCTTTGGTACCAGATAGCCTTTCCGTCTGAATAAAAATTATAATAGTTATCGGCATCCAGCGGAAGCTTGATAATACGGGCATACATGTTATCGGTATCAACTTTCATTCCGGTGCTTTCTTTCTTATCGTCTTTCTTCTTGTCGGATGCGGCAGTCGCGGTGTTATCCTTTGAATCTGCGCCCGAAGCATCCTCACCCAAGAACGGAGAAGGAGTAGATAAGGCCAGAGGTACCAGATAGATTCCTCCCATACGGGTATAGACATGATTCCATTCCAACCGTCCGTAAATCGGATTGAAGTCTCTGTCGGAACTGAATATCAAATATTTTCCGTCGGAACTGAATGTCGGTTCAGAAGAGTTATACCATTTTTCTGTTACCGGATATTCCTTTCCCGACGTCAAATTATAGATATAAACTACCGACAAATCATTTGAAGCCGGTTTTGTATATGTAATCCATTGGCTGTCGGCAGAGAAAGCTACATCCCGAAATTCTGCTTCAGGATTCTGCATCAACACTTTCTTGGTCTTGGAAGCCACATCCACCACGACAATCCGATTCTTACGGTCTGTATACAGAATAGTCTTGTTATCAGGGCTCCACGCTAACTGACGGATATAAGTATCGTTATCCTTGGTCAGTTGAACAGGTTCTCCTCCTTCTGCCGGCTCAAGCCAGATTTCAGTTTCACCGGTACGATCGGAAATATAAGCAATGTTTTTACCGTCGTACGACCATTCGGCATCTCTTTCATGAGCTCCCGGCGTACGGGTAATGTTACGGGTAACTCCTTTCGCTACCGGAACGTCGAAAACTTCTCCACGGGCAGTCACGACCAGACGCTTTCCATTAGGAGACAGACTTATGGCCGTCAAGTTGTTGGCAACATGTTTCTGCTCCGTACGGGCATACACATTCTCGCCGCTTAAGGTGATATGAATCTGTTCCGACTGACGAGTCTTCGGGTCCAGACGGTAAAGATAACCTCCATGTTCATAGACAATGGTATTGCCGTCCGAGCTCGGGAACTTTACATCATAATCCGTATAATTCGTAACCTTCTCGGTCTGTCCGGTCTTGGTGTTATAGACAAACAGATTCATCGTCATGTCACGGTCGGACGCAAAGAAGATCTCATCCCCGATCCACATCGGGAAAATATCCTGAGCCACGTTATTTGTGACATTCGTTACCTTCTTGGCTTCCGTATCATAGATCCAGATATCGTCGGCCATTCCTCCACGGTAATATTTCCAGCTACGGAACTCACGGAATACACGGTTATAAGCCAACTTTTTCCCATCTGGAGAATAGGAACAGAATCCACCTTCGGGCAACGGAAGCGCTTCAGACATTCCTCCATCCTTGCCTATCCTCCAAAGTTTCCCTTCAAATCCATCACCGATACGGTTACGGTAAACAATCTCTTTACCATCGCGCGACCAGGTCATGACAATGTTATTCGGTCCCATACGGTCGCCCAAGTCATCGCGGCTGTTTGTTGAGGTATAAGTCAGGCGCTGTGGCTCTCCACCATCGGATGGAATCAGATAAACCTCTGTATTTCCATCATACTGTCCTGTAAAAGCAATCGATTTACCGTCTGGAGAATAATGAGGAAAAATCTCATATCCTACATGAGAAGTCAGACGCTGTGCCTCACCACCCGACAAAGGAGCACGATACAAGTCACCGGCATAAGTGAACACCACATCGGTTCCATTGGTAGAAGGGAAACGAAGCAGGCGAGCTTCATCCGCATGTACAGGAATAGTCAGTCCTGCAACAAATACCATAAAACAAATTTCCTTTTTCATAATTCTAAAACTTAATCTCTTCCACAAGCAAAGTTATGCATTTATGACTTAAAAGGATAACTTAATGCATATTTTTCTAATCAACAACAAGCAGAAAGATAGAAATAAGCCTTCAATATTGAGCTTCCTAAATAAATATATGGTTTATATACAATAATCAGAACTTTTCAAAAGACTGAGTGCATACCCCAAGCCGCCGACAAGGGCTGTCATGTCTGTTCCTAATATGCTATAATAAGAGGAATGAACGCAAGTCTGTAGTGTCAGGGACTGCGAAACGTAAACTTGATATTGAACAAAGAAACTTTTTACCTTGTTTGCTGCGAGGCCCAAACGGGAACCGGTTCGGAAAGGCAGACAAAAGCAGTTATATAAAGTTTGCTTTTCCGGGTATCCTAAATACATTTTTGAAAAATGCCGACTAACTTTCAAAACTTTGCATTATCTTTGAAAAAACAAAATATAACGATATGATTACTTTTCCTAATGCCAAAATAAACCTTGGATTGAACGTCGTGGAGAAACGTCCCGACGGATACCATAACTTAGAAACGATTTTTTACCCGATCAGACTGCAAGATGCTCTGGAAGTAAACCGTCTGGAGGGTTCCGATTTACCTTATAAGTTTCATACTACAGGTACACTGATAGAAGGGGCTCCCGAAGATAACCTGGTGATTAAAGCATATAATCTGCTGAAAGCAGAAAATTATGAATTACTCCCTGTCGATATTCATTTGTTTAAGCATATTCCGACCGGTGCAGGACTGGGGGGCGGTTCGTCGGACGCTGCTTTCATGATAAAACTGCTGAATGAAAAATTCAAGCTCGGAATGAGTGAAGAGAAGATGGAAGCCTACGCAGCCCGACTGGGAGCCGACTGTGCTTTCTTCATCAAAGACAAACCGGTATTCGCTACCGGTATCGGAAATGTATTCGAACCGATTGAGCTTTCTCTGAAAGGATACTATCTGGTTCTTGTAAAACCGAATATCTCTGTTGCCACACGTGATGCTTATGCGTCTGTGAAGCCTCAGCATCCGGAGGTTTCGCTGAAAGAAATAGCCAAACAACCAGTGGAAACCTGGAAGGATTGCATGAAGAATGATTTCGAATACAGTGTGTTCCAAAAATATCCTGAAATAGCTGCCATCAAGGACAAGCTGTACGACTTGGGAGCTGTCTATGCATCGATGAGCGGTTCCGGCTCGGCTGTCTACGGTCTCTTCAAGGAAGCTGTAGAAAATGTTGATGAAAAATTCGGCGAATGTTTCTGCCGTCAGCGTGAACTGGAATAATCTTTTATGGCAGATTTCATCGACGATAAAATACATTATCTTCTATTTGATTCCGACGGAATAGAGCTTCCGCCGGAATTTACCTATCCTTTTCATTATGTTCCTCATCCGCTGACAGTGATGGCTGCCCGTGAGGTTCAGGATTATCTGGCTTCGCGGACGGACTGGACGAAAGAGCTGTCGGAAGGAAAGATGTTCGGAGTGCTGATTGTACAGACTCCCGATGGCAAAGTTGGCTATCTGGCTGCTTTCTCAGGGAATCTGGCAGGCAGTAATCTGCACCGTTTTTTTGTGCCTCCCGTATACGATTTGTTGCAGCCGGACGGATTCTTCCGCATCGAAGAGGCAAACATTTCGGCAATCAACAGACAGATTAAGGAACTGGAAAGCAGTCGGCAGTTGACGGAAATGCGAACGGCTTTGGCGGAATGTCAAGCACGGGTAGACCGTACACTGACTGAAGCCAAACAGCATATGAAGGAGGCCAAAACCGCACGTGAGCAACGACGTTCGGAAGGTGCCAGCGAGGAAGAGCAGAAGGCTATGATTCGTGAAAGCCAGTTTCAGAAAGCAGAATACAAACGTCTGGAAAAAAGACTGAAGGAAGAAGTACAGCAGCAGGCGGAAGAATTGGAGAAAATGGAGCAATTTATCCGACAGTTGAAACAGGAACGCAAGACACGTTCGGCTGCCTTGCAACAAAAATTGTTCGAACAGTTCCGTATGCTGAATGCGAAAGGGGAAGTAAAAGACTTGTGCGAACTGTTCAAAGATACCCCGCAAGGTACTCCTCCTGCCGGAACAGGCGAATGTGCCTTACCCAAACTGTTGCAATACGCTTACCTGCATCGGCTCAAACCGCTTGCCATGGGAGAATTCTGGTGGGGCAAATCTCCGAAAGATGAAATCCGACACGAAGGACACTTCTACCCTTCCTGCCAAGGCAAGTGCGCCCCTATCCTGAGACACATGCTGGTCGGCCTGCAAGTAGCAAAGAATCCGCTGGCCGAAAATATACATAAAAACACCGAACCTGAAATTGTTTACGAGGATGAATGGTTGCTCGTAGTGAACAAACCTGCGGGAATGTTGTCTGTTCCCGGCAAGGAAGCATTAAATTCGGTATATCAGTTCCTGCACGAACGGTATCCGCAAGCTACGGGTCCCATGCTCGTCCACCGGCTTGACATGGCAACATCCGGATTACTGCTAGCCGCAAAAGACAAGGATACCCACCAGACATTACAGGCTCTTTTCAGTGGAAGACAGATAAAGAAACGCTATACCGCCATCTTGTCGGGCATAGTCGGCTCCGACGAAGGAGTCATCAGTCTGCCGCTTTGTCCGAACCTGAACGACCGGCCCCGGCAAATGGTAAGTTTCGAATATGGAAAACCAGCCGTAACCCGCTACAAGGTATTGGAGCGGAAAAACGAAAAAACACTGATCGCTTTCTATCCACTCACAGGACGAACACATCAGTTGCGTGTTCATGCGGCTCACCGGCAAGGGCTATCCTGTCCTATCGTAGGCGATGAACTGTACGGGAAACGTGCCGACAGACTGTATCTTCACGCAGCCGAGCTGAGTTTCACACATCCCGTAAGCGGGAAAACGATTACCATCTGCCGGGAAGCTGACTTTTCACTTGAATAAACGAAAATACTAAAATTTGTTATTCCCGATAAACCTTCCAGCGAGCTTTCTGTCATAGCATCAGAAAGCGCGCTAAAAATAGTTTTTTAGTATAAACCAAAATTACAACAACAATGAAAACAAAACGTTTATTCACAGCACTGATGATGGCAACCATGATGAGTTGCGGTATTATATTGGCACAGCCGGGTCAGAAAGATAAGAAACTTACACCGGAACAGCGTATCGAAATGCAGGTTAAAAAGGCACAGCAACGTCTTCTTCTGGATGAAGCTACCGCCGCAAAATTTGCACCGTTGTATAAAGAATATCTGGAAGCCATGCAGCAATGCAAGCCTGCCTGCAAGAAACTGCAAAAAGGTGGGAAAAAAGAACTGACTGATGCCGAGATAGACCAAATGATGCAAGATCGTTTCGCTGCCCGCAAGAAACTTGTTGAAACTCAGGAAACGTATTACAAGAAGTTTAAAAAGATTTTAAACATCCGTCAGGTGGAAGCTCTGTTCAAGGATAATGGTCCCCGACATGCTCATCGTCCGTGTATGAAAAACCCTCAGTTTCCTCAGATGCCTAAGGGGAAAATGGGACAAGCTCCAGCACCTTGCGACAAATGTCCGGCTTCACAGAAGTAAGGTTCTTTTAGGTAAGACTTATAAATTTGACAAAAATTCAGCCTCCAGTGAAGATGAATATATCTTTCACTGGAGGCTGATTTATTTTGGAAGTGCTTGCTCCGGTTGGGCTTCCAGTCTTTTCCTGTCTGACCTTTCGTCATTCAGAATCGGACAACTCCATGTTCTAACCAAACAGAGTCTTATTATTTCGTTCAGTCCGTTACCCCTTTTTCGAAGCGATTACATCTTTTTGCAAACGCCTTTTTCTCATCGCTTTAATAGGCGTGATCGTCTTCTTTCATTTCTTCTACTGTGATCGGCTTTTTGTCGATGGCTCTCCATGCATAGACAATGTAAGCCAAAACGAACGGTACAAGAATCGAAACATAAGCCATCGTAGTCAGCGTAAACTTACTGGAACAACTGTTGGCAAGTGTCAGCGAACTTTGCAAATCGGCTGTTGAAGGATAATAAGCCGTATGGTTATATCCTACGCACAGCAACAATGCCAATACGGTAAACACTGTTCCAACTCCTGCAAACCAGATACCTTTTGTATAGGTTGTACTGAGAATACTTTTTATCAGACCGAACAGAACTCCGACAACTCCCACCAAGAATAATATCAGCAGATGAGGCATAGCCATCAGGTTATGGAAGTATTTATACGGTTCCATCACAATGGCTTGAGTTTCCGGATCCACAGCAAATCCGTGTTTCAATAGTGTACGGATTACAAAAGCCAAAAAAAAGATCAAAAACGGTACAGCATCCGAAATCAACTGGCGGCGGCAGCGAAGGATCAGTTCCTCGTGACGAATGTTATTGATGAAATAGAGATTGCCCAACAAACGTGCCAGGAAAAAGACAGCCAGTCCTAGAATCAGGTTCCACGGATCGGTAAAAGCATCCAGTCCGTGCCAGCCGTTTGCCCAACGACTGATGACCGGCATCATCTCACTGGCCATGTTTGCCTTCCGCACAATGAAGTTTGAACCGTTGAAAAAGGTCGCTACAGCAGCTCCCAGCAATACAGGTCCTACAATCCCGTTTATCACCAGAAAATACTGATAGGTACGTTTACCCAGCAAATTACCCAACTTCGACTGAAACTCATACGAAACAGCTTGCAGCACGAAGCTGAACAGAATAATCATCCACAACCAGTAAGCACCTCCAAAGCTGGTACTATAGAACAACGGGAAAGAAGCGAAAAAAGCTCCTCCGAAAGTCACCAGTGTGGTAAACGTGAACTCCCATTTGCGTCCGGTAGAATTTACCAGCAATGTACGCTCTTCTTCAGTCCGTCCCAGACGGAACAACAGTGAGTTTCCTCCCTGTACAAACAACAGAAATACCAACAATGCTCCCAGCAAGGACACCAGGAACCACCAATAGTTCTGTAAAAATATATATGTAGTATCCATAATTTCTATGATTTAAGCAATGGTTGATTGATGTTTATTATACTTCTTCCGGTCCCTTCTTGATAGCTTTCAGCATAATGCCGATTTCGGCTATCAGCAATACGGTAAACATGATCAGGAATATAAAGAAGGTTGTCTGTACAGAGCCGGTTTCCAGTCTGGAAATGGCAGCATTCACCGGAAGCAAATCCTGAATAGCCCACGGCTGACGTCCCACTTCGGCAACTACCCATCCCGCCTGACTTGCAATATAGGCCAGCGGAATACTCCAAAGAGCAATCCAATGCAACCAATTGGCTTTTGACAACTGATGTTTCCACGACAGGAACAAAATCACGATAAAGAATAGAATGAAATACATTCCCAGTCCCACCATTACACGGAACGCCCAGAAAGACAACCATACGTTCGGAACAATCGAATTGGGATCTTTGATATATCCATATCCGAAATAAGGCATATTTTCGTCCAGCACCTGACGGGCACTCTGCATGCCAGCCTCATTCTTTTCTTCCTTTGCCTGACGGAAATCGGAAAGAGCCTTAATGGCTACTTTTCCTTTTTCTATTTTTTCGGTAACAGAAAGAGCCTTTGAGCCGTCGGGGAGTGTATATCCTCCCAACAAGATGTCATTTATCCCCGGAACATATCCGGCAGCATCGTGAGTAGCAAGATACGAAAGCATTTCGGGAATCTTCAGACTACCTACTACCGTAAGTGGTTCATGAGTTCCTCCGTCGTAAAGAGCTTCCATTGCAGCCAGTTTCATTGGCTGGTATTTGGCTACCTGATAAGCCGACTTATCTCCTGAAAATGCCGTAATCAAGGCAGCAAACAGCCCTACACCTGCCGCTACCTTTATGCTAGCTACGGCAAATTCCTTTTCCCGCTTGCGCAACAGATACCATGCACTTATGCCAATGACAAATACAGCACCCAATATCCAACTGCTGAGTACCGTATGAATGAACTTCATTACGGCTACGGGCGAAAAGGCAACCGAAGCAAAATCCACCATTTCGTTGCGCACTGTTTCAGGATTAAACTCCATACCTACCGGATACTGCATCCATGAGTTGGCAACCAGAATCCACCATGCAGAGAAAGTGGCTCCCAACCCCGTCAGCCAAGTAGACGCTAAGTGAAACTTTTTACTTACTTTATTCCAGCCGAAGAACATGACCGCTATAAAAGTGGCTTCCATGAAAAAGGCCACAATGCCTTCAATAGCCAGCGGAGCTCCGAATATATCTCCTACGAACCACGAGTAATTGCTCCAGTTGGTTCCGAACTGAAACTCCAGTATCAGTCCGGTGGCAACTCCCACGGCAAAGTTTATTCCGAACAACTTCATCCAGAACTTAGCCGTCCGTTTCCAAAATTCATTTCCGGAGACATAATAAAGCGTTTCCATTAATCCCATAATAACAGCCAAGCCCAAGGTAAGCGGCACAAATAGCCAGTGATACATGGCAGTCAAAGCAAACTGAGCTCTCGACCAGTCGACCATAGATGTGTCAATACTTTCTAACATAAATCTCTATTTTATTTAATTATTGAATCGGTTGAACGATGAATGAGTTCCGAGCCTACATACTCCTGCTTTTCCTCATTCGTTTTCCCTTTCAGAAAAGACGGGAAGAAAAACAGCTTCAGGATAAAGAACATGATAAAGAGTTTTATCAAAATAAGAACCCAAAGAGTGCGTCCAAGCGTCATACTCCGGAAACCGTCCCTATAAAACTCCCAAATATGAATAATATGTTTAATCATAGTTTATTTTTATAATGATTACAAAGTAAAGTCTTTTATCGGTAAAAAGCAAGCCTTTGTCCGGATAAAATCAGCATTAATCTAATTCATTTGAACCCCAATATAGCATATTGTATTTTTGTATCGTCAAATTAAATGAGCAGAATATGAAACAACGAGCACTATGTTTTATCGCAATCTTATCGGCGGTTACTCCTTTCTACGCTCAGGAAGAGAAAGAATGGACGCTGGAAGACTGCATCAATTATGCACTTGAAAAAAACATTCAGCTGCAACAGAATAAGATATCGTTGCAAGAGAGCGAAATAGACATAAAGAGTGCAAAGGCAAGTCTTTTCCCCAGTCTGTCATTCAGCACCGGACATAATGTAATAAACCGGCCTTATCAGGAGCAAAGTGCAACGGTAAGCGGCACAGAAATCATTACCAGTGACAACAAGACTACTTACAACGGAAGCTACAGCCTCAATGCACAGTGGACACTCTGGAACGGCGGGAAACGACTCAACAATATCAAGCAACAGAAAACGAACCGAGATATTGCAGGACTTGCCGTAAACGAAACGGAGAATAGTCTACAAGAAGAAATTACCAAACTGTTCATTCAGATTCTTTATGCTGACGAGTCTATCAACATCAACAAGAATACACTGGAGGTCAGCGAAGCAACGTTTCACCGGGCAGAAGAGCTGTTTAAGGAAGGAAGTATTTCGAAAGCCGACCTTGCCCAGCTGGAAGCACAAGTGAGCAACGACAAATATCAGCTGGTTACAGCCGAAAGTTCTTTGCGCTCCTACAAATTGCAACTTAAACAATTGCTGGAGCTAGACGGTACAGCCGAAATGAAACTGGTACTTCCGGAACTGAATGATGAACACGTGATGCAAGTATTACCAAGCCAGACAGACATTTACCAGACAGCTTTGACAACCCGTCCTGAAATTCAGAGCAGCAAACTGAGCATTGAAAATGCCAAGCTCGGCATTTCGGCGGCCAAGGCAGGTTACTATCCTACAATCAGTTTATCGGCATCCAGTTCCAGTATGACAAATACTGCCAGTACAAACAACTGGGCTCAACAAATGAAATACGGCTGGAACAATATGATAGGCATTAATTTGAGTATTCCCATCTTCGATAACCGACAGAATAAAACCAACGTACAGAAAGCACGGCTGCAATACAGCAACAGCCAGTACGACCTGATAAACAAACAAAAAGAGCTGTACAGCACCATAGAAACCTTATGGCTGGACGCACTTAATGCCCAGCAGCAGTATGCAGCAGCCGAAAGCAAGCTGGAAAGCAGTCAGACAAGTTTCGATATGGTGAGCGAGCAGTTCAACCTGGGTATGAAAAATACCGTGGAACTGCTTACCGAGAAAAACAATCTGCTCAGTGCACAACAGGAACGCGTACAAGCCAAATACATGGCCATCTTAAACCGTACACTCCTCAATTTCTATGCAGGCAATAAAATTGAACTATAAAAACTTGAAATATGAAGAATAAAAAAACAATCATCATCGCAGCGGCCGTCATCATTGTTGTGGCCGGAGGATGCTGGATATTCGGTGGATCAAAAGCTAAAAACAAAGTAGACTTTGCTACCGAACAGGTGCAAAAAGGAAATGTAAGCAACTCGATTACCGCAACAGGTACCATAGAGCCTGTAACGGAAGTAGAAGTCGGTACCCAGGTTTCAGGTATCATCGACAAAATATATGTCGATTATAACTCAGTAGTGAAAGAAGGTGAAGTAATTGCTGAAATGGATAAAGTTACTCTTTTAAGCGACCTCCAGTCAGCGCAAGCTACATACGACGGTGCCAAAGCCGAATATGAATATCAGAAAAAACTATACGACCGGAATGAGAAACTACATCAGAAACAACTGATCAGCGACACAGACTACGAAGAATCATTATATAATTATCAGCGTGCACGCAGCACATACGAACAAAGCAAAGCGGCACTTTCTAAAGCAGAACGCAACCTTTCATACGCAACCATTACTTCACCGATTGACGGTATCGTAACCAGCAAAGACGTGGAAGAGGGACAGACCGTTGCATCAGGTTTCGAAACTCCGACACTGTTCACCATTGCTGCCGACTTGACCAAGATGCAGGTGGTGGCCGATGTGGATGAAGCCGATATTGCCGGGGTGGAGGAAGGAGCCCGTGTAACCTTTACCGTGGATGCTTATCCCGACGATGTGTTCGAAGGAGTAGTCAGACAGGTTCGTTTGGGAAGTACGAACAGCACGAGCAGCAGCTCTTCAACAACCACCAGTACCACTGTAGTTACTTATGAGGTAGTGATAACAGCTGATAATCCTTATTTGAAACTGAAACCGCGTCTTACCGCCAACGCTACCATTTATACATTGACCAAGGATAATGTGTTGACCGTTCCCAACAAGGCTTTGCGCTTTACTCCCAACAAAGACATAGTGGGAGGTCGTAAGATAAACGATTGCCAGAGCAGTCATAAAGTGTGGACACTGGATAACAATACCTTTACCGCCCATCCTGTGAAAATAGGTATTACTGATGGCAGCAAGACAGAGATTGTGAGTGGCATCACTGAAAATACGCCGGTAGTGACAGAAACGGTAGTGAAAGGTGCTATGCCTGGAGTGGAAGAGCCGTCTGCCGGAGAAGGTGAGAGAAGTCCGTTCATGCCAGGCCCTCCGGGAAGCAATAAGAAAAAGAACAAGTAATAAAAGGTAATGCTTCCGTTTACATTGAAAGAATAAATCATATGAAAAAGATAATCGAATTACAAAATATAAAACGGAACTTCCAGGTAGGCGATGAAACCGT
>ENA-OOZB01000157-OOZB01000157.1-human-gut-metagenome-genome-assembly--contig:-NODE-157-length-14286-cov-2.764598_pt1 | contig 14286 bp, 10 predicted proteins | sample MGYA00241185_ERZ501393 | MGnify/ENA primary metagenome ERZ501393 (study PRJEB25962, sample SAMEA2042983) | human gut metagenome | biome: human gut; feature: human-associated habitat; material: faeces...
CTGCATCGGGGCCACAGCCACCCGCCTTATGCTGCGTGCCATGTGGAGTGCCTCGGCCAGTTTCTTCCTCCTTTACTACAGTCTGCACGACACATTAGGAAACCATGCCCTCTGGATGGCTTTCATTGTCTACCTGAGTCTGCGGGGTATCGTACAAGGAATCATCCTTTACCGGAAGAGAATCACAGATTTACACACCCTGTCATAGTTTTTTTCGCAAAGCGGAAGATATCCGAAATTATTACTAACTTTGCTACAAACTAATAAAACAACTACGATTATGGCAAAATTCAAACGCATTCTGTTAAAACTCAGCGGCGAAAGCCTCATGGGAGAAAAAAAATACGGTATTGACGAAAAAAGGCTGGGCGAATATGCACAGCAAATCAAGGAAATCCATGACATGGGCGTACAGATTGGCATCGTCATCGGTGGCGGTAACATTTTCCGCGGATTGTCGGGAGCCGGAAAAGGCTTTGACCGCGTGAAAGGTGACCAGATGGGTATGCTGGCAACGGTTATCAATAGCTTAGGATTGAGTTCAGCTTTGGTTGCAGCCGGAGTAAAGGCTCGTGTACTGACAGCTATCCGCATGGAACCGATCGGTGAGTTCTACACCAAATGGAAAGCTATCGAAGCCATGGAAAACGGTGAAGTAGTCATCATGTCTGCCGGAACCGGAAACCCGTTCTTTACAACCGATACCGGTTCTTCCTTGCGTGGTATCGAAATTGAAGCTGATGTCATGCTGAAGGGTACCCGTGTAGACGGTATCTATACTGCCGATCCGGAAAAAGATCCGACAGCTACCAAATTCGATGAAATCACTTACGATGAAGTTCTGGCACGTGGCTTGAAAGTCATGGACCTGACAGCTACTTGTATGTGTAAGGAAAACAACCTGCCGATTATCGTATTCGACATGGATACGGTAGGTAACCTGAAGAAAGTGATATCAGGCGAAAATATTGGAACAATGGTTCATCCTTGATACAAGACTATACCATAGTTAAAATAGAAAAATTTACCCCGCAAAGAATCGTTGAAATAACAGATTCTTTGCGAGGTATTTTTTACATTCTTCTACATGCAACTCTTTCTTAAACTTATCAAGCGGAGTCGAATAACCAAAGGCACTTAACTGATTTTTAGCTTTTTATATAAGCCTTAGGAGAAACTCCGGTTTTCCTTTTAAAATACTTTCCAAAGAAAGACTGATTAGCAAAATTCAGCATGTCACACACCTGTTGTACCGTATACTTATTACTTTTCAATAATGCCTTTGCCTCCAAAATCACATAATCGGCTATCCACTCGCTAGCCAGCCTTCCGGTTACATTCTTTATTACTTGAGAAAGGTATTTCGGAGAAAGGCATAATACACCAGCATAATAGGTTATACTGCGTTCATGCATATAATTTTTCTGCACCGTCTGCATAAAAAGTTTGTATATTTCCTGATTCCTGTTACACTCTAAAGAATTATCTGTGTTTTTCTTTCTTTGGGCAAAATAATTGTAAGCACTGTACATCAAAACCTGTGCATAACCGTGCAAAATTCCTTCAAGAAAAATATTATTAGTATCAGTCATTTTTGCCTTCATCTTTTTATATATATCCAATGCCTCATCAAGAAATTCTTCATCAAGATGAAACACAGGATTAGTATAAATATACTGCTGTATGGAAAGGGCTGTGTTTATATGTTTCACCACATCGAAAAGCTCATCGGAAAAAGCAATTACAACCATACGCGTATCCGGCAATAAGCTGCAAAATTCACCAATATTTCCCTTAAAAACAACGATTGCATCACCCGCACGTGCTTCAAAATCTCCCAAATTAATTTTAACCTTCATCCCTCCCGAAAGTACAATCAGACCTATTGTAAAAGATAATTTCATGGGATAATTGGCAAAAGATAAACTATTGGCATTTTCTTCATCTGCTACATCATCAAGGTTATCAATGAGTATGATTTTATTATCAATATGAAGTGCACCAGGCTGTGCCGACAAATCACTTAAATCCAGATTCAAAAAAACATTTTCTCTTTTCATGAAATATCAAATTATACCTTTCGAGGAACAAATATATAAGAAACAACTTATTATTCATAGATTTTCAATCCTTTAGACCAATTTACCATCCTTATCGGTGATAGTATAATATAAATAAATACACAATTTTGCATCAAAAGAAAACATATTATCACCCAAAACCTATTAAGCATGAAAATAAAAAATTTATTCTATCTGCCGACATTACTGCTATTTATGCTAAGTTCATGCAGTCGATTCAACCAATCTTCTTTACCTATTCATAGTGTACAAGTCGTGAATCCGGTACCCTCAAGTAATACCACTACCCAAAGATATTCAGGAATAATCCGCGAAGCGCACGAGGTCAGTCTTGGGTTCAAAACTGCCGGACAGATAAAAAACATTTACGTAAAAGAAGGTGACCAAGTAAAGAAAGGCGAACTACTTGCCGAACTTGATAACACAGATTATCTGCTTGGAGTAGAAGCCTTACAGATACAATACGATCAACTAAAAAGTGAAGTGGCAAGGACAAGAAAGCTGTTTGATCAGAAAAGTGTCTCTGCCAATGATTATGAGAAAGCTTCTGCCGGACTGAAGCAGCTTGGAGTTCAGCTGCAAGTAAACAAGAACAAGCTGAAATATACCAAACTGTATTCACCGACAGACGGATATATTCAGTCGGTCAATTTTTCTCCAGCAGAAATGGTTGATGCGGGTACTGCAATATTCACGTTTTTGGATGTTTCGCATCTGGAAGTTAAAACAGATTTGCCGTCAAAAACATTGAAAGTTATTAATAATGCAGTAAGATACGAATGTATAATTCCATCGGAAAAGGAACCACAAGTATATCCTATGGATTTCGTAAGTCTATCGCCGAAAGCCGACGGAAACCAGTTATACCAGCTCTGTCTGAAATTTAGAGAAAAGCCGGACAAAGAAATTACTCCAGGGATGAACGTTGAAGTATGCCTGACGATTAATGAAAAGACAGATAGTATCGGTGGATTTGAAATACCAGCATGCGCAATCTTTAAGAGTGGGGACAACTCGTGTGTTTGGGTGTTGAAAGAAGATTCTACTATCGAAAAAAGGGTTATAACCATGGATGATCATTTTTCTGGAGAAAAAATCACAGTAATAAAAGGTCTGAATGGCACAGAAAAGATAGTACGTGCAGGAGTAAACTCACTTCAAGAGGGTGAAAAAGTAATAGTCATAAAACAACCGGAAAAAACAAATGTCGGAGGACTGATATGATAAGAATTACAAAATACTTCATGAAACGACCCATACAATTCTGGTCGTTCGTAACAGCTATAATAATAGCCGGAATACTTTCCTTCATCCAGATGCCCAAGCTTGAGGATCCGGCAGTTTCCGCCAAGCAAGCCATGGTGATAGTGCCCTATCCGGGAGCAAGTGCGCATGAAACAGAGCTTAAAGTAGCGCTTATGATGGAGGAAGAATTACGTGCACTACCCAATGTAAACAAGATAAAGACTGAATGCAGAAACGGGATGGCTATGTTTACAGTGGAGTTCCAGATGACGGTTCTTACAAAAGATCTGGAACAACATTTCGATTTGCTGCGCCGTAAGGTAAATGATGTATCGTCCAGACTGCCGCAAGGATGTTACGATCCTATAGTCATAGATGACATGATGGACGTTTACGGCATCTTTTATGCATTTACTGCCGACGGATATGATTATCCGGAAATGTATCGATATGCCCGACTGATAAAACGTGAACTTTCCGGTGTAAAAGGCGTCAAACGAGTAAACATTGCCGGAAACCGCGACGAAGTGATAAACATCACTCTGTCTAAAGAACAGATTTCCAGAAATGGAATAATACCGACACAAATTATGTCCACACTGCAAGGTGCGTGCAAAACTGTCAATGCAGGGAAGTATCAGAGCGGCAATGAACTCATTCCTATTTACGTAGACTCTGAGAGCAAGGATGAAAATGACATAAAAAATCTTCTGATACAGACCGTCGACGGCAAAACTCTAAGGCTGGGAGATATAGCCAAAGTAGAAAAAACATACGCCGAACCTCAACGAAACGGCTTCTTCGTCAACGGCAAGCCCGCACTTGCCATCTGCATAGCCATGGAGTCTTCAGCAATAGTCCCCGATGTAGGAAAAGCAGTAGACAAACGCCTTGAGGAAATCATGCAAAGCATTCCTGCCGGAATGAGTACCGAAAAGATTTTTTTCCAGCCAGACAAGGTTGAGGATGCAATCTATTCATTCATGTGGAATCTGATTGAATCCGTATTGATAGTAATACTGGTACTGATATTCACTATGGGGTTCCGAAGTGGACTGATCATCGGCTTCGGTCTGATTCTTACTGTAGCTGTCTCATTCCCGATTCTGTTAGTGTGCGGCACAACCTTGCAACGTATTTCGCTTGGAGCATTCATTGTGGCAATGGGTATGCTCGTAGACAATGCCGTGGTGATAATGGATGGTATTCTCATCGACAAAAAACGTGGGCTTCCCCCCAAAAAATACCTTTATAGAATAGGTCAGAATACAGCCATGCCTTTACTTGGTGCCACAATAATTGCAGCCTCTACATTCCTGTGCGTTTATCTTTCACCAGACTCGGCCGGTGAATATGCCGGCGATCTGTTTCTCGTCCTTTGTGTCAGTCTACTGGCAAGCTGGGTACTGGCCCTCGTTCAGGTCCCGGTATGTGCCAGAACATGGTTACCCATCAGAGAACGTACCGCTGGCAATGACCAGGGAGCAGTCATGAATTCACCGATACACAAATTTATACGCAATACCATATCGAAACTGATAGGATATAAGAAAATAACCATCGGCATTGCATTTGCAATCCTTATTCTGTGTATTGCCGGAATGAGCAAGGTAAAAAACCTGTTCTTTCCAGATTTCGACTATAAGCAATATGTGATAGAATGTTTTTTCCCTTCTGCCACCAGTCCCGATGTAGTGCGCGACAACCTGCTGGACATGAGTAATCTGTTATCCCAACGTAAGGATATAGAAAGAATAGCAGTCAGTCAAGGAAGCGCACCTGCACATTACTGTCTTGTCAGACCTATGACATCGGGAGGCGACTGTTACGGCGAACTGATTGTTGACTGTAAGGACTACAAAACAGTAGTGAAACAGATACCCGAAGTAAGACGTATGCTAAGAGAGAAATATCCTGACGCATACATTCGTTGCAGAAAATACAATTTTTCCATTTCCACATCGCATACGGTAGAAGTGGAATTTGCTGGTCCGGATCCAGCTGTATTAAAAGAATTGAGCAACAAAGCTGAGGACATAATGAGAAGATGCAAATATGTCGATCCATATTCTGTACAGAACAACTGGAAGCCATACGCAAAATCGTATGTAGTAAAATATTTACAGCAAGATGCATTGCGTTCGGGAATAGGCAGAAGTGACATAGGCAATGCGCTGATGGCTGCAACCGACGGTATGCCGGTAGGAATGATTACCAACCAGGATAAGACTATCGTAGTGAATATGCTCGTGCGAAACGAAGACGGAAGTCGCATAAGCGATTTGAACGACATACCCGTATGGAGCATGATGAACCTGCATCTTTCGAACGATGAACTTAACTCTGCTATCTCAGGTGGAAAAGGCATGAGCGAACTTCAGGACAAGATCTTCCGCTCCACACCACTCAGCCGAGTAGCAAAAGGAATCACTATGGAATGGGATGAAGATGTTGTCATGCACCTGAACGGACAAAGGGTGATTGAAGCAGAATGCGATCCTAACTCAGAAATAGACGAGGCAACTCCGGCAAAAGTAGTGGAATCGATAAAGAAAGATGTCGAAGCCATTGAACTGCCGGCAGGGTATAGCATGAGATGGGTGGGCGAAGGAGAGTTACAGAACGATGCCATTGCTAACCTTATGAAATATGTACCGCTGACGATCTTCATAATCCTTGCCATCCTTCTGCTATTGTTCAACAGCTGGAAGAAGGTTTTCCTTATTCTGATATGTTTCCCGTTTGTCTTCTGCGGAATCGTTCCGTCATTATTGATAACCAACCAGCCGATGACATTCATGGCTATAATCGGTATGATGGGACTGATAGGCATGATGGTGAAAAATGCAATTGTACTGGTGGACGAAATAAACAGGTTACAAACGGAAGAAAAGAAATCTCCGTACACCGCCGTAGTAGAAGCTACCGTGTCAAGGGTAAGACCAGTACTGATGGCATCTCTCACGACGATAGTAGGCATGCTGCCGCTCGTTACAGACCCGATGTACAATTCCATGGCGATTACCATCATGGGAGGACTGGCAGTAGGGACTCTCATAACACTGATATTACTGCCTATTTTCTATACGGTGCTTTTCAATATCAAAAAAATATAGATAACGTAGTGCTCACCGACTAATAAATAAAAAAATATGAGAGATAAATTTTTTCAACTACTATTGACCACAGCAATAATATTTACGCAACAGAGTAATCTCAAAGCCCAGGAAGCGCTCAAACTAAGTCTGACTTCATGCCGGGAAATGGCTTTATCACAAAGTGAATCTCTGCAGCAGGCCGAATACAAATATCAGCAGTCGCGTCTTGATAAACAAATAGCAAGTAGTGCATTCCTTCCCAAATTCGAGGCCTCGGCTACCGGAACATACGTTTTTCCAGATATAGACATGATGGGCATGGAATTAAGAATGCGTGGTACATATATGGCAGGAATAACGCTTACGCAACCACTATACACAGGAGGAAAGATCATGACAGGAAAGAAACTGTCTAAGCTGGGAGAATCTATAGCAGCCGAACAGAAAAGGATGACAATGATGGATGTCTTGGTAGAAACCGACAATGCATACTGGACATTAATAGCTGTCAGACAAAAAGTCGCCATGCTGGAAAGCTACAAAGAACAGATGGACTCACTGTTTGCTCAAGTGAAAACTGCCGTCGAAGCCGGACTTGGCACAGAAAATGAACTGCTGCGGGTTGAGGCAAGCAGAAGTGACATCTTATACCAGATGCAAAAAGCAAAAAACGGAGAGGACTTATGTCGCATGTCTCTATGCAGAATTACCGGCCTCGATTCAAGTACAGAACTTGAACTAACAGACACAACGATATACGTTAAGGAACCCGGACTACTGACAGCCGACATTAACGAACGCCCGGAATTTAACCTGTTAAAACATCAAGTAAACGTCACACAACAACAAATACAGATGTCACGGGCAGACATGTTGCCGACGATAGGACTCGTAGCAGGGTATACTTATTACGGCAATATCAAACTGAACAGCCTGGTCGATGCAGGAAACGGAACGATGATGCCGTATTCACAGGAATTTCGAGATGGATTAGGAGCTGTAATGCTGTCTGTAAAAATTCCCATATTCGAATGGGGAGCCAATCTGAAGAAAGTGAAAAAAGCAAAACTTGATTTCAAGAATGCAGAATTGGAATTAAGCAGGAATTCACGGCTGATGAATCTGGAAGCACAAAGTGCTTTAAAGAATATTTACGATGGCTACCAACTGATCCAAACTGCCGAGATCGGACTGAAACAGGCGGAAGAAAATTTGAGAGTTACCAATAACAAATACAATGTTTCGATGGCACTGCTTACCGACTTGCTCGATGCACAATCGCAATGGAAACAAGCCAAAAGCAATCTTATCGAAGCACAAACGCAGTATAAAATTTATGAAACGAACTATTTAAGGGCTATCGGAAAACTCGACCCTACATCTTCTCCCAATGCCAACAATAATTTATTTCTGACTGAATAAAATATGGTATTACGGAATCTTTTGTTAAAGTAACTCTCCTTTTCAGATTCTTTTCTTTGAAAGCGTTACGTATCTGCTCTTTCCGGTTTACTTCATTCCACCGTCAGACGGACTACCTCGCAATTATCCATGTGCGGCACAGTAGTAAGCTGGTCGACAGGTATGCCTGACAGCCGAGCCCGCAACGAACGGTTTATCAGGCCGTGTGCTACCACCAAGATACATTTCCCTTCGTAATGCTGCTGGATATATTCCAGACACTTGCCCGCACGTTCGTAAAGCATTTCACGTGTTTCGGTATCTGCAGGCAGATGCGTCCGGTCTACCGAATCCAGCGGAAGGCCGGTCCAGCTTCCCCAGTCTATTTCACGCAACAAAGGCGTTGTCTGCCACGGCAGATTTCTGTTGCCTACAGCCAGACGAACCGTATCGACTACCCGTTGCAAATCGCTGCTGAGGACAGCGTCCAGTGGAATATTCCGCAGCCGATTACCCAATTCTACCGCCTGCTGCTTTCCCTCTTCTGTCAGATGTCCCGGCAGGTGTCCTTGAAAAATGCGACTGATATTTTCTTCCGTCTGCCCGTGGCGGGCTAAGTATATCGTAATCATAAAAGCACAGTATTAAAATCACCTAAAACTACACGGAGTTGACGCTCGATGCAGTCTGCCTGCATGCCTGCGCCAACTCCGTATCATATTATCATCGTTCCGATTAATCTTCCATCAACTTGCGGTAACGGACGCGCTTCGGCTCTACGTTACCCATACGCTTCATCTTGTTTTCTTCATATTCTGTATACGAACCTTCGAAGAAAAATACTTCGCTGTTGCCTTCGAATGCAAGGATGTGTGTACAGATACGGTCGAGGAACCAACGGTCGTGGCTGATAACTACCGCACATCCGGCAAAGTCTTCCAGACCTTCTTCGAGCGCACGCAGCGTATTCACGTCGATATCGTTGGTTGGCTCGTCCAGCAACAATACGTTACCTTCTTCCTTCAGCGCCATGGCAAGATGCAAGCGGTTACGCTCACCACCCGAAAGCATGCCGCACAACTTTTCCTGATCGGAACCCGAGAAGTTGAAACGGCTCAGATAAGCACGGGCATTCACGTCGCGGTTTCCCATACGCAGCAAATCATTTCCGCCGCTGATGACCTGATATACCGTTTTGTTCGGGTCAATATCCTTGTGCTGCTGGTCTACGTAAGCCACCTTCACTGTTTCTCCCACTTCAAACTCTCCTCTGTCCGGTTTTTCCAGTCCCATAATCAGGCGGAACAAAGTAGTCTTACCGGCACCGTTCGGACCAATCACGCCCACGATACCGTTAGGCGGCAGCATAAAGTTCAAGTCGTCGAACAGCAACTTGTCGCCATACGCCTTTGCCACATGCTTTGCTTCGATAACCTTGTTTCCCAGACGCGGACCGTTCGGAATGAAGATTTCCAGTTTCTCTTCCTTTTCCTTCACATCCTCGTTCAGCAACTTATCGTAAGAGTTCAGACGAGCCTTACCCTTTGCCTGACGTGCCTTCGGTGCCATACGTACCCATTCCAACTCACGTTCCAGGGTTTTACGACGCTTGCTGGCAGTTTTTTCTTCCATTTCCATACGCTTGGTCTTCTGCTCCAGCCAGCTCGAGTAATTTCCCTTCCATGGAATACCCTCGCCACGATCCAGTTCCAGAATCCATCCTGCCACATGATCGAGGAAGTAACGGTCGTGTGTTACAGCGATAACCGTACCCTCGTACTGCTGCAAGTGCTGTTCCAGCCAGTCGATGCTCTCGGCATCCAGGTGGTTGGTCGGCTCATCGAGCAACAAGATGTCCGGTTTCTGCAACAACAGACGGCAGAGAGCCACACGGCGACGCTCACCTCCCGACAGATTCTTCACCGGCTGGTCTTCGGGCGGACAGCGCAACGCATCCATCGCACGCTCCAGCTTACTGTCAAGGTTCCACGCATCGGTTGCATCAATGATATCCTGCAATTCTGCCTGACGGGCAAACAAGGCATCCATTTTTTCCGGATCCTCGTAATACTCCGGCAAGCCGAACTTATTGTTTATTCCTTCGTATTCGGCAAGCGTATCGACTACACTCTGTACGCCTTCCATCACTACTTCCTTTACGGTTTTGGTATCGTCAAGATGAGGTTCCTGAGCCAGATAACCAACGGAATATCCCGGAGAGAATACCACCTCTCCCTGATAATTTTTATCCAGACCGGCTATAATCTTCATCAGGGTAGACTTACCCGACCCGTTCAAACCGATAATACCGATCTTCGCTCCGTAGAAAAAAGATAGGTAGATGTCTTTCAAGACTTGCTTATTGTTCTGGAATGATTTGCTCACTCCGACCATGGAAAAGATAATCTTTTTATCGTCTGCCATACTCTTTTATTGTTATTTTGATTGATAATGTTTTACAAAATAGCGATGGATGTATAACTGATAAAACAGGAATCCGACTATACAAACACCTAAAGCTATCCGATACGGACTTACGCCTTCTATCTGACAGGCATATTGTGAAATCCATATTCCAAGCATGATACCTGCCTCCCACAACAGTTGGTATGTATGATAACCGGTACCCCGTTCGCAATGCAAAGGCAACAAGATCATCATCCGCAGGAACTGCCCGATAGAGAAGCCCAGTCCCAATCCCAACAGCAGTCCGGCCCCATAAAGACTTTTGCCCATATCCGAGCTACAGAGCACCGCCAGACCCACTCCTGTAAGCAACTGTCCGATCAGAACCTGTATCCGTCCGTTCATCGGATTGGTAAAGACCTGCCTGATAAGTAAATATATCAGAAATCCACCTCCTATGCAAAGATAGAAAAAAGCATCGGAAATCCTAATGAAAAGTATACCCAAAACGACGGGAACTACCATCATATTTATTCCCGGAAGCAATGTCCGGAAAAGAATAAACCTGTCGAACGAACACAACGGCAGGTCGAGAGGTGCGCGAAAGCAAACATTCACCATCGAAATCAGTACGATGGAAGCCGCACACAGAAAAGCCGAAACATACAGCAAGGAGGTAAAGCTCAGATAACCCCCCCCCTCTATTCCTACAATAATTCCCGCTAGCAAACCGACAATGGACGACCACGTAAATACCCGGTTGGCCTCATTACGTTTGTTGCTGGGTGTCACATCAATGGCGAGCGTACTGCCCGTAGCCATCAGGACAATGCCAAACAACGCTCCCTGCAAGATACGCAGTGCCACTACCATCCCCACCGAAGTAACGTAAGGATACAGCAGTCCTACCAATGCCAGCAACGCCATACTTCGGGTGCACACATTCTTCCGGCTAAACGTATCGACCAAGTAATTATTGAAAGCCCCGGGAAGGAACAGAGCAATTCCGAATATAGCCGTTACTCCCGCAGCCTGTAACCCAGTACAGTTCCAGGCTTGAATCATCCACTGATGAATCAGAGGGAATAACATGTAAACCGCTATATAGAGTAATATGTTTGCTGCAATCAATAAAGAAAAATTTCTATTCCACAGCATATTGATGTAATAACGGTAAAAATAACAATCAATATTGTTCGGCTTCGTTCGGGAAATCACACGATTTCACGTCAGCCACATAGCGACCGATAGCATCGGTCATCACCGTATGCAAGTCGGCATAACGGCGCAAGAAACGCGGACTGAAGCCTTTGGTCATACCCAGCATGTCGGCTACTACCAGTACTTGTCCGTCTACAGCTCCACCGGCACCGATACCAATCACCGGAATGGTCAGTTCGGAAGCCACACGTGCTGCCAGGTCGGCAGGAATTTTCTCCAGTACCAGTCCGAAACAACCGGCTTCTTCCAACAAATGAGCGTCACGAATCAGCTTTTCAGCCTCAGCGTCACCCTTAGCACGTACGCCATAAGTACCATATTTATTGATAGACTGAGGCATCAGTCCCAGATGTCCCATCACCGGCATGCCTGCACCGATAATTTTACGGATGGTATCGATAACTTCTTCTCCACCTTCCAGTTTCAGCGCATCTGCCCCTGTTTCCTTCATGATACGGATAGCATTACGCACTCCGTCGAAAGGATCGGCCTGATACGATCCGAAAGGCATGTCGACTACAACAAGCGCACGTTTCACGCCACGCATAACCGACTTGCCGTGATATATCATCTGATCTATTGTTATAGGCAATGTAGTTACATTACCCGCCATCACATTCGAAGCAGAATCACCTACCAAAATTACATCCACTCCTGCCCCGTCTACAATCTGGGCAATCGTATAATCATAAGAGGTCAACATGGAAATCTTTTCACCTCTTTCTTTCATCTCAATCAAACGGTGAGTTGTCACTTTACGTGTATCACCTGAAAGATATCCAGCCATAAAATTTCTCCTAATTTAATAAAATCGCGGCAAATGTAGCTCTTTCTGACGAGTTAAGCAAGCAGGGCTTTCATCTTTTCAAAAGAGAAGGCTGTAAAATCGGGCATCACTAGTTTGCATTTATCGGCTATTGCTTCCTTCGGATTGGTGGTACACAAGCCCACTACAGCCATGCCTGCCGCATTGCCTGCCTCCAGTCCGTGAAACGAATCCTCGAATACCACACAGTTCTGAAGTACGGTACCAAATACTTCGGCACCCAGCAGGAAGCAATCCGGAGCCGGTTTCGAGCGAGTGAACATTTCGGCAGTCAGAATCCGGTCGACCAGTTCCTTCAGTTCGGGATGTGCCTTATACACATTGGCCATCTTCAGATCGTTCGAACTGGTGACAATGGCCATTTTCACTCCGTGCGCACGCAAGTCTTTCATGAAATCCACGACCCCGGGAATGTATTCATACGCCATCTCTTTCTCAAACAGGTTCAGACGCGTCGTAATATCCTGCTGTTCTTTCTCCATATCCGCAAAATACTTCGCATAAATCTGCGTAAGAGTCTGCCCTTTAATGATGCGCCCGAACTCTTCTATCTGAGGAAAGTACTGCTCTCCTATCTTATTCCAAAACAAACTATACTGTGTTTCCGTATCCATTACTACTCCGTCGAAATCGAACAGAGCTGCTATACACTTCGTATTATCCATTCTTTTTACCATTTAGTTGATTTAACGGTGCAAAGTTCTGAAATATCGCGTCATATTCCTAACTTTGAACGGATAATTTTAACCAAAGCACAAAATGGACAGAAACAATCCCCATGTTTTAGGAAGTGCGCCTATAGGCAAACTGCTTTTACAGTACTCCATTCCGGCCATTATCGGCATGACGCTGACTTCTCTATACAACATCATCGACAGTATCTTCATCGGACACGGCGTAGGGGCGCTGGCCATCTCCGGTCTTGCCATTACCTTCCCGCTGATGAATCTGCTGGTGGCATTTTGCACACTGGTAGGTGTGGGTGGTGCTACGATTTCGTCCATCCGTCTGGGACAAAAGGACATAAGAGGTGCCGAGAATATTTTGGGTAATGTCACCATCCTCTGCATCATCAACGCTGTATTTTACGGAGGCATCACGCTGATATTCCTGGATGAGATACTTTATTTCTTCGGGGCCAGCGAAAGTACCTTGCCTTATGCCCGCGATTTCATGCAGGTCATTTTGTTAGGAAGCCCCATTTCGTATGTCATGATCGGGCTGAACAACATCATGCGTGCTACGGGTTATCCTAAAAAGGCGATGCTTTCGTCGATGCTGACAGTAGGCTGCAACGTAATTCTGGCACCTATCTGTATCTTCGTGCTGGAATGGGGAATCAGGGGAGCTGCCCTTTCCACCGTATTGTCGCAGTTTGTGGGCATGATCTGGGTATTATATCATTTCTACAACAAGAAAAGTTACATACGCTTCAAGCGTCCCAGTTTTAAACTCCGGAAAAAGATCATTCTGAACATCTTTGGCGTAGGCATGTCGCCCTTCGTAATGAACGTATGTGCCTGCTGCATCGTGATTTTCATCAATAACCGACTGCTGACCTACGGGGGCGACTTGTCTATCGGGGCATTTGGCATTCTCAACCGGATACAGATGTTGTTTGTGATGATTGTAATGGGGATTACCATGGGCATGCAGCCGATTTCCGGCTACAACTACGGAGCTCAGCATTACGACCGTGTCAAACGGACACTCCGACTGGGCATTATCGCAGGGTGCAGTGTCACGACCGTCGGATTTCTGGTCAGCGAACTATTCCCGAGTGTCTTTGTGGGTATGTTCACCACCAACCATGAGCTGACCGAACAGGCTACACTGGCTCTACGTATCGGCGTTCTGGCATTTCCTGTCATCGGGGCACAAATCATCATTACCCAGTTTTTCCAGTCCATCGGTAAAGTCCGCATCTCCATCCTGCTATCCCTTTCCCGGCAACTGGTCTTTCTGCTACCCGGACTGGCTCTACTTCCACCGCATTTCGGCGTGGGAG
>ENA-OOZB01000161-OOZB01000161.1-human-gut-metagenome-genome-assembly--contig:-NODE-161-length-14259-cov-2.949521_pt1 | contig 14259 bp, 7 predicted proteins | sample MGYA00241185_ERZ501393 | MGnify/ENA primary metagenome ERZ501393 (study PRJEB25962, sample SAMEA2042983) | human gut metagenome | biome: human gut; feature: human-associated habitat; material: faeces...
ATCAGATTAGTATCCGGCTGATAAACGGACAAGGCCGCATCATCCGCCTCGTCAGTGAGATACAAGAAGAAACGCATACCGTAAAAGCCATCACGGCCCGGAAGCACATTACCTACATCCGACTGCACTCATCGGGAAGTGTTTCTTCCTTCCGCTTTCTGGAGAAAACACTTTCTGCCTTTGCGAAGTATAAGGTATCCATTTATCTGATGACATCATCCAGCACCAACATTTCGATGGCAATAGAAACAGATACCGAAACCCTGAGCCTGCTCCGCCGTGAACTGTCAGGATTTGCCGAAATAACTACAGAAAACAATATTGCCACTATCAGCATACTCGGAAAGCTGAACTGGGGAGATTCGGATGCTGGCAGCCGTATCATCGAATTGCTGCACGACATACCTATCCTGATGATTTCGTACGGGAATGACAATCATTGCGTATCAATAGCCATCCGACAGAGTGACTGCAAACACGCTCTCTGTACGTTATCCGATCATTTTCTCGGAACCGATTTCACACACGAAAACGGCTCGCATTCGTTCAGTGAAGAGTATAACGCTTTTATCATCTGATTTTTAAGCAGATTTAACTTACTGCTGATACAGCGCTTACTATACTTTTCTCGATTCACTTCAGGGTCATTGGAAATAGCCCCGAAGTGAAATCATCTTTCAATTCATGACACAAGATTTTTCAGCGTATGTTGTTCCAAACGATTGCATGAATCTCACAATTTTTGTACAAATTTTCGAAACCTTTGTACAAAAAATTATTGTTTTTGTACAAAAACATCAGCGGTCCCTGTGGAAGATTTTTCAAAAGGCCTAGTCTTTTGCATCAGATGTCACGACAAATCACTATTTTTCATATCAGCCCTGCTATGAACCTTAAAAACTTTCTGACAACTTACCGATCGGTCCATCTATTACCCGCTTAATTTCCAGACATAACCTGAGCGCTTTTCTCTTCGTATGATACTTGCCGAACGATCAAGTTCTTGTCACTAAAATCGGAGACAAAAGCATGGAGATAAAACTTTATATATTTTTCAAAATATCCTTTCACCCTGAATATCAAGAGTTATATGCGTCATATATAGCAAATTATCAGAAATGAGACACCGGAATCAGTGTTTTTCCCATATTTCTTATTATATTTACAAATCAAAACTAGTATTATGAGATTTAAGACAATTCCACTTTACGCAGTTCTGGCTTTTGCCGCATGTACATCATCGAACCAATCTTCAAGTATTACGGAAGATTACACGCAATACGTCAATCCGTTTATCGGAACAGACTTTACAGGAAACACTTATCCGGGGGCTCAGGTGCCCTTTGGAATGGTGCAGCTAAGCCCCGACAACGGATTGCCCGGATGGGATCGCATTGCCGGTTATTTTTACCCGGACAGCACAATTGCCGGCTTCAGTCATACACACCTTTCGGGTACGGGTGCAGGCGATCTTTACGACGTTTCGTTCATGCCGGTTACGCTTCCATACAAGGAAGCCGAAGCTCCGCTGGGTATATATTCCAAATTTTCACATGCCAACGAAAGTGCTTATGCCGGATATTATCAGGTAAAGCTGGACGATTACAATATTAATGTGGAACTGACGGCTACCGAACGTTGCGGCATCCAGCGTTATACATTCCCGAAAGCTGAATCGGCTATTTTCCTTAACCTTGCCAAAGCCATGAACTGGGATGCAACGCAAGATTCTCATATCGAAGCGGTCGACTCGGTAACCGTGCGGGGATATCGTTTCTCCGATGGCTGGGCTCGCGGACAGAAGATTTATTTCTGCACCCGTTTCTCACGTCCGTTTACCCGGATGACAATCGATTCTACTGCCATCGAAAAGGATGGAAAGCGTATCGGAACAGGGGTTGTCGCACGTTTCGATTATACCACAGAGGAGAATGAACAGATTACGCTGGCAACTGCCATTTCGGGGGTAAGCATGGAGGGGGCAGCCAAGAACTTGCAGTCTGAAGCTCCCGACGATAACTTCGACACGTACCTGGAAAAGGCTAAGGCTATGTGGAACAAGGAGCTTGCCAAAATACAGATTGATACGCCCGACAAGGATGAAAAGACGGTGTTCTACACGGCTTTGTATCACAGTATGCTGGCTCCTACAATATACAGTGATGTGGATGGCTCTTATTATGGGCCCGACAAGCAGGTGCATCATGCCGACGGATGGACGAACTACAGTACGTTTTCTTTATGGGATACGTATCGCGCAGCGCACCCGTTGTTTACTTATACACAGCCTGAACGTACCAACGATATGATCAAGTCGTTCCTGGCATTTTATGAGCAGAACGGACGCCTGCCGGTATGGAATTTTTATGGAAGCGAGACGGACATGATGATCGGTTACCATGCTGTACCGGTGATTGTGGATGCTTACCTGAAAGGTATCGGCAACTTCGATGCAGAGAAAGCACTGGCTGCTTGTGTGGCAACAGCCAACATCGACGAGTATCGTGGCATAGGAGTGTACAAGGAAAAAGGATATATTCCTTACGACCTGCACGACCAGTATAATAACGAGAACTGGTCACTTTCTAAAACACTGGAATATGCCTTCGACGACTACTGCATAGCCGAGATGGCAAAGAAGATGGGTAAGGAAGATATTGCCAAACAGTTCTATGCACGCTCTCAGAATTATAAGAATGTGTACAATCCGGCGACTTCGTTCATGCAGCCGCGTGACATGAAGGGTAACTTCATCGAGAATTTCAAGGCTGACGAATATACGCCGCATATCTGCGAAAGCAACGGATGGCAGTATTTCTGGTCGGTACAACATGATGTGAACGGACTGATTGAACTGACCGGAAGCAAAGAACGCTTTGCCCAGAAACTGGACAGCATGTTTACGTTCCATCCTACCGACAAGGACGAGCTTCCTATTTTCAGCACGGGAATGATCGGACAATATGCACACGGTAACGAACCGAGCCATCATGTAGCTTACTTGTACAATGCGGCAGGACAGCCGTGGAAAGGACAGAAATACATCAGCCAGATTACTCACGAATTGTATACCAATACTCCGGCAGGACTCTGCGGCAACGAGGATTGCGGACAGATGTCGGCATGGTATGTATTTAGTGCCATGGGATTCTATCCGGTCAATCCGGTATCGGGCAGGTACGAAATAGGTAGCCCGAAATTTCAGAAGATCCAGTTACACCTGAACAACGGAAAGACATTCACCGTCATTGCCCGGAATGCCAGCCGTGAGAATTGTTATATCCAGTCGGTGAAGCTCAACGGACAGCCATACGATAAGAGTTATATAACTCATCAGCAAATCATGGAAGGAGATACACTTGAACTGGAAATGGGAAGCAAACCGGGATATATATGGTTTAAATAATCGATTTTCCATCATTTATTTATTTTTTAATAAAGTCTCTATGTGTTTATTACCTTGAAGGACGAAAAAAGAAAAAATCCTAATTATCTAACTTATAATTTCACACCATGAAAATCAAAATCTGTGCGATAGCATGTGCCGTAGGAATGACAATGGCAGTAGTGTCATGTACCTCGAAAAGCGTGGAAAAAGACTATGCCGCATATGTGAATCCATTTATCGGAACAGGAGGACACGGACATACGTTCCCCGGAGCCGTAGTACCTAATGGAATGATTCAGCCGAGTCCGGATACCCGTATCGACGGCTGGGATGCTTCCTCGGGATATTATTATGCAGATTCTACCATCAACGGATTCTCGCATACACACGTAAGTGGCACCGGATGTGCCGATTATGGGGATATCTTACTGATGCCGACAGTAGGCAAGCAGACGTACAATCCTCAGGACTATGCCAGCCAGACACTGCCATATGCGTCGGAATTCTCACATCAGAACGAAACGGCCGAACCGGGATATTACTCGGTCTTTCTGGACCGGTATAAGGTGAAGGCGGAACTGACCGCAACCCAACGGGCGGCTTTGCACCGGTATACATTCCCGGCAAGCGACGAGGCAGGATTTATTCTCGACATGGATTACTCTATCCAGCACCAGACAAACATGGATATGCAGGTAGACGTAATTAGTGACACGGAAATCAAAGGATATAAATTGACTGAATACTGGGCATTCGATCAGCAAATCAGTTTTTATGCCAAGTTCTCCAAACCTTTTACGTATCAGATTGTAAGGGATACGCTGACCGACCAGAATGGCAAGATGCAGCCCCGCTGCAAGGTTTTGCTCAGTTTCAAGACGGAAAAGAATGAACAGGTTATGGTGAAGATGGGTATTTCGGCCGTCGACACAGAAGGTGCAAGGAAAAATCTGGATGCCGAAATTCCGGCATGGGATTTCGAAAAGGTACGTTCCGATGCTCGTCAGGCATGGAATGAGTATCTTTCTAAAATTGATATATCGACAAAAGAAGAAACTGACCGAACTATCTTCTATACGGCTATGTATCATACGGCTATCAGTCCTAATCTGTTTACCGACGTGGACGGACGTTACAGAGGTATGGATCAGAAGGTACATCAGGGCAATGCAGACCGTCCGATTTACACGGTATTTTCTTTATGGGATACATTCCGCGCATTGCACCCGCTCTTATCTATCATCGAACCGCAGTTGAACAATGATTTTATTCACTCACTACTAAAAAAACATGAGGAAGGAGGTATCTTCCCGATGTGGGATCTGGCTTCGAATTATACGGGAACGATGATCGGCTATCATGCTGTTTCACTTATCACTGACGCTTATACCAAAGGATATGCTGATTTCGACTTGCAGGAGGCTTACAAGGCGTGCTTGCGTGCTGCGGAATATGATACAACGGGCATTAAATGTCCGGCGCTGGTATTGCCGCACCTGATGCCGATGGCCAAGTATTATAAGAATACGTTAGGGTATATTCCATGCGACCGCGAGAACGAATCGGTTGCCAAGGCTCTGGAATATGCTTACGATGATTATTGCATTTCTGTCCTTGCCGAAGCGACAGGTGACTCCCTAAATCAGAAAAAATATGCACAGTTTGCCAAAGCTTATGAACGATATTTCGATCCATCTACACGCTTTATGCGCGGAGTCGACTCAAAAGGAGAATGGCGCAGCCCGTTCAATCCAAAGGCTTCCAACCATCGTTACGATGATTATTGCGAAGGGAATGCCTGGCAGTGGACATGGTTCACTCCACACGATATTGAGGGACTGGTAAAATTGATGGGAGGCGAACAGGCTTTCATCGGTAAGCTCGACTCGTTATTTACTACGGATTCCAGTCTGGAGGGAGAAAATGTTTCGGCTGATATCAGCGGACTGATCGGACAGTATGCGCATGGAAATGAACCAAGCCATCACATTATACACATGTACAATTATGTAAACCAGCCTTGGAAAACGCAGGAACTGATTGACCGTGTGCTGAAGGAGCAGTATCGTGATGCTCCCGACGGACTATCGGGCAATGAAGACTGTGGACAGATGTCGGCGTGGTATATCCTGAACGCGATGGGATTTTATCAGGTTTGTCCGGGTAAACCGGTTTATTCTATCGGACGCCCGTTCTTTGACAACGTGACAATCAACTTGCCGGGGGATAACAAGACGTTTACTATCCTGACAAAGAATAATTCCAAAGACAACAAGTATATCCAGTCGGCTACGCTGAACGGTAAGGAACTGAACGTTCCGTTTATCGAGCATAAGGATATAGCTGCCGGAGGAACACTGGAAATAACCTTAACCAACCAACCTACAAAATGGGGAACAAAACAATAAAATCATAAATAAGCCATGAAAAAATTATCATTACTTATTTTGCTGGCAGGCTTTTTCTGCCTTGCCAAAGCGACTAATTATGCAGATTATGTGAACCCGCTGATGGGTACTCAGTCGACTTACGAATTATCTGCAGGCAATACGTATCCGGCTATCGCACGTCCGTGGGGTATGAACTTCTGGAGCCCGCAGACTGGAAAGATGGGCGACGGCTGGATGTATCAGTATACGGCAACGAAAATCCGCGGATTCAAGCAGACGCACCAGCCCAGTCCGTGGATAAACGACTATGGCCAGTTCTCTATCATGCCGATGGTGAATAAGCCGGAATTCAACGAAGACAAGCGTGCAAGCTGGTTTGCGCACAAGGGTGAAACGGCAAAAGCCTATTATTATAAGGTGTATCTGGCAGAATACGATATCGTGACCGAGCTGACTCCGACAGAACGGGCTGCCATGTTCCGCTTTACTTTTCCGGAAAATGAACATTCCTACGTAGTGGTGGATGCTTTCGACAAGGGTTCGTATGTCAAGATTGATGCGGCTAACAACCGTATTATCGGTTACTCTACCAAGAACAGCGGTGGTGTTCCGGCTAACTTCAAGAATTATTTCGTGATCGAATTCGACAAACCGTTCACGTATCAGGCTACCGTTGCCGATAGTATCGTAAAAGAGAACGGCACGGAACAGCAGGCGGATCATGCAGGAGCTATCATCGGCTTCGCTACAAAGAAAGGGGAAATCGTACATGCTCGTGTGGCTTCTTCGTTTATCAGTCCGGAACAGGCATTATTGAACCTGAAGGAACTGGGCAACGACAACTTCAATACGCTGGTGGAAAAAGGTAAGGCAGCATGGAACAATGTATTGGGTAAGGTAGAAGTGGAAGGCGGAAATCTAGATCAGTACCGTACCTTCTATTCTTGTCTGTACCGTTCATTGCTTTTCCCGCGTAAGTTCTACGAAATAGACGCGCAGGGACAGATTGTTCATTACAGCCCTTACAACGGTGAGGTGGTTCCGGGATATATGTATACCGATACAGGTTTCTGGGATACGTTCCGCTGTCTGTTCCCGTTGCTGAACCTGATCTATCCGTCGGTCAACAAGGAAATCCAGGAAGGACTGATCAATACATATAAGGAAAGCGGCTTCTTCCCCGAATGGGCAAGCCCGGGACACCGCGGTTGCATGATCGGAAACAACTCGGCTTCTATTTTGGTGGATGCTTATTTCAAGGGTGTAAAGGTGGATGATCTGGAAACACTTTATAAGGGTCTGATTCACGGAACAGAAAACGTGCATCCGGAAGTATCTTCTACCGGCCGTCTGGGATATGAATATTACAACAAACTGGGTTATGTGCCTTACGATGTTAAGATTAATGAGAACGCGGCCCGTACACTGGAATATGCTTACGACGACTGGTGCATCTATAAACTGGCAAAGGATTTGAAGCGTCCGAAGAAGGAAGTGAACCTGTTTGCCAAACGTGCCATGAACTACAAGAACTTGTTCGACAAGGAAACACTGCTGATGCGCGGCAAGAATAAGGATGGCAAGTTCATGTCTCCGTTCTCTCCACTGAAATGGGGTGACGCGTTTACTGAAGGCAACAGCTGGCATTATTCATGGTCGGTATTCCACGATCCTCAGGGACTGATTGACCTGATGGGCGGCGACAAGGTGTTTGTTTCTATGTTGGATTCAGTATTCTCTGTTCCGCCTGTATTCGACGACAGCTACTACGGCTTCCCGATTCACGAAATCCGTGAAATGACGGTCATGAACATGGGTAATTATGCGCATGGTAACCAGCCTATCCAGCACATGATTTATCTGTACAATTATGCCAAACAGCCATGGAAAGCACAGTACTGGCTGCGTCAGGTCATGGATCGCATGTATACTCCTACTCCCGACGGTTATTGTGGCGATGAAGACAACGGACAGACTTCTGCATGGTATGTATTCTCTGCTTTGGGATTCTATCCGGTATGTCCGGGAACCGACCAGTATGTATTGGGCGCTCCACTGTTTAAGAAAGCCACCATCCATTTTGAAAATGGCAAGAGCATCGTCATCAATGCTCCTCAGAACAGTGACACCAATTACTATATTCAGGACATGAAGGTAAACGGGCAGGAATATACCAAGAATTACATTACACACGCTACCTTGCAGAATGGTGGTACCATCGATTATGTCATGGGCGACAAACCCAATATGAACAGAGGTATCGCACCCGAAGATGCGCCGTATTCATTCAGTAAAGAAGTAAAACAATAAATCATAAAAGGACTGTTTGACGAGTCCCGATGAAAGCAGGTTACCTCCTAGGAATCATTGAAGATATGAAAGGAAAGTAACCTGCTTTTATTTTACCACTTTTTTTTAGATATATACAGAACTTACTTCGTTCATTTCAGACCTCTATTCAAGAGAAAATTGTATATTTGCAGGTAATTAAATAGATTAAAGAATATTCTTTTAAAAACTTTCTGTCCGTTTTGCATAAATTTTAATATTCAAGAGCAAAACGATGGCAACAATTCTCCCACAAGAGGGAATGCAGACAAGATTGGAGCAGAAGAATATGCTAAACTCTAAAATATATTAAAACCCTAATTTAAAGTTGCGTATTCTCTGAATACAAACTGTTATTTAGATAAAAGAATTAACTGATAAACAATACTATGGGACAAAACAATCATCCGAAAAAAGCAAAAAGTCCGATTACATGGGTTCCAACTGCCTATTTTGCCATGGGCTTACCTTTCGTGGTACTGAATATGGTCACGGTACTGATGTTCAAAGGACTGGGAGTAGAAGATAAATTGATTACTTTCTGGACTTCACTGATTTTACTTCCGTGGACAATAAAGCCTTTATGGAGTCCGTTTCTTGAATTATTCAAGACCAAAAAGTTTTTTGTGGTTGCTACACAGCTCATAACAGGAATCACATTTGGCCTGGTAGCATTTTCCTTGAATTTACCTCATTTCTTCAGCATCGCCATTGCCTTGTTAGCTGTCATCGCCTTTAGTGGTGCTACTCACGACATCGCATGCGATGGCGTATACATGAGCGAATTGTCGAACGATGATCAGGCGAAATACATCGGATGGCAGGGTGCTTTTTATAATATTGCCAAGATTATTGCTACGGGTGGTCTGGTATATCTGGCTGGCTACCTGATTGAAAAATATGGAGGAGCAGGTGCCGAAGGAGATGCGCTATTCGCAGCCAACCAGAAGGCGTGGATGATTATCATGACCATCTTGTGTGTCATCATGGTTGTATTGGGTATCTATCACTTGTTTATGTTGCCTTCAGGCGGAGCCAAGAAACAGGGAGAACAGCGTACAGCCGGACAGGTAATGAAAGAATTGTCGAACGTACTGATTGCCTTTTTCAAGAAAAGTCATATCGTATATTACATCTTTTTCATCATTCTTTACCGGTTTGCAGAAGGATTTGTCATGAAAATTGTCCCTCTGTTCCTGAAAGCGACAAGAGAAAGCGGTGGACTCGGATTGAGTGAAAAGGAAATCGGACTTTATTACGGAACATATGGCGCAGCAGCATTCGTTTTAGGTTCCTTGCTGGCCGGATATTATATATCGGCACGGGGGCTGAGAAAAACGTTGTTCTCATTGTGCTGCATATTCAACTTACCCTTTGTAGTATATGCGTTGTTCGCAACGTTCCAGCCAGAAAACGGACTGCTTATTTGCAGTGGTATCGTACTGGAATACTTCGGCTACGGTTTTGGCTTCGTGGGCCTGACATTGTTTATGATGCAGCAGGTAGCTCCAGGAAAGCACCAGATGGCGCATTATGCTTTTGCTTCAGGTATCATGAACTTGGGAGTGATGATTCCGGGTATGCTCAGCGGCTGGGTATGCGAAACATTGGGCGAATGGTTCAATAAGCCGGGAGGATATGAACCGTTCTTTATCTTTGTGCTGATTGCAACCATACCGGCATTCCTGATTACTTATTTTGTACCGTTCAAATATAAACAGGATGGTACCCTGATGGAAGGAGAAAGAGAATAAATTAACAACCAAATAATATAAAGAATATGGCAGAGAAATTTAACATGCCGTGGGAAGATCGCCCGGCAGGATGTACAGATGTGATGTGGCGTTACTCAAAAAACCCCGTAATCGGACGTTATCAGATCCCCTCATCAAACAGTATCTTCAATAGTGCTGTCGTTCCGTTCAAAGACGGATTCGCAGGAGTTTTCCGCTGCGACAACAAGGCAGTGCAGATGAATATTTTTGCGGGCTTCAGCAAAGATGGTATCAACTGGGAAATCAATCATGAACCGATTCAGTTTAAAGCTGGAAATACGGAAATGATTGAATCGGAATATAAATATGACCCTCGTGTGACTTGGATCGAAGACCGTTATTGGATTACCTGGTGTAATGGTTATCACGGACCAACAATCGGTATCGGCTATACATTCGATTTCAAGGAATTTTATCAGTGCGAAAATGCATTCTTGCCTTTCAATCGTAACGGTGTTTTGTTCCCGCAGAAAATCAACGGCAAATATGCAATGCTGAGCCGTCCGAGCGACAACGGTCATACTCCTTTCGGTGATATTTATATCAGCTACAGCCCTGATATGAAATACTGGGGTGAACATCGTTGTGTAATGAAAGTAACTCCGTTCCCCGAAAGCGCTTGGCAGTGTACAAAGATTGGAGCGGGTTCTGTTCCTTTCTTGACCGAAGCTGGATGGTTGATGTTCTATCACGGAGTAATTACTACTTGCAACGGATTCCGTTATTCAATGGGTGCCGCTATCCTCGACAAGGATAATCCGGAAAAAGTATTGTACCGTACACGTGATTATATCCTGGGCCCTGCCACACCGTATGAATTGCAGGGAGATGTGCCCAATGTAGTATTCCCGTGCGCTGCTTTGCAGGACGGAGAACGCGTTGCCGTATATTACGGTGCTGCTGATACAGTAGTAGGTATGGCTTTCGGATATGTTTCTGAGATTATCGATTATGTAAAACGTACTTCGATTATCTGATGCCCTTGAAATTTTTTCATAGGTATTCCTACATAAAGTAACCTTTTGGGCTGTATCGAATAACTTGCTGGAGTTATGGGTACAGCCTTTTTCTGTTTTTATTTATCTAATATCATTCTTATGAAACAACTGTTAATCTGCATGGCTAGCTTTTTTGCCTTAGGAACATTGCATGCACAGGAACCGGCCGACTATGTGAATCCATTTATCGGAACGACAAACTTCGGAACCTGTAACCCGGGCGCTATCTGTCCTAACGGCATGATGTCGGTCGTTCCATTCAATGTAATGGGATCGGAAGACAACAAATACGACAAAGACGCACGCTGGTGGTCTACTCCTTATGATTATACCAACAGTTTCTTTACGGGTTTCGCACATGTGAACCTTAGTGGAGTAGGATGTCCGGAACTAGGTTCTCTACTGCTGATGCCTACTACCGGAAAACTGGATGTCGACTATCACAACTACGGAAGTAAATATGAGAAAGAAAATGCTACCCCGGGATATTATACCATCTCACTGACTAAATATAATATCTTGGCCGAGGCGACTGCCACACCACGCACGGGGTTGTCACGCTTTACATTTCCCAAGGGAGAAAGCAATATCCTCCTGAACTTAGGAGAAGGATTGACCAACGAAACAGGAGCGTTTATGCGCCGCGTAAGCGATTGTGAAGTGGAAGGTATGAAACTGCTGGGGACATTCTGCTATAACCCGCAGGCTGTCTTCCCGATATATTTTGTGATGCGTGTCAATAAAACACCTAAGGCTACCGGCTACTGGAAAAAACAGCGTCCGATGTCTGGCGTAGAGGCTGAATGGGACAAGGATCAGGGAAAATACAAATTGTATACACAATATAACAAAGATATCGCAGGTGATGACATCGGTGCCTGGTTCTCTTTCGATACAGAAGAAGGGGAACAGATTGAAGTTGCCATGGGAGTATCGTTTGTCAGCATAAAGAATGCCAGAGAAAATCTCGACAAGGAACAGTCTGGAAGACACTTTGCTGCTATCCAGCAGGAGGCTCGCCAGCGCTGGAACGATGATCTGGGAAGAATCATGGTAGAAGGTGGAAGTAAGGACCAGAAAACGGTATTCTATACGGGGCTCTATCATGCGTTGATTCATCCCAATACCTTGCAGGACGTAAACGGAGAATATCCGCAGATGGAAGGTGACAAGATTCTGACAACAAAAGGGAATCGTTATACGGTATTTTCTTTATGGGATACTTACCGTAACCTGCATCAGTTGATGACACTGGTATATCCCGAACGACAGATGGATATGGTCAATACAATGCTGGATATGTATCGCGAACACGGATGGTTACCGAAATGGGAACTCTATGGACGCGAAACATTGACAATGGAAGGTGACCCGAGTCTGCCTGTCATCGTGGATACATGGATGAAAGGATTGCGCGATTTCGATATCAACCTGGCTTATGAAGCGATGTACAAATCGGCAACCTTACCGGGTAAGGACAATTTAATGCGTCCGGACAACGACGATTACATGAATCTGGGCTACGTCCCCTTGAGAGAGCAATACGATAATTCGGTATCACATGCACTGGAATATTATATCGCTGACTATTCACTTTATACGCTTGCCAAAGCCTTAGGCAAGAAAGAGGATGCCAAGTTGTTCTATAAACGTTCTATGGGATACAAGAACTATTACTGCAAGGAATTTGGTACGCTTCGTCCGATTCTGCCCGACGGTAAATTCTATTCTCCGTTCGATCCGAAACAAGGTGAAAACTTCGAACCGAGTCCGGGATTCCACGAAGGAAATGCATGGAATTATACCTTCTATGTACCTCACGATATTGCAGGACTTGCCAAACTGATGGGTGGAAAGAAAGCATTTGTCGACAAATTACAAATGGTATTCGACAAAGGTTATTATGATCCGGCCAATGAACCTGATATCGCTTATCCTTACTTGTTCAGTTACTTCAAAGGGGAAGAATGGCGTACACAGAAACTGGTAAAAGAATTACTGGCCAAGTATTTCACAACTCAGCCGAACGGAATACCGGGAAATGACGACACCGGAACCATGTCAACATGGGCTATCTTCAGCATGATGGGATTCTATCCTGACTGTCCGGGAGTACCTGAATATACGCTTACTACTCCGACATTCGACAAGATCACCATCAAGCTCGATCCTAAATATTATGGAAAAGATCAGTTGGTCATCGAAACGATGAATCCGGAAAGTGACTCAGAGTACATAGAAACAGTCAAGATGGGTGACAAGAAGTGTGGCTATCGTATAAACCACAACGATCTGGTTAAGGCTGGAACTCTCCAATTCTGGAAGAAATAAATATACTAAGTCCTAAAAAGACATAAACATCATAGTTCCCGTACAGGAAACGCTACTTCGAAAAGTCGCAAACGGTGACTGTCCATAAAAAAAGAAGAGTCGTATCAAACTCCATTTTTGAGTAATGATACGACTCTTCCTTTTTTACCTTTAAGAATAATATTCAAACTTCAGATTTTAGTAACCTATCTAAAAATGAATTTTGAACAGCTTTCTGATTAATATTTATATCAGAACAAACGACTCTACGCTTAATGACTGGACTGAATGATATCGATAAGAATAGGTTTCATACCGCCTACGAAACATTCTACCGCAATAACCATCAAAATAAGGCCCATCAGACGCATCATCACATTATTACCGGTTTCCCCTATTATATCAACCAAACGAGTCGATAAGCGCAAAATAATATAGGTTAGAACGTATACCACAGCAATCACTGCGACCAGTGTGGTCTTCAGCTCCCATGTAGTCGCATCATCCATCAAAATAATACCATTGGCAATAGCACCAGGACCACACAACATCGGAATAGACAACGGTGTAATGGATATATCATCCGCATAAGTCTTTATTTCTTCATCTTTCAGTTTCGTATTGGTATAACGTGCCTGAAGCATATCATAACCGATTTTCAGGATAATGATACCCGCCGCAATACGGAAACCATTCGTAGATATTCCAAAGAATTTAAACAGAAATTGTCCACAGAAGGTAAATGCAATCAGAATAATGAAAGAAATAATTGTCGCTCTTTTTACGATGTGACGACGTTCCTTCTCATCCAGGCCGTTTGTCATCGTCAGAAATACAGGCATCGTTCCCAACGGATTCGTCAGTGTAAAGAACGAAGTAAAACACAAGAGTGCATAAGGAATGATTGTATCCATAATCAATAAGAATTATATGTTGTTCAAAAGTAAAAAAAAATATTCAATAATCTTTTATCTCTATATCAGAAACACGAATTCTATCAGATTGTTCAATTGAGTATGTCCCAGCTGTCGGATCATCCCGTCGCGTAGGGGCATAAAAAAAGGTCCCGC
>ENA-OOZB01000178-OOZB01000178.1-human-gut-metagenome-genome-assembly--contig:-NODE-178-length-13577-cov-2.798846_pt1 | contig 13577 bp, 10 predicted proteins | sample MGYA00241185_ERZ501393 | MGnify/ENA primary metagenome ERZ501393 (study PRJEB25962, sample SAMEA2042983) | human gut metagenome | biome: human gut; feature: human-associated habitat; material: faeces...
GCAAAGCCTTGTCCAGTACGTCTACACGGTTGGTAGCAGCCAGGATGATTACACCACTGTTGGAACCGAAACCGTCCATTTCTGTAAGTAACTGGTTCAATGTGTTTTCGCGTTCATCGTTTCCTCCCATGCTCGGGTTTTTGCCACGGGCCCGTCCTACGGCATCAATTTCATCGATGAAAATGATACAAGGGGCTTTTTCCTTTGCCTGGCGGAACAGGTCGCGCACACGGGATGCACCTACACCGACAAACATTTCCACAAAGTCGGAACCGGAGATAGAGAAGAACGGTACATCTGCCTCTCCGGCTACAGCCTTTGCAAGCAATGTCTTACCTGTTCCCGGAGGACCTACCAGCAGGGCACCCTTAGGAATTTTACCTCCCAGTTCCGTATATTTCTGAGGTTGTTTCAAGAAATCTACAATCTCCTGTACTTCCTGTTTGGCTGCAGCCTGTCCTGCTACATCCTTGAATGTGATGCGGTTGGTACCTTTTTCAAAAAGCTGTGCCTTACTTCTGCCTACATTGAAAACATTCGATGAGCCACCGGCACCTCCTCCGCCTCCCATGCGTCGCATAAGAAACATCCAGAGGGCAATAATGGCGACAAAAGGTAACACGTTCCAAATTATCAAGCCAAAATAGTCATTTTTCTTTTCATATTGTATGGAACCTGTGAAGTTTCCTGATTTTCTTTGTTCATCCAAGAACTTCTCCAATGCTTCCATTGAGCCGATTTGTACATTGATGGCCGGGCTTCTGCCTACTTTGCTTGCATCTTTTTTAAAGACGTCTACAATGTGCTCCGGTTTGATATACATTTCTACCGTATTGTTGTCGTATGCCACTATTTTATCGGCATACCCTTTGGTTATCATTTCTTGGAATTCCGTATAGTTTACCTCTTTGCTGGCACTCCCTTCATCACCGGATAGGTAGAGAAAGCCGAATACCAAGGCAATAATGACATAAAGCCACGTCAGACTGAAACGTGGTGTATTTAGTTTAGGTTTATTGTTTGTATTGTCACTCATAGCGTTTCCTTATAATTATATTAATCTAAGTCGGGAATGTGGGTTAATTTTGCATCTGCCCACAAATGTTCCAGATTGTAAAAATTGCGAACATCTGGCAGGAAAACGTGAACGATTACGTCGCTGTAATCCATGGCTACCCATTGAGCGTTTCTTAAACCATCTATGGCGTAAACCTTGGTTCCCGTTTCTTTTCTGACATGTTCTTTGATTGAATCAACGATGGCGAGTACTTGGCTTGGCGAGTTTCCCTGACAAATGACAAAGTACTTGCAGATTGTATCTTCTATTTCGGTTAAATCAACAATGACGATTTGCTTGCCTTTTTTTTCTTGAATCCCTTCTGTGATTTTTTCTATTAAATTTGTTGTTTCGTTCATTCTTTTGAATATTCCTATTTTTAAAATGAAAAATAAAGTTCTTTATATAATAAGGGCAAATATACTTGCTTTTCTGTATATCACGAAAACTTTTGCTTGAAAGAAGATGAAAAAAGAAGAAAAATATATTTTTGAGAAGAAAAAAACGGCTAAAAGCTTTGTATGTTCCAAAAATGTTGTACCTTTGCACCGTCAAACAAAAAGACAACAATCGTTCTTTTGATTTTGGGCTATGGTGTAATGGTAACACAACAGATTCTGGTCCTGTTTTTCTTGGTTCGAATCCGAGTAGCCCAACAGTTTTTGAAAGCATTCTAGGTTTATCCTAGGATGCTTTTTTATTTTGTCTGAGTCTTTTTGCGAACTTAGTCGGAAAGGTTTTCTAGTAAAATTGAAGAAATCAAAACTTAATAGATCCGGTGTGAAGCTCCATTAAGCTTGAAGCAGAAAGGTATAATCGACTCACCCGATTATGAATGGGGTTACGCATAAAGTTTCATCAGATTAAAGAAAAAGTACTTGATATCAATCACTTCCCTAAGTTGTCCTCTGGCTGATTTGAGTTTTGTATTGAAAGATTAATAAATCGATTAAATCGAAAAAAAGGGACAAAGGATTATTAAAAACCCTTCGTCCCTTAATTATGGATGATGTGTTGAATTTTTCTTAATAAACAGTACGGAGTATATTATCGTGTATACTGACCGTACATTGCCATTGCACTTGCATTCAAGTTCTTTTTAATAGCTTTGAATAGATTTTTTACTTGTTTCATAATGTTATCCTTTCCTTGTTTTTGTGTTATAAATTCAAGTCTTTTTGTTTCGTCGCTCTCTTTTTAGGAGACTTGTTTTTAGTTAGTGTTAGTCTTGTTTTATGTTTTACAACACAAAATTACATGTTTTTGTTCATCCATTATGCGTTTTTGCAAGAAAAAACGGGCAATGGCCTCTTTTCTTGATTTAGGTCAAAGAAAAGACTTTAGGGAATGAGCAACGATGAATCTCCATAGCTCAGGAAACGAAAATCGTGCGATAGTGCATAGTCGTAAATGTTGCGCCAGTCACCTTTCACAAAAGCTGAAACAAGTAGCAGCAACGTACTTTGCGGCTGATGGAAGTTCGTAACCATGCGTTTGACTATTTTGTACTCATATCCCGGAGCAATGATGATTTGTGTACTGGTATGAAGCGCATCGAGCCCGTGACGGTTCATGTAATCTAAAATGCATTGCAAAGCTTCTGTCGTGCTAAGAGTGGGATTTGATTCATAAGGTTGCCATTGCTTTACGTGCAGATCTTCCTGACTGGCATCCGGATTCTGGCTGATTGTTACACCTATATAATATAGACTTTCCAGCGTGCGTACGGAAGTGGTTCCTACTGCTACAGCTTCTCCATGGTGTGCAATCAGTTTCTCGATGGTTGTCTTGTTGACTGAGATATACTCGGTATGCATTTCGTGTCCCTCTATCTCTTCACTCTTGACCGGTTTAAACGTTCCGGCTCCTACGTGAAGGGTAACTTCCTCCAAGTCGACTCCTTTGTCTTTCAGTGCAGACAATACTCGTTCGGTGAAGTGTAATCCGGCTGTAGGAGCGGCTACCGAACCTTTTATTTTGGAGTAAACCGTCTGATATGTTTCCTTGTCGCTTTCTTGCGTTTCGCGGTTAAGATAAGGAGGAATAGGTAGTTCACCAAACACTTCGAGGATGTCGGCAAAAGTAACTTCCGGATTATCCCATGTAAAGTCTACCCAATGACTTGTTCCATGACAGGCACCACGCTGGGCTGTCAGCGTGATTGTTTTGCCTTTTACCGTCATTTCCTTATGCAGCGCACCTTCTTTCCATTTCTTCAGGTTACCGATCATGCATAACCATGCCGAGTGACTGGTCTGTTGGAAATTCAATGCGTAATCATTCGGCTGGATAGGTTCCAGACAGAAGATTTCAATCAGTGCACCTGTTTCCTTGCGGAAGTGCAGACGAGCCTGAATCACTTTGGTGTTATTGAATATCATCAACATACCCGGTTCCAGATAATCGGGCAGAGAAGTGAAGATTGTTTCACTGATTTTTCCATGTTGGTATACGAGCAGTTTCGACTGGTCGCGTACCGGAAGCGGAAATTTTGCGATACGCTCATCGGGCAACGGGTAATTATAATCGCTGATTTTTATGTGCTTAGTTTCTGTCATAACGTTGAGTAGTATGATTTACGTGGGTGCAAAATTACAGATTTTCTTCGGGTATCAGCGTATAGCTCCTCGAAAATTTGTTCTTTGTCGGCTCTGGCTTGAGAAACTGAAAAGTAAATTTGTGCAGGTGGACAGGGAGTCTGGAAGTGTAGGAGTCAGGAAACCAGTATGAGAAAAACGTTCTGTTTAGAGAATAATTTTTTTGCCAGCAGTGAATTAACAGCTTTTTCGGCAGCCGGATTGCATCTTTTGTTTTCGGAATAAAACCATTATCTTTGCATTGCGTATTTTTGTGAGGAATTTTGAATGAAGGTTAAGGTTCTTCTCTTAAGGTATGCAACTGAAGTTCTTTTTTAAATAGAGCAGTTTTATTATAAATAAAAAGGAGGATAAAACGATGAAAATAGGAGATAAAGTCCGTTTCCTCAGTGAAGTGGGAGGCGGTATCGTGAGAGGATTTCAAGGAAAAGACGTAGCATTGGTAGAAGGTGACGATGGCTTCGAGATTCCGATGCTGATAAAAGAGTGTGTCGTTATTCAGACCGATGATTACAATATTCCCCTTAAATCGGCCAAAAAGCCTGAAGTTCCGCAACCGGAAGAGGAAGTGGAAGAAGAAAAGCCGATTACGTACCGTGCTCCGGAAATACGTGGAAACGATGTGTTGAACGTATATCTGGCTTACGTGCCTCAGGATGTAAAGGCAATTTCCTCGACAGCTTTCGACGCTTATCTGGTAAACGACAGCAATTATTTCATCGATTATCTCTATTTGTCGGCCGAAGGCAAAAGCTGGACATTGCGTAGTCGTGGTACCATCAAGCCGAACATGAAAATGCACCTGGAAGAATTCGATAAAAGTGCGTTGAACAGTATGGAGCATGTGGCAGTACAACTGTTGGCTTATAAGGACGACCGTACATTTCTGTTGAAGAATGCGGTCAATACGGAAGTGCGCATTGATACCGTAAAATTCTATAAACTGCATACCTTCCAGCAGACCGATTTCTTTGCAGAACCGGCGTTGGTGTACGACATTGTGCGCGATGATGAAGAAGTGAAGCAGGTATATGTTTCGGCCAACGACATCAAGGAAGCCTTGTTGCAGAAAAGTGCGTCCGACGCTCCGGCAAAGTTGCAGAAGAAACAGCATAAGGTGAAAAATGACATCGTGGAAGTCGACTTGCATATTCACGAATTGCTGGACGATACGACCGGTATGGGAAATGCCGAAATGCTGAATTATCAGCTGGATGTATTTCGTAAAACACTGGAAGAATACAAGAATAAGAAAGGACAAAAGATCGTTTTTATCCATGGCAAAGGCGATGGTGTGTTGCGCCGTGCCATTCTGGATGAGTTGAAACGCAAGTATAAGAATTATCCCAGCCAGGATGCTTCTTTCCGTGAATACGGTTTTGGAGCTACCATGGTGACCATCCGATAAAAAGGAATACTTCCCTCACTTCCTTTCCTGTTACGTTTTTCGGAACAAATGCCGAAGATTGTCAGAAAAGGAAGTGAGGGATTTTTTTGTCTCGCCGAAATCCTTCTGTTTTTTGTACAAATCTTTTTTGTTTTTGTACAAAAAATAAAAAAACGTCGAGACATTTTTAGAGAAAGGGCGTCATGCTTCGACAGAGATCTCTGTATGTATCTGATAATAGCTGTCGTGCATAAATTTTCATTGATGTGTACTAATTTCCATTTCTTCCCTTTTGCCGAATCTCTATCTTTGTTCCAACAAATCTAATTCAGGTATTTGGGTATGAAAAGACACATTTTTCGTCATGTTATAATGGCTCTGGCTATCTGTTCGATTTTGAATATACAGGCGCAAGCCCCTCACCCCGAACGGATTTATTTGTCGGGTACAGGTATTGACAATACCCGTACATGGGAATTCTTCTGTACCAAGGGTCTAAATTCTGGTAAATGGAAACCCATCGAAGTACCTTGTTGCTGGGAGTTGCAGGGCTTTGGTGAATATACTTATGGGCGCTATTATATGGTGAAAGGGGCAAAACCCAGCGATGAAATCGGTATCTATCGTTATTACTTTCAGACTCCCGAGTGTAAGAAAAACGATCGTGTCAAGTTGTTTTTCGACGGGGTCATGACCGATGCAGAGGTGCTGGTCAATGGAAAACCTGCGGGAAATGTTCATCAAGGGGCCTTTTACCGTTTTTCTTACGATATTACTTCACTGTTAAATACAGAAGGGAAAAATCAACTTGAAGTGAAAGTTGCCAAACAGTCGGCTAACAAATCGGTAAATGCGGCAGAACGTCGTGCGGATTGGTGGTTGTTTGGAGGAATTTATCGTCCGGTATGGCTGGAAGTTGTTCCTGAAGTATCCATGGAACATTTTGTAATTGATGCCCGTGCCGATGGACATTTCCGCGCTTCGGTGCGTACGAGTGGTGATTCAGAAGGCTATTTTTTGTCTATATCGGTACAAGGATTAAAAGATGGCAAGTTTCTGAAAACTGATGAAGGAAAGGAAGAAATGACCTGTCGGATAAGTTGTGCAGGAAAAGAAACGAATGTCGAAACCTGGTGGCACGATGTGAAGGTATGGAATACGGAGTCTCCCGAACTCTATCGAGTACGTTTGATATTGAAAGACCGTGAAGGGAAAATAGTTCAGGAACGTGAGGTGCGAACGGGATTTCGGACCATCGAGTTTTTTCCGCAAGACGGACTTTATCTGAACGGAACACGGCTGGTGGTGAAAGGTATTAACCGTCACTCTTTCTCAGTAGATGGTGGACGGACAACGAGTGCTGCAATGAGCCTGCAAGACGCTTTGCTTATCAAGGAAATGAATATGAATGCTGTACGTTCCCATTATCCGCCCGATGAACATTTTCTCGATATGTGCGATTCTCTCGGATTGGTTTATATTGATGAGCTTGCCGGATGGCATGGGTGTTATGATACGGAAACTGGTGCACGGCTGGTAAAGGAAATGGTGGAACGTGATGTAAATCATCCGTCTGTCATTTTGTGGAGTAATGGGAATGAAGGTGGATGGAATACGGCGAACGATGTTCTTTTTACTGATTACGATAAGTATCAGCAACGTCATGTTATCCATCCGTGGGCCGATTTTAACGGGCTTGATACGCATCACTATCCAGCTTATCTTACGGGGGTGGCACGATTTACCAATGGGTATGAAGTGTTTATGCCTACAGAATTTATGCATGCAATGTATGATCAGGGCGGAGGAGCTGGACTGCGCGATTTTTGGGACAGGTGGATGACCAATCCTATGTTTGCCGGAGGCTTTATTTGGGCATTTAGTGATGAGGCTCCCAAGCGTTCTGACCGGGGAGGGATGCTCGATTCCGACGGTTCGAATGCTCCCGATGGAGTAGTTGGTCCGAGGAGGGAAAAAGAAGGTAGCTTTTATGCTATCAGGTCACAATGGTCGCCTGTGCAGATAAAACCTTTGCTTATTACGGATCATTTCGACGGAAGTTTCTTCGTTACAAACGAATATACTTATACCAATTTGAAAGATTGTCGTATAACTTATAAAGTACTCGCATGCAATACTCCTATGCAGGGGGCACATTCACGTGTGCTTGCCAGCGGAGAGGTTGTACTTTCTTCTATAGCTCCTGGAGAAACAGGAAAGGCACATTTTTCTCTGCCTGCTTCTTTTCGTGAGGGAGATATACTGAAGTTGGAAGCATTCGATAAAGAAAAACGCAGTATCTGTGAATGGACTTACCCTATCCATCTGGCAAGTCAATATTTTGATAGCCATTTATCTCATACTTGTCGGTCGGCATCTTCTGGTCCGGTATCAGTCTGTAATGATGGCAAACAGATAATCTTGAAAAGCGATAAGGTCAGCATTACCTTTGATGCTGGTACGGGAATGATTGCCCGTATACTTTCGGATGGACAAGAAGTTCCCTTTACGGACGGTCCGGTGGCGGTAGGTATGAAAATGATTTATCAGCCAGCCGAGAGCTATGTACGTCAGGATTCAGACGGGGCTGTGTTTTGTGCTCATTACAAGGGTGGAGCCGATTCGATAGTGTGGCGACTTACTCCTCAGGGGTTGCTCTATATGGATGCTGTACTGTTGAACCGTGCCTCGGGAGGAGGCGGTTTTGATGATGCTTTTATGGATACGGAGGTTTATAATCTTGGAATTACGTTTTCTTATCCGGAGCAAAATTGCAAGGGCATGAAGTGGATGGGAAGAGGACCTTATCGTGTCTGGAAAAATCGAATAGCTGGTACCAACTACAATATTTGGCATAAGGAATACAATAATACCATAACTGGGGAAAGCTATGACAATCTGGTGTATCCCGAATTTAAAGGTTATCATGCCAATGTATACTGGGCCACTTTAGAAAGTGATGAGTTCCCTTTTACGATCTACTCGCGTACAGATGGAATCTTTTACCGTATCTTTACACCTGTGGAGCCAAAATATAGTGCCAAAAAGACAATGCCTGATTTTCCTGAAGGAGATATTTCTTTTTTGCTTGATATCCCAGCCATTTGCTCGTTTAAGCCTATTGAACAACAGGGACCAAATAGTCAGCCTGGTAATATTCGCATAAAGAAAGGTGATAAAGGCTTAAAGTTGAACTTGATGTTCGATTTCAGAAAAACCTTCTGAGCTTATCTTATTATAGGTACAAAACTCTTCCTTTTTAACGAGATAAGTTAATAATAATGTGTACCTTTGCGGGCTGAAATCAGAACATGCTTATGCAACAAGACAATAAACCTATTATCGAAGTAAAAAACGTGTCGAAATTCTTTGGCGAAAAGACGGCACTCGACCATATTAACTTGTCTATCCGCAAGGGGGAATTCGTGACGATTCTCGGTCCTTCGGGATGTGGAAAGACTACGTTGCTGCGACTCATTGCGGGATTCCAGACTGCCTCGGAAGGGGAGTTGTATATTGATGGGACAGAAATTACCCAGACTCCTCCTCATCGTCGTCCGGTGAATACGGTGTTTCAGAAATATGCGCTGTTCCCTCACCTGAATGTATATGATAATATTGCTTTCGGACTGAAACTGAAGAAAATGCCGAAGGCAGAAATGGAGAAGAAGGTGAAGGCGGCATTGAAGATGGTGGGCATGACCGACTATGAATACCGTGACGTAAACTCGTTGTCGGGTGGACAGCAGCAGCGTGTTGCCATCGCCCGTGCCATTGTAAACGAGCCGGAAGTGTTGTTGCTCGACGAACCGCTGGCAGCACTCGACCTGAAAATGCGTAAGGATATGCAGATGGAACTGAAGGAAATGCACCGCCGTCTGGGTATCACCTTTGTTTATGTTACGCACGATCAGGAGGAGGCTTTGACACTGAGCGATACCATTGTGGTCATGAGCGAAGGAAAGATTCAGCAAATCGGTACGCCGACCGATATCTACAATGAGCCTATCAATTCGTTCGTTGCCGATTTTATCGGTGAAAGCAATATCTTGAACGGTACGATGGTGCGCGACTGTCTGGTACGTTTCTGCGGACGGGAGTTTGAATGTGTGGATAAGGGATTTGGCGAAAATGCTCCTGTCGATGTGGTAATCCGTCCGGAAGACTTGTATATTTTCCCCGTGTCCGATGCGGCACAGCTTCGCGGTGTGGTGCAGTCGTGCATCTTCAAAGGGGTACATTACGAGATGGCAGTGGCTGTAGGCGATTATGAATTTCTGGTACAAGACTATCATGCCTTCGAAGCAGGCTCGGAAGTCGGTCTGCTCATCAAGCCAATGGACATACATATCATGCAGAAAGAACGGATATGCAATACGTTCGAAGCATCAATGATAGACGAAACACACGTGGAATTCCTCGGTTGCGAGTTCGAATGTCCACGGGTGGATATGAGTGACTCATCACGCGACTGGAAACATGTGAAGGTGGAAGTCGATTTCGATAAGGTGATCTTGCAGGACAATGAAGAAGACGGAATGCTTACCGGCGAGGTGAAGTTCATTCTTTACAAGGGAAACCATTATCATCTCACGGTTTTGTCTGACTGGGACGAAAATGTTTTTGTCGATACCAACGATGTGTGGGACGACGGCGACCGCGTGGGTATCACTATTCCTGCTGAGGCTATTCGTGTAATTTGTTAATATAAGGATAATGAAGAAATTGCAACATTTTTTCTCTTCGCGTAAGAGTTGGGTTTTGCCTTATCTCATTTTTTCGGTCATATTTGTTATCATCCCGCTGTTGCTGATTGTGGTATATGCGTTTACCGACGACATGGGACATCTTACGCTGGCCAATTTCAGCAAGTTTTTTGCTCATTCGGAGTCGGTCAATACCTTTGTCTATTCTATTGGTATCGCCATTCTTACCACGTTGGGATGTATCTTGCTGGGATATCCGGTGGCATGGATTCTGAACAACTGTAAGAATCTGAGTTATTCTCGCACACTGATCATGCTGTTCATCCTTCCGATGTGGGTAAACATCCTGGTGCGTACGCTCGCTACGGTCGCCTTGTTCGACTTTTGTCGGCTGCCGCTGGGCGAAGGAGCGCTTATTTTCGGTATGATATACAATTTCATTCCCTTTATGATTTATCCTATTTACAATACGTTGCAGAAAATGGACAGAAGTTACATCGAGGCGGCACAGGATTTGGGAGCCAATTCTTTCCAAGTATTTTGGAAAGTGATTTTTCCTTTGTCCATGCCGGGGGTAGTAAGTGGTATCATGATGGTATTCATGCCTACCATTTCGACCTTTGCCATTGCTGAACTGCTGACAATGAACAACATCAAACTCTTTGGAACAACCATACAGGAGAATATAAACAACAGCTTGTGGAACTACGGAGCGGCGCTTTCGCTCATTATGTTGTTCCTGATTGCCGCCACTTCCTTGTTCGCTCCCGAGAATAAGGACGAGTCGGAGAAAGGAGGAGGCGTATGGTAAGAAGAGTCATCGAGCAGACATATTTGTGGGTGTTGCTGATATTGCTTTACGCACCTATCCTGATTATTGTGGTTTATTCGTTTACCGAGGCGAAAGTGCTGGGCAACTGGACCGGCTTTTCATTCAAGCTGTATGAGTCATTGATGAATACCGGTGCGCATCATTCACTGATGAACGCCTGCATCAATACCCTTGCCATTGCCCTGATTGCAGCTACGGTTTCTACCTTGCTGGGGAGCATTGCTGCCATCGGTATCTTCAACTTGCGTGCGCGCAGCCGGAAAGCCATAGGGTTTATCAATACGATTCCTATTCTGAACGGTGATATCATAACCGGTATTTCGTTGTTCCTGCTTTTCGTTTCGCTGGGTATTACACAGGGATTTACAACCGTTGTGCTGGCTCATATTACGTTCTGTACGCCCTACGTGGTGCTGAGTGTGCTTCCTCGCTTGAAACAAATGAACCCGAACCTGTATGAAGCGGCACTCGATTTGGGGGCAACTCCGATGCAGGCGCTCTGGAAAGTGATCATTCCTGAGATACGTCCGGGTATGATCAGCGGTTTTCTGCTGGCACTGACTATCTCGTTCGACGATTTTGCCGTAACCGTGTTTACCATCGGAAACCAGGGATTGGAAACACTTTCTACTTATATATATGCTGATGCCCGTAAAGGTGGTTTAACGCCGGAGCTTCGTCCGCTGTCCGCCCTGACGTTTGTCGTTATCTTGATCTTGCTGATTATTATTAACCGTAGAGCCGGAAAGGCTCCGAAGAAATAAGGCTTTGCAGAGATAAAGCCGTGTGCTGAAACGTAGAATGAAAAGATTTTATCAAGTTATCGTATGCCTGTGGGCTTGTCTGGCTATGACGGGCTGCTATAATGCCGACGAGTCGCGTCAGAATATACTGAAAGTATACAACTGGGCCGACTATATCGGAGAAGGGGTGCTGGAAGATTTTCAGCAATATTATAAGGAACAGACCGGAGAGGATATACGTATCGTGTATCAGACCTTCGATATCAATGAAATCATGCTTACCAAGATTGAAAAGGGGCATGAGGATTTCGATGTGGTATGTCCTTCGGAATACATCATTGAACGTATGTTGCATAAGGGATTGCTGCTGCCTATCGATACGGTATTCGCACATTCACCCAACTACATGAAAGGAATTTCTCCCTATATCCGCCGTCAGATAGATAAACTGGGTACTACGGAGAATCCCGCAAGCCGGTATGCAGTATGTTATATGTGGGGAACTGCCGGATTGCTGTACAATACGCAGTATGTGACTGTTCAGGATATGGAAACATGGGGCTGTCTGTGGGACAAACGCTTTGCGGGACGTATTCTGATGAAGGACGCTTACCGGGATGCTTACGGTACGGCTATGCTATATGCTTATCGCAAGCAACTTGCCGATGGTACGATTTCTGTTCCAGAACTGATGAACGATTATTCTCCTGCTGCCATGGATACGGTAGAGAAGTACCTGAAGCTGTTGAAACCGAATGTGGCGGGCTGGGAAGCCGACTTCGGAAAGGAGATGATGACCAAGGGGAAGGCATGGATAAACATGACGTGGAGCGGTGACGCACAATGGGCGATTGAAGAAGCCGAGCAGGTAGGCGTACATCTGGCTTACTCCATTCCAAAGGAAGGAAGCAATATCTGGTACGACGGATGGGTGATTCCCAAGTATGCCAAAAACGTGAAGGCGGCAAGTTATTTCATCAACTTCCTGTGTCGTCCTGATATTGCTTTGCGCAATATGGAAGAAAATGGGTATGTCAGTGCGGTGGCGGCTCCCGAAATTATGGAGGCTTGCATCGATACTACACTCACCGAAATGGTGGATGCCAGCTATTTCTTCGGACCGGAAGGGCGTAATGTAAAATTGCGCAATACACAATATCCGGATATCTCCATCGTAAACCGTTGTTCCATGATACGCGATTTTGGCGACAAGACGGTAAACGTGCTCGAGATATGGTCGCGTATCAAAGGTGATAACCTGAACAGCGGCATTGTTATTCTGATTCTCGTAGTGGTAGCCGGGCTGAGTATCTGGCAGATACGTCGGCGTGTACTGGCTTACAAGCGTCGTCGCAAACAGCACCGTAAGCGTCGTCGCAGGTGATTATCCCTAAAAGAAATAGGAAACTCCCTATTGGCAAATAGAAAGTTTCCGTTGCAGGAGGATTTTTATCCTCCTATTTTTGTATCAGGAAATCAGAAAAATATATAGAATATGAAAACCAGAAAGTTCACATTACTGTTTTGTTTCATGCTTTGTGCATGCTTTTTGTCGGCACGTGCCTCTTCTTTAGGCGATATTCGTGTCAATGCCCGCTTTCTGACAGACCGTATGGCTTTCGAACTGAACTTGAATCAGAGCCAGTACAATGATTTGTTTGAAATAAACTTCGATTTTCTGAGTGGAGTAGATCCTTATCTGACAGGGATGGCTTGTGCCGATGCTGCTGCTCTTGATGCGTATTACCGATATTTGGATGAAAGAAACGATGACCTGCGCTGGGTACTTTCCAGCTCTGCTTATGCACGATTCTTGGCAATAGAATATTTCTTCCGTCCGATTTATGCTTTGAACAATGTATGTTACCTGCGTGTGTACAAGGTATATCCCAATAGGGATTTCTTCTATTTCGGACGTCCGGTACATTACTTGACATATCGCGGAGCTCACAGCCGACGGTTTTACCGGAACACGGGCTTTTACCGTACGCATTATGCCGGCCGGTACCAGCACCCCGTATATAGAGGAAACTTCCATAGCCGTCCGGAGTTCAGAAAGCATGACTTCATAGCTCCTCGTCCGGCCAAGAATCCGGGATACCATTTTACTCCGGTTGGTCCTTCGAAACCGGGAGCTCCGGCACACCGTCCCGAAGCTCGTCCGCCTTATCGTCCCGGAAGTAGTGTACGGCCTGCGCCCAAACCCGCTCCTAAACCCGAGAAGCGTCCGTCGAGAGTCGACAACAAGCGACCGG
>ENA-OOZB01000179-OOZB01000179.1-human-gut-metagenome-genome-assembly--contig:-NODE-179-length-13576-cov-1.859774_pt1 | contig 13576 bp, 16 predicted proteins | sample MGYA00241185_ERZ501393 | MGnify/ENA primary metagenome ERZ501393 (study PRJEB25962, sample SAMEA2042983) | human gut metagenome | biome: human gut; feature: human-associated habitat; material: faeces...
TCTCTGTTTTTGGATAAACAGCCTCGATTGCCTGTGGAAATCCATTCAAACCATCAACGCATGCAATAAGTATATCTTCAACTCCGCGGTTTTTTAATCCATTCATGATAGAAAGCCAAAACTTTGCACTTTCGTTTTCGCCTACGTACATTTCAAGGACATCCTTTTTCCCATTCATGTCAATACCAAGAGCGATATAAACCGCACGTTTTACAATACGCCCTTCGCTGCGAACATGATAGTGGATCGCATCCATAAATACAACTGCATACACTTCTTCTAGAGGACGCTCCTGCCATTCCTTTACAATTGGCAGAATTTTGTCAGTGATCCTGCTGATTGTACTATCAGAAATATCAATATCGTATAATTCACGCATGTGGGATTCAATGTCTCCGGTGGTCATTCCCTTGGCATACATGGAAAGTATTTTTTCTTCCATGTCCTGAGTTACGGTATTTTGATATTTTTTAATCAGCTGTGGTTCATAATCACCGTTACGATCCCTTGGAATGGCTACATCCATATCTCCATAACTGGTATGCATAGTTTTACGGGAGTGTCCATTTCTACTATTGTCCGTTTCTTTGTTTCGGTACAAAGCATTTTTACTACAGTTTGAACAAGATACAATATTGATTGTACCCATTTTTACTAAATGCTAAAGTTATTATATTTAAATAATCCTAAAAATATGATATTTATAAAATGATACGAAAAACAAAAAGTTGACATAATCGTATCAATAATGTACTATAAAAATGCAGTTTATTGTTTGCTTTTTTAGAAAGGAGGAAGATTATGTTGCAAGTTGAAACAGGGCATTTTGCTAAGCTGCGATTGGAGGATATTAGCGAAGTTATTGAAGCTGAGCCAAGAGTAGAGTGTTTTGATTATGAAGTTAAAATGATTCTTGATGATGTGAACCATGCGGTCGATAATAAGAACTACATTCCGCCTACGCCAACGGAAGAGAATCCTGCGTTGTCAGATGATTACATATTCGATACAGAAGATGTTAATTTGATATTGCAAGATTTGAATTGTGATAATTTTGTGGCCAAGATACTTGATCTTAGTAAAGGGGCAAAAAAGCGTAAAGCAAAAGGCTATCCACAAGAATATTTATATGTGTTCAAATATGCATGTAGATTAAGTAGACTAGATGTTAATACTAGCGGAGTGGAGTATGATAAGGTGCTTATCTATATAAAAATAAATAGCCGAAAAATACCGATTAATAAGGTATATATAGTATCATTTCACAAGAATAATGTAAAACGGTAATGAATTTAGAAAATAAATCTTTCAGTATGCAGCGATTACTGCATACTGAAGGATATGAAATATATAATAAAGAATTTAAAAGAAAATAGTTAAGAGAGTAGGTGATTATATGAATTATTTAGAGCTTGCTTACTGTAATGAATGTGAGGACTTGGTTAGATATGATATTGAAGAAGAGGTAATCACAGAAAAATTTAAAGGCCAAATAATAAAATATAAATTTAAAGTCGGGAAATGTAAAGAATGTGGATGTGAGGTGGCTACGGATATTGGTTACAATTCAAGAAAATCAAAAGCTAAATTGGAAGCATATAAAACTCGGCAAGAGTTAATCACTTTGAAATTAATTACAGAAATTTTACGAAAATATGATATAAGTAAAGAAGGTTTAGCAGATATTGCAGGATTTGGAAAAGTAACAATAAAACGATATTATGATGGGATTATACCGTCAAGGGAATATTCTGATATACTTTTTAATATTTTGAATAAAGAGCAATATTTCATGGAATTAGTGGAAAAAAATAAAGAGAAATTAAAAAATATTGCATATAAAAAAATATTAGTTCGCTATAATAAATTAATGGAAATTGAAAATTCAAAGATTTTGCAAATTTCAAATTATATTGTTACTCATATGGATGAAGTGAATCCTTTAGTATTAGAAAAATTATTATGGTTTTCCAATGGTATTAATTATGCTTTAAATGGAACATGGTTAATAGGGGAAGTTGCTCAGGCTTGGCCTCAAGGACCAGTTTATATTAAAATTTATAATAGATATAAAAGTTTTGGATATAAACCAATTGATGATGGAATATATAGTACTCACGGATGTGTGATTTCTCAACTTAAATCAGAGGAAATAAAGGCGATAAATATGGCGATAAAGACATTTGGACTTTATTCGTCTGTAATATTGGAGAAAATAAGTTGTTCACAGTCTCCTTGGAAAGAGAAACGAATTGGATATGAAATGAATGAGCCTGGCAATGAGTCTATAGATGAAAATTCAATAAAAAAATTCTTTGAAGAACATGAATTAAACAAAGAAGAAGTAATACTAAGATATATAATGGATAATATAAAATGCTAAAGAAGTAATTATTTTGAATTGATTAGACATCTGTAAAGAGATTGAATACGGAGGAGGGCATACGAAAACAATTAAACATTTTTCGTATGCCCTTTTGCGTGGCTGGGGAAATTACCATAACGTGAGATAAAATGAGGTATGTTAATTATGAAACTATACCATAAGATTTTCAAAAACCGTTCAAATTTATCAATATATCTTGAGAATCCAGAGCCTCTTAAAGACTATGATGAGAAATTGCTGAATCATTTAACACATGCTGGTGACATTGATGAACTTCATCAGGCAAAGATAGATACTTTAAGAAATTTTAGTGACATCTATAATTTTGATGTGACAGATGCGGAGTTCCCAGAACCGAGAGGTCATTTCGATAATGCAGAAGAGAAAAGAGCTTTTGTAGAAAAGAGAATTTTATTACATGATATAGTCATGTATTTAGGTAATATATATAAGTGGTATCATGAAATAATATACAATAAGCAAAGTCGGTTACCTGAGATTCGATTGAAAAATATGGCCATAGATTATACTGAAATATATCAGAAAGCAGTGGGAGACTATAAGAACGCCATTGTCAATGGGATGCCTCATGCAGTGACAGCCTCATTTATGTTACCATCCCTGATCGAGCGCGGTTTAACATTAGCTTTGCAAAATAGAATGTTATATAAATGTATTTGCGGATTGCCTGAAATAAACTATTTAAATGAAGAGGGACTGATTGATGAAGAGGAGGAGAAATATATTGACATTTTTCTTCATAATACAGAGAGATTTTGCTTTGATGCCAGGGAAGATCATGTAATGGGAAAGATGTACACTCTCTTTGTTCGTCAGGGAGTATTGGAAGAGTCGGCAGAAAATGAGATGGTTTTGACGGGAGTGGGACATAGAAATAGAAGTGGAAGAAAAGTTACACGAACTCTGGGATCATTGCTAAAAAGCGATTTTGCGAAAAGTGAGATTTTGCCTGAGTATATGGAGCTCATGGATAATATTTTTGTGAAGTTAAATATCAGAAACAGTATTATGCACGGCCTTGGGGAATCATTTGATTACTTGAATATTGGACTAGTGTCTATAATGTTTCAGTTGTTATGGGATATTGGATCGTGCGAAATATTTAAGGATTGAATATACGATAGAGTTTTATTGGAGATAAAAGATGTTTAATTACAAAAACCTGTGTGACTACGAGTTTGAAATATTGTGCAAAGGTATAATGCAGAAGAAGCTGGGTGTCCCCCTTCAAATATTTGCGAGAGGTCGGGATGGCGGCATTGATATAACTGATGATACTGTGAGCAAGAATGTTGTTATACAGGTCAAGCTTTATATCAATAGCAAATACAGTGATCTTATATCAAGCCTGAAGAAGGAGGTTTCTAAGGTTGCCGAGCTGAAACCGGAGAAATATTATGTGTGCTGTGCATTGGAACTTACCCCTGCAAATAAGACGGAGATTTTCAATTTGTTTGCAGAATACATGGAGGGTTCATGTAATATATTGTCGTTGAATGATATAGATGGGTATCTGCAGGATTCGGCAAATATTGATATAGTGCGAAAGCATTACAAATTGTGGCTTGAATCCACAAATATATTGGCAGAGATCAATAGCAGAGATATTTTTATAGATTGCGAAACGCTTCTCTACAATATAAAAGAGGAACACGTGAGCATTTGTCGTCAGAGGAATTGGAAGACCTGCTGGATTCGATGGATTTTGATGATTTTTGTGTATTTGAAGAAAATCTGAAGAATAATGGACTGGAACTGTGTGAACTGGTGGACAGTGATGTTGTTCTGGAAAAGCTGGACAAGGCCATGCGGGATTACATAGATGGATATGACAGATCCGAAAGTTATACAAATCAGGATACATATGAACTTTTTAAGGAGAATACGATATACAACGGAGTGTATCATGAGGTTGATGTAGATAAGGTTGTAAATATTTTAGCGGATTGCGTGCGGGATGATATATATGACGATGTGACAGGTAAATTGGCAGTGTTCCCTCGTGTGATAATAGATGACATGGACTTATCCAGATATTATATCTGGGCGGATACTGGTGAGATTGAGAGTTATGTGTGCGATGTGCTTGCTGATCCTGGTGACAGAGATTATGGCGATTTTTATGATGAGGATAGATATTATTCGGGACAGTTGGATGGGATGGATGAATTGGATTTTATATTTGCGGAGTGACAGCTTTTGAGTTGCGTATTAGAATTATTCTGTATAAATTGAGGTTTAGTTATACAAATAGAACTTTAAGTTCATGGCACTGCGCTTTAATGTGTTTTATAATGTTGCTATGGAGGTGTTTGGATAAATGAATGGACAATTTATTTCCTTTAATAACCAGAGTGATTTCGGAGACATAGTGCGTATTTACCGTGATTGTCAGCATATATCACAAGAACAATTTGCAGAAATGATAGGAGTAAGTCAAAGAGCTGTAGCATATTGGGAGAATGGAAGAATTCCAGAAACTAAGAATATGCAAAAGGTTTTACAACTACCTAATTTTATAGAAGCTTGCAAAGATTATTACAAGGGGAGGGCATTCTAATGAGCACGGTAAGTACTAAAAATTTTGGTGAGGTTAAGATTGCTATTTTGAATTTGTTGAGTGATCATGAGGAACATAGTGCAGATGGAATTTTTGCTTATGTTAATAATGCGATTGCCCCGAGGGAAATAACGAAATCTCATATGTATACATCTATAAGTCAATTAATTGATCATGGTATAGAAATAACTAAAGCTGATAATGGGGGGTATTGCCTAAAGGAGGAGGAAAGCAGAATTATCAAAGATTCAAAAGACTTTGTGGTAAAACGGTTAACAGAATGTATGGATTATCTGCAACAAAGGCTTAGTTTTGATCTTAGTACTTTAGAATATCTTAGCCTGAAGGAGCTAAATGAGGAATTACAGAATTCTATTAGTGAGATTATAGATAAATAAAATACTGTTGAAAAATAAAAATAACAACTCAAATTTTTGAGTTGTTATTTTATTTTTATAAATATTATTTGATTTTATTGCATAAACTTAAATAAACAAGTAAAATGTAAAATAATTATGGAGGTAACTAAAATGACAACTGAAGAATTATATGAAAAATTAGAGTTAATTCAAAAAATAAAATGTGAAACAGCAACATTAGAAATAAAAAGTGCAGAAAATGGATGCCCCAAGAGGTTGTATGATTCCCTGTCTAGTCTGTCTAATCAGGATGAAGGAGGAATTATTATATTTGGTGTAGATGAGAGCCGGAATTACAAGGAAGTTGGTGTGTACGATCCGCAAGATATTCAAAAGAAAATAAATGAACAATGTTTACAGATGGAGCCGGTTGTAAGGCCATTGATTACAGTGGTTGAAAAGGATAATAAATTTTTTGTCTCGGCAGAGATACCTGGTGCAGATATTACGGATAGACCTGTTTTCTATAAAGGAAAAGGGCGGATTAAAGGCTCGTTTACCAGGGTTGGGGATAGTGATGAGCCTATGACAGAATACGAAGTATACAGTTATGAGGCGTATAGAAAAAAATATCAGGATGATGTGAGAGTTGTCGATAGAGCTTCATTTGCTTCCCTCAATCAGGACTTGTTATCAGAATATATCAGATTATTGAAAAAAGGAAAGCCAAGGTTAGCGGCTATAGAAGATAATGAGATATATGAACTGATGAGTATAAAAAGAGACAATGAAATAACATTAAGTGCAGTGATGAATTTTAGTATTTATCCGCAGGCATATTTTCCACAATTATGTATTACAGCAGTTGTTGTTCCTGGGACGGATGTTGGAAATGTAGGCTTACAAGGAGAACGTTTCTTAGATAATCAGCGAATAGAAGGAAATATACAAGAAATGTTGGAAGGGGCTATGCAATTTGTAAACAGGAATATGCGTACAAAGACAATAATCGATCCTAAAACTGGAAAACGGGAGGATAGGACTGACTATCCTGTTACTGCAATCAGAGAAGCTGTTCTCAATGCTCTGGTACACCGTGATTACAGCATACATACGGAGGGGATGCCGATTCAGATAATTATGTTTGATGATCGAATTGAAATTAGAAATCCTGGAGGAATATATGGAAGAATCAGGATAGATCAGTTGGGAAAGGTACAACCGGATACCAGAAATCCTGTAATTGCATCTGAATTGGAAGTGTTAAAGATAACAGAGAACAGATATTCAGGAATTCCTACTATTCGTAGAGCTATGAAGGAATATGATTTACCACAACCGGAATTTTTAGATGAGAGGGGAAGCTTTATTGTTAAACTATATAAATACGGAGAAGAAAAACAAGAAGCTGATACAGATGATATAGAAGCTGATGGCTTAATACTTTTCTGTAAGACACCACGAACAAGGAAGGAAATCTGTGAGTATTTGGGATTGAGTTCGGTAACATATGCAATCCAGAGATATGTAATGCCGTTGGTTGAGAGAGGAATAATAAAAATGAGTATACCAGATAAACCAAAGAGTCTGAAACAGTTATTTTATTGTGATGAACAGGAGGGGTGATTAGATAATATTAAGCCCTATCACTGATAAAAATGCTCCTTGAAATCCCCCACCCGCTTCTATATAATTATGATATATTTGTTACGGAAAATGGACGATTCAGCCCGGTTTTACAGGGCTGAAGTTCAATACCAGGGAGGAATTACTATGAGGTTGGTTACAAGATCGGATTTTGATGGACTTGCGTGTGGCGCACTGCTGAAGGAAGCGGGAATTATTGATCATTGGAAGTTTGCGCATCCGAAGGATCTTCAGGACGGACTGATTGAGGTTACGGAGGATGACTGCCTTGCAAATGTGCCATTTGTTGAGGGCTGCGGACTTTGGTTCGATCATCATTCAAGTGAGCATGAGAGATTGGCGCTTGAGGGGAAATACAAGGGGGAGAGTCGTATAACTCCATCGTGCGCTAGAATAATCTATGAGTAGTATGGAGGCAGAGAGAGATTCCCGCAGTTTGACGATATGATGGAGGCTGTTGATAAGGTTGATTCAGGTAATCTTACCATCGATGAGGTACAGAATCCAAAGGGATGGATACTTATTGGATTCCTGATGGATCCTAGAACCGGACTTGGAAGATTCAGAAATTTCACCATATCAAACTATCAGCTCATGGAGAAGCTTATAGATGCATGTCGTACCATGACCACTGATGAGATACTTGCCCTGCCGGACATATAGGAGAGAATAGTTCTGTATAATGAGCAGACAGAGAAGTTCAAGGAGATGGTCAAGGCACATACCATAGTGGACGGTAATCTTATCATAAGCGATCTTCGCGGAGTGGATCCGATATACACCGGCAATCGTTTCATGATATACAGTATGTATCCTGAACAGAATGTGTCAGCGTGGATAGTAAGCGGACGTGGTGGACAGGGATGTTCGGCAGCAGTTGGATACAGTATCCTGAACCGCACAGCGACCATGGATGTTGGAAGCCTTATGCTCAAGTATGGTGGCGGTGGACACAGGAAGGTTGGTACATGTCAGTTCAAGGATGACGAGATGGATACAAGACTTCCTCAGATGCTTGAGGAGCTCAAGGCTCAGGCTAATTCATAAGAAATATTGACAAAAAATAACCGAATGATACAAGTTTTAATTCGTATCATTCGGTTATTTTTATGTTATAAAAATGTTCTTAAAGGTCTTCTTGAAGATTAGTCTCTCTGGAACAGATCTCTTGTGTATACCTTGTCTTTGATGTCGTCGAGGCATGAATTGTACCTGTTGGCGATGACAGCGTCGGACATGGATTTGAATTTGTCTAGGTCATTTACAACTTTGCTTCCGAAGAATGTGGTTCCGTCTTCAAGGGTTGGCTCGTATACAACGACGGTTGCGCCCTTGGCTTTGATACGCTTCATGACACCCTGTATACTGCTCTGGCGGAAGTTGTCGGAGTTGCTCTTCATCGTCAGTCTGTATACACCTATGACACATTCCTTCTCCTGGGCTGCTGAGTAATCACCGTTATTGTTGTAGTCGTAGTAGCCTGCGATGGAGAGAACGCGGTCTGCGATGAAGTCCTTTCTCGTTCTGTTGCTCTCAACGATGGCGCTCATCATATTCTGAGGCACGTCGTTGTAGTTGGCAAGGAGCTGCTTTGTATCCTTTGGCAGACAGTATCCGCCGTATCCAAATGATGGGTTGTTGTAGTGTGTTCCGATTCTTGGGTCGAGACATACGCCGTTTATGATGTCCTGTGTGTTAAGTCCCTTCATCTCTGCGTATGTGTCAAGCTCGTTGAAGTAGGACACGCGGAGTGCGAGATAGGTATTTGCAAATAACTTTACAGCCTCAGCTTCGGTGAAGCCCATGAACAGAGTGTCTATATCTTCCTTGAGGGCACCCTCCTGAAGCAGTGCGGCAAATGTATGGGATGCCTTAACTATCTTCTCGTCATTCTTGTCTGTGCTGACAATTATCCTTGATGGATAGAGGTTGTCGTACAGTGCCTTTGATTCACGAAGAAACTCTGGGCTGAAAATGATATTTGACGTGTTGTATTTCTTCCTTACGGACTCGGTATATCCAACTGGTATAGTTGATTTGATGACCATGATGGCATCCGGGTTGACCTTGAGGACGAGCTCGATAACGGCCTCAACGGCTGATGTGTCGAAATAGTTCTTGTTGCTGTCGTAGTTTGTCGGAGCAGCTATGATTACGAAATCTGCATCCTTGTATGCTGATTTGCCATCGAGAGTTGCTGTGAGATCAAGCTCCTTCTCGGCGAGATATTTCTCAATATAGTCGTCCTGTATAGGGGATTTCTTGTTGTTGATGAGATCAACCTTTTCAGGGATGATGTCAACTGCCGTTACATGGTTATGCTGTGCCAGCAGGGTCGCAATGGACAGACCAACGTAACCGGTTCCTGCCACTGCAATGTTCAGTGGGGATGGAGACTCGAGCTTGTGTGCGCCAGCATTGATGAACATTTCTGTGAGGTCGAAGTTCAAAACCTCTGACAAACTTTCGAGCTGTTCTATAGAAGGAACAAAATCCTTCTGCTCTATTCTGGAAATGAGTGCTCTGTTGATACCGGTTGCATCGGCGAGCTGAGCCTGGGTCATACCCTTTTCTTTTCTTCCGTTCATGACAGTGTCGGCGAGACGTGACTGTGATAATTTCTTCATGATCAAAATTCCTTTCTCTGATGAGTATTCTCTATTATTCTTAGAAGTATTATTCAAAACTAGCAACAAATGTTAATATTTATAACATTTACAATGCCATAATACATGTAAAAACGGCATAAATCAAGAGAAAAATGTATTTTAAACATAAAATTATACATAATTAATGTTAATTAAAATAACATGCATAAAACAACTGAAAATATAGTTTATTTCAACGCAACATCGAGTCTTATCGGATTGTGATCGCTGTTTTTAAAATCCAGATCTATGGTCTCTGTGGAGTTGATCTGCAAATTGCTCGATACTATGAATCCGTCGATGACATAATATTGGAAACTCTCGTGGTCATGTCCTTCGTATGGTTTGTCCAGGGATCGGCATGTCGGAGCTGAGGAATCGGTGGTGCAGGTGAAGGAATCTCCAAATTCAGATACATCTATGCTTCCTGGTGCCCACAGGTCAGCGGACTGCTGAGGGTATGCGGACAGATCCACATTTGAAAAAGTCTGGTTGAAGTCGCCTCCTGCGATAACGTAGTTCCCTGCTGCAGCCTCATTTTGGAGAATGTCGGCGAGCATCCTGGTCTGGGCGGCTTTGCCCTCGCCTGAGTCATAAGCCTCCAGGTGGAGATTTACTATGACGAGTTCGTGTTCACTTCCGGCAATCGGTATTCTGGACACGATCAGGCATCTTTTCAGGTTGCAGAGTCTGATCGGGTAGGAAAATGGACATGGAAGCTGTATTCTTTCTGCATCCGATACTTCAAATGAGCTGAGAGTCATTATTCCTGATGTCACTCTGCCGATCGGTGGAAGTGGATATGGAACCATGAGTGTTTTGTAGTTGTAGGCGTATGAGCTTGTGTATGACGGCAGCTTTTCCTTCAAAATATCGGCTTCGTTTATCTTGTGGCTTCTGGATGATCGTTCATCAACCTCCTGGAGAAGAAAGATGTCAGCGGCAAGTGAATTCAGCTCTGATGTGATGGCCTCCATATTGTCGTTTACCTGCTTGGCTGTGGAAGTGTACACACTGTCTCCTCCGTCCATGAAAAAGTCAGCATTTGCACCGAGGGATCCGTAGCCGAGATTCCATGTCACGATGGATATGGAGTCGCCGACAGATGGTGAAAGCTTGGCTGAGCCGGTTGCATTTTTGCCAAATGTGCTTCCGGATGCGACCTCAAGGGATTCGGAATCGTCTGGCTTGTATTCTGTTATAGTGAGAACTCCCACAAATATTATGGCGGCCACAAGGATCACACCGAGGACAATACAAGTTATTTTTAGAATTTTTTTTGCTATTATCATGTTGGATATTTCCTGTTCTATGTTTGTTCAGTCCGTCCAAATGGTTAGTTGGACTGACATGTAAAGTATATCAGACGCGGTGTATGTAAACAATGTGTAAAATGACTGTCAGTTGCAACTGTGATATAATAATTAGTGGAACTTAACGTAATTACCGCAGGGGCGGGAGAATTGTTTTGGGAGTGGGTGATACATATGAAGAAATCTATTAGAATAACACATAGGTTGCGAAATTCAGATTATCCGATAGCAGAATATTTCGTGCCATATAAACCTGATGTCTTACAGAAAATTGTTAAAAGTAAATTGGTACGTGAAGAATTGGATATAGTGGCAAGTAAATATGGTAGTTTTGAAGAGTATGCGAAATCGAAATCATTAGAAGCGCTTGACTTAAATTTGGAATCAGTGGAGGATGAAGGTGCCTGGATAAATGATGAGTACAATTTAAGTGAAAATAATATGTGGGATTATCTGGCAGATGTGACACTTATTAATGATACGGTCATGCAGGATAATAGTGATAGCGTTGAAGCACTAAATATGGAAGCACTGCAGACATTTGCCAGCAGGATAAAATATGATTACAGGCGTATCGCAATCTCTATTATGATTTATACAGAGAGATATGTGCATGAAGACTACGTAGATTTTAGTGAAAATAAAAAAACTATATTGACAGATATATACAGATTGATAGATAGGGCGAGCAAATGTAAGGTGCATGATATAGGAGAAATAGATGATATACACGAGAAGTTCCTAACAAGTTATAATAAATTTACTGCTACGAGCTGGAATGAAAATTTAGAGTTTGTACTGGAAAGAGCGGATTCCATAATGAAAAGTATGGTCTCAGATATTGGACAGGAAGAGAAAATAGGCTACTATACAAAGACGCTTAATATTATAAAAAAAGAAATTTTGAAAAGTAGCGGAGAGAAAGTGACGTTAAAAAAGAGATATATTAGGTTTATTTCTAATATAGCCCATGCGTTTAACATCGAAACACATGATATGCCAAAAGATGACAGTGCTATTTTTGAAGCTTGTATTTGGAAAGATAAATTAACAGAAATATATAGACATTTTTTTATTTCTCTGTCTCAAATAAATACAAATGATGAATTAGTGTCAACGGGATCAAACAATTTTGAAAGTATGACAAAACAGTTTACGGAAGAGATTGCAAAAATAAAGTCAGCGTTGAAATTAAAAAAGGATTTTAATCTGGTTAATAAATATTCGGGTAAAAAACAAGGCTGTTATACAATATTTGTATTGCCAAATGGAGAAAAGTATTGGGCATTGAGTGGGACAGATTCGTGGGATAGAAACAAAAGATTGCAGATGGAGATGCTGGTAAAATACATATTTGATAACACGTTTGGATGGCATCATGTTACCAATATTTATACAAAAAATCATGGCATCAGATACTGTCCTATTAGGAAGAAAACTATGCGTTATACAGAGGTAATAGAGCCTGATAGTAACAGCAAGATAAAGTATGTGAGTAAAAAAGAGAAGCTGGGGGACGATCTGAAGACGAGAAGAATCGATAAAAGGAAAGATGATTATTTGAGAAAGATTGGACTTACATATGGATGCTGCGAAAGAAAGATCATGTCATATTTATCGGATTTTAATGGTATAACGATATATTCAAGATGGGCTCCATGTGAAAAGTGTATGCCGGCTATATTCGAGTTAGGGAAATATACATATTATGCATATGCAAAGAATTATATGGAATGGATAAATGGTGGAAAACCAATGAAGTTGGAAAAGTACACTGTCGAGAAATCGTATTTGGTTTCAATAGAATAAATGTAAAATTACTGAGGGGAATTTATGTTTGAACTTATTATAAAAGATATAATGGAGGTCGCGGGCTACCTTCCGATAGGCATTTTGTGCGGATGCATAGCAGTCGTGGTTTATCTCGTGTATACAGTGAGTCCTGCAGGGAAAAAGGTCAGTGCCGGAGGACGTGTGAAGAAGTCAATAGTGTGGTTTCTGCTGGTGGTGTATCTGGCGGTGATGGCAGTTACTGTGTTCCTGTCCAGAGAGCCGGGCTCAAGGCAAGGCATTGACATTACGCTGTTTCAGACGTGGGGAGTGACGCCCCAGGAGCAAGCATTTGTCATAGAAAATATATTGCTCTTTGTGCCGTTCGGCGTGCTTTTTCCGCTGGCGGTGGCGGGAAGGAAGAATGGCGATGGCAGGGCGGTAGACAGGTTGTCCAAATGTACTGTACTGTTTGGATTTCTATGCAGTGTCTGCATAGAGACGGTTCAGCTTATAACGGAGCGCGGTTACTGCCAGCTCGATGATGTAGTTATGAATACCCTCGGAAGCCTTGCGGGATACATTATATTTTTAATTATAAAAAAGATGAAAAATATTAAAAAAATGGAGGAATAGATCATGCCATGTACAACAATATTGGTAGGAAAAAATGCGTCTTATGACGGTTCAACAATAATAGCGAGAAATGACGATTCGGGTGCCGGTTCGTACACGCCGAAGAAATATGTGGTTGTGAAGCCGGAGGAGCAGCCAAGAATATACAAGTCGGAGATATCCCATGTGGAGATTGAACTTCCGGATGATCCGATGCGTTACACCTGTGTTCCAAATGCGCTGGCGGGCGAAGGAAT